>OBLW0100001804.1_pt1 | contig 17876 bp, 10 predicted proteins | sample 1520161 | NCBI WGS metagenome assembly OBLW01 (sample SAMEA3539309, study PRJEB22396) | soil metagenome | biome: tundra; feature: field; material: soil | place: USA | collected 2010-05 | depth 0.15 m | reverse complement strand
GCGCCGACACGCTCTGCGATCATCGGCGGCATGCTCGAAGCCGAACGCCACCAGCGGGGGACGCAATATCCAGACCTACCTCATCGCGGCAATTGAGGGCGTTCCCCCACTGGGAGCGATGACGCATAAGTATGCGGCGACGTTGAAACGAGCACACGGCACATCGTGTCCGGCTCTCCGTTAGCCGGGGCAACCGGTACCGCGTGCGCGTAGCCGCCGTTATAGGCGGCCCGCCGTAGGCCCATACGTCGTCCACGCTAGCGTACGTGTCGAACACTCCATAGCTGGAATCTGTCCTGCTCGTGCGCGCTGAGGCTGGCCACGTCACCGAAGCCTCAACTCAGCATCGTTATGAGCGTTCTCTGAAGGTACCGGGCTCGTCTTACTCGTGGACTCTGTCAGACTCTTGGTGTGATCCGGAAGATTCGCGGCTTCTGGCCAGCCGTCGCGAGCACTGCGATCGTCGCAGGTGCCTTTGCGCTGATCTGGCTCGTCTGGCGGTCGCCCAATCGCGGTGACCTAGCGACATTTGGCTCGTTCGCTGCAGCAATCGCCGCGATTGCGCTAGGCCTGGTCACAAGTGCTGTTGGCGTGATCACTCGGCGCAAGGCGAGGGTCGGCAAGCAGTTCGGCCACGGGGAGCCCAGGTATGAAATCAGCGAGGCACCTGTTCCTTTCAAGGATCGGGACGTTCGGCCGTCTGCAACTTATGCGTCATTGATAAGGACAGTAGATGCACAGACGGCGAGCAATCTTCCGCCGCGCAATCCGGTATTCACAGGTAGGGGCAACCTGCTTGAGGAAATCAGGAACTGCCTAGCGGGCGGCTTAGTTCCGGCGGTAGCACTACGCGGGTTGGGCGGAGTAGGCAAGTCACAACTGGCATTGGAATATGCACATCGACTACGCGAAGCAGGCCTGTACGAGCTAGTTTGGCGGGTGCGTGCGGACTCGCCGGTCACGGCGGGGGAAGATCTTGCTAGTCTGGCTCCTCTGCTGGGAGTCACGCCAGACGGAAAGATTGGTGATGTCGCGAACGCAGCAGTTGATGCGTTAAAATATCGCTCGAACTGGCTTCTGGTATTCGATAATGCGGCGAGCCCGCGGGATGTCTCGCTTGTGTTGCCGAGCGGTTACGGTCATGTACTGATTACCAGCAGGAACCGGGGTTGGAGTGGAATTGCCGCACAGTTGGACGTGCAAGAGTTCAGCCGTGCTGAGTCAATAGAGTTTCTAACTAAACGGACTGGGCGACACGAGCCACAGCCTGCTGCGGAGTTGGCTGAGGAGCTAGGTGATTTGCCGCTGGCCATGGCACAGGCTGCTGCTTTCATTGAGACTCATGCAATGATCATAGACGCTTACCTGAACCTTTACCGTGATCCCGCCATAGCGCGGCGACTGCGAGCAGTCGGTTTGGATTCCGGTGAATATCCTGTAAGCGTCGCTGTAACATGGCTGCTGAATTTCGGACAGCTGAAGCGAAGCCGCCCAGCTGCAGTGGACCTGCTGCGGCTATGTGCTTACTTCGATCCCGATCGCATCGAGTTGAATGTCCTGAGAATTGACTCTGGTCTGGCTGGCCGTCGGCTCAAATCGGTCATGAGGGACCCGCTCAAGCGAGCCACCACTATTGGAGCTCTCGCGCAAGCCAGTCTAGTTACTGTGGAAGACCAGCGGATGCGTATACACCGTTTGGTGCAAGCGGTGACACGAGATCAGCTTGGCAGCCATAAGGCAGCCATCTGGGGTCAGCGAGCATTGCGTGTGGTTACGTCCGCATTTCCCGATCAGCCAGAGGAACCCCCATGCTGGCCTGTGTGCGCAGAACTGGCTCCGCATGTGGAGGCCATCGTCGCGCTCGTCAAGATGAACCCGAACTTGATTCGGCGACTTAAAATTTTGGATGACCTCGAAGATAAACTCAACAGATACCGCACCGCGACTGCGCAATGGCCGAACTTGCTGGATCCGTATCTTGAGTCGGTCGATTTTATTGGCCGCAAAAGCGAGCTGGCTGAATTGTTGGCATGGTGCGAAGACCCAGTGGCATCGCCGGTGCGGTTGGTGACGGGCGCGGGAGGAGTCGGCAAAACGCGGCTTGCAGTAGAGCTTTCCGGCCGCATGACCATAATTGGATGGAGATGCGAGCGGATAGATGTCGGCAAGGAAGGTGAGGCTATAGCGAGGCTGCGGACGGTGCCCCACAGCCCCGCCCTGCTCGTGGTTGACTACGCTGAGACCCGGATCGGGCTGAAGCAGATGTTGACAGCTCTGGCTAATGACGAAGGTATGGGCGTGAAAGTGCTGCTGCTCGCCCGTTCCATTGGGGACTGGTGGGATCAGCTCGGTGTTGGCGAACCTGCCATCTGGGATCTAATTGAGTCCGTGAGGTCGACGCAACTTGCGCTATCACCTGTTGTTGATGCGAATCTTTCTGATGGCGACTTGGTTGTACATGCACTCAAATCGTTCGCTCGCGAGCTGGACATACGGCTTGAGCTACCGGTTATGATGCGTAATGATGGCGATGGTCGGCGGTCAATGTTGGAACTGCTGGTACTTGCAATGATCGAACTACTGAAAGCTACTCCTATGTCAGATGAAAGAAGACAATCTAATTTCGCTAATATTCATTACTCAATAAACGTTGCCCTCAGTCGTAAGATGCGGCATGACGCACGTGAGCGCGATGGCGGAGACAATGCTGACTGAGATGGGGCGGTATGGCAAAGAGGTGCATCTATCTTGCTAACCGAACCAGGCGGGTCGTGGATCGATTAAGCACAAAGCGGAGATGTAAATCGGCCCGCTGGCAGCTCAATATGGCTGGACGCTTGATTTGTACGCTCCTCGCCATGCGATCCGTTGCACTTTGGAGAGGGTTGGTATCAACCCGATAGTCGCGGTTGATCTACAGCCGTTTCTGACCCGGACGGATGAAGATGCCGCCCTGTGTAAAATTATGCACGAGTAATGCACGCTATTCGGCATGTGAGTAAAATCGGGAGCATGTCAGCGGCGGCTCTCAGGGCGCTGGCCCGGACACGACTCGGCGCTGCGTTACGCGGGGGCTGGTAGTGGGCGTCCGGGTGCTCAGCTCATGGGGGAGGGGTATCGGATCGTACAGCAGGAAAGTACCGCAACAGGCCTGGATTCCGGTGGACTCGTGCGGACGTCCTGGGTGTGCGTGCCGAAAACCTCGTCCACGTCATGCGGCCAGGCGATATCGTTGATCATGCCACCGACATGAACGTGTTTCTGGACGCGGTACTCATTGAGATCAATCGGTTCGGGTAGCGGTTTCAGCGGCGCAGCTGCGTGCAGGGAGCGGTGGGGCCGGTGCTGATTGTGGTGGGTCTCGTACTGGCGCAGGATCTGCCGTAGATGGGCCTGGTTCCAGACGAGGGTCCGGTCCAGGAGCTCGCGGCGGCATCCGCCGATCCACCGTTCGGTGATCGCGTTCATGCGGGGCGTCTGGATGTTGCAGAGCACGGTCCGAATCCCGGCGTGAGCGATGACCGCGTCGAACGCGCACGTGAACTTGCTATCGCGGTCGCGGATCATGAACCTGACCCGGTCCGCCTGCTCGCCAAGATCCATCATCAGGTTGCGGGCCTGCTGAGCGGTCCATTCCGCGGTGGGATGGAACGTGACGCCGAGGATACGGACGCGCCGGGTCGCGTGCTCGATCACGGCAAGGACATAGGCGTGGGTTCCGTCGAGCAGGTCGACCGTGAAGAAGTCGCACGCCAGGATCACCTCCGCCTGAGAACGCAGGAACTGCGACCAGGCAGCCCCGGTGCGCCGCGGCGCGGGATCGATCCCGGCATTCTTCAGGATCTCCCACACTGTCGACGCCGCTACCTTCACGCCCAGGCCGGCCAGCTCGCCGTGAATTCTGCGATAACCCCATTCGGGGTTCTCCCGGGCCAGCCGGAGGACCAGGGCCCTGACATTCCGGCGGGTGGCAGGGCGGCCGGGCCTGCTGCGCCTGGACCTGACGGCCCAGCGGCAGCGGACGATGTCGCGGTGCCAGCGCAGGATCGTATCCGGGGTGACCAGCAGCCGCAGCCCGCGGCGGCGCGCCTTGGGTATCAGGCTGAGCAGGGCCGCGATCAGTGCCCGATCCGCCCAGTTCAGGTTCGGCCGCCGCGGCTGGCGTCGTTGCATGACAGCGAGATGGTGGCGCAGCATCAAGATCTCGGCGGTCTTCCATGTCTCCTCACGCTGAGACAGCCGAGGCCACGCGGCTAGGCGGGTGATCAGGAGGAACACGAACCGCAGGCACATGATCGGAGATCATCACGGCCAGGCGGCTGGCAGAGCAACTCTGCTGGTCAGAGCAGTGGACGGGATTTTCGGCACGGACAGCCGGCCGGGACCGCATGGCACGTGGCCGACCAGGGCGACGCCGTGCGCGACATCGCGGCGGTCATCGGTCGCAGACTGGGGCTCGCGGTGCAAGCCGTGCCGCAGCAGACGTTCGGCCCTCTCGGCCCGATCTTCGCCACCGATCAGCCCTCCTCGAGCGCCCGCACCCGACAGGCACTCGGCTGGCAGCCTCGGCACCCGAGCCTTCTCGAAGACTTGGAGAACATCCAGCCCTGATCGTAGGAGCAGAGATCATCGGACGATCCGGCCTGGCAGCTGTTCGCCGGCCCCCGACGTCGTCCCGGGCCTCCTCGATCAGGGCAGAGGTGAACTCCCAGACCTGGCCGTCTTGGCTGAGATGGGGCTGCTTACCTCTTGACTCGGCCGCGTATAGCTAGTGCTCCCAGGCCGAGGAGCACTGGGCCGCCGACCCGCAAGACCATGCGAATCACCTGACCCCAGTCGCTCAGCGTCGTCGGCAGGTGCCCATAAAGGTTGAGGGACAGCACCGACCCCGTCGCGTAGAGCAGGCAGTCGATGAAGCCGGGGTGATGTGCGTGACGCCCGAACCCGGTGCGCTGCAGCGCCTCGGCGGCGGCCAGGATCAGGCATCCCAGCACGAGCATCGAGCGGCTGGCGCGCAGGCCGTATCCGCTCACCAGCCAGTAGGCCGCAAGCAGCCACCGCTCGTCTCGGCCTTTGGTGCTCAGGCGGCGCATTTCCATCTCGCCGTAGTACAGGTCAGCCGTGCCCGGCTCATTCCGCGCGTCCTCTACCCCTTGGCGTAGCTGGCGGTACAGGACGGCCAGGCGGGGCGACGTGGGCGGCGGCTCCTGAGGATCGCCCGGCTGGACGGGGATGGAGCTGGTCCAGCCGAGCGTTGCTAGCCGCGTGGTCCGGCGCCACAGGTGCTCCTCGTAGAGCGTCTCCCGGCGGGTCCATCGCCAGGGCAGCCAGTGCCACCGCAGATGCCAGCTTGGCGGGGTGCGGGCGAACTCGCAGCGCCCCTCAAGGCGCAGTTGCTCGGGACGGCGCAGGCCATAGATGAGGCATCGGCTCAGGTCCGCATCGGACAGCGTGAGGTGCTCGGCGTCCACGCCGCGCAGCGAGCGGACCCTAACGAGCTGTTCGTCGGCTGCGCGCTGGCGCTGGTTTTTGCCCTGGCTTCGGCCCAGGCTTTGGGCCTGGGCAGCGCGGAGCCACGATTCCATGGTGGCGGGCTGCTCGAAGATGCTGTCCGTCAGCCACAGTTCTGCGCCCGCAAGCTGCAGCCTTATCCGGCCGCTGAGCTTCGCGTAATCACAGCGTACTAGGGCGAAGTCAGCACGGACGTCAACCTCCCCGGTTGCGCGCAACCCGGTAAGCCCCAGAGTGGTAGCCGCTCCCAGCGGGCGAGCGGTTGCGGTTACCAGCTCCAAGTCGGCGACGCTGGCATTCTCGAATGAGATATCGTCTTTAGCGCTGATGCTGGTGAACGTCGCGGTGCCAAATGCGCAGTTTGCGAAAGAGGCTGCTCCGGTAAATTCGATGCTGGTGAATGTCGCAGTGCCGTCGAACATCGCCCCGGAGAAATCCGCGGTCCCCCCGATGCATACTGTTGCGAAAGTTGCATCTTTGAAATTGCAGCCGGTGAATGTCGCCTCCCCCCTTATCGCCATGTTGCTGAGCTCGATTGGATCTCCGAACGTCGCCTGCTCGCAGCGCGCGGCACCGATCCTGAGCTGTCCGCTGGCGGGGTCGCGCAGCATTCCGAGTATCTTCCTCAGCAACTCGTCGCCCACAGTAACGCCACGCAAGTCTAGGTTAGAGCCGGGCGCAAGCTCGCCAAGCGCGGCCTCAAGGGCATCCACGGGCAGGTGAGTCCAGCAGCGGTCGGCGCCGGCGGTCGGCACGGCGGCACATGCGTCAAGATAGCCGCAGAGCGGCCAGTTCCCTTCCATAAGCGCCTCCATCGTCTAGCTGATCATAAAAATCGTCCTTGGAGCATCGAGCGTTTTATCACACCTGAGTTCTGTGTGACGTAGCTTCGCTAGGCGGCTCTGCTGTGATGAGGTTTCCGACTCGGACCCGAGCCTGGATTTGCGCAATTTCCGCTTTTCTCTGCTTATCGAACGCCAGTTCATGTTGTTCCATGGCGTCAGGTTATCCGCAGCCGCCCGCCGTAGCGGCCTGCGCGTAACGCGCTTTATACGCCGCGGTGAACGTCCGCCGCGAAAGGCGTCCCGGATTCCTGCTGTCCACTCGACCATCTTGCTCCGTCATGGCGGCCTGGCCAGCAAGGGTCATCATCACTGTCTTGAAAGTCCTACGTCGCCTTACTTCCCTCCAAAGGGCTCATACATCCCTTATCCCACTCAAGTTTGACAGAGGGAAGTAAGGAAGTGCGCATTAAATTCGGGACAGTTCACTTACCGGTGGCGGATGTGGTTTGCTGGGTATAGTGTTGTGAGTTCGGGGAGGCGGAGTCGTCAACTGCGAGCGAGGCAAGATCATTTAGTGCTCCAGCTCGGTGGACCGCTGTCCGGCATTGCCCGGCGGCGTTCCGTGAGGGTTCCCAAATCTCGGAATTATCGTGGATTTCGCACATGGAATCGAGAGCCCGGGAGCCAGATGGGCGGCGACTACCTTAGGACGGCTGGCGGTGCCGAGCAAGGTCGGCTCGTAATGCCGTTCTACTTGATCTGTGACGTGTCATACACCATGCGAAATGAGATCACAGCGCTTCGCAATGGGATAACACGGATCTGCGAGGAGATCCAGAGCAGGCCCCTCCTCGATGACGTGGCGTACATTTGCGTCCTCATCTTCGCCGACACCACAAAGGTCATCGTGCCGCTGGGGCGGATGAGCGAGGCTACCGTCCCGCACTTCAGCCACGAGAAGCTGGCTATCTACGGCCAAGCTTTTCGGGGGCTGGCGAAGGAGATAGCGGACGATTACGAGAGCCTCTCGTGGAAGGGGTACCGTGTCTACCGGCCTTGCGCCTACTTCCTAACCGATGGCGAGCCCGCCGATCTGGATTGGCGGCGCACGTTTGACGAGACGCTGAGCGAGGAGGCGATGACCCAGGCCGGGGTGCCGAGAGGTTACCCGATCTTCGTGCCCTTCGGCTTCCGTGAAGCGAAGATGGAGACCTTGCAACAGTTGGCCTTCCCGCACGGCCGGTCGAAGTGGTACCACGCGCGGCACGACTCTTTCGCGGAAGCGCTCACGGGACTTCTGGACATCATCATGCGATCCGTGATGAGCAGCAGTAACAGCGGGGCAGTCGGGAAGCCAGCCCATGACCTTCCCGATCCGAGCAAGCCCTGGATCTCGGCCGGTGTCGCCTGACCCGCCCTATGAGGTGACCGCCATCGAGCTATACGTGATCGGAAATCCGGGCCGGGCTGCGTCGGAGGTGCAGGTTGGCCCGCCGCCCGCCCGGGTTGGCCCCGCTGACAGCGAGTTGAGCGTCGCCGCGGTCGCCGGGATGGAGATCCTGGCAGTCAGTTCGCGGGGGCTTGAGCATCGCGCGGCCGGGGTCGTGCGCCAGGACGCGTTTGCGCTTGGCCTGCTCACCGCGCCAGACGGGCCGGACCGGCTGGTGGCCGTGGTGTGCGACGGCGTGGGCAGCATGGCGCGATCCGATGAGGCGGCCCTGCTCGCTAGCCGCCGCCTGGCGGTGCTCGGTGCGGCGGGGGTGGCCTGGCCTGAGGCGTTTGCCCGGGTCAACTCAGAGTTGCGGACGGTCGCTGGGGACGCGGGACGGGACGTCGGCCCTACCGACGGCGGGATGGCGACGACCGCGGCGGCGCTCGCCGTGCATCGCGAGGGCGATGACTGGGTTGGCGAGGTCGCCTGGGTCGGTGACTCGGCGCTGTGGCACCTGGATGGTGCACTCCGTTGGGTGCCCCTGACAAGCCCTCCAGACGACGACATGGAGCCGGGTTTCTACTCGGGCGAGGTGGTGACACTGCCGGGCAGCGACGGAATCCCGGCCACCCTCTCCACGCGATTGTGCGCGGGCGCGCTGTTCCTGATGTCGGATGGCATCGCGAACCCACTACGGTGGTCCGCCGACGTGCGCGGCACGCTGGCACGCTGGTGGGGACTTCCGCCAGCCCCGTACACGTTTGCCGCACAGGTGGGGTTTGCACGCCAGACGCACGTTGATGACCGGACCGTCATCGGCATTTGGCCGGATAGGGGGAAGGCCCATGCGGCTGAGGTCTGATCTGACGAACCTCGTCTCCATAACCGAGGGCGAATTCGGCGCGGTGTATGAGGTGCGCGACTACACGATGAAGGGTAACCCGACGCCGCTCGCGTACAAGGAGTACAAGCACGACCAGGCGGGCCCGCGAGGTCAGACGCATGCCCATCCCGGGGCGGCGGCGGAGAACGCGGTGGAGTTCCGGAAGAAGATGGCCTCGAAGTACCCGAGCGTGCGGGCCGAGATCGACAGATTCTTCGCGTGGCCGTGGGAGATCGTCAAGGACGAAAAGACTGAAGAAACGACCGGCAACCGAAACCTGGAGGTGTGCGGGTTCCTGATGCCGCTGGCCCCGGCGGATTTCTTCTGGCACGCCGGGCGGGTATCGGGCCGGCTGCGGACTCTCGACTGGCTGGCTACGACCGAGCGTTACTGGCGGCGCATGGAGGTGGAGGAGGTCATGTCCAAGGTCACGGTGGCCGACCGCCTGCTGCTCATGACACAGCTGGCCTTCGCGTTCGCCGTGCTGCACAAGCAGGACTGGGTGGTCGGCGACTTCAGCTACACGAACGCGGCGTTCGCGCTCGCCCCGCCGAGGCTAATGCTCTTTGACTGCGATGATGCGGCCAGCCTGTCCGATGAGAACCGTCACCAGCCGCATACGCCCAACTGGTGGCCTCCGGAGTGCGAAGGCCACCAGGGGCAACGGCAGCAGGACCATGAGACCGATGTGTACAAGCTCGGGCTGGCGATCGTCCGCTGCCTGAAGCCGGAAGATGGTGCCACCACTACGAGGGACGCGGGGCGACTCGCCGGCGTCCTCGACGTCGAGGGCCTCGATCTCGTCAGGCGGGCGCTGTCGGACGCCCCGCGCGCGCGGCCGACGGTCGAGGAGATCTACCGCCATCTGAAGCGGGTCACCGACCCGATGATCGCCCCGCCAGTGATCGAGTACACCGAACTGATCACCCCGGTCGTCTTGCGGGGGACGGACGGGGTAGTGGCCTGGCGGATTGCCAATGCGGACAAGATTGAGATCCTTCTCGGTGAGGACCAGCCGGAGACGGTGCGAACGGTCACCCCGGCGGATCGCGCGGACCAGTGCGCCTTCCCGGTTGCCAACTCCGGGCAGGTCACCGTGACGGCCACCAACCGTTACGGCGGGCGGAGGCGCGTCGTCGGAGACGTCACGATCTTCGAAATACCTCCGATCAGTGTTGACTTCACCCAGATGCCACGGCTGGATATCCCGGTGCCGCCGGAGATCCCGTTCGACCCGGCCGAGGTGGCGTTTCCCTGGGGAGTTCCCACGATGCCTGACATCCCGGATGCCAGGGCCCCAGACGTCAATATCCCAGAGATCCAGGTTTCCGAGGCGAGACTTCCCGAATTCGAGGATCTCCTGCGCGCCCTCGCTCCCGACGGGATGGTGACGCCATCGCCGTCGGCCATCGCCGACGCGGTGCGGGACGGCGTGCAATTCCAGGTTGAGCTGATCCACGCCGAATCCAAGCGCTTCGATGCGTTGTTGCGTAAGAGGCTAGCGGACCGGCAGCGGGAGGGCGGGAAAGCTGAGAATGGCCAGGCGTAACTATCTTGCGTGGCTGGGCGGCGGCGACCCGGACGCGGTTGCCCAGTCCGGGGAGCGCACCCGGTTCACCTCGATGGGCGGCGTTCTCCTCGGGACGGCTAGCGTCGCGGCCGTGTCGATGTTCTTCGCGCTGCATCACGCCGTGGGCGCGGACGTTGGCTGGTCGATACCGATAGCGCTGGGCTGGGGATTGCTGATCCTCACCATCGACCGGTTCATGGTGATCACCATGAGCAGCACCCGCGGCCACCCGTTCCAGATGCTCGGGATGGTGCTGTTCCGGTTGCTGCTGGCAGGGCTGATCGCGACGGTCGTGTCGATGCCGCTCGTGCTGCAGATCTTCGCCAGCGACATCGGCGCGGAGCTCCCCATCCTGGCGGCGCAGAAGTCTGCGCAGTACAAGCAGAATCTCCAAAAAAGCCCGCTTGAAGGGCAGATCACTAATCTCCAAGGGGTGATCAAGAACGAGCAGGCGGTGGTGGAGGGAACGGCGCCCGGCCCGGTGCAGTATTACGAAGGTCAATTGACTAACCTGAACCAGGCGATCGGGAAGGCGCGGGCAGCGGCCAGTGCCGCAGACCTAAAATATGAATGTGAGATTGGCGGCTATAAGGCCGCGACCGAGGCTTGCCCGCCCGGAACGACCGGCATAGCCGGGAAGGGCCCGCATGCCATAGCTGACTACAACGCTTGGCAGCAAGATCTGGCGACTGTTAAAAGCCTTCAGGGTCAGCTGTCGCAGGCGGAGAGCGCCCTCCCAGCCGCGCAGAGGTCGGACGGGCGGAATGTTGCCACCGCGCAGCATGCGCTGTCGCAGAACGAAACAAAGCTGGCCGGGCTGGAACAGCAGTACGACAGCGATATCTCCAATGACGAGATCGCGAACAAGAAGGACACCGGGCTGCTGGCGCAGATCCGGGGGCTGTTCTCCGCCAGCGACCAGAATCCTGGCCTCGCGATCGCGCACTGGACCGTGACCGCGCTCTTCTTCGTCATCGAACTCCTGCCGGTCGGGGTGAAGACGATGCTCCTTCTCGGGCCGGAGAGCATGCATGAGCGCATCGTCGCTATGCGGGAAGAGGCCGCCATCAAGAAGGTGCAACGGGAGATTGACGCTGAGCGCGAGCAGGAAGAAGCTGCCATCGAGAAGATACGACGAGAGATTGAGGCTGAGCGGGAGGACGCTGAGAGTGAAAGGCAATCCGCGCGTGACCGCCGAGCGGCGGAGGAACAGGCGGGGCTCCAGATAACGCAGCGTCACCTGGACGCCGAGCGCAAGATAGCCGATGGCAAAGCGGAGACCCTGGAGATCGCCGCGGCGGACATTCAGCAGCGGGATTTGGCAAACCGGATAGAGGTCAATGAGAGCGTTGCCAAGGAGTCGCAGAACTATGCCATGGGAATCGTGGGTGAATGGTCGGCGGCGATCCGCGACAAGTTCAGGAAGGCCCCGCAGCAGCCGCCAGGCGACCCAAACGGGAAGGCATCGGACGGAACCAGACTCAGCGCGAACGAGGCGAGCCAGAACGGCCACCAGCCACAGACGGAGGAATGGCGAATCCAGGGTTACACCACTCCTGGCAGCGACAGTAATATCATATGACTAGCACGCGTGATGGCTGGGAACCGGACGACGGTTCCCGGGCGGCTGACTCGGCGGAGTGCCTGCTCGTGGTGGGCGGGTACGTCCGCAACGCTGCTCTTCTTGACCGGGTCGTCGATGAGGTCAAGGACCGCATCGAGATGTCACCGTCAATGGTTGACTTCTTCGAAGTCCGCTTCGTGGATATGGGAGCGCGGCCCGATCGATCGACCGGCGTCGTCGCTGGGGTGGCCCGGCTCGCCCTTGAGTTCACGAGCCGGCCAGGTGATGTGGCGCGTAACTTCTCGGCGCTGATCGTCATCGACCATTCGGCGGCGGTCATTGACCGGGTGTTCCGGGCGTGCCGCACCGATCCCGTCTTGTCCGAACTCAAGGTACGCTCCCTTGGCCTTGCCAGAAAGGACGATCGCCAGCCGACCATGTCGCCACCTCCAGCACTACCCGGGGATGGCGTGGAGATCGCCATCTCCCGCGAAGGCAAGCTCACCCGTGACGATCTTGTCGCCGATATCTACCGACACGCCGAGTTCTTGCTCCACGACTTCGGGTCCGGTGGGGAGGAGGGCGTGACCGGGCGCAGGCTGAACGAGATCGCCTCTGCAGCCGAGCCGACGCTAAGGCGCGTTATCGCGGCGGCGACGGAGGCCGATAACGAAGCAGCGCTCAAGGCGCGCGCGGCCGAGGCGACGAGGCAGGCCGAGCTCCGCAGGCAGGCCGAGTTCTGTCGAGAGGCGGAGTGCCTCAGGGATGAAGCCGAGCTGAGGCGGCATGCGAAAATGCGGCGGCGAGCCGAGGAAGGGGGGCTAGCGGAGGGACAGCAGCAAGCCCAAGACCAGAGTGTCGGCATCGGGACGGGACGGGACGGGACACCCCACGCGGCGGATAAGCCGGGGGACGCGCCGGGGGGGGACAGCGGTCAGTCACCACCGAAGACTGGCCAGGCGCCACAGGGCCAGCCGTCGGCGTCCGTGGAGGACTCATGGCAGCCAGGACCTCGGGGCAGGGGTGCTCGCCTGCTGGAGTCCAGCGCTAGCCAGGTGGTCAGGAGACTCCGCGGTGTGCTTGCGTCCAGGGACGTCGGCGGACTCGGAGCCGCCGACGTTGAGGAGATGCTGCACGAGTGCGTCGGGCGGCTGCGGGCCGGGGACTCCAAGGGTGCCAAGGCCCGCATCTCCGCGCTTCGTGCCTATGCTGACGGCGAGATCAGCGCGGAGGAGCGGCGGCACTACAGGGTCATCGTGATCGAGGGCCATTTGCTGCAGCCGGGCCTGCCCCTGGGAACCCTTGACGTGGCGTTCTACGACATGGTGCTCCGGCTGGCGTTCGGGCAGCCGCTCGACTACCCGGGGTACTGCGATGTTGAGAACTGCCTAACGCGGTTCGGCGAGCATGGCCAGTTGCCCTATCGACGTCCGGTGCTAGAAGCCATCGACCGCGGCGGGGCGAGCGATGCAAGGGTGCTAGCACTCACGGGCTACCATCTGCGCCCGGGACGGCTGGACGAATGGCTCCGGTTCCGCGAGGTGGACCTGCAGCGGCTGGTCACTGCCCTGGCGGCAGGCGAGTGGGGCATCCCAGCGCACGCGGACATCACCTTCAAAGTCATCCACCTGTACCTGGGCAGTCTGGGACCGCGCGACGATCGGCGGGATGTGCTAAGGGCCCTGCGCGCCAACGGCTATCTGGTCGCCGCGCTGTATGAGCGCTGGCCAGACTCCGTGGCCACTCAGGTCACCGAGTTGACGGCGTTCCTGCAGTCTGCCTACCCTCACGGGCTGGACGCGATGGCCGTTGCTGACGTTTTCGCCTCCAGCGAGCCGACTCCGGCGCTGGCGAGAGCGGCGTTGCGGACGCTGGCTGCACCGGGCCTCGCGCCGCTGGTCATCCGGACGTTCATGCGGAAACTGGGGGAAGACACCAATCCGCCGCAGGAAGCAAAGTTGCTGAAAATCCTCACGACCGACCCTAAGGCGTGAGCCTGCCGTGGGAAGGGCCAAGCCACCCGGGCCGGTGATCGGCCATCACAATCAGTTCGCGGTGGCGGGCCAGCCTCGATCCACGGCGCTGGTGGCCGCCTTCTGCACTTTCGGCTCGGGATCACTGGCCGCATAATCGCGGAGCCAGGCGCGGGTCCTGGGGTCATCGTGCCAGTCGGTGGCCAGCGCGCGGATCACGGCCAGCTTCGCGGCGGACTCATTATCGGGGAATGCGCGGTCGCGCAGCCAGGCACCGATCTCCGGGTCGTCGTGCCAGGCCGCGGAGATCACCTGGATCGCCGTCAGGCGCACTTCGGGATCTAGGTCGCAGACGGCGCGGTCGCGCAGCAGGGTGACTGTTTCAGGGGCATCGTGCCACTCGGGGATACCCGCTAGTAGCTGCAGGGCAGTCTTGCGAGCGTCCGGATGCTGGTCATTACAGGCCCGCTGGCACAGCCACGAGTATGCCTGATCAGGCCAGCCGAGCGCGACCTCCCGGGTCGCTACTCGGCACGCCTGCGCGCTCTTGACATCCCCGGACCTGGCGTCAGTGGCGCTAACGTCCCCTGCCATGGGGGCGCGAAGCCATGGGAGGGTCTCTGGGGCATCGTGCCAACCTTCGGCGAATACCTGGACCGCCGTGCCGCGCACGTCGGCGTCACCGTCGAGGGCCGCGCGCTCCTTGAGCCAACAGGGCGTCGCGGGGTCATCGTGCCACCCTGCGGCGACCGCGCGCAGCGCCATCTGTCGCACATACCAGGTATCGTCCCGGCTGGCTAGGTTCCGCAGCTGGACGCCAGTCCCCAGGTCGCCCCGGCGGATGATGGCGAGCGCCTGGGCCGCCGCCGCGCGGACATACGGGTCCGCGTCACTGGCAGAATCGGCGTTAGCGCCGTGATGATTCGTGCCGTCGTCATCGGGGCCGCCAAAGGCCAGTCGCTCCAGCACGGAGACGGTCTGTCTCGCATCCGCCCAGTACACGGCCAGCGCCTGCGCCGCCACGTAGCGCATCTCATCATCGGGATCCGCAGTAGCCCGTTCGCGCAGCACCCGGGCCACTTGCTCATCGCGCTTCTTGTCGCGCCAGCCAGCCGCCAGGGCTTCCAGCGCCGCCCGCCGCACCTCCAGGATATCGCCGCCTGGGCACGCAGTCGCAGTGAGAAACTCGGCCGTGTCCGCCCGGTCGGGCCACCCTGAGGCGAGAGCGCGCACCGCCGCCACTCGCACCTGCGGGTGGCTCTCATCGGCGTCGGTGGCGTGCTTGCGCAGCCAGGGCAGGGTGTCCGGGTTATCGTGCCAGCCTGCCACGAGCACCTCCGACGCCACAGCGCGCACCCGTGGACTCTCGCCGTCGGCGGCGCGCTGCCAGAGCCAGGGGAGGGTGTCCGGATCGTCGTGCCAGGCGTCCGCTAGTGCCCGCACAGCCACGACCCGCACACTCCAGTCACCGTTACCGCTGCCGATTCCGCGCAGCAGTGCGGCGATATCCGCGTCGTGCCAGGCGTCCGCTAGTGCCCGCACCGCCGTGCCACGGACCTCGGAAGCTCTGTCCCCAAGGGCTCGTCCGCATAGCAGGTCGCGAGTCGCCGGGCTGTCGGGCCAGTGCCTGGCCAGGGCGCGTACCGCGCCCTGGCGCACATACCCGTCCAGGTCGCCGTCGGCTGTGGCGGTGGTCTGTAGCAGCTCGGCGGTTTCGCCATCTGGCCATGCTGCGGCAAGCGCCTCGATCGCGGCCGCCTGAAGCGCCTCCGAGCCGGCCCACCTGGCGAGCATGGTCAGGCGCTTGCGTGCCGCGCCGTCGCGGCCGAGCAGCGTCGCGTAGACCCGTGCGGCGGCGATCTGGGCAGGCCCGGGGCGCTCGCCCTTGAGGAACTGCCCGCGGGCGAGGTACCAGGTCTCGTATATCGGCCGACCGTCCCAGTCCGGAGGAAGGGTGGCGAGCACTGGCACTGCAGCGCGTTCCAGGGCGTGCGCCACGGTCACGCCGATGCCATAGTCGGAGCGCTCACGTATTGTCTCGAACAGCCTGCACAGTGCGGCGCCGATTGCCTTGCTCGCCTCTTCGGTCTCGCCGTAGTGCCGGACCTCCCCGAGGCACCGGATCGCCAGTAGCACGTGCCTGGGCAGCGGATCGAAGTCCAGGTACCACAGCGGGCTGGCGCGTAGGAGCGTCCGGATAGCGAGGTCTGCCCGTTTTGCCCGAAGCAGGCCGGCCAGCAGGGGCAGCACCTCCTGCCAGGCCGGCTCGCGCCAGTGATCACGGAACCTGGCTACGACGTCGTCCTCATTGATCTCTTGCTCGGCGAACTGGTGGCGGATGTCGTCGGCGGCGAGATAGTCAAGGAACGCCCGGTGGACGAACCCGTAGGCGTCGGTCTCGAACTTGGCGAGGATATAGTCACGATCCCTGAGCTGGTCCAGCAGGTGGCGGGCCACGGCGTCAGCATCTCCTTGCGAGCGCTTGAAGCGCTGCGCAACGAAGCCGGAGAACACCTTTTTGAGCTCATTACCGGACAGGTAGTTCCTTGGCTGCTGGCCATTCGCGTTATCTATGATGCGGCGAGCCGCAAGGCGCAGCAGTTGCAGCTTTTCATCGAGGTCCACCAGATCAACCTGGCCGGAGCCATTCCTCTGGCGCAGGTGCCTGCCCGCGTCCCATCCCTCCGCGAGGAGCCGGACCGTACGGCCAAGCGCGTCGATGCGGGTCGGCGGTACTTCCTCGGCGCGCCCGAGGAAGGCGATGCTGGTCAGCAGCAACGGGTTGCCGGCGAGTTCCGCGATGGCCGGCGAACGCCGTACCGTGCCGAGAAGGCGGGCGGTGAGCCGCTCTGCCTCGGGCTCATTGGCAGGGTAAAGGGCATGGTAGAACCGATGCGCGAAGTCGGACACCTCGAGCGGGTCGAGATCCTGAAGAGTGTGGTGGGCGAACCTAGCCTGGTCAAGCTCGTGGCGGTCATAGTCGGTCACCCGTGACGTGACGATGACCCGTGCCCCGGTGTAGAACTGGGCGAACTCCTTTATCTGCTCCTTGAGCTGGTCTCGCATCTTCAAGTCGAATACCTCGTCCAGCCCATCGAAGATCACGAGCGCGTTGCCGCGCTCCCGGAGGCAGGACTCAAGTATTCTCGTCACGGAGATTGATGGCGGACATCCGGGGTCGGCTAGCGCACCGATCATTTCTACGAATGATGCGCAGTCCGCGCGCTTTGGGTACGTCCGCAACTCCACGACGAAGGGGATGTACTTCGAAAGGGGGGCGAGCGGGTGGGCGGAGGCACCAGGACCCGACTGGCACGCTAGGACGGCCAGGTCTGCCAGGCTTAGCGCGATGTACCTGGCCAGCATCGATTTACCGGCCCCGGCGTAGCCGAGCAACACTACCAGTCGGCCTTCCGGACGGGTGAGCACGTCGAGCACGGGGCGGGCCGGGCGCTCTGCGTATTCTTTGAGCTTGTGGTCGAGAAGATCTCTCCGCACGTCATGGGGAACGTCGTGCTCGGTGATCTTGCCATGGGCGAGGTAGCGAAGCCATAGCTCGCGAGGTAGCGATACCGGAGGCGGCTCCGCCCGGACCCGCTGCGGTACGAATACATCAAGCAACGCCGGTTGGAGGGGGGTGACATGGTCCTCGGACAGCGTTGCGATGTGATCGATCGTCTGGAAGTGCCTGCGTAGCCACTTGAGGTATGCCAGCTTCACATCGTTCCCATCAGGCGGCATAGCCATGTTGTGGCCTCCCCGTAATATCCGCTCCGCGACGCTTCCAATGTAAGTCTGCTGAGAACCGCAAGGAAGTGCGATCGTTTCCTGCACCCAGCGGCCCCGCCTGCACCAGTCCAAAAGGGGGCATAGGGGGCTGACATGCGGGTTTCGCCTGCGGCAACAGTCGTGCGGCCTGTGGGATTCCAAAAAGAGCTTTTAGCTGACCTGCGAGTATTGTGAGTGCCGAAAACCTTATCCAAGTTACACGATCAGGCGGTACCCTTTGATCACACCGCCGACGCGAGTCTGTACCGGTCGCGGCGCTGCTCAAGATCGACCGGTTGAGTAGCGGTTTCAGCGGCGCAGCACAGTTGTTGCGCGGTAAGCATTCACGTCCCTACCCCGGGCCCTGGGAGTTCGGGATTTCTGATAGGG
>OBLW0100001803.1_pt1 | contig 17878 bp, 15 predicted proteins | sample 1520161 | NCBI WGS metagenome assembly OBLW01 (sample SAMEA3539309, study PRJEB22396) | soil metagenome | biome: tundra; feature: field; material: soil | place: USA | collected 2010-05 | depth 0.15 m | reverse complement strand
AACGGACTGCGCGGAAAGAGAGTCATTCCTCATCCGTGGTGCAATCCTCGGGCCGATGGCGGAACGCGAGCACGCCAGGACTGGCGAGGGCGGTCACGCCGAGTTCTGGGTACGCCCTGGAAGTGGGGCAGGCGCTTCCGCCTGCCAACTGTTGCCGTAGCGCACTGCCGTTGGCAGGCGAAAGCGCCTGCCCCACTGTCCCGTTTCGCGACAAGGTGTTCGGTAGCGAACAGTGGATGCTGCACCGAGTGAAGCGCGGCTCGCGGTATCGTCTGGAGGACTTCCCGCCTATACTGAATGCATGTGCGGCTCAGAATGCCTCAGCCTGCCATCGATCTCAGCATTGATTGCTTTCATATCATCCGTATCGCCGCTCTTCGCGCAATCCGTGCCGCCTGTGTCGCCGTTGCCGAAGAATGCCTTCGTCGTCGAGCGCGCGGAGATACCGAACGCCGTTCACCCAGGTCGCGAGCTCGTGCTATGGATGATCTCGCCTTCGAAGCACGACCGCGGTCCGCTCTCCGAGGCTCGCCCGTATACGTGTCCGGAGATCACGCTAGGGAGTTACTATAGCGGGCCCACCAGATTGTCACTACTGGACACTGGTACGGGAAGCCGAATCAACACCGTAGAGCTGGCGAGTTCGATAGAAGGGAATGACTTTGACGTCCCTTACCGCATATTGAGCGGGGAGTTTTACCTAGTGCCCGGCCATCCGAAAGGCACCGAGGGCAAACCGGCATTGCTCGCGCTACGTGATCTGAACGGCGACGGCCTCGCGCTGGAGACGGCGTTTTCTGAGGCCCTGTCGTGTATGGGTCGGCCGACGACAATGGTCGGCTACAGCCCCAAACAGGACAAGGTCATCCAATATCGGGCCGAGCTTGAGGTAACGATGTTCGAGCCGAAAGAAGTCAGATTTACTTTCGAGCAAGCTGATCGCGTGGGCCGGCCGGAGGTTGAGACCTTCACCTGGGTCGACTATCTCCTCGTCGAGAATCCGATCGAACCTGGCCACTGGAAGTACCAGATTGACTATAGCGGACGCGGCGGCTGTCTCGACTCTTACGATATCCGGTACGATTCGCGTCAAGAGAAGTTTGTCGGTACACTATCGCACCTGTGCCAGCCCGCGAACCTGGGCCCGCCGGGCACTCTCACAGTACACGGATTTCGACAGCCGTGATTACCGCCTCCGGAACTGGTCGCCCGGCCGCCAGTCGGGCAGCTTGTCCTGGTTGGCGATATCGCTGCCGAGGATGAATCCGAACTCGGCCGCCTGGGCGTCCGAGGTGAAATCCCAGTTTTCGTGATATTCGTCGGAGGGGTGGTGATAGTGCAGCCGGTTGTACTCCTCCCACATTCGCATGCCATAACCGGCAGGTTTGCCCTCAAACTCCGTTCCCAGGTCGATCGAAAAGGCGGGAATGCCGGCGCGCGCGAACGAGAAATGATCGGAGCGGAAGTAATGGCCTTGCCCGGGCTCCGCATCCGGCTGGATTTCGAGCTTCAGCCGCTTAGCGACGTTCTCGGCCAGCGGCAGCACGTCGGTGCGTTCCGCGCCGCCGATCGAGATCTGTTTGGCGCGGCCCCACGGCGGGACGGCGTCGAAGTTGAGATCGATGGCGGTCTTCGCGGCCGGAATTAGCGGGTGTTGCGCATAGTATTCCGAGCCTTTCAGCCCGCCTTCTTCCGCCGTCACGAAAAGAAATAGCGCCGAGCGCCGTGGCTTGGCTGGCAACGCCGCCCACGCCCGCGCCAGCTCCAGCACGATGCCGCAGCCGGTGGCGTTGTCGATGGCGCCGTTGTAAATCGAATCGCCATTTACCGGCGTGCCGATCCCCAGGTGGTCCCAGTGCGCGCTGTAAATCACCGCTTCGTCCTTCAGCTTCGGATCGCTGCCGGCGACCAGCCCCACCACGTTGCGCGTGTTCAACTCGCGCAAGTGGGAAACCATCTTGCCGTGGATCTGAATCCCCAGGTCGATCGGCCGGAAGCTGGCCTTTTCGGATGCGGCCAACAGCTCGTCCACCGTTTTGCCCGCCAGGCCCAGCAGCCGTTCGCCGGCCTCGCGCGACAGCCAGCCGGCGCAGGAAAGCGCGCGCTCGCCGGCGGCCAGCTTCACGTAGGGAAGCTCGCGCGCCCAGGAGCCGCGCACCACCTCCCAGCCGTAACCGGCGGTCGGCGTGGTGTGGATGATGAGGACGGCCCGCGCGCCGCGCCGCAGCCCTTCCTCGTACTTGTAAACCCAGCGGCCGTAATACGTGAGCGCGCGGCCATCGAAGAATTTCGGATCGTCGGAAGTGGGTTCGTTGGTGAAGAGCACCAGCACCTTGCCGGTCACGTCCACGCCTTTGAAATCGTCCCAGTTCCATTCCGGCGCCGTGATGCCGTGGCCCACGAAGACCGCGTCGGCGTCGAAGGTCGTGCTGTCGCGCTGGCTCATGTCGATGCCCACCAGGTCGTCGAGCAGCTTGAAATCGATCTTCTTGCCGCCGGCCGTCGCGGAGATCTCCGTCTCGGGTTGCGTGGCGACGCCCACCAGCGGCACCTTCTGGAAGTAGGTGCCGTCTTCGCCCGCCGGTTTGGCGCCGGCCGCCGCCAGTTGCCGCGCGATGTATTCCGTGGCCAGGTCGCCGCCCCTGGTTCCCACGCCGCGGCCTTCCAGCAAGTCGCTCGAAAGATACTTCACGTCTTCGCGAATATGTTGCGGGTTGATGGGCCCCGGCTGCGCCGCGAGCGCGCCGCCGAACCAAAACGGCAAGCTAAAGCATGCCCCACCAATCGCCAGGCCGATCGATTTCTTCATAGCTGTTATGCTATCGCACGCGTGGTGGCCTGCAACATAGGTGGGGCAGGCGCTTCCGCCTGCCAACTCCGCACTGTTCTGCTTATGAGTTAGGTCCTATGCTGCGGCAGTTGGCAGGCGATAGCGCCTGCCCCACTGTCCGGAGCAACATTTTTCGAAACCAACCATGGTCCGCAAGGATATGTATAGTAGAGGGGTTTTCCAACCAAACCTATGCGAAGCACGTTGTTGTTGTTCTTGAGTGCGGCCCTGGCGTCGGCCGCAAGCCTGCCGGTCGCTTTTGAGCCAAACCGCGGCCAGGAGCCCGGACCCGCGGAATTCATCGTGCACACCTCCGGCGCCGCGTTGACGCTGCGCGCGGGCCGCGCCGAATGGATCTCGCGCCAAGCGCGTGTAGCCGTGGTTTTCGCTTCTGCCCGCCGCGACGCGCAGGGCCAGGGCGAAGAAGCGCTGCCCGGCGTGGTCAACTATCTCATAGGCAATCAACCCTCGGCTTGGCGCAAGAACATTCCCACTTACTCGCGCGTGCGCTACCGGCAACTGTATCCGGGCGTCGACGTGGTTTACTACGTGAACGATGGGCGTCTGGAGTATGACATGTTGCTGGCTCGCGGCGCCGATCCAAGCCGCATCCGCCTGCGCGTGGAAGGCGCTCAGGGTTTGCGCGTGGATGATGCGGGTGACCTGGTGATCGCGACCGCGGGCGGCGAGCTCCGCCAGCACCGTCCCATCGTCTATCAGGAATCGAATGGCGAGCGCCGCCAGGTCGCCGGCCGGTACCAGTTGCGCGGAAACGAGGTGCGCTTCGCGCTGGGGCGCTATGACCGCTCCCAGCCGCTGGTCATCGACCCGGCGCTCACCTGGGCCACCTATCTGCTGCCCAGCAGCTCCGTCAATGCGCAAGCTTCGGCTGTCGGGCTCGATTCAGCCGGCAACATTTACATGGCGGGGACAGTGCTTGCCACCAGCGGTTATAACGATGGCTTCGTCGCCAAGCTGAACTCTTCCGGCACCGCGGCAGCGTACGTTACCTTGATCGGCGGTGTGGGCGGCGACAGCATCGGTTCCACCATCGCCGTTGACTCGGCGGGCAACATCTACATGGCCGGCGCCACCGATTCGGCCTCCTTCTATGCCGATACTTCTTACCTGAACTATTACCCCGGTTCCAGCGTAGACGGTTTTGTCATGAAGTTCGACAACCTCGCCCAGAACGTGTCTTTTTCCCACTATTTCGGTGGGTCGGGCTACGATGTGTTCAACGGGTTGGCGCTTGACGCGGAGGACAACGTTTACCTGGTGGGCAGCACCAATTCGCCCGATCTCCTGGTAGGTCCGGCGCTGACTACCCTTCGCGGCCCGTCCAACGCCTTCGTGGTGGGATTCACCTCGGCTGGCGCGGCGTTCTACTCAACTTACTTGGGCGGTTCCGGCAGCGATTTCGGCAACGCCATCGCGGTGGATTCCACGGGCGACGCATTCGTCACCGGGTCCACCACCTCCTCCAACTTTCCGGTGACCAGCGGGGCTTTCCAATCCACCCTCAAAGGCGGCGCGGACGCATTCGTCGCCAAGATCGGGGCGCCCGGGGGTGCGCTGATCTACTCCACCTATCTGGGTGGCAGTGGGAACGACGAGGGTAACGGAATCGCGGTTGACAAGAGCGGCGCCGTCTACATTACCGGCGACACGGCCTCCACCGATTTTCCGCTGCTCGGCGCGTATCAATCCACCTACGGCGGGGGCGCCAGCGACGCCTTCGTCACCAGGCTGGCCGGCAGCGGGCAGACGCTGCTCTACTCCACCTACCTGGGAGGCAGCGGCGCCGATATCGGTAGCGCCATCGCCATCGATTCGACGGGTAACGCCTACATCACCGGCAACACCACTTCCACCAATTACCCCACTAGCGATGCATTCCAAAGCTCCAACCAGGGCACCACCAACGCCATCGTGACCGGCCTGAATGCGTCGGGCTCCGGACTGCTGTTTTCCAGCTACCTGGGCGGCAATGGAACCGCGACCCTACCCGCCGGGAGCACCAATTATGGGGATTATGGCACCGCCGTGGCGCTGAACTGCGCAGCCGGGCTGGTGGTGGCCGGAGTCACGACTTCGACCAACTTCCCCACCACCAGCGGGGTCGTCACGCCGTCTTATCCCGGCGATGCGCCGGACGCGTTCGTGGCCCAGATCGCGGCGGGCGGCGGAGTTCCCGACATCACGCCCGGCGGCATCGCGAACAACGGAGAGGCTGGACCGGTGGTGCCGGGAGCGGTGGTCAGTATCTACGGAACCGGCCTCGCGCCTTTCACCCAAGTGTCCAGCGGGTTCCCGCTGACCACTTCGCTGGCAGGGGTGACGGTGAGCGTGAACGGCATTAATGCGCCCTTGTACTTCGCCAGCTCAGGCCAGATCAACATCCAATTGCCGTTTGAGATCGCGCCCGGCCCGGCGGCGATGACGGTTAACGATGCTTGCGGCTCCAGCGGGCAGGTGAGCTTCCAGGTGGCGCAGGCCGCGCCCTACGTTGTGCAGAGCGTCACGGGACAGGCCGCCGTGCTGAACTATATTGCCGCCACCGGCGGGTATACCCTGAATGGACCCGACAACCCGGCCAAAGTAGGCAGCATTGTCAGCGTTTACTTGACCGGCGTCGGCCCTGTCTCCAACCCGCCGGCCGATGGCGCGGCGGCTTCTCTGACCCAGCTATCGTACTCGACGCTGCTATCGACTGCGACCGCGACCATCAGCGGATGGTCGGCGAACGTCGGTTTCCTCGGCCTGGCGCCCGGCTGGGTGGGGTTGGACCAAGCCAACATCACGGTACCTGGCCTGAGCACCGGCTCATACGCCGTGGTAATCACCGTCGGCGGCGTGCAAAGCAACGGTCCAACCATGTACGTCACGCAATAGCCTCGTGGCGCGGGCCGTCCGGCCTGCAGAGCCGAGAGTCGTCTCGGCTTTTCTTGGTAACGGAGAGTGGCGCTCGCATCAAAAACAAAAACAAATGTCGAGATGACTCTCGACACACCAGGCAGGACTGCCCCGGATGGTGCACGGGCAAGCCGCGCCACGGTTCAAAACCGGTATCGCACTTCGAAGCGCACAAACCGGGGCGGCTCAATGGCGATGGGTAACCGCGAGTTGAAGGTTGGCCCGGTCAGATCGGCCTGTTGAATCGCCAGGTCCGCGTTGGTCACATTGAGCAGATCGGCGGCAGCCGCAATTCGCCCAAACGCCAGCGGCCACTCGCGGCTGAGCCGCAGATTCCAGTTCTGGACGTGCTCCGCCCGATTGCCGCCGCCGGGACTGCCGCGCGGCGTGGTGGCCACCAGGAACGGCCCTTGCGGCAATCCGGTGACGAGCAACATGCGGGCGAATGCGAGGCCGTCGGTGTAATCGGCCACGGTCGAAATCTGCACGCCGCCCCAGTGCGTGGGCAGTCGATAGAGCGCGTCGATCTTCCCGGTAAAGGCGCGGTCGGTGAAAGCGCGGCCGGTCGAGTTGATTTGGGCGTTGGGATCCGAGAAGAGCGCGCCCACCACGCCGGGATCGTTCTCGAAAACGGCGTTGCCGGGGTTGGTGGGGCCGTACGATTTCTCCGCCACGAAGGAAGCCGACACCGTGATGCCGCGCCAGGCCGTGCGCAACTGCGCGTTCACGCCGGAGTTGAGCGTGCGGAAGCCGACCGGGTTGGTGAGCAGGTAGTGATCGTGGCCGAGGGTCGCTGGGTTCTGCGCGTAGACGGTAAGCTGTTGGTCGTCGAAGGTGCCGGGGATGCCATCGGGACCGGGATCGAGAATGGTTACCGGCGTAAAATCTTGTGGCGTCACACCGGTGTCGATAGCGGCGATGCGGTCTTTCTCATCGCGCCGGAAAAGGTGGATGGAGGCCAGCGTGGAAAGTGGCAGCGGCATCTCCGCGCCCAGGTTCCATTCGTCCGCGTAGGGCCGGCGCAACGTTGGCGAAATGGAGGAGTATGGGCCGCCGAAACGCGCCAGCAGCGCGCCCTGCTCGCCCGGCTCAAACCAGCCGTCGCCATTCAGATCGTTCCATTGATACACACTCCCGCCCAGGCTGTTGGGATTGCCGTAGTCGAGATAGCGGCCGGCCAACGGCGCGTACAAACGGAAAAACGCCCCGCGCATGACCAGGCCATGGGCGTGCGGGACCTGCCAGGCCAGGCCTGCGCGCGGTGACACGCTGTTCCACGCGATGAGGTTGGATTGGGCCGCGACCTGTCGCGCGGGAGTGTAGATGCCGAAGGGGCTGGACTGCGCGGGAACGCCACCGCGGGAGAAATCGGCCATCAGCCCCAAGTCGAGCGTGAGCCGGCGCACGGGATTCATATGGTCGGTTGCCCAAACGGAAGCGCCGGCGATGCGCTCGCGCGAATCGAGCGGCGTGTTGAACTCGACCACCTCGGCGGGCAGGCCATCGGCCGTGATCAGGTTCAGATCGGAAGGCGTGCGATAGCGGTTCTGCGGTGTGGACGTCCGCCAGCCGCCGCCGGCCATGAACTGATGGCGCGCGCCCGCCAGCCTCACACTCCCAGGTTCCCACGCAGCCGCGATTTGCTGGCGCGCGCGCACCGCAAGATTGGTTAACGGCGGCTCGCCCGTCACCGCGCCGCCGGCCAGCTCGATGCTGGTCTGGTTGATGGGCGTCACCACGGCCGGGGCGGTATCGAGATGCGCGAACGAGTCTCCGTAGCGAACCTGGAGCGTGCCGCCTGCACTGGCGGCCCAAACATGGGTCCATCCGGCCTGGACGAAATCCAGGTGATCGGTCTCATTCAGGCCGGCCACGCCATCCGGCAACAGGAATTCGGGCGAAAGCCGCCGCGCGGCGAGAGCTTCCATCCCGGCTGGCTCGCCCCATCCGGCGAGATCGATGCGCGACCCGCTGTAGAGCGCGTCGAAACGGTCGTGAGCGCCGGCGCGAATGTGGCCGAGCGCGTTGCCGAACAGCAGGCGGCTGTTCTGGTTCGTGCCAGGCGCGGCCAGCGGCGCGGCCTGCGCGGCCCATTGGCCCGAGCCGGAAACGAAGACGTCGGCCCAGCGGGAAAGCGGACCGCCAAGCTCGGCGTGGTCGCGCGTGAACCAATCGTACTGTTCGGCCTGGGTTATGGCGCCACGGCTAGCGGCCGGCGGCAGATTGTTCGAAGCCAGCGCGCTCGCGGTTCCGGCGCTCGAGATGGCGGCGTGCCAGGAGTCGCCGGCCTGCGCCGGGAACAGGCCGATCTCAGCGCCGAACGCAGTCGAAGGCGTCAACCCAAACGCGCTGCGCACCACGGTCGCTGCGACTGCATCGCCATCGGGAAGAATTTGCGGGCTGCCCGGCTGGTAATCGTCACCGGCATCGAGGCCGTTGAATTGAATCGCGGTATCGGTCCAGGAAAATCCGCGTTGGGAGATGACGCCGAGGCGGTTGTCGGCGAGGCCTGTGAAATCGAGCGGCTCGGTAACAGTGCCAGGCTCGCGCGCAAACAACGCCGATCCGAGCGAAAAGCCCTCCGGATAAACGCGCGCACCAAAATCGCCGGTCCACACGCCAGGCTCGGCGGCGGTGGCGATCTCGATCCGAACTGGCGCACCCGGCGTGACCACCACCGTGACGCGAACGGTTCCCAGGGGGGCGACACCGACCGATCGTGCGGACTTCCGATCTCCTTCAAGCGAGATGCGGTATTGGCCGTAGGGCAACGCGAGCGCAAACCGGCCATTGCCGTCCGTGTGCTTCAGCAACCGCAGGCCCCCGCCTTCGATCACCACGCCGGCAGCAGGCACAGCGCTGCCGGCGGACGTGCGCACTGCGCCCTCGACGCGGCCGAGGGTTAGTTGCGCGCGCAGCCCTCCGCAGCCCAGCCACGCGGCCAGCAGCAGGAGGCTACTGTTGACGCAGAACCACGAACCGGCTGATCGAGTACCCAAGCGCGCCACCCATGAACACGTCGGAGAGAAAATGTGCCGAAAGCGACATCCGCGAAAATCCCACCACCGCCGCCAGGCCATAAGCGACGTACGGAACCCAGCGATGCTCGTGCCCGTAACGGCGCGCCACCACGGTGGCGATGGCAGCCGCGGCGATGGTGTGGCCGGAAGGGAAACTGCCTTGGCCGCGCAGGAAGCTGCCGCCGCTATCAAACCAAGTGTCGGAGTAATTGCCGTGCGGGGCAATGGCGGCAGGCCGCGTGCGCCGGTCAATGTCCTTCATCGCAGTGGTAAGGATTTCGGCGTCGACCACCGCTTCAGCCGCCAGCAGCGCCGTTTTCTTCGATTTTTCATCCTTGCGGATCAGCCCCACCGCGTAGAACGAGAGCGGGGCCACCACCATCCCGATGGATGTGTTATTGCCCGAAACCACGCGATTGAAGCCATTGAAGGCGGTGGTGTTACGAAAGTACGAGCCTTCCTTCGGATCGAGCGCCACCAGCGCGGCTGTCGCGCCCACCACGGCAAGCGCCCCGATCAGCGCGGACCGATGCCGCAGGTGCGCCGGAAACAGCCAGATGTTTTTCTGATCGCTGAGGATGTTCGTGGGCAACTCTTTCCACGACACATCGCGCTCGGGAGCGGCCGCTGGAGCGGCTGGCGCCGGCTGGCCAGCCGGATCGCCCGCCGGCGCATCCTGCGCGCGGAGCTGCCAGGGAAGCGCCGCAGCGGCCAGCACGAGAAATACGAGAGCAGCGCGGCTCATCAGAAGCCCTCCCCCCGCAACAGTGTAGCAGTTGAGGGACCGCGGAACCTGCCGGCCATAACCGCCATAGACGCAGATCCGGCGGTGCGGCGTTTCGTGAAAATGGAGACTCAGTGTGCGCCCCCATGACGCTTTTGGCGCGTTCGCCCGCGTGCGAAAATGAAGGTGTATGGGTTCCCGTTTGCTCGCGGCCTTCTTCGCGGTGTGTCTGGCGGCGTCGGCGCAGACCATGTCGGTCGAGAAGTTGCGGCAATTTCTCGAATCGAACGTCGCCATGATCCAGAAGGGCACTTCGTCCGACCGGGAGCTGGCGGCGTTTTTGGACAAAGTGAAGCTCACCGAAAAGCTGGACGAGCGCCAAATCGAGGACTTCCAGGGCCAGATGCGGATTGGCCAGAAGACGCTTTTTGCGCTGCGCAAGCTGGCCGCGGAAAGCGCGTCGCTGGCCGCCGCCGCCGCGGTCGCGCCGCAGGCCAAGCCCAGGCCCATCCCGCCGCCCACCTCCGAAGAGCAGGCCGCCATCATCGACGACGTGCGCGAGTACGCCTTGAACTACAGCAACACCCTGCCCGACTTCATCTGTACCCAGGTGACGCGCCGCCTCGCCGCCCCCGTGCCGGGCACCAAGTACGGCGGCCCGGCCGACGGCAGCCCACGGTGGCAGGCGATCGATACGCTGCAAATCCGCCTCAGCTACTTCGAAAAGAAGGAGCATTACGTTGTGGTGCTGATGAACAACGCCATCGTGAACCGGGATTACGAGAAAGTCGGCGGCTCGAAAGAGTTCGGCGCATTCGGCAGCTTGATGCGCCAGATCTTCGAGCCCTCCACCGAAGCCCGCTTCGCGTGGGACCACTGGGGCATGCTGCGCGGCAAGCTCGTGATGGCGTTCCAGTATCACATACGGCTGGATCATTCCCAGTACCAGCTTGCGGTGGAGGATGGCAAGCTGCGCATCACCACCGCCTATCATGGGCTCTTCGAGGTGGAACCGGACACGCACGCGGTGGTGCGCATCACAGCGGACGCCGAGAACATTCCGCCGGATTTCCCGCTGAAAGAGGCCACCGACGTTCTCGATTACGACTATCAGGAACTGTCCGGCCACACCTTCCTGCTGCCGCTGAAATCGCAGGTGATTATGAAGTCGATGGAAGGCATATCCAAGCTGGAGGAGGAATTCCGCCTGTACCGCAAGTACTCGGCCGATTCCGAAATCAAGTTCGACGCCGACCCCATCCCTCCTCTGCCCGACGACAAAACCAAAGAAACCAAGCCCCCCGCCGCGCCGCCCAAGCAGTGAGGTAGGGCACGCTTTAGCTTGCCCGCGATTAGGGAAAACGTCTGAAAACATGACTGGCCACGGATCAACACAGATAAACACAGATATAAGAAAACAAGATTGTCCTATCCGTGTTCATCTGTGTTCATCGGTGGCTCAAACTTGAGGCACAATCAAGCCATGAGCGGAATCCAGTTCGTCACCGATGAGAAGGGCCGCAAGGTGGCCGTTCAAATCAACTTGAAAATACATCGGGAACTGTGGGATGACCTTGAGGACGTGCTGGTCTCCCGGTCGCGGCGTCACGAGAAGCGGCTTCCGCTGGAAAAAGTAAAAGCGAGCCTGATCAAAGCCGGCAAGCTGTCACGCCCTGACCTAACACTGCCTTGCTGAGCCCGGAGGGCGGCAGAAAATAGCCCAAGGCGTGAGCCTTGGGAAAGGGACGAACGGTCGGAAAGCCCCGGAACGGGGCGTTAGAACATTTCACCAGCAGCATTCTTACGCCCCGTTTCCGGGGCTATGTCGAGCGACGGGCGGACCCACGGCTAATACGCCGTGGGCTACTATCTTTCGCCCTTCCGGGCTTAGCAAGAACGCCAACGGCGAAACGCTTCTGGCTCTAAACCAGCTCAAGCCGAAGTTCGCGGCCCACCGCCGCGGCTGCTTTGCGCAGTGTGCCTAACGTGACCGCATCGTACGTTGGATCGAGCAACCTATCGAGCGCCGCGCGGCTGGTGTGCATTCTGCGCGCCATCTCCGCCTTGGAGAACTGTTTCTCCTTCATGGCCGCTTCCACCTGCCGGGCGAGGACGCGCTTGATCGCAGTCGCAGTGACTTCCGCATAAGTGCCGTCCTCGCGGAGCCAGCCATCAAAGGACGATCCTATGTTTTTCTTTTTCACGTGCCCCCTCCTTTTTTTCGTTTGAGCGCCATGTCGATGTCACGTCGCGGTGTCTTCTGAGTCTTCTTGATGAAGCCGTGAAGCAGAACCATGCGTCCATCTGCAACACAGAAAATGATCCGAGCAATCCGGCCGTGTGGCAAACTACTCCGGACTTCCCAGAGTTCGCGCCCGAGCGAGCGAACCAGCGGCATTCCAAGCGGCCACGAGAACTCAACGTCCTTGACGTCTTCGCCGATCACCTTCCGGTCTGCGGGTTCAAGACCCTTCAGCCACTCGCGGACCGGCTCGCGACCATTGTCAGAGCGGTAGAAGTATGCCGGCAGGCGCTTCAAACCGGGGTTCATGGTGTAGGGTACCATTTTTGGTACGTATGGGTCAAGGTCAGCCCCTCAAGAGTTGGGCGACGCGAGGCCCTTAGCGTCTGTGACAGTACCACTCCTGAGGCAGTGGACAGGGCTAAGATGTGAGGGCAGGAGGTAGCTGGATGAAATACATCACCCTCGCAGTTACGGGACCCGTCATTCGCGAGGTAAGTGCCGGAAACTCGTACCAGCGGCAGATTGCAATTCGAGACGCCTCACCGGGCCTGCTCGCCATCATCCGTGCAGCTACTGGAGGAGGTCGGGCGCTCGTTGCCGTGAATGGGGTGTTCGAGCTGTCAGTCGGCGACAGCGGTGCGATCTGGGGCGCCCACCAAGGGGCGGGGCTGCAAGCCGAGGACTTCGCGAGCCTGTTTGACCTCTTGGCGCGGCGACCCGATTTGCCGGTCACGTTCTCGTGGGCCTAGGCGCCTGCCCCCAATCCATCCCCTCATCCGCGGGTATGGAAATGTACCACAAAAGACCCTCAATCCCTCGAATATCCTAGCGTTCTTTGGCGCTATACTTTAGGTTCAGAGGGGCGGAACATGCGGAAGTACGGCAAATTCGCGGCATTGATTGTCGTCGTGATCGGGACGCTGGTGTGGCTGGCCTTTGCTGGGTCTGGGGACAGCAAAACCTACTACAAATCGATTGACGAATTGAGTCAGATGGGCGACCGCGCTTACGGCACGCGGCTGCGCGTCGGCGGCGATGTCGCCACCGGTTCCATCCAGCACGTCGGCGGCAAGGTGCTGTTCACGCTGAAGCAGGACAGCCGCACACTGCAAGTCGCTTACGCCGGTATCGATCCGCTGCCCGACACCTTCCGCGACGGCGCGCAGGCGCTGGCCGATGGCCGCATGGACCGCGACGGCACCTTCCACGCTTCCAAAATCTCCGCCAAGTGCGCGTCGAAATATGAGGCCAAACCGAACGTGCAGGCTCCGGGACAGCCCGACGTTCACAGCGGAAGGCCCAGCGTTTAGGATCTGCCATGAGGTGGTCGGTTGCATGGCGTTAACCGCTCCGTTGAAAAATCGCGCCCGCGCGGTGGGAAGAAAAGCCGAGACGACTCTCGGCTCAGCAGGCCTGACGGCCCGCGCCACGCCTATGGTCGCGGCTCCGATAGCGTTCTGAGCGGTTGGTACAGTGATTGCGTAGAGAAGATGTAGAGAGGGGTCATGGAGAATCTGGGTTCGCTAGCCATTTTGCTGGCCTTTTGCGTGGCGCTATACGCCACCGTGGCTTCCGTGGTGGGCCGCGTGCGCCGCAAACCATTCCTGGTGGAAAGCGGACGCCGCGCGGTTTACGGCGTCTGGGCGCTGGTCACCATCGCCTCCGCCATTCTGGTTCACGCGCTGCTGACCGGCGATTTCCGCTTCGCCTACGTGGCCGAGCACAGCAACAACGCGCTGCCGCTGCTCTATAAATGGGCCGCCTGGTGGAGCGGGCAGGAAGGCTCGCTGCTGTTCTGGATGTGGCTGCTGTCCTCCTATACCGCGGTGGTGGCCTTCACCAACCGCCGCCGGCATCGCGACATGATGCCGTGGGTCCTCGCCATCCTCACCACCATCGAAATCTTCTTTCTCACGCTCAACAACTTCGTCGCCAATCCCTTTAAGCTGCTGGCCAACGAAGGTCTCATCGTCAAACCGCCGGATGGCAGCGGCCTGAGCCCCGTGCTGCAATACCCGGCCATGGCCATCCACCCGCCCATGCTGTACCTGGGTTACGTCGGTTTCGCGGTGCCGTTCGCTTTCGCCATGGGCTCGTTGATCACTCGGCAACCGGGCGATAGCTGGATCCACACCACCCGCCGCTGGACGCTGGTCACCTGGCTGTTCCAGGGCACCGGCGTGATGCTCGGCGCGGCGTGGGCTTACCACGTGCTCGGCTGGGGCGGCTACTGGGGATGGGACCCGGTGGAGAACGCTTCGCTGCTGCCCTGGCTCAGCGGCACGGCTTTTCTTCATTCGGTGATGATGCAGGAAAAGAAGGGCATGATGAAGGTGTGGAACATGGTCCTCATCTCGACCACGTTCTTCCTCTGCATTCTCGGCACCTCGATGACCCGCGGCGGCCTGGTGCAGTCCGTGCACGCCTTCGCGCAATCCGAGATCGGCAAGTACTTCGTCACTTTCCTCGCTGTCGGCATCGCCGCCACCGCCTACCTGATCCTCGATCGGCTGGATTACCTGAAGAGCGAATCGCAACTGGAATCGGTGATCTCGCGCGAATCCAGCTTCCTGTTCAACAACCTGATTCTGCTGGCGAGTTGCTTCGCGGTGCTGTGGGGCACGCTGTTTCCGAAAATCTCCGAGTGGATCTCCGGCGACCAGATCTCGCTCGATGCCGATTGGTACAACCGCCTGATGGTCCCCATCGGCCTGTTCCTGCTGTTCCTCACCGGCGTCGGTCCACTGTTTGCCTGGCGGCGCACTTCGCTCGATCGCCTGCGCCGCAACTTCCAGTGGCCCGGCATCGCCTCGCTGGTGCTGGTCGCGGTGCTCTTCGCCGCAGGAATCCACAAGCCCTATCCGCTGATTTCGTTCGGCTTCTGCCTGTTCGTGGCGCTCACCGTAATCGTCGAGTTTTACAAGGGCGCCAGTTCCATCGCCGGCCGGACCGGCATGAACCTGCTGCGCGCCACCATCGAATTGACCCATCGCAACACGCGCCGCTATGGCGGCTACCTGGTTCACATGGGCGTAGTGCTGATCTTCATCGGCTTCACCGGCCACGCGTTTAATCAGAGCGAGGTCAAGGAAATGAGCCAGGGCGACACCATGCGTATCGGCCGCTATGAGCTGCGCATGGCCAGCCTCGAGCAGGGAGAGAACCCCAATTACCTGTGGTATCGCGGCACCTTCCAGATTTCCAAGGACGGTCAGCCGCTGGGCACGTTGCAGCCCGAAAAGCGCCTGTTCAAAGCCAGCAAGGAAAGCACATCCGAAGTCGCCATCCGCATGCGCCCCAATGAGGACCTGTATGTCAATTTCGGTGGCATGTCCGACGATAACCAGCGCGCCGTGATTCAGGCCTTCGTCAACCCTCTGGTAACCTGGGTCTGGGTGGGCGGCCTGGTGCTCATCGGCGGGACGCTGATCTGCCTGGTCCCTAGTAAGATCAAAATGCAATACGCGCGTACCCAGGTAGTGGGCATCGCCAAACAACATGTGGACTTGCCAGCAAAGCAGTAAGCACGTCAAAGCCGCCGTGGCGCGGGCAGTCCTGCCTGCTGTGTCGAGAGTCATCTCGACATTTCTTCATGCCAGCCATCGGAGCCACAGATGAACACCGATAAACACAGATCAGATTCTCGTTTTCTGTTTTGTTCTATCCGTGTTTATCCGTGTTCATCCGTGGCTAAGCTTCTGGTTTTGGTGCTAGCCTTCGCCGGCCTCGCTCTGGCCCAGACGGCCTCCGAGAAACCCAACACCGATGTGCGGCGCGTCGGCCAGCGCCTAGCCTGCAAGTGCGGCTGCAAAGATTCGGTGGCCACCTGCGCCATGCTCGAATGCGGCTTTTCCAAGCCCGCCAAGGAGCGCATCGCCCGCATGCAGGCAGCCGGCTTTTCCGACCAGCAGATCATCGATGCCTTCGTCCGCGATTACGGCCCCGGCATTTATCTCGCGCAGCCCAGCGCGTTCGGTTGGACGGTGCCCTATGTCGCAGCCGCCCTGGGCCTGATAGGAATTTGGCTTTTCCTCAAGAAGTATCGAAAACCGAAACCATTACTTGAGCTCGGCCCCGTGGCCATCGACGACCCGGCGCTCGACAAGTATAAGGACCAGATCGAGAAGGATCTGGCCAATCTGGAGTAGAATTCTGGAGTGATCATTCCAATTGCTTCCGTGCTGGCGGTCGCCATCATCGCGTTCATCCTGGTTGTCAGACCCAAGGACTTGCCGCCGCCGGAGCCGGAAGATCCCTTCGCGCATCTGGACGAACGCAAAGCCGCCATCTACGAAAACCTGCGCGATTTGCAGTTCGAATACCGGGTGGGCAAACTTTCGGAAACCGATTACCAGAAAACCAAGCAGGATCTGCAGCGCGAGCTGGCCGCCGTGCTGGCCGAAGTCGACCGCGTGCGCGCTGAATTGGCCAGCCCCGTTTCGACTCCGAAGGCACCTCCAGCGACACCCGCCAAACCAAAGCCAACTGGCTTAGTATGTCCATCCTGCGGAGCTAAATTCGAGAAACAGTTGAAGTTCTGCGGCGAATGCGGCAAGCCGATGAAAGCGGCTAAAGCATGAGTCCACAATTGCGGCTGCTCCCGTGGCGCACGCACTCGTGCGTGCCGCGTCGAGACTCTTCTCGACGCGTCTTCGCCCGGCAGTCCCCTGCGTCGGCAGGAGTGCCGACGCGGCACGCACGAGTGCGTGCGCCACGTTTGGCGTGGGCTTTCCTTGTGCTGCTCGCCCTCCCGCTTTCCGCCGCTGTCACCGGCACAGTCATCAACCGCACCACCGGCGCCCCCCAGGCCGCAGCTACAGTTACGCTCTACAAGTTCGGCCAGGGCGGCATGGAACCAGTCACGGAAACCAAAACCGGCTCCCAAGGCCAATTCACCATCAACCAGAATCCGGCCGGCCCCGGCCCGGCCATGCTGCGGGTGGAAATCGACAACGTCACTTACAATCACATGTTGCCGCCCGGCACGCCCACCACCGGCATCACGCTCGACGTATTCAACGCTACCCGGCAACCGCAGGGCGTGAAAATCTCCAAGCACATGCTCCTGTTCCAGCCATCGTCCGGCGGTCCGATGACGGTCAATGAGACGTTCTTGGTCGACAACTCCGGCAAGTCCACTTGGGTCGATCCCGTGAACGGCACGCTGCGTTTTTATCTGCCTGCCGCTGCGCAGGGGAAAGTCGAGGCCACGGCTGCCGCGCCCGATGGGCTGGCCGTTCCCATTCCAACTGGCGAGACTGCTAAGCCTCAGGTGTGGGCCGCCAAGTTCGAGATCAAGCCCGGCGAAACCCGCTTCGATCTCAACTACTCCGTGCCTTACACCGCCGGCACAGCCTACGCCGGAAAGATCGCGAGCCCGGATGAGAACACCTACCTGGTCGCGCCCGAAGGGGTGACTCTCGAAGGCGCCGGCCTGCAGGATCTGGGTGAGGAACCCCGCACGCACGCGCACATATTCGGGCTAGCCGCCAACGCCTATCGCATTAAGCTGACCGGCGCCGTGGCGGCATCCGCTGCCGCCGCCGAGCCCGCCGCCGATTCCGCCGCGGACAGCCAGGATTCCGGTTCGCGGATCGAAGTCATCCCGCCGCGCGTTAACGGCAAGGCCAAGCTGATCGTCGGGCTGGCGCTGGCGATTCTGGGGCTGGGTTTCGCGCTCCTCTACCGCGCGCAGGCGCCCGCCGCCAAGGAGAGCGATGAACGCGGTCGCGGTTGATGGCGTCTGGAAGTTCTACGGCGACTACCCCGCGTTGCGCGACGTCAAGCTGGAAGCGGCGGCGGGAACCTGCCTGGCGCTGATTGGCCGCAACGGGGCGGGCAAGACCACGCTGCTGCGCATCCTCGGCGGCTTCTCGCGCCCCGGCCGCGGCTCCGTGCGCATCTGCGGCGCCGCGCCGCGCGATACCGCTACGCGCCGCCGCATCGGCTTCATCGGCCACGGCATTTCGGTCTACGACGAGCTGTCGGCGATCGAGAACCTCACCCTCTTCGGCCGCCTCTACGGCTTGCGGGAGCCCCGCAAGGCCGCCACTGAGTGGCTGGAGCGCACCGGTCTCGACCGCGTAGCCGGCGGCTTGGTGCGCGAGTTTTCACGCGGCATGCGACAGCGCCTGGCCGTGGCG
>OBLW0100001801.1_pt1 | contig 17881 bp, 12 predicted proteins | sample 1520161 | NCBI WGS metagenome assembly OBLW01 (sample SAMEA3539309, study PRJEB22396) | soil metagenome | biome: tundra; feature: field; material: soil | place: USA | collected 2010-05 | depth 0.15 m | reverse complement strand
ACGTGGGCTTTTCCATTCCCAACCTGTTTGTGATCGGCTACGGAATGGATTACGCTGAGCGCTACCGGAATCTGCCCGATATCTGCGTCATGCCTCCGGGTGATCCGGACTAGTCGCTCAGGGGTGACCGCGCCGGCGCGTCCGGTTATAAACCCGACCTGATCTTCCGCATCCAACCGTTTGGTCCCGGCGTGCGGGAAGCACTATACTCATCTCCTGGAGAGTGCGCGGCGAGCCGGCCGTGGAGAGCGGCATTCCGCAACCCAGGAGCAATAACCATGACTGTGCCGATTCCCATTGAGCAAGCGGACCTTGAATTTGACAACGGCACATTCGATTCGGCTGAGTTCGCCGCCAATGCTCTCAGCTGCTGGCAAGCGCTGGCCGGGGTGATTGACCACACTCTGCTGGAGCCAGACGCAACGCGCTCGCAAGTGGAACGCCTTTGCGACGAGGCCATCCGCTATCGATTTGCCTGCGCCATGGTCAACCCGGTCTGGGCCTCAACGGCTGTGGGCGTGCTTTCGGGAACCGGCATTCCCGTCGGCGCGGTTATCGGGTTCCCCTTCGGCGCTTCACTGGTCTCCACACTTCGCCAGGAAGCGGCCGCCCTGATTCGGTTGGGTGCGCGCGAGTTGGACATGGTGATCCCCATTGGCCAGCTCAAGAGCGGCAACCACCAGGCCGTCCACCACACTATCCACGCGGCGGTGACCGTCGCCCACCATCACGGTGCTCTGCTCAAGGTGATTCTTGAAACTTCACTCTTGAGTATGGAAGAAAAACTACGGGGCGCGGAGATCGCTATCCAGGCTGAAGCGGACTTCATCAAGACCTCGACTGGATTCCGCGGCGGCGCGACCCCGGCCGACGTTGCCCTGATGCGTGGTGTGGCTGGGGGGCGCTGCGGAGTCAAGGCATCGGGTGGAATTCACACCCTGGCGGGCGTGAAGGCCCTGCTTGAGGCCGGCGCCAACCGCATTGGAGCGTCGGCGTCAGTTGCGATCGTGCGAGAGTTGGGAGCCGAATAAGAACAGTGGTCAGTTTTCAGTTGTCAGTTGTCAGTTTTCCCGCGGCGGCTCCTGAACCGCCCCGAGCTGAGCTTTTCTCCGCACAGATTTTACGTCCGAAACCCGGAGTCCAAGGGACCATCCTGCCGTTCACGAAGCAACGACCTTGAATGGGTGGCAACTGACAACTGAGAACTGACCACTGACAACTGTCCTTTGCGTTATCATTCCCTTCGACACATATGACCGAAATTCCCCAATCTCCGCCGCACGGAACCGAGTTCGAGGGCGACTATCGCCCCGCCGGCGATGTGCTTCTCGACCCCATCAACCCGCGCGTTGAACCTGCCGACGTCGCGTACCTGATGAAGCTCACAGACGCGCTGAACACTACGCTGGACCTGCAAACGCTGCTCAATCGAACGTCTGAGCTTGTGCACGCCGTAATTCATTACCGGATCTTCGCCATTTTTCTGCTCAACGACCGCACCCACGAGTTGCGCATGCGGTTCCAGATCGGCCACACGCCCCAGGTGGAACGGACGCGCATCCCGGTCGGCACGGGCGTAGTTGGGCAAGTCGCCCTCACGCGCCTACCCGTGCTTCTTAACGATGTCACCAGCGAAGAGCACTACGTCAGCGCCAATCCGGACGTCCGCTCCGAGCTCGCGGTGCCGCTGATTGCCAAGAACCGCCTCATCGGGGTCATGGATCTGGAGAGCACAGAGACGGGCTACTTCAAACCAGAACATCTTCGCGTGCTCACAGTTACTGCGTCGCGCATAGCCCAGGCCATCGAGAACGCCAGGCTTTACGCCCGAGTCTCCCGCCAGGCGCAGACGCTCGAGGTGCTCAACGAGATCTCCGTCGAACTGGCATCGATTCTGGAACTGGGTCCGCTGCTGGAACGCGTGGGCCAGCTTCTGCGCCGCCTCATCGATTACCAGATGTTTACCATCATGCTGCTGGACGAGAAGGGTGAAACGCTGATCACCCGCTACGCATGGCGGTTCGGTTCCGCCCATGCGCCACTGCGCCGCATCCCCGTGAACAGCGGACTGGTGGGCGCAGCAGTGCGCGAATGGCGCTACGTGAATGTCCCGGATGTAAACAAGGACCCGCGCTATCTGCCCATGAACGAGGAGACCCGATCCGAGTTGGTGATGCCTCTCTTTTACAAGGGCCGCATCATCGGCGTGCTCGACCTGGAACACACACGCCCCCATTTCTTCACGGAAGAACATGAGCGTGTATTGACGACGCTGGCCGCGCAGGTAGCAATCGCAATTGAAAACGCCCGGCTGTACCAGGCTGTCCGCACCCAGGAACGTCAACTTGAACGCGATATCGCCATGGCACGTGAGGTACAGCTGCGCCTGCTGCCCTCGGCCGCGACTTCGCACCCTCATGCTGAGATGGCGGTCCGTTTTCTACCGGCACGCACCATCGGCGGCGATCTCTACGACTTTCTCGATTACGGCGATGGACGAACCGCCATTGTGCTCGGCGACGTGAGCGGAAAAGCTGCGCCCGCGGCGCTGTTTGCTGCGCTGGTCAGCGGCATCATGCGCGCAGCGGCCGCACAGCAGCCGGAGCCTGCGCAGATGTTGAAGCTACTCAACGATGCTCTTCAGGAGCGCAAGCTCGAGTCGCAATATGTCACCATGCTGTTCGCGCTGTGGAACGACGAGAACCAGACGTTGACGGTGGCCAACTCCGGCGCAGTTCAGCCGGTCTTCTGCCGCTCCGGCCAGTCTGTGACCGTTAAGGTTGAGGGCTTCCCGCTTGGGCTGTTTCCGGATGTCACGTATGAGGAGTTCAACCTGGCCACTCAGCCTGGGGACGCTATTGTCTTCGTGTCGGATGGAATCCTTGACGCCGAGAACGGAAAGGAAGAGATGTATGGAGAGGAACGGCTAGCCGGCCTGCTCTGCGCCCACCGCGAACAGCCCGCAGTCGAGATTGCCGACGCCATCCTCGAAGACGTGTCGCGTTTCCAGGGCGCGAAGGACCGCTTCGATGACGAAACTATCATCGTGCTGCGCGTCCGCTAACTCGCTAACTCATCGTCTTTCTATTCCCCAGAACTGAGTCTCTGTTCTCTGATCCGATAGACTTAAGGAAGCGACCAGCCACTCCGGAGCCCCCTTGGATACGACCACCGAAGAACGCCTGATCCGCCCAGCCCGCAACGTCTCCGGAAGCCTGCGCCTGCCTGGTGACAAGTCGATCAGTCACCGCTACGCCATGCTGGGCGCTTTCGCTGAAGGGACTTCGCGCTTCACCAACTTTTCGACAGGCGCGGACTGCGCCTCAACGCTTGCCTGCATGGAAGCTCTGGGCGCGACGGTAAATAGAATTGGCAACGAGGCCGTGGAAATCACCGGTGTGGCAGGACGAGTGACACCCTCCGGCAGCCCGCTCGACTGCGGCAATTCCGGATCGACGATGCGCATGATTTCCGGACTGCTTTCTCCGCAAGAGGGCAGCTTCACACTGATCGGGGATACTTCGCTCTCTCGCCGTCCGATGGAGCGTATCCGCAGGCCACTGGAAGCGATGGGAGCAAAGCTCACACTCACTGATGGCCACGCGCCGCTGACCATTGAGGGAACGTCGCTGAAGCCGATTGACTACACCACGCCTGTTCCAAGCGCACAGGTGAAGACGTGCATACTGCTGGCCGGGCTGCAAACCGCGGGGACAACAACCGTACGAGAGGCTGTCCGTACCCGTGACCACAGCGAGCTGGCCCTGCGCGCATTTGGAGCAACGCTGACGCGCACGCTGGATTCGGTTTCTATCATCGGCCCGCAGAAGCTTCATGCCATCGAGGCCGCTGTGCCGGGCGATCTTTCGTCCGCCGCTTTCTTTCTCTGCGCCGCTGCTCTCTTCCCTGGATCAGGGCTGTTGCTCGATTCTCTCGGGCTTAATCCTACGCGCGCCGCACTGCTTGATGTATTGACCGCGCTGGGCGCGAAGATCGCGGTTCTCCACCTTGAGGAGAAACACGCTGAACTGGTGGGCACAGTGCAGGTCTCAGCACCGGACGAAGGACTTGGAACGACGGAGATAAGTGGCGCGCTTGCCGCACAGCTCATTGATGAGTTGCCGGCGCTGGCGGCCATTGCACCTTATACGAGTGGCGGAATCCGCATCCGCGACGCAAAGGAGCTGCGCGTCAAGGAGTCTGACCGCATTGCACTGGTGGCGAAGAATCTGCGCGCCATGGGGGCCGAGGTGGCCGAGTTCGAAGACGGCCTGGATGTGCCCGGCGGCCAGACTTTGCACGGCGCCGTGATTGACTCCGGCGGCGACCACCGTATTGCCATGGCCTTCAGCGTGGCTGCGCTTCGCGCGGAGGGCGATACGCTGATTCAGGGTGCGGAATCGGCGGCCATCAGCTTCCCCGAGTTCTTCGATTTACTGGACCTTGTCGCAGAACGGTAGGGAGTTTTCTCGAGGAAGCACCGTGTTGTTATTCAAAGAAGCAGGCCCGGCGGATAGCCGGGCCTGCTTTGTTTTCAAACGGTGTGCTATTTGCCCGCGGGTACAGTCATCGAGGGCTCGTTGCCGGGTGCCGCAGGCGCTACACCAGGCACAACGGGTGCGGTGTTGACCTGGCCTTTGGCAGCTTCGCCCAGGTTGATGCCGTAGTGTTGCAGGGTGGCGGCCAGAACCTGGTACAGACCGGCGCGATCCTTGGCATAGGCGGCATGCGCCGCGATCAGTTGGTCTTCTGCAATGGCCAGGTTGCGCTGCTGCAAGAGCACGTTGGCAGTGGTGGATGCGCCCAAGCGCAGCTTCTTGACTTCAGCGTCAAGGCTCTGCTGGTTGTAATCCCTTGCTGCAAGATCGGACTCTACCTGGGCACGATCATTGGTGAGAGCGAACTTGGCATTTACAACCTGCATCCGGATCTGCGTATAGAGCTGCGCCAGCCGCAATTCTGCCTGGCGATACTCCATCAGCGACCGCTCCTGAACCGACTGTGCGTAGCGGTTGCGCAAGGGAATGTTCAACGAGAACCCAATGCCCTTGTCTGGAGCCGTGCTGTTAAACTCCTGGCTGAACGCCGTTCCATAGCCGCTGGCGCCGGTCGGGCAGGGGCCGCCACAATAAATAGTGCTGAGGTTGGGATTTGCTGACCCGGCGACGCCTTGGCCTTGATAGTACCCGTATGCGTCCAGAGTGGGCAGCAACGCATTGCGTGCGCCCTTCAGCGTAATCTCGTCGTTGCGGAGCGTAAGCACGGCTTGCTCCAGCTCCGGTCTGCGCTGAAAAGCCTCCTGTACCAGAGCCTCCGCCGGTTGGCCTTCCTCTGGAATCTCCTCCAGACTCACGCGGTCAGTGGGAATCACAGGCGCTGCAGAAAGCGCGGGATCGTTCAAGTTGCGGGCGATGGCCTGCTTGATGATCTGCTGCTGATAGTTCAGAGCGCTCTGCGCGTTGATGAGGGCCTGCCTGTCAGTCGCAACTGTCGATTGGGCGTTGACCACGTCCAGCGGGGCCATGGTACCGATCTCCAATTGCTTGCGATTGTCACCCAAGAGCTGACTGCTCTGGTTCAGCGCGTGTTCCTTGGCCTGCACATCCTCATACGCCTGCACCAGGCCCCAGTAAATGGACTCGACCTGGTTGACGGTGTAGAGAATCTGCTGACGGAACGAAGAATCGACTATGCGCCGGTCGTTCAACGCCTGGTAGATGAAGCGCTTGTTGACCCATATGCCTGCGCCTTGCAGCAGATGTTGGGTTACTGTCGCTCTGAAGTTGGAAAGATACTCGGGACTATAGCGCGAAGTCGGATTGGTAGTTGCGGCGCGGTTGTTATTGAAACCAAACTGGAACATCGAGCCGGTCACGAAGCCCTGGTTGAAGGTGAAATTGTATTGGTCGCTCGTGGTGGAACCCACCGAGAAAAAGCTCGTAGTAGGCAGATGGTCGCGGTCGAACGAAACGGTGGCGCCAAGAAAGGGATCGAGAGACTCCGGGGTTGGCCCGGCGCCAGCTGTGGTCAGCGACAAGCCGCTCACGCCGGAACCTGCGCCACCTGAGCCTACCGTGGTCCCGCCAGGTCCGCCGCCCGTGCTCAGAATCGTGGCCGATCCGCCCAGCGTATTAGCCACAAGTCCCGTCGACACGCCCAGCGGCGCGGCTCCGGTTTTCGTGCGCAGAATGTCGGTGTCCGCGATGCTCAGATCATAGCGGGCAATGGCGATGTCATAATTGTTCTCAAGAGCCAGCGCGATGGCATCAGACAGGCTGAGGTAGATTTTGCCGTCCTTGACCATGTCGCTGAGCCGCACCGAATTTGCGAAACTTGCCTTGTCCATGGTCGTGGGACGGTACTTGTTAATGGGATTGCTGAGAAATCCAGCGTAGGGCTTGGAAAAATCCCGTGCGGACCTGTTGAGGGCAAAAGGCTCGGTCGGAATCGGAGCCGGCGCCGACGGCAGATCGGACGCAGCTTTATCCGGACCATTTGTTCCAGCCGGGGTCTGTGCGGCCATACCTGAAGGCATGCAGGAAGCCATCGTCAGCATCAGCGCCGCGATTGCGCGCAGCTTTCCGGCTGGCTGCCTGCGTCTTGTGATTTCAGAATTGTCCTGCGCGGTCACTTCTTGCCCATCGAACACACGTGTATGGTGCAAATGCATGGTTCCTCTCCACGAATAGCTGAGGCATGTGGGTTGCCATTCTTCAAGACGTCCGGAGAGCCTCTCCGGACGCAAATTTGTGATGATCCGGGGCGATTTTCGAGTCCGGATCGCTGCTTGGCTCATCCAGCACTACGAGTTCCTCGCCAATTTCGTTCCACGCACCCCGGAATGCACTCTCTGCAGCAGCCTGATAGCCATCAAATGCAGAAAGCTGAGTATATCTTACTGACGCTTATTTCTTCTGCGAGCGGGCGGGTCGGGTACCCTTAGATGCACGTGGAAATTGATGAACGAATTCGCTGAGAACGTGACGAATGCGCGGACCTGGAAGGTGACGCTGGCTTATGACGGGACGGATTTTCGGGGCTGGCAGGTGCAGCCCGGAGAAACCACCGTTCAGGGCGAGCTGCAGGCGGCTCTGGGACGCGTTACGGGCGAGTCTCCGCTGCCGCAGGGTTCCGGCCGAACGGACGCCGGGGTCCACGCATTGGGGCAGGTTGCGAGCTTCACTTTAGAGGCTCCCATTCCGCCACAGAATTTGCTGCGGGCGCTCAATCGGACGCTGCCGCAATCGATCCGCATCGTCGAGGCGAAGATTGTGCCGGATACATTTCATGCGCGGCACTCGGCGGTGGCGAAGACCTACGAATATCGAATTTTTCGAGAGGAGATCTGCCCGCCGGTTCTGGCGCGCTACGTGCTCGCACGCCCATGGCCATTGGACTTGGAGGCCATGCAAACCGCGGGAAGGTTGTTTGAGGGAGAGCATGACTTCCTCAGCTTTGCGGCTACCGATCCTGACCTGAGCAGCAGGAATTCTGAGTTGAGCCTGGACGATGAAGAGGAGGCAAAGGCAACTGCGATTCGGACGATCTTCTCCTCTACTTGGGAGCGGCAGCGTGGGGAGGCGGGAGAGTTGCTGGTGTATCGCGTGAGGGGAAACGGGTTTCTGCACCACATGGTTCGCAACCTGGTGGGAACGCTGGTGGACGTGGGGCGAGGGCGGCTGAAGGCTGGAGATATTCCGGGGATTCTGGCGGCGCGGGCGCGGGCCGCGGCGGGACCTACGGCCCCGGCGCGGGCGCTGTTTTTGCACTCCGTGGAATATGGCGAGGATGCTTAAAACGGGCGTTGAAAGGTTGGCCCAGGTGGTGCGTCGAAAGCGCTAAACGATCGCTTACAAGGTTGCGAAACAGGGCCAAATGTTCGCCTTTAAGGTTGTACTTTCTTGAGCACTTAACCTTTTGAGCAACCCAATTCGGCGATTTGGCTGCTGGAAAGGTGCCGAAAGTAGCCAAAGGGCTGTCTGGAATTACCCGAAAAGCGCGCAAAAGAGGCCTAAATGGGTCAAAAGCGAGCTAATTGCGCCTAAAATGCGTGGTTTTTCTGCGGTTTTGTTGGCTGTCGAGCAGATATCGTTTGTCATTGGTCTGGTCCCGGTGGTAAGACCACCGAGGAGCAATCCCAGGTCCCAAAATTGGGACCGATTCGACTTCGCTCACGGCAGGCTCTGGGGCACCCGGCTCAAAAGGCGTCGTTTCTTTGGGTTTACGCTGACTATGGAGCAAGTGTAACAAGGGCAGCAAGTCAGCCCCGCTTCGCGGGTTTAGCAAGTCAGCGAGTTAGCGGGTCTTCACTCGATGTGCTCCGTGCTGGTTGGCGGGTTGGCTGAACCGATTGTGATTGGCATGGTGCTGCTAACCTGAAACCACTGGCATGCCCCTCTTTTTCCGCAGCTCGTCTTTCTCACGCGTCACTGCCTTAGCAGCGCAGAGGCCTGTACACGAGGCATTCGCCTGGCTGCACGGAAACCCGAAGACGATCATGGACTGGCAGGCGGGGCTGGTGGCTATTCCCGCGCCTCCTTTTGGCGAGCAGGCGCGGTCGGAGTGGCTCGCGGCCCGGTTTGCAGAGGCCGGGTTGACCGATGTTCAGACTGATGCGGTTGGGAATGTTTATGGGACGCTGACGGCTGTGAAACTGCCTCCCGAAAGCTCAGGGCCGGTGGTCGTGCTCTCCGCGCATCTCGACACGGTGTTCCCTGCGGAGACGCCGCTGCATCCTGTGATAGACGGCGACAGGCTGCAGTCTCCGGGGTCTTGCGACAATGGCGCCGGAGTGGCGGGGATGCTGGCGATTGCCCGTGCGCTGGTAGAGGCAAAGATAGAGTTACCCGCGCCGCTGATCTTTCTTGGCAATGTGGGCGAAGAGGGCGAAGGCGATCTGCGCGGGGTCAGACACTTCTACAACCAGAGATCGCTGGCCGGGCGCGTTGCGGCGCATATTGTGCTGGACGGCGCGGGGGCGGACTCGGCAGTAACCCAGGCGCTGGGGAGCCGGCGTTACCAGGTGACGATCAACGGGCCCGGTGGGCACAGCTTTACCGATGCGGGTACGGCCAACCCGATTGCCGCGCTGGCTACGGCGCTGGCGACGCTGGCGGAAGTCTCATTGCCCGAGGAGCCGCGCACCACTCTAAATGTGGGCACCATTCGCGGCGGCACCAGCGTGAACTCGATTCCGGAAAGCGCACAGGCGGCGATCGATCTGCGCTCTACCGATCCGGGACAGTTGCTGCGGCTTGAGGTGGCATTACATCGGGCAGTTGAAGATGCGGTGTCGCACTGGAACGGCCGGGTAAAGGTGGGCACGGCGAACGGGGAAAAGCCTCTCAGCTTCACTATTGTCAAGATTGGAGATCGGCCCGCGGCTAACTTGCCCGGCGACTCTCCCCTGCTTGAGGCTTTGCGGGCTGTTGACCGTCATCTGAGACTGCGGACAGATCTGCGCTTGGGATCGACGGACGCCAATATTCCGCTATCGCTGGGCGTTCCTGCGTTGTCAATGGGAGCGGGTGGCGACGGTGGCGGTGCACATACACAGGCTGAGTGGTATTCAGCCAAGGATCGCGAGGCGGGGCTGAGGCGGGTGTTGCTGCTGACGCTGGCGATGCTGGAGTGGGCGGCGGAGCAGTAGGACGGCGGGGTTGGTCTTTCAAAGCAGTTCGAAATGAAGTTCTGAGGCTTACCACCCTTTCCGCAAGGAGCGCGGAAAGGATGGGGCACCCAGCATTTGTGGGGAGCTGGCTGAGAGCGAATTTGGGGCATTGAATTCCCATGTCCCGAAACCTTACATGATGGCCGAAAATGCTCTACACTCCGCGCATGCGTGTAATCGCTGCCTTGTTCGCTGTGACTCTTGCGGGCGCCTCTCTCTGTTCCGCGCAAATCCCGCAGGGGCTGAAGCCCGGCGCTTCCCAGCCTACTTCGGCACGACTAAAGTCGTGCCCTGACACTTCGTGCTTATCCAAAGGCGTTCTTGCGCAAACTCTAAATTCGGCCACTGGTACAAAGCCTTCGCAGAGGGATGAAATGCCGATGCCGGCCGGTGCGATGCGATTGCTGGCGGATGCAAGGATGCCGGTGAACGACGCCTTAAAGGATTCTCCAACTTCTCCGGCGGAAGTCATTTTCTTCAATGGGGTTATCTACACGGGCGAGGGGCTTGCTGAGGGGAAGCCGCGAACTGTTGAGGCGATGGCGGTTGGCGGGGGCAAGGTGTTGGCAGCGGGCAGCAACGAGGAGATCAATCGGCTGGCGGGGCCGAAGACGCTAATGCGCGATTTGAAGGGCGGTGGAAAAAGCGTGTTCGTGTTTCCCGGTTTCAATGACGCGCACACTCACCTGGGAATGGCCGCGCGCACCAAGATGAATCTGGACTTGAGAGGCGTGGAGTCGCTGACTGCGATGCTGGCGAAAATTGCCGACTTTGCTAAAGATGCGCCTGCCGGCCACTGGTTGACGGGCGGGCGATGGGACCACACACTGTGGGCGCAGAAGAAACTGCCTACACGGCAGGAGCTGGACAAAGTTACGGGGGATCATCCTGCGTTCTTGCAGCGCATCGACGGGCACATTGCGATTGCAAATACAGCGGCGCTGAAGGCGGCAGGCATTACGGGCAAGACGGTTGCGCCGCAGGGAGCGGCGATTGATTTGGATGCGCGCGGCGAGCCTACGGGGATTCTGCGCGAGTCGGCGCAGGACCTGGTTGCAAAGGTGATTCCGCCGCCGAGCCACGACGAGCGGATGCGCGGCGATGAGTTGGCGATTGCTGACGCGTTGATGCACGGCGTGACAAGTGTGCAGGACAACAGCGACTGGGAGGATTTTCTGGTCTTCGAGGAGTTGGAGAAGGCGGGCAAGCTCAACCTGCGGGTTACGGAGTGGCTGCCGTTTGCAGATTCCGTTGATGAGCTGAGGAAGATGCGCGCCCACCATGACCTGAACGATCCCATGCTGCATACGGGAATGCTGAAAGGATTTATGGACGGGTCTCTGGGATCGCGGACGGCGGCGCTGAAGGAGCCTTACGCGGACGACAAGGGGAACATGGGACTGCCGCAATTCGCACAGGCGCAGTTGAACGAGATGGCGGTGAGTCGGGCACAGGTAGGCTTCCAGTTGGGGTTCCACGCCATTGGGGACAAGGCGGTGTCGATGGCGTTGGACGCTTATTCGCAGGATGGAGTTGCGAAGAATGCGCGCAACCGCATCGAGCATGCGCAGGTGGTAGATCCGGCGGATATTCCGCGGTTTGCGCAACTGGGAGTGATTGCGTCGATGCAGCCTAGCCACCTGCTGACGGATATGAACTGGGCCGAGGCGAGGCTGGGTCCGAAGCGGGCAGCTTATTCCTATGCGTGGAAGGCGTTTCTGGATGCTGGTGTTCCGTTAGCATTTGGAACCGACTACCCGGTGGAACCGATTACTCCGTTTCGTGGGCTGTATGCGGCGGTAACGCGGATGAATGAGGCGGGGACCAAGAGCTATTTCCCGGAGAACAGGATTACGCGCGGGCAGGCGCTTTATGCGTACACGCAGGGGTCGGCCTATGCGGAGTTTACCGAGGGGCGCAAGGGGAAACTTGTGGCCGGGTTCGATGCGGACTTTGTTTTGGTGGATCGAGATTTGTATTCAGTGGCGGCGGCGGAGATTTTAAAGACTAAAGTGTTGGAGACGTTTGTGGCGGGACAGCAGGTTTATGCGGACGGGATGAAGATTCAATAAACCGCAAGTGGACCCATGATCGTTTTCAATTGCATACGCAAACGATCCATCTGGGGCAAAAGCCCACATTCGCATGGATACATTCCGGCGGGGGCTGAAACTGCGAAGGGGGATGTGACCAGCCGCAACTCTTTTCAGTTCAATCGCGTCTAAAGCGGAGGGGCAGGGCGAAGCAACAGTGCCAAGGGGCGGGTTGCCGCAGCGCGGCTGATCGGCCTGGGCCCGCTAAACGCCCCTTTGGGCCAGCCAGACGGGATTGCCCGCGACTGGCTATACTAAGAGTTGGTGAATTCAACATCCCAGCCGCAAGGTTGATCACTTTACGAGGTTAAGGAATCCATGAAATCGCTCTTCGCACGGCTGCGCTCACGCCGTCTCGCTTCGACGTTTGCCGTGCTTGCCACCCTTTCGGCCGCGATTGTGGCCGGTTCCTTTGCTGCGCATGGAGTACGCGGGCAGGAGCAGCAGAGCGACAGCGCCGATGCCACACCTTTGAAGGTGGTGAACTCCACTACCCCTCCCAATGAATTTGTGAAGATTGCCCGTCAGGTAGGGCCGGCGGTGGTGAACATCAACACCGAGACTTTGCCCAAGCAATCCGCAGACAAGGGGCATCGCAACTTCCACTTCAAGGTTCAGCCGAACCAGAAGAATCCGGGCAACGGCGACGATGGCGACGACGATCAGCAGCCGGGGCAAGGTCAGGGACAAGGTCAGGGTCAGGGTCAGGGGCCGGACAACTTCCAGGATTTCTTCAACAGGTTCTTTGGCGGCCAGGTTCCCTCGCCTGATGGCGGCGACCAGGGCGGCGGCGTGCAGGAATCGCTCGGGTCGGGATTCATTGTCGATGCGAAGGGCTACATCATCACGAACTACCACGTGGTGGAGAAGGCCGACAAGATTTATGTGAAGCTTTCGACTGACCCTGACACCCAGGATCTGGGGCGTCCGGCGCGGGTTATCGGCACGGACAAGGCCACGGACCTGGCGGTGATCAAGATCGACACGAGCACGGCGCTGCCGACGGTGAAACTGGGCAACTCGGACACCGCCGCGGTGGGCGACTGGGTGGAGGCGATCGGCAGTCCGTTTGCGCTGTCGCAGACCGTCACTGCGGGCATTATCTCGGCGAAGAACCGGACGATCGATCCAGGCGCGAGCGGGCAGTTCCAGCACTTTATTCAGACAGACGCGGCGATTAATCCGGGCAACTCCGGCGGCCCTTTGCTGAACATGAATGGCGAGGTTATTGGGGTGAATACGGCCATCTATACGCAGTCGGCCGGTTACCAGGGCATCGGGTTCGCAATGCCGTCGAATACCGTGGTGCAGGTGTACAACGACTTGATCAGCTCGACCCACAAGGTTACGCGCGGGTCCATCGGAATTCAGTTCCGTGAAGGACTCTCCGGCGCGGTGAATCGCGTGTATGGATTCAAGAATGGCGTGCTGGTGCAGGAAGTTCAGCCAGGCGGACCGGCGGACAAGTCCGGGCTGAAGCCGGGCGATATTATTACGACGATCGATGGGAAGAACATCAAGGACGGCAACGACCTGGTGGACGAGATTGCCAGCCGCCGGCCGGGGTCGACTGTTCGCCTGGGTTACATGCGCGACGGCAAGGCGGCCGACACAACGGTGACCATTGGCGATCGCGAAAAAGTGTTTGCCGACCTGGGAAACAGCCCGGCCGAAGCCAACCCTGACAGCCAGGGGGATGTGGGCGAAACCAAGCTGGGGCTGGTGGTTCGTGAGGTATCGCAGGCAACCGCGGCCAAGCTGCACAGCCAGGGCGTGCTGATCGAATCGGTACGTACCGGGTCGTTTGCCGATCTGCAGGGACTTTCTCCCGGGCTGGTAATTACACGGGTTAACAAGCAGGTCACCGGCACCAAGGACCAGTTTGATGCCGTGGTAAAGAAACTGAAGACCGGCGACGATGTGGTGTTCGAGGTATTGGACCCGCGCCATCCCGACCAGGGAATCAACTACGTGGGCGGGACGTTGCAGTAGGGTCAGAAAGGGCGCCGGCCGCTGAAATCAGCGGCCGGCGCAACATTACTTTAGGTGGTCAAGAACTGGACACAATATCGATTTTTCTCTTGCCGAATTGCGGGAATTTCCGCTAAACTGCACGGAATCGCCTTGGATAATACAGTTTATTTCAATGAGGTAGCTTGATCGTGTTGATTTTTCGCGCAAGCGTGGCATTCGTAATATCCGCGGCCCTTATTACACCCTCGGCGTTCGCGTCGCGCATTCACCGCGCGCCGACCAGCGGCCAAACGCAAACTCACAAGTCCAAGAAGGGCACAAAAAAAGCCGCGCAAAAGAAGGGCCGGCTGCACGGTCAGCAAGCTATTGATCCGGAGCGAGTTACGCAGATTCAGCAGGCTTTGATCCGCGAGCACTACCTGAACGGCGAAGCTACGGGCAAGTGGGACGCTACGACAGAGGCCGCGATGCAGAAGTTCCAAGGCGCTCAGGGCTGGCAGACCAAGCTGATGCCCGACTCCCGCGCCCTCAAGAAGCTGGGCCTTGGCCCCGATTACTCGGGCGCCATTAATGCCAAGGATTCCTCGTTCGCCGCGCCGCCTCCGATCAGCACCATTCCCCAGGAACAGGCTTCGGGTTTTGCAGCGGCGGCAGGCGTCAACCAGTAGGCGAGCCGGAAGCCGGCAAATCACTGTCGCGCGGGCGGCATTCCTTTCAGCAAGAACTCATAGCGTGGCTCAACCGTGGATGGGCTTGAGGTGATGGTGCTGTCCAGGTGGATGACCATGTTGTCTGCGCCAAGCTTTGGCCATTCAGGAAGTCCCGGGCCATTGGGGTCGCCGGTTTTGGCAAAGTTGGTCCAGTAGCTCATCATCTGCTCGCTCAGTTTTCGATCCTCGGGCCGCCACTCTGCGCCGGGACGGGTGTCAAGCGCGCCGAAGACGTACTCGATATCGTCGGAGTGGAAGGCAAACGTACCCAGATGGAACTTGCTGGGCGGAGCGGCCAGTTCGAAATGATAGCGATAGACGGGCGAATCTCCTGTTTTCGCATGTGCTACGATCCACTTCCAAGTGCCGAAGGCGATGAATGCGTCGCTGCCATAGTCGATGGAGGAACGCACGGCCTGCTCATCGGTGTCGCCTGGGAGGAGTTTGAGGAATTCGTCTGCCCGGTCACCAAACTTTTCGGCTGCAAATGCTTTCCATTTCTCAACCGTCATGTCTTTTGCGAGGGCGCTGTTTTCGTCGCGGTTCCAGCCAGCGAGCAGTGGGACGTGCGCCTGTTTTCCCTTGGCAAAGGTTTCGGGCACGGGTTCGGTTAGAAGGCGGCCGTCTATTACTGGCGAAAATCTCGGCGCGCCATCTTTCCGCGAAGCCTCGAGGACGGCGTCTGCGGGCATTGCGCGGAGATCGGCGAGGGTGCTGGCGCCTAACGAGGTAGCCCACTCACTGTTGCGCGCTTCACGGTCTTCAAGCGTGCCGGTTGGCAGCACGTTGCTGAACGCCGCACCGCTTTCGCCGATGACCTTGTGGAAGAGACCTTGCGCGGGTGGCGCGGCCATCAGCGTGCTGACGGCAGAAGAACCGGCGCTTTCGCCGAAGATGGTGACGTTGCCCGGATCGCCGCCGAACTTTGCGATGTTGGCTTTGACCCATTGGAGTGCGGCCACCATGTCGAGCATGCCGTAGTTCCCTGCTGCGCCGTTGGCCTCTTTGGCCATGTCAGCCGTGGCGAAGAAGCCGAAGATGCCGAGACGGTAATTGATGGTGACGAGGACAACGCCCTTGGTGGGCAGGAAGTCGCCGTTATGGCGGGGCTCGGAGGCTGAGCCGCCGGAGTAGCCGCCGCCGTGAATCCAGAACATGACGGGCAGCTTGCCCTTTGCGTTGGCGGGCGTGAAGACATTCAGGTACAGGCAGTCCTCGCTTGGGCCGCTGTCCTGAAAGACCATGTCGTCGTAGATGTGGCCCTGGAAGCAGCGAGCGCCGTATTTGGTCGCGTCGCGGACGCCTTGCCATTTCGCAGGCGGCTGAGGCGCTTTCCAGCGGAGGTCGCCGACGGGGGGTGCGGCATAGGGCAGGCCGAGAAAGGCTTTGACTTTTCCTTCATTAATGTTCTTGCCTTGTGCCTTGCCTTGTGCGGTCTTTACGGTCAGTGAATCGGCATGAATGGGAGATGATAGCCCCAACGCCAGGCCTGCGATTGCCATGGCACAGATCGCGTGCAGATTAATTTGCATGATGAAAACCCCTCGGACAACACCTTATCAGCACGGGCGGCGGATTGCCTGAAATGCATCTGCAAAGTACTTCGATTCAAGCTCGCGAATTTGGGGCCATGGGTGATACCATCATTGAGTGAAGGTGGTACTCGATACTTCCGCTCTGATTAGCGCGATCCGTTCAGGCGCCGGCGCCGCGGCTGAAATTGTCCGGCTGGTCGCACTGGGAAAGCTGACGTTGCTGCTGGATTTCAAGCTGGTCTGCGAGTATCGGGAGGTGGCTCTCCGTCCGCAGCATATTGCCGCGTCCGGAAAGACTAAGGAAGATGCGGAAGCTGTGATTGCGTTGCTGGAGGCCATTGCGACTCCGGTTCTTGTGACATTCAAAGAGAGACCATTATCGCTGGACCCCAATGACGACATGGTCCTGGATGTCGCCATCAACGGCGATGCGGATGCCATTGTGACAAACAACATGAAAGATATTGCGCCGGTCGCTGAACGATTCGGGATTCAAGCGCAAACCCCGAGAGAATTCCTGATTGCGATCAGGAAAGGAGACTCCCATAATGCAAACAAGTCAGAGAAAGAGCGTAATCAATAAATTTCCGCTCCGTCTTATGCCTTCCGTGCGCAGGGTAGCCGAGGAATTTTCGCAAAAAGAAGGCGTCTCCCTGAATCAATTCATCAACCTCGCTGTTGCGGAAAAACTAGCTCATCTTCAGCACGATTCGTGGTTGGCAACTCGGCCAAAGCCGACCGTGGCGAACATTGCGCGTGGACTCGCGGCTCTGGACAAGCTAGCACGGAAAGCGCCAAACGCCGGAGATGAGTTACCGAAAGGCTATAAATCAATCCGAAGCACAAAGGAGTACAAACGAGCATCGGGCCGGAAATGATGGGTTCGTCGATTCTTTGGCAAGCAGACCGTTTATCTCAGAACCTGTCCAGAAACAGTGAAGAGACGCCGGAGATGGGACAAAAGAACGTCCCTCAGGGGCTAAAGCCCAACTCATTTTGCTTGATTTATGTACGGGCTGAAGCCCGTACCCTTCACAGTTCGCAACCGCCAAGAAATCAGATTATCTCCGGGGCGAGGAGATCGGCGATGGTTTCGCGGCGGCGGATCAGGCGGGCCCTGGCGCCCTCGACGAGCACTTCAGCGGGGCGCAGGCGGGTGTTGTAGTTGGAGCTTTGCGCCATGCCGTAGGCGCCGGCATCGAGAAGGGCCACGAGGTCGCCAGGCTCAACGGGCTTCAATTTGCGGTCGCGCGCGAAGAAGTCGCCGGACTCGCAGACGGGACCTACTACGTCAACCTTGCTGGCTCTGCCGGGGCGTGGCCGCACCGGGACTATGTCGTGATGGGCCTGATAAAGCGCGGGGCGGATGAGGTCGTTCATCGCGGCGTCGGTAATGACGAAGGTTTTTTTGCCGTTGCGCTTGACGTTGAGGACACGCGCCACCAAAGCACCGGCCTGTGCGACGAGGAAACGGCCCGGCTCGATGAGCAGGCGGCCGTCGAAGCCGGTCAGCGCTTGCTGAATGGCCGCGGCGTACTCGGCAACCTTGGCCGCGGCATTAAACGGACCGCCGTGATAGTCGATGCCGAGGCCGCCGCCCGCGTCAACAGCCTTGAGCACTATGCCATCGTGCCTGAGTTGTTCGACCAGTTTGCTGACGCGTTCCATGGCTTTGCCGAAGGGCTGAGCAGAACGAATCTGCGAGCCGATGTGGACGCTGACTCCGTGCGCCTGAAGCCATCGATTCCCTGCCGCGCTTTGGTAGATGCGAAGCGCCTGGCGGATATCGATGCCGAACTTGTGCTCGCGGAGTCCGGTGGAGATATAGGGATGTGTGTCGGCGAAGACGTCAGGATTAACGCGCAGGGCAAAGCGCGCGACGATTTTGAGCTTGCGGGC
>OBLW0100001800.1_pt1 | contig 17883 bp, 9 predicted proteins | sample 1520161 | NCBI WGS metagenome assembly OBLW01 (sample SAMEA3539309, study PRJEB22396) | soil metagenome | biome: tundra; feature: field; material: soil | place: USA | collected 2010-05 | depth 0.15 m | reverse complement strand
TCTCCCAAGCGCAGGAATTGTGCGGGCACAATCAAACAGTACTTGACAGTGGCAAAATTTTGCCGTATCCTGATTGCAGGAATGGGCAACACCAAAACCCTCGCCGAACTTTCGGAGGAATCGGGCATTCCAGCGCGGACCATCCGCTTCTACATCGCCCGAGGCCTTCTCGATGGGCCGGTGAAGGCCGGGCGCGGAGCCGTCTATACGGCAGAGCATCTCGTGCGGCTCGAGAAGATCAAGGAGTTGCAAGCCGCAGGCCGGATGCTGGCCGAGATCGCTCACGATCTAAACGGCGGCCCGCCGGTCGAGACGGCGGTTCAGCCATCGCCCTGGTTGCAGTACACGATACAGGACGACGTCATCGTATGGGTACGCGGCGACGTGAGTCCGTGGCGTATGAAACAGATTCGCGCAGCGGTTGACGACATCGCGTCCCGGCTGCAGGAAACCGACAGCGGCAATACAAGGAGAACTCGCAAATGAGCACAGCAACCAGTTTCGCGCCTTTAGTAGCGGCCACTGGGGAGGCCGTACGCCTCTCCATGCAGCGGCTATGGCTCACCGGTCAGGTACTTCCGGCCGGCGCCCGCCTCGCGGTCGAGCACGTGTTCCGGTCCGAGGAAGACAAAGCACTCGAAGTGATCTATTCCTTTCCTCTGCCGCGCGATGCGGCCTTGCGCCGCTTCCGCATCACCGGGGAGGCTTTTGAAGCGCACTCGGAGCTGAAAGAAACCGAGGCGGCGGTAAAGGCCTACGAGGAGGGTATCGCGAAAGGCTCGCTTTCCACGCTCGCGCGTCAATACGGAGACGGTGTGGTGAATCTGACCGTCGGAAACATCCGGCCTAAGGAAACGATCACCGTCCGTCTGGAGATCCTGTGCGGAGTGGAATTGCGGGACGACGGATTCCGCTTCCGTTTTCCATTCACCCTCGCGCCCGCCTACCACCCGCGCGCGCAAACCGTCGTGACGGCGCCGGGAGAAGGTGAGATGGAACTCCCAGCCGATGAATTTGGCGATATGATCCTTCCCCGTTTTCGTGAGGACGCTTCCGGGCTTCACCAGGTCGGCTTCGGACTCTCGATTGTGAGCCAGTTGGAACTGGACGAAATCGGATCGCCGTCTCACGGCGTGCGCGTGAGACAGGATGGCGGCCGCTCGGCACACATTGCTCTGGCTACCGCGAAAGACATCCCGAACCGCGATCTGGTGCTCGACGCGCGGTTCAAATCGGTGGAACCTCAGGTGCTCGCGGGCCGGGATAAGGATGGCCAAGATGGCAAGGTCCGCTTCGCCGCCATCGTGCCGTCCTCGAGTTTCGGAGCCGCCACCGACGCACCGCGTCGCGTGGTGATTCTGCTGGACCGGTCGGGTTCCATGCAGGGCGAGCCCATATCGCAGGCCCGGAAAGCGATCGCGGCCTGCCTGGGAGTGCTCTCCGAGACGGACAGCTTCGGCCTTGTCGCGTTTGACACCGCGGTGTCGATGTTCCAGCCGGCACTGGTTTCCGGCACCCGGGAATGGCGCGATAAGGCGCACGAATTCCTGACGCAGGTCAACGCACAAGGGGGCACCGAACTATCCAGAGGCATTTTCGAAGCCGCCAGACTATTCGAGGGCGGAGGTGGCGACATCCTGATCCTCACCGACGGGCAGGTATCCGGCACCGAGAAGATTCTCGCGGATGCCCGCTCGGCCGGCGTCCGGTTGCATTGCCTGGGAATCGGCAGCGCCAGCCAGGACAGGTTCCTCGCGCTGCTAGCGCGGGAGACCGGAGGCGTCAGCCGCTTCGTGACCCCGCGCGAGCGCGTGGACCTCTCGGCAGTCGATCTGTTTGCCTCCGTCGGGCGGCCCGTGGTTTCCGGGTTGAAGGCGGGCGCAAATGTCCAACCCGAACCGTCGTCTTTCGTATTCAGCGGAACGCCGGTGCTCCTGTTCGGCGAAGTTGGCGAGACAGAAGACAACCAAATCGAACTGACTTGGCAAGGCGGGAGCCTGAACCTGCCGGTTAAATCCGGCGAGAGCGAGATAGGGGAAACCGTCAGGCTGCTGCAGGGTTCGCGTCTGATCACCGACTGGGAAAGCCGGTACCCGAACAGCGAGGCCTTGGAGCCGCTCGAAAAGCGCAAGCAGAGCCGGGTGGCAGCACGGCTCCTCGACCTCAGTCAGACCTACGGACTGGCCAGCCGCGAGATGTCGCTGGTCGCGGTAGTGACGCGTGCGGGCGACCGTCCGGGTGAGTTACCGGAGACGCGCGTCGTCCCGGTCGGTATGCCGCAGGATACGGCATTTGGGGCTTACTTCCTGAACCGATCGGTGAACGCGACCTTCTCTTCGGCGGAGTTTTCGCGCCTTATGGACTCGCATATTCATCCTGATGCGGCAATCCCCGCTGCTCCCCAGGCCAGGTTCCGCATGGCCGAAATGCAAGAATCTCTCGGCTCGCTGGGGGCGGCAAATAATCGTGCGGCCTCGCCCGGCGTAATCCGGAGACTGTTCTCCAGGCGAGGGGCGGCAGCGAAAGCATCCACGGACGAAGCCCGTCCGGCAGAGACGGCCGAGAACCTCCTGCTGGATCTCGCCTCCCGCATGGATACCGATGGCGGCATGCCCGGCAACACTCCCGAATCGCGCGCTGCCGTCGCGGTCATCGCGCTGCTGGCGTTTCTGTCGCAGGGCCACACCCTCACGCGCGGCGCTTTCCGTTCACACGTGGCGCGGCTGGTGTCGTTCTTGACGTCGCTGACCGGCCTCTCCAGCCGTCGGCAACAGATTGTCGACGCCGTCATCGGGTTGGTCCGCAAAGGCGAAGCGCCGCCCGGCGAGTGGGTGACACTTGCCCACACTTCCGGCGATCACTGGACGGAAGTGGAAACAAACCTACGGAACGCGCAAGACGCCACCGGTACCGCGAGCTAACAAACAGCCTCGCACAAGGCGATTCGCCACGATCCGATGGGGATCAAACAGGACGGCTCGACGGTCGATGTGTGAGACACGCGAGGCCAGCAGCGGCGCCTCGGCCGGCTCTTCGAGGCGAAAGGCAAAGCGATTGAGGACCCCTCCGCGAGTCAGACCGGGATCTGTTCATGGACGTTCGCTCCCGCGGGGTCCACAAGTTCTGCCGCTGCGTACTGCCCAATTGAGTCCGCTGAAGGCTCTCCTTGTGTTCCTTGTTCCTCCAGGTGCCTTAGAGACTCCACTGCTCGTAAAGATCGCCCGTCGTAGCAGGCCATCCCGAGTGCAAGACCACCTCCGCGAGCATTAACATTTCTGTGGATTTTGTGTTTGCCACGCCATTCTTCTGGCCGTTGCCTCAGCCAAGAAAACCTCGGGTTGCGACGCCCCCTGATCCGCGAGTATTGCGAGGGCCTCCTGGTGATCAAGCGGTTCCAGGGCCAGTACCGCGTAGGAGCCGGTGCCGCAATAGTCCTTGAACAGTTCCAAATCGGTGCTTCCGAGCCAGTCGGCAAATCGGCAGGAGAGGCGGAGCCTGGGGGCTGCCACTCTTTCGTGGAATTTGAAGCAGCGTGACTGCCAGGTTCGAGTCGGCCGTCTGCGGCCTGTATTCATCCAAGCCGTCCAAGTAAACCGTTTTCGCCTGAACGTCCCCGTTCCGAGCAACGAACACCCGGACCGACTAGATCTGGGCCTGCTCAACGGCAGCCATCATCTGAAATGAGTATGTCTTGCCGGCTCCGGGGTCGCCCAGGAGCACGATCAGATTTCGATCCAGGTAATCGAGTATCCTTGCAGGCATCCCGCCTCTGGCCTCGCGCTTTGGGCCGATTTGGATGACTCTTCGGTTTGCCGCTTCTGCCATCGGGTTCTAGCGCCAGTATGCAGTATCTCGCAAGCTTCTGGGCGTACCGGAAATACAAAGGGCCTCTGGACGCTCACTCCTGCGGTTGCTTGAAAGATCGCTACTGAGAAACGCGCTTGCGGCCGGGAATGCAGCCTAGGTGATGGAACCTTCAGCATGAGCGGGGTGCGCTTCCGGACCGCCTAAAAGTGCATGGCATTCTCTATCCAGCCCGGCATTAAACCGCACTGTCTCGTGGTACTCGCCCGAAGGCGATACGCGCACCGCGCTGGCCGCCATTCTCAACCTGTACGGATTCAGTATCGTGGAAACGGAGATGCGCCCGGACAAGAAACATCTCGGAAGAGCCGGCGAATCCTCCCAGTTTAATCTGTTCGACGAGTAGTGACTGCCCCGGCTGCCCGCACAGAAGCGGGATGAATCCAAAGACAATTGCACTGACAGTCAAGACGTGCCACGCAACTAGTGTCAACCGGCGGAGGGGTCTGACATGCGTCTCCTAGCTTGCGGCCGGGAATCCACCTGGGTGGGTAGTTGCCTTCCCGAGAGAGGTGGTCCCTTCGCGGCCCGGTTTGAAAGCCGCGCACGGCGGCAAAGGTATACAGCCGCCGGGCGCAACTCGGGGAGCGGGACACACGTGCGGGGCTCAGCGCGTGGATTCGGAGGCACGTCTGGGCGGGCGCGCCTACGCCGATGGTGTCACCCTCGTTGCTTTGGTGAAAATTCATGCGACTATCCTGAGTTCTGGTCTTCGCGGCCGTGGCTGCCTTCGCGCAGACTCCTGAGACGCGGGTCCAATCGCTCCCCTATAGCCCGAGCCTGGACTTGGGCGACATGGACCAGTCCGTGAATCCGTGCGCGGACTTCTATCGCTCGTGCGGCGGTTATTGAGCTTCGCTTAATACAGTGACAATTCTGGCGACAAACGTGTCACTTTCCAATGGGGGCTGATGTGGGGCGGCCAGGGCCGGCTAAAAGCCGGCTGCGGGCAGAATGCCCGCCCCACAGAGGAGCGGTTTGGGCGCGATAGACTGTGGGTATGACACGCCAAATTCTCATCGGCATCTGGAGCATCGCGACGGTGGCCTCGGCGACTGCCGGCGCCCAGATCGCGCCGCCGCAGGTTCCCAAAAACTTGAAGGCTCCCGCGACGGAGGTCGTTCTGCTGAAGGCCCTGGGAAAGGGAAACCAGATCTACGCTTGCAGCGCGAAGCCCGGGGACGAGGGCCAGTTCGCATGGGTGCTCGACAGGCCGCAGGCGGAGCTGATTGGCGAAAAAGGTGCGGTGATTGGGAAGCATTACAAAGGTCCGGTTTGGGAAGCCGCCGACGGCAGCAAGGTTGGCGGGCAAGTCCAGCAGCGGGCGAACGCGCCCGGCGCAAACGCGGTTCCGTGGCTGTTACTGAAGGTGGCGACTCATGAAGGGGCCGGAACTTTCGCGCGCGTGACCTACATTCAGCGTGTGGACACAGAGGGTGGCATGGCTCCGGCAGCGGGCTGCGACAAATCGCATGCGGGCGCCGAAGCATCGGCCGACTATCAAGCCACCTATTTCTTTTATGTCCCAGGGCCCGCCGCGGCGGCCTTCGCGCAGACTCCCGAAACGCCGCTCCAATCGCTCCCTTACAGCCCTAGCCTGGACCTGACCGACATGGACCAGTCCGTGAATCCGTGCGCGGACTTCTATCGCTATTCGTGCGGCGGCTGGTTGAAGAAGAATCCTATTCCATCCGACCAGTCGGGCTGGAGCGTTTATCAGAAGCTGACGCAAGACAATGAGCGTTTCCTGTGGGGCATTCTGGAGGACACCGCCAAGCCGAACGCGGCGCGCTCGGCGGTGGAGCATGAGATCGGCGACTTCTTCGCGGCGTGCATGGATGAATCCGCCGTGGAGAAGGCGGGCGCCGGTCCGTTGCGCGAGGAACTGGCGGCCATAGCCGCGTTGAAGTCGGTGGCGGACTTCCCGGAGGTGCTGGCGCGCGAGCACCTCGCCCAGAATTTCGGCATGCTGTTCGGCTTCAGCGCGAGCCAGGATTACGCGGATTCCTCGCGCGAGATCGCGTTTGCCGGCGCGGGCGGCCTGGGCTTGCCGGACCGCGATTATTACACCAAGACCGACGCGAAATCCGAGGAAATCCGCAAGAAATATGTCGCGCACGTCGAGCAGATGCTGGAACTGGCGGGCGGCTCGCGGGCGCAATCCGCGAAGGAGGCACTGGCGATCATGCGCATCGAAACCGCGCTGGCGAAGGCCTCTCTGACGCGCGTGGAACAACGCGACCCGTATAAGCTCTTCCACAAGATGGACCGCGCACAGTTGCAGGCGCTGACACCGGCTCTGAACTGGACCCGCTATTTGAAGGCCAGCGGCCTTGGCGAGTTGAACGAATACAACGTGACCGAGCCGGCCTTCTTCAAGGAACTCGAAACCCTGCTGACCGCGACTCCGCTCGCGGATTGGAAGGCGTACCTGCGCTGGCACCTGGTGCATGCGCGCGCGGCGTATCTTTCCACGGCCTTCGTGCAGGCCAATTTCGAATTCTTCGGCAAGTATCTGCGCGGCACCCCCGTCGAGCGGCCGCGCTGGAAGCGCTGCGTCCAGTACGTGGATAACGACCTCGGCGAGGCGCTGGGGCAGGTGTTTGTCGAGCGCACCTTCGGCCCGGATATGAAGGCGCGCACGCTGACCATGACCAAAGAGATCGAGAAGGCCATGGAGGACGATATCAAGCAGTTGCCCTGGATGAGCGAAGCCACCCGGCAGCAGGCGCTTTTGAAGCTGCACTCGGTGACGAATAAAATCGGCTATCCGGATAAGTGGCGCGACTATAGCTCCATCCACATCGAGCGCGGCGATTTTGCGGGCAACGTGTATCGCGCGGCGGTTTTCGAAGGGCGGCGCCAGTTGGCCAAGATCGGCAAGCCGGTGGATCGCGGCGAGTGGGGCATGACGCCGCCGACGGTGAATGCCTACTACGATCCGCAGATGAACGACATCAACTTTCCGGCGGGCGTGCTGCAGCCGCCGGTCTTCGATCCCAAGATGGACGACGCGCCGAATTACGGAGACACCGGCGGCACCATCGGTCACGAGTTGACGCATGGCTTCGACGACGAGGGACGCCAGTTCGACGCGCACGGCAACCTGCACGACTGGTGGACCGGGGCGGATGCCAAGGAATTCCAAAAGCGCGCCGATTGCGTGGCCGATCAGTATGCGCAATACACCGTGGTGGACGACATCAAGATCAACAGCCGGTTGACGCTGGGCGAAGACGTGGCCGATCTGGGCGGGGAACTGCTCGCTTACATGGCCTGGAAGGACGCTACCCGCGATCGGAAGCTCACGCCCAGCGACGGCTTTACGCCGGAGCAGCGGTTCTTCATCGGATTCGCGCAGTGGGCCTGCGGCGACGAGCGCGCCGAGAGCAAGCGGGTACACGCCATCACCGATCCGCACTCGCCGGCGGAGTATCGCGTCAACGGCGTGGTTGCGAACATGCCGGAGTTCGCCACGGCATTCGCCTGCAAAGTGGGACAGCCGATGGTACGAGAGAAGCCCTGCCGGGTATGGTGAGGTCCCGACCGGACGGCCGGCCAGGCGGGACTGGGCCGCGCAGGCTGAGAGCCTGTCTCACACAGCTCGCATAGTACCGCAATTCTTGACCTTTTTAAGCTTGGGCTTGACGGCCGGTAGCAATTGGCCTACAGTACTTGTAACCGGATACAACTGCGCCACCGACCGTTAATTATTGGGAGGAAGAAGTAATGCCATTCACCCGAAAAGTTGTCGGAGCCGTGATTCTTCTGGCGCTGCTGGCAATTGTATCGTTCCTTACGCCTACGCGGGCGCAGCCGCCGGCGCCGGTCTTTGCCAATTTCGAGGAGGCGCAGACCAACCCGGTGCGCCTTTCAGCGGATAACACGCGCTTGTTTGCCGTGAACACGCCGAACGCCTCGCTTTCCGTGTTCGACGTAACCACGCCGGGCAGTCCCAGTTTGCTTGCCCAAATTCCGGTAGGACTGGGACCCGTTTCCGTGAATCCGCGCACCAACGACGAAGCATGGGTGGTCAACCAGGTTTCCAACAGCGTGAGCATCGTCTCGGTTTCGAAGGGTATTGTCACTGAGACGATCGGCGCCGGTGTCGAGCCGATGGATGTCGTGTTTGCGGGCAATCAGGCCTACGTCAGCGTTTCGCGCGACAATGCGATCGCGGTGTTCGACCTGACCACCCACAATTCGATCGCTACGCTGCCGGTGTTCGGCGGCAATCCCCGGGCGCTGGCCGTGAGTCCGGATGGGAACACGGTTTACGCGGCCTTTGCAATTGCCGGGAACGCCACCACAATTATCCCGCCGAATCTGGCGCCGGTGCAATGCGGAGTGAAAGGCCAGACGAAGTTCAAGGGTGCACAGTGCGTTCCCGCCTTTAACACGGCCTTGCCAAACCCGCCGCAAGTGTCGCTGATCGTGTCGGCCACCGACCCGACCTGGAGCTCGGATATCAAGTACACGATGCCGGACAATGGCGTTGTAGCCATCAACACCGGCGCCGCTCCTTCCATCGCCGGCTATTACTCGGGTGTCGGTACTATCAACCTGGGGCTGGCGGTGAACCCGGTCACTGGGGATCTGTACGTAGCCAACACGGCTGCCCGCAACATCATCGCCTTCCAGCCAAACCTGGACGGCCACTGGGTGGATAACCAGATTACGCGCATTCAAATCGCGTCCAGGACGGTCACGTCTTTCAATCTGAATCCGAACATCAATTACACCATCCTGCCCGATCCGTCGGCCTTGAGCACGGCGTTGGCGCAACCGGCCGGCGTGGTCTTCGATACCAGCGGGAGTTTCATGTATGTGGCGTCGTTTGGCACGGACCGCGTGGCGCAGGTGGACACCAACGGAAATGTGACCTGGTTTGTGGAGGTGAACCCGCAGGCCGTCGGGTCGGCTGTCAATTCCAAGACCAAGCGTGGACCGAGAGGGTTGGCGCTCAACTCGGGGGCCCAGACGCTGTATTCGCTGAACCGGATTTCCGATAGCATCTCGGTGATCAACACCGGCACACAAGCGGTGACCAGCGAAATCTTGTTGACCGACCCCACGCCGGCCGCGGTCAAAGCGGGACGCGGGTTTCTGTACGATGCCAAGCTTTCCGGCAACGGCACGGGGGCCTGCGCATCCTGTCACGTGGACGGAGACATGGACCACCTGGCGTGGAACTTGGGCGATCCGTCCGGCAGTATGACCAGCGTCGTGGAGGGCGGAGGCACCATCCAGTTTCACCCCATGAAAGGGCCCATGACCACACAGACTCTGCGCGGTCTGCTGAACCTCTCGCCCTATCATTGGAGGGGGGACCATGCCAACTTCGCCGCTTTTAACCCGGCCTTCAATGAATTGATGGGTGGCTCCGAGCTTTCCACCACGGATATGAACCTTTACACCAATTTCGTCGACAGCATCCTATTCCTGCCGAACCCTAACGAGACCCTGGAGCGCACACCGCCGGCTACATTGAATGGGGGGAATCCCGTCAACGGGCGGGCCGATTTTCTCGCGGTTAAGGAAACGGGTGTGGGCACGAACCTAGGGACCTGCAACTCCTGCCACACTTCCAACAACTTCGGCCCTGGTTCGAACCGGATCATCCAGGCGAACCCGAAGGTCCCGCAGCCGATGAAAGTGCCGGAACTGAGGAACATCTATCAGAAAGTACTGTTCAACACGGGCACCGCCACTATCGATGGTTTTGGGTTGGGGCATGACGGCACTTTCCCCGGGATTGAGGCGTTTTTGGCAAGCGCGATCTTCAAAGGCTATAGCGCGACTCAGAATACCGATATTTCCGCGTACAGTCTTTGCTTCGATACGGGCACGGCTCCCGCGGTGGGGTACACGATCACTTTGACCAAGGGAAATGTCGGCGCGGCTCTGACCAATTGGACCACGCTGCAGTCGCAGGCCAGCGCGGGCAACATCGATCTGATCGGCAGAGGCACACTCGGGGGCCAGGTACACGGGTTGCTTTACCAAACCGCGTTAAGCAACTATGTCAGCGATACGGGTACGGTGTACACGCAAGCTAATTTAGAAAGCCTGATCGCGTCCGGCGACACTTTGAGCGTGATGGGTGTGTACCCGGGCACGGGCAGCGCTACCAGCCAGCCTTAGGCATGCGGCGCGGGGGCGAGCCAGTTCGATAAACTGGAACTCTGCGCCCATGCCTGAGTTTCAAGCGATCCTTTTCGATTTCGACGGCGTCCTGGTGGACAGCGAGCCGGTACATTGCGACTGTTGGCGCGAGGTACTGGCGCCGTTGGGGGTGAACGTGACCTGGGAGGTTTACGCGGCCCACTGCGTAGGGGCGGTGGATAGCAGTATGGTGAAGGTCTTCGCCAGGCTGGCGAATCCGCCGGCCGATCCGGCGAAGCTTTGGGAGCAGTATCCACTAAAGAAGCAGCGGTTCCGCGAGCGCATGGCCGCCAACGCGCCGTTCGCCGAAGGCGTGGCGGAGTTCTTTCGCGAACTTTCCGGGCAATACAAGCTGGGCGTGGTTTCTTCCAGCTCGCATGCGGAGATCGAACCGTTCCTGGAGGCGGCGGGCATTCGCCAGTACCTGGGGACGGTGGTCGGCGGCGACGACGTCAAGCGCCATAAACCGGCGCCCGATCCTTATGTGCTGGCGGGCGAGCGTCTGGGAATCCACAGCGCGCTGGCGGTGGAAGATTCGCCGCCGGGCATCGAGAGCGCCCGCGCGGCCGGCTTTGCGGCCGTGCGCATCACCGATCCGACCCGAATGGTGGAGGTAGTGCGGGCGCGGCTGGAAGGGGGCTATTGAGTCTCGCATAATAGAGTGACAACCAGCTTGGATCTTGTGGGGCGGGCATTCTGCGGCCAAGATTGGCCGCCCCACATCAGCCCGATGGAAAGTGCACATTTGTCGCCGGAATTGTAACTGTATTAAGCGAACATCAATAGCTTTTCGGTAGCCCGCGGGTCCAGCAAGCCACGTTGGGGCCTGTCGCCCATTGCGCCATCACCATGGGCAAATCGTTCCGGCCTTCGCGTGAGTCGAGTTGGAGCTGGTTCCACGTTCGCCGAGGATGATGCGCCCCAGTCTCCCGTGATCGAGGCGATATGCCAGAAGCTCGAATTCAGTGCATCCCAGCCACCAGGCAAGCGGTCGTAACCAACGACTGACTCGGGCAGAGGCAGATTGATGGCGAAGTCAACGCCATAGCCGCAGGTACGGTGCGTCTCAGCCCACCCCTCGGCAGCCCAATGACCCTGGCGGCGGGTAATTCGCCAATTGCGTTCATCCACGCGCGGCGGTTCGAAGCATTGCGACCCTTCCGCGTGCTCGATACCCTCACTGACGGCGGCCGTAGCAGCGGGCCCGAGAAACCGTAAAACGGGAATCCTCTCGCCCTCCAACTGGTCGAGCGGCACCACACGCAGTTCGGTTTCGAAATCGGGATGCGGGCCGCACGAATATCCTGTTTGTATGGTGTACGAGATGTAGGATGGTCCGACGAAATGGATCTCGCGCGAAACATCTTGGCAAGTGCCGTCAGCTCAGGCTTTCACCAGCCTCTCATTGGGTGCAGAACGATGACTGGCCGACGATCCGCGGGCACTGCCCATATATGCCGCTCGTCGCTCTGGTCCTCCGTGCTTAAGGTGAAGTAGTTGCCCAGATGCCAAAGGCCGGTCTTGCGGGGGATGAACAGGCCTGGGATTACCTGGGCTGCCGCCGTGTCGCCGGAATGATGGATCCAAAGGGTCCGATGTCGCTGCCCGGTTTCGTCCCAATAACCGAGCAGCAGGCCCGAGCGCTGGGCGGCAATGGGCGGGCATGCCAGAAGCGACAGAGCGAGGATGAATGGACAGCGGATCACGATTGGCGAGCACGGTCGAAAACCCACCGTGACGTATTGGGGAAAAAGGGCGGGTCTGGAGACCCGCCGCAGGCGTGGACGCCGGGCGTGGACGCCCGCCCCACAGGGATTTCATCACGATTGGTGGACTGCTGCCCCACGTTGCAGGCGGATCAATTCGGTGACCGACAGGGGCACCACTTCACCCGCAACCTCGCCGATCACCTCGGACGTATGCGCGAACGCCAGCGGATCGCCGGTCACGAAATGCACGATACGGCCGGGAGCGCCCGCGTCCGGATCCGCGCGCCCGCTTGCACTAAGGTTCCCATTGACCGCCTGGGCCAGGGCTTCGGCGCTATCCACCAGTGTCACGGCATCGCCCACCACGCGCTGAATGGCATCGTGCAAAAGCGGATAGTGTGTACATCCCAATATGAGTGTGTCAATGCCGGCACATCCGTCGAGGTAATGGTGCAGCAGCAGATCGCACTCCGGCGAACCCGCCAGCCCTTCCTCCACGATGTGGACCAGCATGGGGCAGGCCTGCGCCCACACCGTTAGCCCGCGGCGTTCGAGACGCCGCTGGTAGGCCCCGCTGGCGATGGTGCCCTTGGTGCCAATGACGCCGACGCGACCGGTGCGCGTCAGGCGGCCGGCGGCTTCCACACCCGGCTCAATCACGCCCCAGATGGGAATCGAAAAGTGTCCGGCCAATTCCGGCAGGGCGGATGCGGAAGCGGTATTGCAGGCGATTACCACGCCCTCGACGCCGATCTCGCGCAGGAACTCGGTAATGCCGTAGGCGAATTCCGCGACCATGGCGGCGGGCTTCCGGCCATAGGGGACGCGCGCGGTATCGCCCAGGTAGACGAAGTCGCGATGGGGCAGCTTGCGGCGCAGCGCCTTCAGCACGGTCAGGCCGCCTACGCCCGAATCGAAGATCCCGATGGGCCGGTTGAGCGTGTATGGCAATAGTGTTTCGCTCATTTGGATGCTGGTCTCGCTGGTCGCCACTTGCACGTTGGGAACCGCGGGGGTTATCCTTCCATTCTAATGGCTATGAAAATCCCAATTCTGACTTTCGCGATTTCGATCCTGGCTTTGGGGCAAGCGCCGGCCCAGGCGCAGGAGCCGGGCCGCCTGGAGAATATGCGCGGCAAGACGGTCATGCTGTTCACGCCGCATCCGGACGACGACACGTTCTGCTGCGCCGGCACGCTGTACAAGCTGGCGAAAAACGGCAACCAGATCCACATCGTCATTTACACCAACGACGACAAGGGATCGTATGACCCCGACATGACCAGCGAGCGCCTGGCGCGCATCCGCATGCACGAGGAAGAGGAGGCCTGCCGGATCGTGGGCATTCCCAAGGAAAGCATCCTGTGGCTGCAGTATCACGACGGCATGCTGGAATATGCCAACCCGCGCGACCTGGTGGAGCAGGTGACGGGACTGATCCGCAAATATCGTCCCGACGTGGTGCTCAGCGTGGACCCGGGCGCCGATTCTGTCCGCTGGCACAAGACCGACCACCGCATGGCGGCAAACAATACCATGGACGCGATCCGCGCGGCCGAATGGCACCTGTATTTCCCCAACCAGCGGCTGCACGACGGGCTGGAGCCTTGGCGCGTACCCGAGGAATACTATTACTACGCGGGAAAGGATGCCAACTACTTCGTCAATATCGACGACGTGGCCGAGATCAAATTGAATGCGGCGTCCGCGCACGTGAGCCAGTTTCCACCTGCGGTCGACAAGTACCGGCCGGATTGGGATCGGGCGGCGCTCGAGAAGCTGAAGGCGGAACTGCGGCAGATGGGGAAGAAAGACGGGCATTACGTGGAGGAGTTTCGGCGGGCCACGGGGTTCAACCAGGAGTAGGCAAGTACCGCCGGCTGGTTCCAACGGCTGCGACGGCGTGCTTCCAGCGATGGCCGCCCGTCGCGACCGACGCAGCGATCTCGTGGTCCCAAGGGCTACGCTATTCTGGCGAACACGTAAAGGCCCAAGGGCGCAGCGAGCACGGACCGAACTGAACCGCGACGTAGAGCCGAAGATCGCCGGAAAAACGCCAGTAGAGCGCCGCGCCGAGGCCTGGCAAAATCATTGGCAGCAGCCACAACTTTCCGCGCATGCCGAGCCATTCACCGATCGTAGTTGCGAGCAGGGACATGAAAACCACAGGTCATCGATTGGGGGCAAGACGGCGAAGCAGATCCCTACAAACGAGGCGGTTCCCAAGAGCATTGCGAGACAACGATTTGAGATGGCCCATACTATCGACTTGGCACGACGATGCCGGCCAGCGCTCAGATGTGCAAGTAATGTACACGGGGCGGAGCGGGGCTTAAGCCCCACGCGGGCTAAAGCCCGCCCTCCAGCCCATAAACTCCATAAACAAAATCTATCGGCGAAACTGTTGCCAGAGATGCTGTCTTGCGCGGACAATGAAGGGGTCGCAATTGCTACAGTCCCCGTAGACTTCGGATCGAATACGGTTCCAGGAACCCCAGTCAAAAGGAGAGGAATGAGTAACGAGCTGCAAGACTTTCTACGGCTTCCCTATGCCGAATTGGAAGAACTGAATCTGCATGCCAAGGAGGAGCGGATGAGCCGCGTCCCGATTCACCAGATTCAGGAGGAGCGCCTCAAGTACCTGACGGACGAGAAACGCATCAAGGCCGTAACCTTGCTGTTCAGCGACCTCGAAGGCCGGCTGCACATGCTCGATTACGACAAGAAGTTCCTGCTCAAAAGCTGGGACAACATGACCTTCGACGGCTCTTCGATTCGAGGTTTCACGGCGCAAAAAGAGAGCGACTTGCGGCTGGGAGTCGATTGGTCCGCGTTCTATTGGGGTCCCGCCGACGTTTTTGGCGCGGGAAAGGTGATGGTCTTCGGCGACGTCATCGACAAGGAAGGGGGTCCTTATGGCGCGGACCTGCGCGCCGTTCTGAAGGCTTACGCAAATGAAGTCTACAAGAAGGAAGGTTACACCTTAAACGCGGCCAACGAGATTGAGGGCTTCCTGTTCGACGGTGTGGACGCCGAGCGGCGTTACCACGAAACGGGCAAATTCGAGTACGTCAGCGCGGGCGGTTACTATCACTCGCTGCCTGGCGATACGCTGCGCCTGTTCATCGACGGATCTTGCGAAGCGCAACGGGCGATGGGCTTCCAGAACGAGAAAGATCACCCGGAGGTGGCTCCCTCGCAGTTCGAAATCAACTACGGCTACGCGGAGGTGGTGGCGGCCGCCGATCAGATCCAAATCTACAAATTGATCTGCCGCCAGGTGGCCAAGAAGATGGGGCTGACCGCATGCTTCCTGCCCAAGCCGATCGTGGGCGTGAATGGCACCGGCATGCACACCAACGTGTCGATCACCAAGGATGGGAAGAACCTGTTCTGGGATCCGGAAGGCCTGGAAAAAATGAGCGAGTTCTCCTGGCAGTTCGTCGACCGGATCCTGACGCACGGCAACGATCTGTGCTTGTTGATGAACGCCAGCGTCAATGCTTACCGGCGGCTCGATCCACACTTCGAAGCGCCGAACCAGCTTAAGGCTTCGGCGACGGATCGCGGCTCGATGGTGCGCATCCCGATCGGCAATTCCCGCAGCGCGAGGGTAGAAGTCCGCGCCGTCGCTCCCGATGCGAATCCGTACATGGTGCTGCACGGAATCTTCAAGACCGGCATCGAGGGTGACATCGCCCAGATCGAGAATCTTCGTAACGCGCCCCGCTACCTGCCGGACAACATCTACGATGCGATCGAGAACTTCAGTAAATCGGAGTGGACCACCAAGCTTCTGGGTGAGGATGTGAAGGGTCGCTACGCCGATTTGAAAAGGGCCGCCGCGGATCGCTGCCCGCGCGCGCTGGGCACCGTGGTCAAGGCGCCGGAAGTGCAGTACCATCACGAGGTTTACACGCAATATCTGTGGAATATGTTTTAAGAAAGAACAGAAGACAGAAGACAGAAGACAGAAGTCAGAAGGCAGGAGACAGAAGACAGAATTAGCGGCGCAGGTCCACCACGGCGTATGTGCCAGTTTCCGGAATGGTGAATTCCGTGGCTCCGTTCTCGACGCTGTGGTCTTCGAGCGCGGCGCCGGGATGCTCGAACGCGGACAGCCGACCGTTTTTATAGGAGCCCAAGACTCGCACGCGCAGGCCTTTTACGACAGCTTTCCCGTAGTTGAGCAGGTGCAAGCGCGATTGCGTAGCATCGCCCGTCAGGTGCACCAGCACCACGTTGCTACCGTAAATCCGCAGCAGCCGCTTTTCATCGGTGAGATCGCGGCGGATCTGCATGGCAAATTCGTAGGGATCGGCGTTTGCTGGAACCTGGCGGATATTCAAGTCGTACTTTAAATCGGCGGCTGGAACCACATGAAAGAGGAGATTATGGCGGGCCAGCAGGTTTAGCACCTCCGCCATGGTGTCCGAGCCGTCGTCAAGCACTCCTATGTTGGCCATCACTGGCAGGCGCGGTTGGTCGATTTCGCCGAGGAAATGCAGCATGCCGGCGAATTGCGCCAGGTCTTCCGGCGCTGCGCGGATGGCAGCTTCGACTCCATAAGCAAAGGCTTCCGCGGCGGCCAATGCGGCGCTGCCGGCTGGCGCGTCGTAGAAAAATGCGCGCGCCGGTTCGCGGTCGAATCGCCAACCGTTGGCGTCCAACCAGGGCACCCGCGTGGCTGAGGCAACGTCCATGCGGTACTCGACGGTGGGCGCCACTGCCTGGACGGCGCGCGCGCGATCGAACGGGGACGCCGCGAAACCTTGCTTGCGCCAGGCTTGTTCCCGGCCGGCTGGCACATACAGCCGTTCGATGCCGGCTTTGCGCAATGTGTCCGCAGTGTCGACGGGCCGGTCCCAAAAGAGCGTGGGCAACAGAACTGCGAGCAATGCCAGCGACATCAGATTTCGACGCTCGTGACTTTGATCTTGTCGAGATCATAGACACCCAAGCCGAGGCGCCCGGCGTACTCGATGTGCCCCGGTTCGCGCACGAACTGGTTCACGTTTGGATTGCTTTCGTGGCCGTCTTGCCCACCCAGGTATTTTGGGGAACGGTCCCATACCGAGACGGCATGTTCGGCTTTGCGCTTGTCGTCAATAATGTCGAGCAGCAGCCGGTCGACGGCCACCGGATCGGTGCCGAACAGCATGCGCTTCGGATAAAAGCGGAACTTGCGGTTCTCCGAAAACGGTCCGCCATGCCACACGCCGCGGAGTCCATCCATCACCTGCAGGACCGTCCGCGAGCGGAGCGGCTCGACCGCGGCCAGCGTGCCGATGAAAGAGTATGTGTTGGTCTCGGAGCCGGAGTGCGAACGCGCGACGTTGGAAAAGTTGCCGTAGGCGATGTTCTTCAAACAGCCGGTGACGCCGGAGGCTCCATGATCCTTCATGTTCGGCACGTTCACGATTTTCGTGAAGCGGGTACCCACCAGGCGAATCAGGCTGGAGCGCGTGTCGTCCTCATCGAAGAAAGCGGCCTCGACATAGGTGGCGGGGTCGTACGATTCGGTGGAGCCGCGCGTGGATTCCGCGGTCCAGATGTGCACGCCCTCCGGCACGTAGCGGTCGTAATGGACGGAGTCCACCTGGTCCTGGAAACGTTCGTAGATCCAAATGCCGCCGGGCTTGACGCCGACCGCCATCAGGTTGCGCACGATCTCGGCAACCACCACCGGGGACGACATGATGCCGGGCGCGCCGGAGCAGTTGACCTTGATGGCCACGACGTCGGCAGGCGTAATGAAGCGCGCCCACGCGTCGCGGACGTCGGCGTCGCCGGTTAACGCACGCATGCCGCGCGCCATCATCTCGCGCACGACGGCGGGGTCGGGCTTTTCGGTGCCTTCGTCGATACACTTTGCGGCGTGCACGGACGCGACTTGTCCGGGATACGGCCCGGGCATTCCGGGCTGCGCGGCAGGCTGGTAATGCGAGACTACGCGGTACTTGGGAATCTTACGGTCCTTAGCCGCCAGTGCGGCGGGGGCCGCGGCGGCCATTTGAAGAAAAGTGCGGCGATGCATCACTATCGATCATAACTGAGGGACGAAGAAGAGCGGGTCCTGGAGGACCCGCGCAGGCCACGGGCCTGCCCCACTACTAGACGCAGGGCTATTCCGTCGCGGAATTCA
>OBLW0100001799.1_pt1 | contig 17893 bp, 14 predicted proteins | sample 1520161 | NCBI WGS metagenome assembly OBLW01 (sample SAMEA3539309, study PRJEB22396) | soil metagenome | biome: tundra; feature: field; material: soil | place: USA | collected 2010-05 | depth 0.15 m | reverse complement strand
AACGATGTGGCGGGCATATCACAGATGGATCCCTTTGTTGGACGATAGGGCTGTTTTCGCCAGAGTCCTCTGTCGTGGACGTGTCCCCGCCCTAACCGAGCGCGTCGCGTGAGATTCGTTTCTTAGGGTTGCGTTGATTGCAAGCCCCAAGTCTCGAAAGAGACGTGAGACATGGGCCCGACAACACCAACGGAGGAACCAAGGCAATCCCGATGCTTCGTACTCCTGCGCCGGGCGGGCGATTCCGGCTGCCAAAAAGGCCCTTCTGAGCCACATTGTGCCGGCGCCGACGGCGGCCATGCGGATGCCGATCTGCTCCGGTGCGTGCGGTAACGAAGTGCGCCATGACGCCGTACATCCTGCCGCGCCGCCGGGCCACCCCCGTGGATCCGGTGCTCGCCCTTCGCTGAGACTGACCTCCTTCGGTCACCAAAATCCGGCCAGTCAAAGGGCCGCTGTAACAGCGGCTTCTGCTGTGTTGCCGTGTCTCCGTGCCGGGCTTATCGGTTCCACAGGAAGCCGTGAAACACATTTTTCGCGTCAATGTAGAGTCCGACGATCTCCCCCCAGGGTTGATGGGGTGGATCAAGAGCGTGGGCCGCTGGCCCAGGCCTGCGCGTGAATCACGCTGCTCTGGTCCGGGCCAAATCGGCCGGTACGGTGGTCAACTTCACGTTGGCCGCTTCCCACACCCGCGGCAGCGGAGATGGTGGAGGGAAGGGCGCGAACCGAGGAGAACGTCCAGATGTTAGAGGCGGCGGGCGAGGGTACCAAAATGGCGGACCACTCTTGGCCAACCTTTCGCCCCGCCTTTCCCTCTTCATCTATCATCTCAGAACGGTCCTCGCCGTCAAGGGTTCGCTGCGCCGCGCCCAACAACGGCGCGCCCTTGACCGCTCCGGGCCGTTCGGAACAACCTCTCCTGATAAGAGGGAAAGGCTCCCTCTGAACGGCCCTCCTGGTAGGGGACCACTTCGTCGCCATTTTGGTACCCTTTTTCGCCGCCACCGACATCCAGAAGGCACGCGCGGTTCCGGCACAGGACGGAGCAGCCGCGCCACAGGGTCTGACTGCGCCGGGGCGCGGAACGCGAGAACGGAAAGCCGTCCGCGTGGGCGAGGCGCGGGAGGGATGGCTCGTGACCTGGGCGGGGCGATCCAACGCCCCCCGGTTCGAAAGGAGAAGCACGAGCTTACCGTGGGAGGAACTGCCCGCGCGCGCTGCGTGGCATGTCACCAGGCGCTGCCAATGGCCCCTGAACTTTCCACGCTTTCCTGAAAAACGGCGCGAAAAAGCGCGAAACGGGGCCCGGGCTTTGATCGCCCGTGTCTTTTCGGACCAACCAATCAACTGGTGCCGCGTTCCATGCGGCCAAGTTACCGGCGGGCAGATTGAACGTCACGTTTACCAATCCGTATTTGCGGACTTCTGCTGCAACTACGTCGGCCGGAAACCCGTAGGGAAACACGTACTCGACGCCCGTCAAACGGGCATTCGCCGCGGCAGCGAATCGCTCCAGGATTGGCACCTTGGAACATCATGGATAGATTAGCGGCAAACTGGGACGTTTTTGTTCTCCTCAGAACGGTCCTTCCACACTTCGCCCGACCTTTTTCGGCTGAACACGCGGCGAACGGCGCAGGCGATTGCCGCCACACTCATACCGTATTTGTCCAGCAGATCGGAATAAGGACCGCTTTCCGCGAACGTGTCGCGGACTCCTATGCGTTCGACCCAAGTGGGGCACGCCTCGGCAAGGCATTCCGCAATAGCGCCGCCGAGCCCACCCACGATCGTATGCTCTTCCACGGTAACGATGGCGCCGGTCTCTTGGGCACAAAGCGTCACCAAGCCAGTATCAAGCGGTTTGATTGTGTGAATCTCAACCACGCGCGCGTGAATTCCGTCGCGCCGCAATTCCTGAGCGGCCTGAAGCGATCGCGCCACCATCACACCGCACGCCATAATGGTGGCGTCGTCCCCATCTACCAGCGTCATGCCCTTCCCGATCTCAGGCTGATAGGCTTCGGTGTAAATTTGCGGCACTTCGTTCCGGCACAATCGCAGAAAAACCGGCCCATCCCAGGCGGCCACCTGAGGCAACAATCGGGCAACCGCCAGTGGATCCGCCGGCACCACGATCGTCATCCGCGGCAGGCTTCGCAGGATTGCCACATCGCTGATCGAGTTGTGGGTGGGGCCGTCGAAGGAATCGGAGAGTCCGGCGTATGCACCCGCCAGTTTCACGTTGGCCTTGCCATAACACAGATGGGTGCGCACCATTTCTACCGCCCTAGTCGCAAACAGGAAGGCGAAAGTGTTGGCAATTGGGACCAGCCCGCTGTTCGCAAAACCGACGGCCGCATCGACGAGTGCGGGTTCTGCGATGCCGACATTGAAGAAGCGGTCGGGGAACGCAGTCTCAAACATGTAGCTGAAGTCCGAATTGGAGACATCTGCGCTTAACACCACCACGTCTTTACGTACCCGGCCCAGCTCGACTAGCGCCTCCCCGTAGGCTTTGCGCATCAGGACGTTCTCGCCAAATGGATTTCGAATCAGGCTCGCCATTGGTCAGCCCCCTCGCATAACTCGGCCAGCGCCATTTCATACTGCTCTCGGTTCGGTACTCCTCCATGCCACTGCGGTGAGTTCTCCATGAAACTCACTCCCTTACCCTTTGTGGTGCGGGCGACGATCACAACCGGCCGTCCGTGAATCTCATCGGCCCGATCCAACGCGTCCAGTATGGCGGACATATTGTGCCCGTGAATCTCCATCACGTGCCAATTAAAGGAACTCCATTTATCGCCTATCGGCTCGGTCGGCATCACATGCCGCGTGCTGCCGGTTTGCTGCACACCGTTACAATCGACAATCACCGTCAGGTTATCCAAACCGAATTTGGCACCCAGCATTACGCCTTCCCAGATGACGCCGGCGTTCAACTCTCCGTCACCCACCACCACGTAGACCTTGCGGCGGGAGCCGGCCATCCGTGCCGCGAGGGCCATACCGGCACCGATCGCCACTCCGTGGCCCAGGGGTCCCGCTGCCACCTCCACGCCCGGAGTCTTTCCCGGCTCCGGGTGTCCCTGCAGCCGACTGTTCAATGTACGAAACGTGGCTAACTCTCCGACCGGAAAATAACCGCGGTGCGCGAGTATCGTATACAGCATGGCGCACGCATGGCCTTTGGAAAAGACCAACCTGTCTCTGTCTTCCCAGGCGGGATTTGCCGGATCGAGCCGCAATTGGTGGAAATACAAAGCCACTAGCACCTCGGCGATGGAAAACGCACCGCCTATATGCCCGGTCTTCCGTTCATACACCAGACGCAGCACTTGGGCGCGGTATTCGTAAGCACGCCGGGAGAGATCATCGATCATTTCCGCGGTGTGCCTGGTGCCGTATGGATACAACCTACTGGATAGACCGGCAGTTGCGCCACCGTTCGTGTCACACATCATTGTCGAGTTTCCTTTTTTGGGCGTCTCACACCCGGGTTCGCTCAAAAATGTCCTCACTATCCGAAAGTCACCGAGGTAGCTACTTAACCTCTTGGATTTCCTTGGCTAGCAGAAGCGCAAGTGAACACTGCTGCAGTTGGGAGGCCGAAGACTTCCGTCAGTGACAGGGTTCGCCTAAATGCTCGACCGTTCATTTGGGTTCGACAGCCATCACCCAAAGATCGGTCTGCCCCATATTCTGGCCGATGTGGGTCGAGCCAAGACGCCAGTCAAGTTGACCCGTGTTGAGAGTGGAATTCTCCTCACGGCCATCCGTCATTAGATGTTTCATTTGGGCCCCCGACAAGCAGACCACGACCCGATCACGGTGCGTATGTTGGGGTTCCCGGGTCCCAGCGGCTATTCGTATTTCGTAGACCCGCACGTATTCGTTTTCGAGAATCATTTTGTATTTAGGCGAAAGCCCCGTGTTTCCCCAAGTCTCGTTTCGTCCTGCACTGAGCAACTCGATCTGGGCGATACGAACCATCGCCGAACCACTATTCTTAGTGCGGCGAGGTTGTGTCTTCTCAAATATCGTCGAACCCCGCTTAAAGCTGGCGGTCGAGGGTTTACCATCGGCCCCGCTGATCTCGAGCGTTGCGTCCGTGAAATAGACGAGGACGACCGGGTTTGTGCCGCGAGATTCTATCACCTCACCTGGAGCGATCGTGATCTCACCCACAATAACCCGCTCGTTGTGGATGGCTTCCTTTTGGGAACTGGAGAGTAACGCAGATGCCGCGACAAGGCAAATGAGTGTGGAATTGATTACGTTAAGTATCGTCATTATCTTTGCTCATCCTATGTGTTCAGCGCCGGACTCCGGCCGAAAGATGGTCAGTTTCGTACATCGTACCTGGCAAAGAACCAGGGCGGTGGGATGTGGGAATTGGAGGCACCGCGCGTCCCACTGTCCGTATTCAGACCGCGCGGTCGACTCGGTTGAAGGCGCGAAGAAGGGACCCGCGTCTTAATCCGTTTTGGTGGGCCGCCTCGGGCCATGACACACTCCCTCGCGGTCGCGGCTTTGATTCGTGTTTCGAGCGGGCGACCGCTAGGGAGCGGACGAATCGAATATGCGGTCACGGTACTAGTTCTTTGTCAACAGGTTCGTTTCCACATGGCCGGAAAACGAGTGTCCATTCGGCGCCGACTCCTTGACGCGATATCCATAAGGAAGCAACGTTGTTCCATCTTCCAGTTTGAAGGGAAACTCGCCATAGTTGACCGTGATTTCTACTCCGGAGGAATAGGTCGTACGCTGCACCAGGAGATCCGGTGTAAGAATCTTATGGCTCAGCATTTCTTCGTGTGCCAGGCGGCGTTGCAGCGGTGACAACACGTCGTTGATTGCCTTGAACGTCTTGCGCCATGCATAATAAGCGTCGTCGGAGACGGTCCAACTGGATTCATCCCCATACAGCATGCTGCGCAGGAACTTGTTTGGCCACGGCCCATTGCGCACCCACCCGTAGTTATCCAGGCCGTAGTTGTAGGGATCGCCGTGCTGCCTGTATAGCATGGCGCACTCATGATACACCAGGCCGTATAGCGGCACATCGATTCCCATCCGGATCGGATGTTCATCGTAGAACGCCACCACGCTCAGATTCCAATCCTGGGGAGCACCTTCTGCGCCCAGGATCAGCTTGTTGTCGGTGGCCACACGCATGATATTCATGCGCTCCTCGCGCGTTCCCGCGCGTGTCAACGGATGCCGCGGATCGTAGCACTCTATCAGGGGCAGGCCGCCGATGGTGTCCAGATACACTCCACTCGGTTTCAGATCCCGCAGATAGATACCCATGTTGTGCTGGAAGAGCTTCACACCTTCCGACGGGCATATCTCTTGTGAGTGCCCGGATTCCGCACTAAAACCGGGAACTCGCGCCCCCAGGTAGTCGCGCATGATGTACTTCTCGTCGTATCCGAGCGAGTTCAAGTCGAAGTTGCGGTAGTTATCCCATAGCAAAGCGACATAGCCCGCCTGCTTGGCGGCATCGATGGCCTTTACCAATGCAGCGGTGCCGCCCGCTTCCTTGTTTATTTCCGAGGCGTTGCCGATCGGGCGGTCGTTATCGTAGCCGGTCCGGCCCCAACCCGCGAACCGCAGGTTCGCCCGGTCGACCCCCAGGTTATCCTTCAGGTCTCGGATGATTTGTTCCGCCTGTGCGAAGCTCATGCGTAAGTGGTGATAGCCGTCGTAGACCGTGGTTGCCAGCGACACGTAACGTGAGTCCCTGGGCCGGTGAGCGATCAGTTGGAGTTCGAAGTTGGGCGCCCCGATGAGTTTCTCGATCTCCGGATTAGCGGCGATTTTTTGCTTCAGGGTGACAAACTTTCCTGTCTTCTGGGCATATGCCCGGTAGGTCTTGCACATGTCTACATACCCGCCGTGGGGCTGGAAGATATACCGAGCGACCCGCGTGTAGGCCAGATCACCTTTGACTGTACGCCAGTACGGCCAGATGGCCGAAACACGCGGCGCAAAGAGAGCGGTATTCGCCGTCGGTACGGCGGACAGCGGAGCGGCATCCTGCTCGGGACTGCGCACATCGTTCGCGATTACGCCGTAGGCAGTGTCATTCGGTGTCTCGATGATGGAAATGAATGAGCTTTCGCCTTTCTTGGCCCCAAACCACGGCATCGAGATCTGGTCCACAACAACCGCACGGCTCGCAATCCGGTCCCATACCCAGTTCAGGTATCGGAAGTATCCTGCCTCGAAACGAGAGGGGACCATGAAGCCTTGCTCCTGCGGAAGAACGATGTACCCGTCATCGTCCAACGTGCGTACCGGGAATAGGCGCAGGGGCCACTCGACGTATTCCACCTGCCAAAACGGGGAAGTGTTCTGCATGTCCTGTAAGCGGAATGTCAGTTCAGGGCGATCGCGGGCCAACAGAATTTGCAGCACGAGTGACAGGTGCTGCTCCACACCGCGGTCTTCTCTCACCGGCCCGAGGCGGGAGCGGAAGCCCGCCAGGGAAATCTGGACGCCGATGTCGCCCTGGCCATTTCCGGCCGGGATGGCTTGCACCTGTTTCTGTGCCGCCGCACTCAGGTTGACCGTCATCGACTCGCTGTTTTTCCCACGAAGGCGGATTCTGCCGGCGCTGTTTTCCCAGGGATCGGCCCCCCAGACCTCTTTCGTGCTGAGGTCTTCAACGGACAAAGTGAGATTGTCGGAGCGAAGAAGGACACGAAGCTGCTTATTCGCCAGAACCCAGTCTTCGGCCTGAGCCCGCGGGCTGTGGCTGATACCCGCGACGCCAGGAGTCTCCTGCGGGCTGGACGGCGCAGCCGCGGCGGGCTGCTGAATCGATACTCCCCAACACATCAGAACCAGGCAAGCGGTTCGTCTAGTAAAAGTCGTAATTGGCATATCTGGTCTCGTCTCCACAAGTCATCTAAGCGACTGGCTTGAGTTGGGCTCAAAAGTGCAGCTTCAACGCAAACTGAAGGATTCTAGGGTCTCCGGCGGCGGTGATTCGCCCGAAGGTCGCCGAGCTGAGGTTCGTGTTCGGCGCGCTAAAGTTGGCGTGGTTGATCACGTTGAAGCCTTCACCGCGCGCCTCCAGCCGATACCGTTCGTGAAAGACGAACTCCCGGCTAAGAGATGCATCTACGCGTAGCACGCCCGGCGCCCGGACGGCGTTGCGTCCGACGATGCCGAAAGTCCCGGTAGGATTCTGCACAAAGGCCAACGGATTGATCCATTGCGTCGGCGTCTGAGTAGCTGGATAAGGATCGGACACCACCTGGTTCGGCCGGTCCAGTGACTCGGCCGTCAGTGAGTTGTCCCTGCCGGACAAGAGATTGATCGGCATACCGCTCGTTGCGCGAACCAGCGGCGCTATTTTCCAGTGGCCCAACATCCGGCCCACGAACGAGTTTCCCATGTGCGGACTCTCCGCCACCCCGGTGACGTTCATGGTGTGGCGAATGTCGTATGCGCAACTGGCGTACTCGGCCTGACGATTCAGGGGGTTCTGATAATAATCTGCAGTGATATTCCCATTGATATCGCCGTAGTTGAAGCAGTGCGACCACGTGTAATTCGCCAGCAGGGTGAAGCCCTTGCTCAGCCGGTGCTGCACCGATACCAGAAGCCCGTTGTAACTGGCGTTGCCGCCGTCGTCGGTGCTGAAGAGCCCGGCGAAGTACTTGCCGTCCTGCGGGTTCGCGCGATACAGCATCCGCCTTTGGTTCGCGTTCCCGGTGGTCGAGCACGCTGTGCTGCCGCACATGCCAGGTATGTAGGTCGCGTAATTCAGGTCTGTGGCCAGCCAAACGTGCGTGGTTTTGTTCCCGAGGTACGAGGCCGATAACAGCCAATCCTTGGCGAACTGGTGCTGGTAGCTGACGTTCCACTGCGCTACGTACGGGGTTTTCTGCGTCAGCGGCTCGTTGATCCACACCGTGTAGGTGGGGAAGGCCACGTTGGTAGGTGGAGGGTTCGGTGCCGGGAACGGGTTGCCCCCCGGATAGCCCCGCCATGGATCGTCAAAGGGCGCCGTCGGCGAAATGAGGCGCAGGTCGTACGCGTAGGGGGAATTCAACGCCAGTCGCGTGCCGTAGTAAACCTCCGGCGAATCGTACAGGATGGCGCCACCCATTCGAACCGTGTCGCGGCCGTCGCGATGCGGGTTCCATACCAGTCCGAAACGTGGGGAGAAGTTCTTCATCTGGCGCTGTGTGAAAGTTCCCGGAACGCCGGGATCCCCATAGTAAAGCTCGCCTGCGGGGCCGTTGGGGTAGACTTTGCTATGCTGCCCGGCATTAAACGCGCCCTGATCGAAGAGACTGCCGTAGCGCCGTGTATCCACCGGCGGGATATTCGGTTCCCACCGCAGCCCCAGATTGAAGCTGAGCCGGCTGCTCATGCGGTACGTGTCCTGGATATACAGCCCGGCGTTGATCTTGCGGTACCAGTTCACCTGCTGGAGGCTTTGGTCGAACTCGCTCATGATCCCGAGTTCTAAGTCCACCATGGGATCGTTCGTCGTCTGGCCGTTAAATGTGAACTTACCATTCTGGTTGTACCCGGAACTGAAGTTGTCCTGCGAGCGAAGGATACTGACGCCGAAGGCGAGCTGATGCTTCCCCCGGACCAGGTCTATATCGTCCGCAAATGAGAAAGTGTTGATGTTGAAGAATCCCGGCGAACAGGTCCCACAACCAAGGCTAAAGGCGTTCGTGACGGCAAGTTGTATGTCGTCCTGTACCGCGACCTTCAGGTTGACCCCTAACTGGTCTTTGGCGTTGATGAAGTTCGGATCCGGGCCCCGGTTGTTGCGCATGCGATGGAAGGTGGCGTGAAACACGTTTACGGCCGTGGCACTGATAGAGTAAGTGTCCCCCAGGGTAATAGACTGAGCGCGCATCAGGGTGCCCGCTTGCGTGGTCACCAGGGCATTATGCGGATCCCAATCGGCGGGGTTGCTGTACTGCGCCAGGAAGTAACGGCCATAGATCGAGTGCCTGGCGCTCTGCGTCCAGTCGATGCGCCCGATAACCTGTTCTTCGTCACCGGTCGTCGGAATACCGTAGGTCACTTTGCCGCATGGGTCGCTGGAGACCGGGAGATAACTCTCCAACTTAAGGAAAGCTGGACTCAATCGTGAAACCGGGACCTGGGAATTGGGGAAAGGCAGCCCGGTAGTGGGGTCGTTGATTATGCGTGCCTTATTGCTCGACTGGCAGCTGGCTGATTCGAGTATACCGAAGTCCCCGCCCAGAGCGGCCGTGGTGGGAACATAGCTGATCGTCTGGGGTGGGTTTTGGCGATTCCGCGTCAGCTGGACTCCGCCGAAGAAGAATAACTTGTCGCGGATAATCTTGCCGCCTATATCGCCGCCGAACTGGTTGCGCTTCAGGCTATCGTGGGCCGTGCCGAAGAAGTTGCGGGCGTTGACGTCGCCATTGCGCAAGAACTCAAACAGGTCGCCGTGCATCTGGTTAGTGCCGGCCTTGGTGACTACATTTACCACGCCGCCGGGATGCAATCCGTTGCGCGCCGGGACGGCGTTGGTTTCAACGCTGAACTCTTGTAGCGCGTCAGGGAAAGGAAACGGCATGTTGACGTTGGTGAAATTAGAAGTATTGTCGCCGCCATCGAGCAGGTAATTGGTACCGTTGCCCTGGCCGCCGGCTACCGACATGGTCGTGGAGCTGGGATAGTTCTTACTACTGATCAGGTTGGTGTTAGGCGTCGGTGTGGCTGCTCCCGAAATGATGATGAGATCGGTCGCCTGGCGACCGTTCAAAGGCAGCTCCGTAATGCGCCGTTCATCGATCACCTGTGCGACCGAGGTATTGGTGGTTTCCACCATGTTCGCACCGGCAGTTACCTCGATATTCTCGGTCACGGCACCTAGCTGCAAAACGGCGCTGATCTGAACACTGGTGCCGATTTGAAGGACGATGCCCGATTGGACATATGTCTTAAAACCTGCGGCGGTCACCTCAAACGTATAGGGACCGACCGGCAGGTTCGAAAAACTGTATGTGCCGTCGGCGCCCGAATTGGCAATACGCACGTACCGCGTCGCGGTCTGAACCATTTTGATCTGCGCTGCAGCTACTGTCGCATTGCTGCTGTCCAGGACTTGGCCATGGACTTCAGCGACGGCCACGGCCTGCCCATAACATGTGGGTAGGACCATGGCGGCAGAAAATACCACGACGATGAATGGCAACACACGCGTTGGAATTCCCCGAATCATTAAGAGACCTCCTCTTTGTAAGGCCGAGTTCCTGAGCCGTTCGGACACCCTCCTAGATGGCGTTCACGAGAGCCGATAGAACAGGCATCTGACCAACGAGTTTGGCGACTTCGACTTGGAAAGTAGCAGCTTGGCTTGGAGAAAATACCCAATTCCACGAAACTAATCCTCTCTCTGGTTTAGGTCGAAAGGCGGGCGCTTGGCGAGCGCCGTGGAGATCCGCTCGAACAGGAAGGGATACGAGCAGATTATATGGCCGATTCCCCACGCCGGTCAATAGAAATAATTCCTAAGCGCTGTATACAGCATATTCTAAAGTAAATATTGTTGTGGTAGTACCTCATACCTATGGCCACTTCTTCGGCTTGACATCTGACCTCTATGATCTTAGAATTTAGAGGCAAGTGCAATGACAATGCCAATTGCCAAGACAGTGTCTCCTAAACCACGCTTCCGCTCGGTCGGCCGCAAGGACGGGCTGGTCATTCGGGTAGTGGGGGCCATTGAGGGCCAGATCCTGGACGGCCGGCTGGCGGTGGGAACGCGCCTGCCGCCGGAACGCGAGTTCTCGGAAAGTCTTGGTGTAAGCAGGCCGGTGGTCCGCGAAGCAGTGCGGGTTCTGGTAACAAAAGGTCTTTTGGAAACGCGTCACGGTATCGGGACCACGGTGCGCGCCATCACCCGCGAAGAGGTCGTGGGGCCTATGAACTGGTTCCTTCGCACGTGCGGCCAGGAAGTCAGCATCAAGCATTTGGACCAAGTGCGCTCGATCCTTGAGGTCGAGAATGCCGGACTGGCCGCCGAACACGCGCTGGACTCTGATATTCAGGGCCTCCGCCAGGCTTGCGAGGACCTGCAGGCGGCTGCTCCGGACCCCAAGTGTTTCGCTGTTAAGGATAGCGAGTTCCATCGAAGGCTGGCGCACTCCACGCACAATCCGCTCCTGATCTTGCTACTGGACTCTATCCACGACATGATGGCCGAGGTTCGAATCCTGGTGGCGCAGGAGTCTGGTTTGTATGAGCAGGTTATGCCCACGCACTTGAGAATTCTGGAATGCGTTGCGACCCACGATGCACCGGGTGCCAGGCGTGCTATGCGCCAGCACCTTGCGGTCGCGTTAGCGATTCAAAACGAAATGCTTCGGCGCACTCCGAAGTGAGTGTGTCCTTAACCCTCTGGCACGGAGGGTGGAAATCACGGACTCATTGGCACGTGCGGGGCGGACGGGTGTCGATTTCGGCCACGCCCGCTGGCTTCTGAGAAAAGGTCATATGCATTCTATCGGCAGCATAGGCACGGGGACCGGATGGTTGGGCCCCTGCTCCTTGGTCGCGCTCGTTGCGACTCTCTCCCCGCGTATCGCCGCATGGCGGACTCGCAGTCCGATTCCGGGAGCGGCGGCGTGAAGATCGGGCTTGCGGTAGCTTCCGCCGATGCGCTGCCTAGCGCATTCGTGGTGTTTCGCGACGACCTATGCCGCTGCGTGGACCGTTGCGCGGCATTGGGTTATGACGGCATCGAGCTCGCGTTGCGTCATGCCGCTGAAGTCCACGTACCGGAATTGAAACGCCGCCTCGCCGCCACCGGTCTGGAGGTTCCGTGCATCTCGTCCGGCCAGGTCTTCGCGGCGGATCGCGTGTATTTTACCCACCCGGATGAAGCGGCGCGTGCCGTCGCGGTGGAGCGCATAACGGACATGATCCGTCTGGCGGCCGAGTTCGGCGCCAAGGTCAACACCGGCCGCGTTCGCGGGTTTGTGCATGAGGGCGAAACCATTGCGACGGCCACCGCTCGTTATATCGAGTGCATCAGGCGCTGCGCATCGGTCGCCGAACCGCTGGGCGTGGAGCTCATCGTCGAGCCGGTCAATCGGTACGAATTGAACTTTATCAATAGCTGCGCCGAGGGCCTGGAAATGGTAAAGCTCGCCGATCGGGCGTGTGTCAAGATCATGCCCGACCTGTTCCACATGAACATCGAAGACGCCTCGTTCCGCGAGTCTTTCGAATGCGCGCGCGGCTATGTTGCCTATGTCCACGTTGCCGACAGCAACCGCCTCGCGCCAGGCTGGGGGCACATGCCGTTCGACGAAGTTTTCCAGATTCTGTCCGACATCGGGTTTGACGGCTACATTACCGCTGAGATCCTGCCCAAGCCGGATCCGGATTCGGCCGCCGCCCAAGCGATTCGGTTCCTGCGGGCTCATCTGGTGGACGCGGTGGCCACATCGGCCTGAATTGGCGGGCGGCCGCCGGCCTCAAGTTGGGCCTTGGAGACGCAATAACATGTGGAGCCAGAACTATACGCCACTGGCTGGGAGCCTGGGGTGGTCAGCCTTTGCTGCTTCCCTGCCGATGGTGGTCCTTTTTTATCTGCTTGCCGTGAGGCGGCTGGCCGCGTGGAAATCCGCTTTGGCCAGCCTGGCCGCGGCGGTCCTGCTTGCCGCATTCGTCTATCGGATGCCGCCAGGCCCGATCCTCGCCGCGACACTGTACGGAGCGGCCTTCGGCTTGCTCCCGATCGGATGGATCACTTTCAGCGCCATCCTGCTCTATCGGCTCACCCTCGAGACCGGGCAATTCGAGGTCATTAAAGGTTCGCTTGCGCGACTCACCACAGATCGCCGGCTGCAGGCTCTCCTGGTCGCTTTTGCTTTCGGAGCGTTCATCGAGGGAGCGGCCGGGTCCGGAGTCCCCGTCGCTGTGGGAGCCGCCATACTGACCGGCCTTGGTTTCAGTCCACTCCAGGCCGCTGGGGTGTGTTTGCTCGCCAACACCGCGCCAGTGGCGTTCGCAGCCATCGGGACCCCCACGGTCACCCTCGCGCTCACCACCGGTCTTCCGCTCGATCGCCTCAGCGCAGTGACCGGCCGGGTGTGTGCGCCGCTCTCGCTCTGCGTTCCCGCTTATCTCACGGTGCTCGTCGGAGGATGGCGCGGTCTCAAAGGCGCGTTCCCGGCGGTGCTTGTTTGCGGCATTTCGTTCGCAACTGTGCAATTGGCGGTTTCCAATCTGATCGGACCCCAAACCACCGCGCTGCTCGCCTCGGTGGCCACGATGGTGTCTCTTGTAGCGTTGCTCCAGGTATGGCAGCCGCGCGACGGCTCCGACTACGAAAGACGGAATCTGGCGCCTGCGCCCGTATATTCCAAGTGGGCCGTATGGCGGGCGTGGATGCCCTATCTGCTGCTTGCGGTGTGCGTGCTGGTTTGGGGACTTCCTCCGGTTCGGGCACTGCTGGCAAAAACAAGTCTTGCCTTTGCATGGCCGGCCCTCCACCTGCGGGTGCTGCGGAATGTACCGGTAGTTCCCGCGCCGACGCCTTATGCCGCCATATACCAACTGGATTGGCTGGCCTGCGCCGGCACCGCATGCCTGCTTGCTGCGGTGATATCGGCGGCCTGCGTCGGCATTTCGCTCAGAACGTTCGGCCGGGTGTTCAGGCAAACCTCCGCACAAATGTTGCTACCTCTGGTGACCATCGCTTCCGTTCTGGGCCTGGCTTTCGTGATGAACTATTCCGGCGCCACGGCTACGCTGGGTTTAATGTTAGCCGCCACGGCGGGGCTGTTCCCTTTCTTCAGCCCCATGCTCGGGTGGGTAGGCGTGTTTCTTACGGGCTCCGATACTTCCGCCAACGCTCTCTTCGGCAATCTGCAAGTGGTTACCGCCGGGCGCCTGGGTTTGAATCCGGTCCTCATGGCAGTTGCGAACTCCTGTGGCGGGGCAGTGGGGAAAATGATCAGCATCCAGAGCATCGCCGTGGCAGTCGCCGCCACCGGAATGAAAACCTCCCAGGAAGCAGAATTGTTCCGCTCCACATTCCGCCATAGCGTGGTCCTGATCTGCGCCATGGGTCTGCTCATTGTCTTTTACTCGTACGTTCAACCGGGATGGGTGCGCTGAAAATGAGACTGCTGGCGGGCGCCCGGCGTTGGGGCTTGACATGCAAGAACAGCAGGTCGGCCGTCTTGGCTCAAAGGTATAAGGCAAGACGGATAACTAGTAATAAAGTAATTTCACCAAACGAAGGGAAAAACAGGGAAATGCAACGATTTCTAACGGTATTGTTCCTCGCTGGGGCATTGACTTCCACCAGTGGAATCGCCCTCGCGCAACAGGCGCAGCATGAGATTCCTAACGCTACGGCCTCCGCCGACGACTCCAAGGCGAACAGCCCGGACGTGCCCGATGTTTACGCCATCACCGGTAAATTCGACCGTGTGGTGATTCTACGCTTCAAATATCAGGCGGATCTGCTAGAAGGCATCGAACGCATGGTGAAACAGCAGAACATCAGGAACGCCGTGATTCTGTCGGCTATCGGAACCGTGCGAAACTTCCAAATGCATGCCGCCGCCAACCGGAATTTTCCGGTTAAGAATGCGGTTATTAAAGACCCCACCGCGCCTGCCGATTTGATCGGCATGAACGGCTACGTGATCAATGGGCAAGTGCATGCACATGTGACCTTCGCTAATCCCGAACGGGCTTTTGGGGGCCACCTCGAACGGGGCACGAATGTGTTTGCGTTCGCAGCCATCACGCTGGGCGTGCTCAACGAGATGGATTTATCCAAGCTAGACGACAAGACATACCGGTGACATGTAGTTCCCCGCGGTCGCGTCGCATGCCTGAATGGTGGGGCAAGCGCAAATGTTCTGAGCCGTGGACCAACGCCGGGCGGCGGGATGGGCGGCTAAGATCTGGGTGCGATACCGATTTGGAGCACACCCGCTTTGGGCCGCACCCAGTCTTGGCGCTCTTCACACTCGAACGTGTCTGTCCAAGGTCTGCGAACATGGCGGCCGGATAAAGCCAGCATAGAAAGCGACTCCCCAGGTTCTCAGCCATCCGTAACGGCGCGAATTTCGTCAGATGCTACCCTCGTGTGCGGATCTCCGGGAATTTCGCCGGACGAGAGGACCTTATGGCAGACAAGAAAAAAAGCGCCGAAGCCGGGCTCGGTGAACGACAGGAAGCGCCTGGCAAAGGAGCAGGCAAAAAACGCTGCTGTCGCGGGACGCCGTGACCGAATCCGCCCCCGATCACGCCCCAAGACGAAGTGCGCGAAGAAGGCGTTTCGTCCTCGGTGGTCACCGCAAATCCGGCCATAGAGGGTCACCTCAAAACCGGCCATAAGGCCGCGGCCAGGACCTGAGGTTGTTGTACCGCGCCGGAGGCCGCCGCGGCAAGAAGTTTTTGATTTGAGTGGGCCGAGCCCGCGCATCCCGGCTATACTGGCTTCACCTGGGCGGAGGATAGTGGCAACGCAGGGATGCGACCCGAGCGCCGACCCAGGTGCCGGAATGGCGGGGCGGCGTCCAGCCGCCCCAGAAGCTTGCCATTCTGGCGCGAAAGCGATAAATCCCAGGGGTTTGGGGACAGAGTCCCCAAGTAGATCAATCAAGGGTTCTTCCTTATTGCTTTCTCTCCCACGGCGCCGTCCCCACACTCACTGAGCAGTGCCAGCCGCGCCCTTCGTGCGCCAACTGCGCGGGCCGCACTTGAGCACGTGGCCGTGATGCAGAATGCGGTCGAGCATGGCGGTGACCGCCGTCACGTCACCCAGCAGTTTGCCCAGTCTTCCACTGGCCGATTCGACGTCAGCAGCGTGCTCGCGCGCTCGTAGCGGCGCATGATGATCTCCAGCAGATCCTCGGCCGCGGTGAGTGGCAGCTTGCGCATCCCGAAATCATCGATGATGAGCAGCGCGATCGGCGCTTGCAGATCACGGTCGTTCTGGTACTGTTCCCATGCCACGCGGTAGGGCGCGCCATTGGTGATTAGCCAGGCGTCGTCCCGACAGGAATCCACGAGCGAATCGTAATCGGCAAACTCAAGGTCCTGAACGACGGACCTTCCGTTCACGACCTCCCACGTTGTCATGGTACAGATCTGCGTGTGGCGGGCGGCGCGTTTGATGCCGAGGTAGTTGGCGTGGCCGACCAGCTTTTCGCCCCACTTCGATTCGATCGCCCACTGAGCGATCAGCAGTTGGGCTGGGCAGCCGGTCTGCTGCTCGAGGTGCACGGCGATCCGCGCCACCTCGTTGAGGCGGACCTGGGGTGTCTTCAAGGCCAACGCCCGTGTGTTCACGCCCTAATGTCAGGTGGGAACAGCGCCTCGACAAGCGGCTGCAGCCATCGGCGATCAGTACCGGCAGTGTAAGATTCCCACGCTTGGAGAGCAGTCCGGATGCGTGCGGCCTCCGCTTCGGAGAACTCAAACTCCTTGGCCGCGAGCTTGAGAGTAAGATTCCACAAGGTCCGCTCCTGTCCGTTCAAGAGTTCGTGTTTGAGCCGTTTGAGTTCGATGGCCTTCTTTTCGTCGTCATTAAGGCCGAGTCTATCCTGCACAGCTCAAATCGCACGAATAGATCCCACGTCCGCGCGCTGTCCGCCCAAGAGCGCGCGCAGGTTCAGGCGCTGGGTGCCTCGGTGGTCACCGCAAATCCGGCCATGGAGGGGTGTGGTCCAGCGTCAACTTCGTTCGATTTGTCCTTTTCGGGGGATTACGGGTTCGAGTCGAGGAGGATGTAGCCAGCGGTTGCTCCTGCGGGGTTCTTGACCTTGAGGACACCCGACCATCCGGACGGATTGGTGGCGCCCATCAGCTCGGCGAAGCGGTAGCCGTTGCCGGTTCCGCCGGCCAGGATCAACTCGCCGCCGGCGGTGACCTCGATCAGCCTATGGTCCCCGAGGTTCGAGCCGGGACCGAAGATCCGAAGCGGCGACTCCGCGTTGTCCTTGGCCGCGATGACGACCGAGCCGGAGGCGATTCCGGCCGAGGCGAAGGCGGTCTGCGACGCCCACGTACGGGCGTAGCCGTTTCTCGGATCGTTGCCCTGCTGCAGGCACGCGCCCCACAGGTTGATGGCGCCGGCGGTCCAGTTGTCACCGTTGCCGGCGAACTGGCGCACCACTATCCACAGTCCGGTCTGCCCCCCCGGCCAGCGTGCTGGTGATCTTGAATCGCTGCCATGCAGTCGTGAGCGTGATGCTCGTGGGGCCAGCGAGGTAGGCGGCATAGGCGTTGTCCACGATGGCGATAGACACTTGCTTGGTTCCGGAAGCGACCTTGGCCCACACATAGAACGTGTACTGGCCTCCGGAAGCGAGGCCCGCCACCTGCTGCTGAATGATCGGCGTCGCGGTCACCGCCGTGATGGTGTCCGCGGTGGTGTTGCCATCCGGCGCGGCGAGGGCGTTCGCGTTGGGAGCCGGGCTTCATCCCGCGGTGGGCTATCCTGACGCTGATTATCAAAGTACTGCCACTCCGTCTCTCCCGTCATTGCTGGATGCGGGAGTGTCGGGAGTGCTGGAGTTTCCCGAGGCCGCGGAGTCTGAATTCATTCAGGATTACCGCGAAATAGAGGCACGGCTCGCAGCCGCTGGCGCTTCCGCGACCGAGCAACTAAGTTCCCCGGATTCCATATGATCGAAGTGAGGGCCTTTCGACGCGCGATGGAGCCGTTCCGGCAGTGGCCAGCTCGTCGTGGCCGGCGCCAGCGGCATCAAGGTTGAGATTTGCGCCGCCGGTTGGCCTGCTGGCCTGGGTTGGCGAAGGCGTTCAGAATTTCTCGGTCTTTTTGCACGAACTTGATCCGTGCCAGGTTCGCCCGCGCCGCCGCCGGAATGTCCTGCCGGGA
>OBLW0100001798.1_pt1 | contig 17893 bp, 14 predicted proteins | sample 1520161 | NCBI WGS metagenome assembly OBLW01 (sample SAMEA3539309, study PRJEB22396) | soil metagenome | biome: tundra; feature: field; material: soil | place: USA | collected 2010-05 | depth 0.15 m | reverse complement strand
GCCGCCGGTGAGTTCGACCCAGATGGCCTTCGTCTGGGTGTACTCGTGGACCGCGTCGATGCCGTTCTCACGGCCGAGCCCGCTGAGGCCGAAGCCGCCGAACGGAACGCCGGGGCCAACGACCCGGTAGGCGTTGATCCACACGGTGCCGGCCCGCAGGGCGTGAGCGATGACGCCGGCCGGCTCACGACGGGTGTAGACGAGGAAGTTCGGCTTGTCCGACGGAATGGTCGCACCCTGGAGCTTGTCGGCCAGCCCCGCGAAGTAATAGAACCACTCCGGGATGCTGGCCAGCTGGCCACGCATCTCGCGGAGCAGCTTCCCGGTGTCGCGCGTCTCGACCTCGGCGAGCGCATCCGCGTCACCGGCGATGATGTCACCGAGCCGCCGCAGGAGCCTGGCCCGTGCGAAACCGGTGAGCTTCCCCATGGTCCCGACAGGGCCCGCCGCGCCGCTGTCACGGCGAGGTCGACGTCCCCGGCGCCGCCGTCAGCCGCGGTGACCCGCACCGCTCCCAGGAACGGGTCAACGGTGTCGTAACGGTGGCCCGACTCCGCGTCGGTCTGGCTGCCGTCGATGACCAGCCGATAGTGCGGGATACCTGGTCCGGTTCTGCTGGCTGCGCGCGCTGCGGTCATGCCTGTCCGCCTATCGGCATCGGTAAAGGGAAAGCTTCCGGCGCTCAGCGGCGGACGCCCAGATGGCTGTGTGCTACGGCGCTCAGCGGCGGACCGCCCAGATGGCTGGTGTCCTGCGGCACTGCGCCATCTGGTGGCCGGGCGGGCCGGTGCCGGGACATGAAAATGGTCGCCGGCTGCGGTCAACTCGTGCCCGGACAGCTTGCCGGTGCATCCCTAGCGCCGCCGGCCGCCTTCAGCGGCCGTTTTCTGGCGGACGGCTGGAAATCGCGCGCCCGCTCAAACTGGCACGGTCTCGGTCAATCGGCCGGGGCCGATGGCGGTGATTGGCTGCTTTTAGGTGGTTACTGCGCAGGTCAGCGGGACTACGGAGGGATCTGCCCGCGCGTCTTCCTTTAGCCAGCACTAGTGTAAGCGTACGGTAATCGTGGAATAGCTATTAGTAGTTGATCGACATGGGGGGGAGAACAATGCCTGTGCAGAACAGGACTCGCACGGCCACACGCCGCAGCTCGGCAAATGCCGCGCCCGGCCGGGCGCTCCGTGGCAGTCCGTCCAGGAGTGCCGCCAGCCGTCCGAAGGCCAAGGCCAGCAGCAAGGCCAGTGGTCCGAAGGCCAAAGCCAGCAGCAACGCCAGCCGTCCGAAGGTCAAGGCCAGCGGCAAGAGGACCGTCGGCACGGTGACGCGCAGCACAGCCAGGACCGCACCAACCGCGGCGTCCGCCGCGAGGACGGTCTCCACCGCGGCAGTGAAGGTCACCACGGCGGCGACCCGGCTCACGTCGGCGGCCACCAAGGCCACCGCGTCGGCTAAGACGCTGTCCACCGCGATGCAGGCGATCAACACCGCTACCAAGGCCATGTCCACCGCTGCGAAGGCACTGACAGTGTCGGCGAAGTCGATGTCAGTGGCCAGGCCCGCAGCGTCAGCGGCTAAGGCAGCCCCGGCGGCGGCGCGGCGGATGACGGCCACCGCCAAGTCTTCGTCAGCGAGGACCACCTCGTCAGCCAGGGCAGCGGTGGGCAGGCCGAAGGCGACGGCCAAGCCGAGGACGACGGCCAAGCCGGGGATGACGGCCAAGCCGAAGGTGACCGCCAAGCCGAGGACGACGGCCAAGCCGGGGACGACGGCCAAGCCGAAGGTGACCGCCAAGCCGAGGACGACGGCCAGGACCGCAGCGGCCAGGCCAGCGGCGACCGCCATGACGGCGGTGGCCAGGTCAACGGCAGCGGCTAAGCCGAAGGTCACCGGCAGGCCCAAGGCCACCGCCAAGCCGAAGGCAGCGGCTAGGCCGAAGGCGACGGCCAAGCCGAAGCCAGCCGTGCGGTCGAAGTCGGCCGTGCCGCCGAGGCCCGCGATGCAGTCGAACGGAGCCACGTCCAGGCCCATACCGCCTAAACTGCCGCCTCGGGTGACCGGTCGGGACGAATACGGGGGAGTGCTTGCTGGCCTGATTCGCTGAGCGCACGGGTCAGCCTCGGCGAGCCAGGTCTTCAAGCCAGAGCTGGCTGGCCCGGGCGACCCGGGCCGGCACCGACAGCTCGCCGAGCAGCTCGCGGGCGGCCGCCATTTCGTGGGCACGGCGAACGGCGTGCCGGTAGCTGCCTTCCTCGAGGCGGGTCAGCGTGCCGCCGTCGGCCGCGGTGAACTCGGCGGCGATGTGCTCGCGGAGCCAGTCCTCGCAGCCAGCTGACCTGGCCGCGAGCAGCGCCTCGAGCACAGCCGCGGCCATTCCCTTGTAGAACACGCTGCGCAGGAGCTTCCTGGTGGCCGCGGCACCGGCTGGTCCGTCCAGCACCTGTACCGTGGCGCCGCACGCGCCGAGCATGCTGCTGGCTGCCTCCGCTCCTGGCCCAGACGCGACCATCGGCGCGTGCAGCCCCCGTCCGGGCACCGGGGCCATGATGGCCACATCCGCGAACGAGACTCCGGCCTCGCCGGCCCGGCCGGCTAGCCGCTGCTTGAGGCCTGCCGCGGCGGTGTTGGCGTCCGCGTACACGGCCGTCGCGCTCATTCCGGGGAGTGCTTGGCGCAAGGCGCTGTCGGCCTGACTGGCGGTAGTGAGGCTGAGTACCAGGTCGGCGCCGTGACAGGCGTCCGCGTCACCGGTCGCGGCCTCGACACCAGGGAGCCCCGGTACTACCGGGTCGAAGCCGCGCACCCGCGCCCCGGCGCCGGCCAGACCGAGGGCGATCTCGGTGCCTGCCTCACCGAGCCCGAGAACGGCGACGGTCAAGGTGCTGGGCGCGGTGCTCATCCGCTGACCTCCACTGGCTCAGGCATGTCAACAGGTGGAGTGCCGTGGGTGTGGAAGCTGTCGATGGTCTTCAGGCCCCACGCCTGGTCCTTGGCGCGCTCGGCGGCAGCGTTCGAGGGCCATGTCGTGCTCACCTTGCAGTCCTGGTTTGTGGGGGGCTGGTTTGTGCTCGGCCGGAGAACGCGATGAGCACCGTCCGCGACGCGACCTGCCAGGTGGCCTGGGTGACCACGGCGCCGGCCGCGCCGGCCGCTATCCGCTCGCTGATCGCGGCTGCCAGCGCGGGATCTGCCTGCACTGTGGCCATGGCGGCTTCCCTTTCTGGTTGGCTCACGCGGTCCGCGCGTCGCCGTCGCCGGGCTGGATGCCGTGCTGGCGGAGCAGGTCCTGCAGCTGGGCGAGTTCCCGGGCCAACCTGTCCACTTCTTGGCCCAGGGCTGCGATGTCGCGTGGGCCGGCCGGCGGTCCGGGTTCGTCGCGCGCCGCTTTGTGTCTGGCCAGCAGATCAAGGACTGCGTCGCGGACCTGGTGGTGGCTGGCGCCGAGCATGGTCAGTGCCTGGGCCGCGACCCCGTTACCTTCGCGGAGCAGGCCGAGCAGGATGTGCTCGGTGCCGATGTAGTTGTGGCCGAGTTGCAGGGCTTCGCGGAGCGACAGTTCGAGCGCTCTCTTGGCGCGGGGAGTGAGCGGGATGTGGCCGGATGGGGCCTGTTTGCCAGGTCCGATGATCTCCTCGACCTGCTGGCGCACGGCCTCCAGCCCGATCCCGATCGACTCAAGGGCATGGGCAGCCAGGCCCTCGTTGCCCTCTGCAACCAGTCCGAGCAGGAGGTGCTCGGTGCCGATGTAGTTGTGGCCGAACCTGCGGGCCTCGTCCTGGGCTAGGACGACGACCTGTCGTGCCTTGTCGGTGAATCGCTTGAAGGTGGGCCGGCCGGTTCGACGTTGGCCTGGCAGCCATCCTCGCATAGGTGCCTCCTGGGTGGTCGGTTCGCTGGTACGGGACAGTCGGGGCGCCAGCCAGGCTGCGAAATCGGCGGCGGTCAGGCTGCCGCTGGCCAGGTCGGCGATGGCCGCCCTGGCTGCCTCCGCCGGACCGAGATCGGCCTGCCATCCGTTGAGGGTGAGGAACTGCAGCGTGGCCACGGCCGCGATCTGCCTGTTGCCGCGGCGGAACGGGTGGTGGCGGAGCAGCGCGTGCAGCAACGCGGCGCCGCACGCGGCGGGATCGCGGCCGGTGCCGCCGGATTGCGCCTCCGCGAGGGCGGCGTCGGCGGCGGTGACGTCGAGCAGGTCGAGCGTGGCGGCGGTGCCCAGGCCCAGGGTGGTGTCGGCGATGACGACCAGATCGGCTGTGTTGGGCCAGATCATGGCCGGTCGTCCCGCAGCAGATCGAGGATCCGCCGGTGCTTGGCCAGGTTATCCTCAAGCAGCCGGATGAACCGTTTGTCTTTCCGCCGGTCCTCCACTAGCGCGGCGATTGCCTCGCGCACCACATCGGAAACCGACCTGCCTTCCACCTCGGCCACCGCTTCGAGGCGTTCCGCGAGCCCAGGATCGAGCCGCAGCACCATGTTCTTCGTCCGGACGGTCCCGCTCTCACTCATGATACTAAGATGTCATGATATCTAGTTTGCTTCAAGCTGACTGGTATGCGCGCTGGCGTGAGCCCCGAGCCGCCGGGCCGGAAGCGGCTGGCTGGGCAGCGCCAGCGGCCGGGATACGCCAGCCGAGCCAGCCGCCAGCATGCTGAGGTAGCGCTCCCGCGGCATCGGCTCCGCGCCGAGCGACCGCAGGAAAGGACTATCCCACTGCGCGTCGATCGCCACGCCGCCCGCCTGGGCGAATCGGGCCGCCAGGTCGGCGACCGCTACTCTCGCGGCGCCGGGGCGGTGGTTGAACATCGAGTCCCCGCTGAACGTGGTGCCTACGGCAATTCCGAAGGCGCCACCGACCAGATCATCACCTTCCCATACCTCGACGCTGTGCGCCCACCCCATCTGATGCAGGTCAAATAAGCTTTCAAGCAACGGATCGGTCAGCCATCGCGGCTCACGGCTGTGGCGGCATTCCTCGGCCACGCGCTGAAACGAGTGATTGGCAGTGGTGGCCCACTCGGGCCCGTGCCGCAGCCGCTTCCTGACATTACGGCCAATGTGAATCTGCTGCACGTTCATGACCGGCCGCGGGTCAGGCGACCACCATGCCACGCCGTACGGATCAGCCTGGCCGTCGCCTACTATGGCGATCACGCCCTCGGCGACTTTATCCTCATACCGGAACTCGTTAAAGTTGCGGGAATAGTCATCGTGCGCGGGGAACGGGATTATGCCCCGCTGGTAAGCGCCCAGCACGCTCGCCGGGCTCAGATCCCCGCAGAAGGCGACAGGAGAGTCTCCTGGGGACAGCGACACGTCGAGTGACTCCCAGCCCCGGAGATAACTGACTGCCATGGGGTGCCTCCCGGTTCGAGAGGGCCAGGTTGCCCGGGTGCCCATTCCGGGGATCCTTGAGGTAGCCCGCGCCCACCAGACGCGCGATGTGCAGGTCGAGCAGATTCTCGTCGACGGGCGGGAAAGCGATACCGCTGCCGCGCAGAGCGCGCTCAGTGTTGTCCCGGCTGTAAGCGGGGAAAATATGGTCGAGGTACATTTCGGCGACCGTGATGTCAGAGCCTGGGGACCGGTCGACGAACAGTGGGACGAACGGGGTCATCGGATGAGAAGGGTGGGCCGCGGCATAACGGAGCAGCTTGTCTACCCATTCCTGGTACGGAATCTCATTGATCGTGAACCCGAACTTGCGTAGCCGGTCCGTCAGTGATGCAAGGAGCGCGTGCTTGGGGCTGGCCAGGTGGTACGTTTTCCCAGCCGCCGTTACGTGCGTGGCGATGTAACCAATCGCCGCCGCGCAGATATCGGCCGGGGCGAAGTCCAGCGGCAGATCGATGTCCGGAGCAATTCCGGTGTCCGTTATGAGACGGATTAGCGCGCACATTTCCGTGGACGTGTTCCATACGCCGCCGCGTGAGTCGCCGACAATGTCGAGAGGCCGGTAGATGGACACTGGAAGTCCGTGCCGCGCAGCATTCCGCAGCATTTCCTCGGCAACGAAGTTGCTTTCCACGTAGCCCACGGAGAGATACTCGGCATAAGCGAGTGGCGTATCCTCCGATACTTCACGGATCCCGGCGCGGCCAAAACCCGCGAGCACCGCGGCGGTCGAGACGTAATGTACAGGTATGCTGCGGTAAAGCCCGGCCAGCCGGATAAGCTCGCGTGTTGCTGTCACATTAGGCGCCCGCAGCTCACTGTATGGGTAGATGAAGTTCACCAGGGCCCCCGCGTGGTGAATGACATCAATGCGGCGCGCCAGTTCGTCAAATGTGCCGCGCGGCAGGCCCAGATCCGGCTTGGCCAGATCGCCGGGCAGCGCGATGACCCGGTCGAGAGCCAGGCTGCCGAGCTCATACCGCTCGGCCGCCTGCGCGATGCGGTCAAGTCCGTGATCCGCGTCGTGCGCCCGGACCAGGCAATGCACGCGTGCGCCGGTGCAGGCCAGAAGCTCGCGCAGCAAGTGCACGCCGAAGAACCCGGTCGCCCCGGTGAGCAGGATGGCAGCCGGCTGCGGCCAGCGGGGCGGCGGCCCGCCGTCGGCCCGGATCGGGACATCCAGGGCCGCCTCGCGGGTGAAATCGACGCGGGCGTCCGCGCCGTCAGAGGCGAGGGTTCCCGCGCGGGCCTGCTTCGCCGCCTCGGCGAAACCCCTGAGCGTTGGGTCGCGCAGCAGGCACCGGGTGAGCGGACGGACCTGGCGAGCGTCGACTCCGAACATCACGCGTGCGCGGGCCAGCATCTCCGCGGCGAGCAGGGAGTTGCCGCCCAGCCTGAAGAAATCGTCATCGAGGCTCACCTGCGGCACGCTCAGCACCTGAGCCCACAGGTGACGCATCCCAGCCTGCAGGGGTGTGCTGAGCACGCCGTCGGGGTGCGCAGCGCCGGGGTGCGCAGCGGCGGGGTGAGCGCCGGTGCCGGCGGCCGGAAGCGCGAGCGCTGTCCGGTCAACTTCGCCGGCTGGCGTCAGCGGCATCCGGTCCAGCGGCACGAACACGGCCGGGATCATGAAGCTCGGCAGGCGGGCGGAAAGGTGCCTGCGCAGGCTCTCGGCCGACGGCGGGCGCGGCGTCCCGCGGCCGGGCTGCAGCGTGTAGTACGCAGCGATGCGCTTATCGCCTCCACCGAGGTCGTGCACGGTGACCGCTACCTGGTCGATATCGGGGCGGCCAGCGAGGACGCCCTCGATCTCGGCCGGCTCGACCCGATAGCCGCGGACCTTGACCTGGCGGTCCACCCGCCCGATGACCTCCAGGTTCTGGTCCTGGCGCCAGCGTCCGAGGTCGCCGGTGCGGTACATCCTCGCTCCGGGGACCGCGGCATGCGGATTCGGCATGAACAACTCTGCGGTCAGCTCTGGCCGGCCCAGGTAGCCGCGCGCGACGCCGGGGCCGCCGATGTAGATCTCGCCTGCTACACCGGCCGGCCGCGGCTTCAGGTCCTCGTCCAGAACGAGAATCTGCGTGAGGGGGAGCGGTTTGCCCACGGGCACCGGCGCGCCCAGCCCCGATCGCAGCACCTCCGACGGCGGCAGATCCGATGGCGGCAGATCCGATGGCAGAAGCTCCTCGGTCGCTTCGAAGAGGGCCGAGGTGATGGTGGTCTCGGTGAGCCCGTAGGCGTTGATCAGCCTGGCCCCGGGGACCTTCCGCAGCGCCGCGCGGCAATCAGCCGCATTCGCATGATCGCCACCTGTGATCATGAGCCGCAGAGACCCCAACGGCCCGGCTTTCCCGGCTTCGCCGGCTTTCCCGCCTTCCCCGGCGGCGGCCAGGATCTGATGCCAGTACGCGGGAGTCAGGTCAGCCACGCTGACCCGTTCCTGCGCCAGGTAGCGAACCAGGTCGGAAGGGGCGACCGGGCCTGCGGCAGGCAACATCAGGGCCGCGCCGCTCAGCAGCGCGCCGAATATCTGCTCAAGTGACGTGTCGAAGCCCAGGGATGCCAGCTGGAGGACCCTGTCCGCGGCGGTCAGCCCATATTCGCGAATGACGTCCTGGCCGAGGCGGGCCAGCGACGCATGGCTGACGGCGACCGCCTTCGGGTGGCCCGTTGATCCCGACGTCCAGATGGCATAGGCCAGGTTGGCCGGCCGCAGGCTGACGACCGGGGCCGAGACCGGATGCGACGCTATCTCGGCGGCCAGCGTGTCGACGGGAAGGAGCAACCCGTCGCCTCCCGCCAATGCCCGTGTGTTGCTGCTGTGCGTCAGGACGAACCTGATGCCAGCCTCTTCCCGCATCTGGGCGAGGCGGATGGCGGGAAGCGATGGATCCAGCGGCAGGTAGGCACCGCCCGCCTTGAGGACCGCCAGCAGGCAGCGGATCGTCTCGGCGCCACGCTCCATGCCGACCCCCACTAAGGTCTCCGGCGCCACGCCGCGGCCCTGAAGATAGTGTGCGAGCTGGTTTGCCGACTCGCTGAGCTGCCGGTATGTCAGCTTCCCAGTCGCGGACACGACGGCGGCCGAGTCCGGCTGACGTGACGCCTGCTCATCGAACGCTTCGTGTACATATCGCGGACCGTCCCCGCGCCCGAGTGCATAGCGGCGGGGTGCATAGCGCCGGGGTGCATAGCGCCGGGGTGCCTGCCTGATTCCCCCGCCTGGGTGCAAGGCGTCTGGGTGCAAGGCGTCTGGGTCCGCGGCGTCTGGGTCCGCGGCATCTCGCCGCGGCCCGGCCCGGCCCGCGTCGCGGATGCTCACGGGCACGATGTCCGGCCATTGGGCCGCGATGACAGCCAGGCACGCGTCCTTCCGCATGGCCTGCCCCTCCGGCCGCCAGCCGGCCGGAACAGCCAGCCCGGCTGGCCAAATCGAATGCTGCCCTTCGTTGTTAACGACGATGAGATGGGTTTCCGCGAGACTGGAATCGAGGGCCTGCTGTGGCAGCGCCAGGTGAGCCTGCTGCATGTTATTCATGCTTCCCAATCCTCGTGATTACGCACGAAGCACCTCGCTGCGCCTGGCCGGGGGGATTCTCGGGCGTAACCTCTGATGCAATAGAATAAGCAGGCATTCATCCTTAGGCGGCGCTGCCGCTTAGCAGTTGCCACCGGTCTGGGATAAAATAAATTCGCTCGAAGGTCTGGCCCCCTGCACCGATCAACCACCACGGACATGTTCAGGATGCCGTCCCGAAATGCTGAAGTCCCCGATCGCCCTGTTGCCTGAGGCCATGACAGCGTGCGATATCCTCTACCTAAAACGATGCTGGATGCTAAGCGCCAAGGATATCATCTCCGTAATCATTTCATAGCCATAAATCTGTACAGAAGCGACTTATCGGGCGTACCATCTGGTTAGGTTGCATCACTGCGTCCCCACGTGACCCGCTGGCAGACGTGGCAGATCGGTCAGGCAGTCCGCCTGGGGTGGCGCGGCTGGGTAGGACGGCGGCGCCGGGGGGGTGGTTGCGTTGGCATGGCGGCGATACATGATGGCGGCCTACACCTGCTGGATGGCGTTGCTCATCGTCCTGTACTACGCGCTGCCCAGCCTGCGCATCGTGACGTGGACCACGCTCGGGTTCAGCGGTGCCGTCGCCATCGCGGCGGGCGTGGTCCTCAACCGGCCCGCCCGCAAGGCGCCATGGCTGCTGCTGGGGGCGGCGAACCTGAGTTTCGCCATCGGCCAGCTGATTTTTCTAGTGTTCGCCGATGTCGTGAAGAGACCTCTCCCGTTTCCTTCTGCCGCGGACGGCCTGTATCTGGCGACATATCCGCTGTACGCGGCGGGGTTGCTGATCTTCATCCGGTGGCGTACCGCCGGCCATGACCGGCGGAGCCTGCTGGACGCGCTCACCCTGAGCTGTGGCCTCGGCCTGCTTTCCTGGGTCTACCTGATCCTTCCGACGTTTGCGCACACCGACCGGCTGACGGTGCTGGCTCAGGCGTGCTCGATTGCCTACCCACTCGGTGACGTGCTTCTTATCGCGATGCTGGTACGCCTTCTCGCGCCTGGTACCGGGCGGATCACCTCCGTGCGGCTGCTGGCCGTCGGCACGGCCGGACTGCTGGTGTCCGACGTATCGTTCGGCCTGATCCAGCTGCACGACCCCGCCGGGTTCCACAATGGAACGGCCGTCGACCTTGGCTGGGCCCTGTTCTACACGGCCTGGGGGGCCGCGGCGCTGCATCCGGGCATGGCGCAGCTGACCGAGCCGGTCCGCCAGCAGCAGCCGGAGGGTCCCAGGCTCCGGCTGACGCTGCTCATGCTCGCTTCCCTGATCGCGCCGGTGGTGTTGTTCATCGAGGCCTTGCAGGGCCGCGGCCCGCGGGACGCCGCGGTGATCGCTGTCTTCTCCGCGATCCTCTACTTGCTCGTGATCTCGCGCCTCGCGGATGCGGCGGCGGCGCAGCGGCGCGCGCTAGGCCGTGAGCGGGTATTGCGGGCCGCGGGTGCGTCCTTCGCCTCGGCCGTCACCGTGGAAGAGGCGGCCGACGCGGTCCGGAAGGCCGTGGCGGCGCTGCTCGGTCCGCTCCCGCAGCAGGAGGCGATGTTCGCGGTACGAGACGGCGGCGTGCTCCGCGTGATCGGCGCCCCGGAGGACAGTTCGGCCGTGCGGATGAGCCAGATCGACACGATGGCCGAGACCGGGTTGTCGCTGCTCGCGGGGCCGAAGCCACAGCTCATGCGGGCCGCCCAGCTGGGTGAGAAGGTCGCCGAGGACCTGGGCGTGACGGACAGTGTTCTGCTCTGCCCGCTCGCGCTCAAGGACCGCCCGTCCGGCGATCCGCTGATCGGAGTGCTGGCCGTGTTCGGCGGTGAGAGAGACCTGGCGGCGCTGTCCGGGTCCCTGGAGATCCTGGCCGGCCAGGTCGCCCTGGCGGCTGAACGGGTGCTGCTGAACCTGCAGGTGAACCGGCGCAACAGCGAGGAATACTTCCGGACTCTGGTGCACGACGCCTCTGACATCATCTTGATCATCGACGACGACGGGAACATCCGGTACGCGACCCCCTCCGCCACGACCATGTTCGGCGACGTCAGCGTGGAAGGAGCGCACCTGTGGGATCTTGTCCGGCGGGAAGAGAGCGGTGACGTCATTGCCGCATTCAAGCGGATGCGGGACCACGAGACGCAGAACTCTGAAGACTGGCAGATTACGCGCCGTGACGGGACATCCGTCGAGCTCGAGGGCAGATACAGCGATCTGCGGCACGACCGGACGGTCGGTGGCTTCGTGCTCACGCTGCGGGACGTGACCGGTCAGCGCCAGCTGGAGCGTGAGCTGAAACATCGCGCCTTCCACGACTCACTGACCGGACTGCCCAACCGGCTGCTGTTCCACGACCGGGCCACGCATGCGCTGGCCCGGGCCCGGCGGAACGGCACGACCGTGGGCGTCATATTCGTCGACCTGGACGACTTCAAGGTGGTCAACGACACGATGGGACACAGCGTCGGCGACGAACTGCTGATAGCCGCCGGGGTCCGGCTTTCTGGGGTGGTACGTGAATCCGACACGGTGGCGCGGCTGGGTGGCGACGAATTCGCGCTGCTGGTCGAGGATGCCGCGAGCGGGGCCATTGCGGAATCGTTCGCCGAGCATATCGTGCGGGCGTTCGGCGAGCCGTTCACACTCAGCGGCGGGTCAGTGATCGCGACGGCCACGGTTGGCGTGGCCACGACGGAGGACAGCACCGACGCGAGTGGCCTGATCAGCCACGCGGACCTGGCCCTGTACGCGGCGAAGGCGGCGGGCAAGCGGCAATGGCGCCGGTACCAGGCGGTGCTGAGTGCCGGTATGGTCAAGCGGCGCGAATTGCAGGCGGCGATCGCCGACGCGGTCGTCAACTCGGCATTTACGCTGGCGTTCCAGCCCATTGTGGAACTCGCCACTGGGGAGATCGTCGGGTTCGAGGCGCTGGTGCGATGGCCCCATCCGCGGTGGGGAATGATCCAGCCGGACCAGTTCATCACCCTGGCCGAAGAAACCGGCCATATCGTGCCGCTCGGTTCCTGGGTGCTCGGGCAGGCCGCGGCCGATACCGTCAGGTGGCAGCGCCGGGTGGCCCGCGAGACGCCGCTATATATCAGCGTGAACGTATCCGCCCGCCAGTTCAGGGATCCTGGCTTCGTCGACACGGTGCGGCAGGTGCTCGCAACGTCCGGCCTGGCACCGTCGGCGCTGCTGCTGGAGCTTACCGAGAGCGTTCTCCTCCGGCGTGACGACCGGATCCGCGCTGACCTGGAGGAACTGAAGCGCATCGGGGTAAGGCTGGCCATCGATGACTTCGGCACCGGATACTCATCGTTGAGCTATTTGCGTGAGCTGCCGATCGATGTGCTGAAGATAGACAAGTCCTTTGTCGAAGGCATCGCGACTTCTGAGCAGCGGCTGGCGCTCGCCGAGGTCATCATCCGGATTGCCAAGACGCTCAGCCTGACGGTCATGGCGGAAGGGATCGAGAACGAGGTGCAACGAGATCTGCTGATCTCGATGGGGTGCCAGTTCGGTCAGGGATATCTGCTGGCCAGGCCCGTCGGAGCGGACCAGGCGGAGGCGCTGCTGCGCATCGGCCGCGGCTTGGTGGCCGGCCTTCCCCTCCCCGGCAGCTTATTTGCTGCCCAGTACCCGGCGCCGGCCACCCAGAGGTGGCCAGGGTTCGGCCATGACGCTGCAGCCGACACGAACTGACCTGGCGGCGGCCAGGGTCCGGCCATGACGCCGCGGCCGACACGGGCTGACCTGGCGGCGGCCACGGACCAGACGATCGCCGACGTGATCGCTCCCGGTCTGCGGGTCTTGTTCTCCGGGATCAATCCTGGCCTGTATTCCGCCGCCACTGGGTACCACTTCGCCCGCCCGGGAAACCGCTTCTGGCCGGCGCTGCACCGGTCAGGCTTCACGCCGCGACTGCTGCGTCCCGACGAGCAGGACCGGCTTCTGGACATCGGGCTCGGCATCACTAACATCGTCGCCCGCGCCACCGCCCGCGCGGACGAGTTGCGCCCGGAGGAGTTGCGCGAGGGCGGCCGGGTGCTGGGCGCCAAGGCCGGGCAATGGCGCCCCCGGTGGCTGGCGATCGTCGGGGTCACGGCCTACCGGACGGCGCTGTGCCGTCCTGGCGCCCGGGTAGGGCCGCAGGACGAACCCCTCGGCGGCACCCCCGTGTGGGTGCTGCCCAATCCCAGCGGGCTCAACGCGCACTGGAGCGCGGAGTCGCTCGCGGACGAGTTCGCGCGGCTCCGCGCGGCGGCCGACGGTGCCGCGCCGGGGACGTCCCGCCCATCTGGGTGAGCGCGGCCGGCGTCATCGCGATTGCCCTGGTCAGCAACGGCGACCGTTGACCAAATCCGATGATAAGACCTCCATGGCTGGATATGGCGCCCGCGATGGATGGGAATCGGTCCGGCCGATTCCCGTATCAGTGCGTTCTGCGCGGGTTGGGCGGGGGGCTAGGTGTCAGTGAGGCCCAGGACGGCGGCGACGTTGCCGCCCATGATGTCCTGCAGTTTGTGCTCCGGGATGGCGGCAGGCTGACTGCGGCGGCCTCCTCGTTGACGGTCGTCAGCTTGTCGCGGAGCTTGACCGGGTCGTAGAGGAAGCCGGGGTAGTCGGTGCCGAAGAAGATCTTCTCCAGCGGCACGAAGGCCGGCTCGCAGCGGTGCAGGAACAGGAAGAGGTCGCGCCGGGTCAGCGTTGCGATCAGGCACGACAGCTCCGCGTAGAAGTGCGGGCACTCGTCAATGATCAGTGTCTGGGGCCTCCCCGTGCAACGGAAGCGGTGCGAGGATGGGGTGGAATGCCCGGGTCCGGGGGCCGGTGCCCGGCACACAACGGGAGGACAGGCCGTGGCTGTGCGCAGTGTGATCAGCACGTTGAACCATGATGGATCCGAGGTCATGGGTCCGGGGATCATCATGTATCACTATCCGGGCAACGACATCATGAACGGCAGCCTGCTCACGGTGGAGAGCAATCACTTCTGCGTCCTGAAGTCGCGCGGCGCGATCCTGAACGTCTACGAGACCGGCCAGTACCCGGTGGAAACCCCGCAGCGGCCGCTGCTCGGCAGCTTCCAGCAGGCGTTCTACGGCGGGCAGTCGCCCTGGCAGTATGAGGTGCTCTTCGTGTCCCGGGCCAAGAGCGTTGCCAAAGCCCGCGGGATGGCCCTGTCCCGTGAACTCGCCGAGCTCACCTACGACGTCGACTACTACGTGCACGTGGACACCAAGGACGACGCGGTCAAGCTGGTCACGCACATGCCCTACCACGGCCACATGCTGACGTGCGAGGCGGTGAACGCGTACGCCGGCCCGGTGGTGGAGCAGGCCATCAACCAGCTGGTCCAGGTGACCCCGCTGGAGCAGGTCAACGAGAGGATCCACGACATCACGGAGCTGGTCCGCGGGCACCTGCAGGACTTCCTGTCCATCTACGGGATCACCCTGAACGACGTGAAGGTGCTGATGCGGCCGAGCGACGAGCGGATGCGGGAGCTGATCTCGCTGCGGGCGTTCGGTTTGTCCGAAATCGACGCGGTGCGCTATTACGTGGCCATGAAGATGGCCGAGAACGGCCTTATCTCGGCACCCAACGTGGCCGTCGGCGAGCCGTTCAACATCGGCTTCACCGGCGCCATGCCGCCCGGGGTGGCGGCCCTTGGCATTCCCGCCGCGGCATCCGCGCCGCCATCGGCCGCGGCACCTGCCGCTCGCCGCTCCGGGCCCGTGCCGCCGGCTGGCCAGCCCGCCGAGCCCCCGTCTATCCACGTCAGCTATCCAGCCGACGGCCCCACGGGGCCCTGAGCCGACGGTGGCCGACAGCCTGGGAGACCGGCTGCGCAGCCTGCTCGCTTCGGATGTGTACACCGGGCGCGGTCGGCTGCGCGCCGATGACCTGCTGGTCAGGGAGCGGGTCGGGCGTGGCCTGGGTGAAGCCAGCGCCCGGCTGCGCGAGCTGGCCAGCCGGTGGCGGGCGGAGCGGGTGCCGCCCTCCACCCGGGAGCAGCCGTTCCCGCCCGCCAGCATCATGGAGCCCCTCCGCCGGGCCGACCGGCTGATCCGGGCCATCGATGACGCCTCCGCCGCGGTACGCGGGCTCCCGCTGCTCAACCAGGACAAGGTCTGGGACCGGGTCCGCAACGTCGGCCTTGACGAGCTGCTGCAGTTCGACTGGACACTGGTAGGTGAGTCGGACGCGCTGTCGGCGGCTTTGGCGGATGCCCAGCAGCTCGACGCGGTAGACACGGCGGCCCTGGAGGCGCGGTTGCGGCAGATCCGTGAGGTGATCGCGGACCGGCGCCGTTACATCGAGCTGCTGGCCTAAACTGTCCGGCATCCGCTTGCGGTCCGCTTATGCCGTCTGCCAAGCTGATACCGCGGGAAGAGCGACCACGTTGTCGACCCTTGAGGTCTGACTTATCTGCCGCACAGACGGCCTTGTCGGCGCTCTTCCCGCGCTATTTTGCAGCAGCCTCCGCCCTTGCTCGGTGTGCCCCTGCCCGGGCCGCATCAACGCGGTGCATCGTGGGCGCATACCCGCCAGCACAATGCACCGTGATGAGGTGAGCCGCCCGCGTGGCGGCGTGCGATCCTGGAGACCGGCCGCGGCACCGCGGATCACCGCACCGCGGATCACGGCACCGCGGGACCACGGCACCGCGGGACCACGGCACCGCGGGACCACAGGGACCTACCAGCGCTGGGGGTGGCATGGCATCGTCGCCAACGTCAGGGGTGACCGTGGCCTGCTGCCAGATCGCGCCCAAGGTTGGCGAACTGGCGGCCAACCGGGCTGCCTGCCGGGAGGCGGCCGTGCGCGCGGCCGGCGAAGGCGCCCGCATCGTCGTGCTGCCCGAACTGGCCAGCAGCGGCTACGTGTTCCGCGATCTGGCGGAGGCCCGCACGCTCGCCGAAACGCTGGATGGCCCGACCACCACAGAATGGGCCGGCCTGGCCGGCCGGCTCGGGATCACGCTCGTCGGCGGCGTGTGCGAACTGGGCGACGATGATCGGCTGTACAACACAGCCGTTATCGTCGGCGGTACGGGGATACTCGCCGTGTATCGCAAGGCCCACCTCTGGGACACCGAGAAGCTCATTTTCGCGACCGGTTCCCAGCCGCCGCCAGTCGTCGAGATCGACGGGGCGCGCCTGGCCGTCATGATCTGTTACGACCTGGAGTTTCCTGAGTGGGTCCGGCTGCCCGCCCTCGCGGGCGCACAACTGCTGTGTGCCCCGACGAACTGGCCGCGGTTTCCCCGTCCGGACGGGGAGCGGCCGATGGAGGTCGTGCGGGTGCAGGCGTCCGCTGCGATCAACCGGATGTTCATCGCGGCCTGCGACCGGGCGGGCCAGGAGCGTGGTGTGGACTGGGTGGGCGGCTCGGCCATCATCGACCCGGACGGCTGGCCGCTGGCCGGCCCATGGCCGGGCGACCAGGAACGCACCCTGATCGCGGTCTGTGACCTGGCCGCCGCCACCGATAAGCGGACCAGCGAGCGCAACGACGTTTTCGCCGACCGGATGCCCCATCTCTATGGCGGGCTGCTTGACGGCGCGCACGGCTGAGCCAGGCCGAGCTCAGCCAGGTTCGCTGGCCTGGAAAGCCTCGAGCGCCTCGCCGGGAGTGTCGTAGCGGGCGTCAGGGCCGATGCCATAGCGGTCGAGTTGCTCGCGTACCGGGCCCAGGACATCGGCGACGACGAAGCGGATGTGCCGCTGGTGGAGTTGCCGGACGAGTTCAATGAGAACAGCGGACGCGGTGTAGTCGATATCGCCGATGGCCGCGCAGTCCAGGATGAACCACCGGAACGGGCTCCCCTGCCCGAGGGCCGTTATGTCCTCAAGGAGCCGGGAGGCATTCGCGTAATAGAGGCTGGTGCCGAACCGGTAGACCACCAGCCCTGGCTCGGTCCTGGCGCCGGGTTGCACCGGCAACGCCTGCCAGTGCCCGGCCGCCGATTTGACCAGGATGCTGTTGCGGGGATGGTAACTGTGCCGCAGGTGGTCGATCACGGAGGCGATGAGTGCCACCACGATGCCGTCCTGGACACCCAGCACCACGACCGCCAATGCGGTCGCCGCGGCGACGGCGAATTCGTGACGGCGGAGGGCCAGGATGCGCCGCATCCCCCGGATGTCGACGAGTCTGGCGGCGATGAGGAAGACCACGGCGGCCAGGGCCGCGATCGGCAGATAGGCCAGGGGGCCAGTAAGCAGGAGCAGGACGATGAGCACCGCCACGCTGGTGGTGAGCTGGGCCAGCTGGCTGCGCCCGCCCGAGCTGTCCACCATCTCCGTTTTGGTCGGGCTGCCGTTGACGACGAATGTGCCGGAGAACGCGGCGACGATGTTGGCGGCGCCCAGCCCGACGAGATCGGTGTCCTCGCTGAATGCTTCCTGGTACTTGGCGGCGTAGGCGCGTGAGGTGGCCGCGCTCTGGGCCAGGATGACCACGAACATCGACGCGGCGGCGCCGAGCAGGATCCTGGCCGCATGCCAGCTGAGGGTGGGCGGTCCCAGGTGCGGCAGCCCACTGGGCACGCTTCCGAGCACGGTCACGCCATGTCGGGCCAGGTCCGCTGCCCGGCTCACAATGATCGCGCCGACGACCGCGATCAGCGCACCCGGAACCCGGCGGGTGATCCGGCGGGCAGCGAGCGTGACCACGATGACCGCGACCGACACCGCCACGGTTTCCCAGTGCGCGTGCGGGAGCTTGCCGAGGGTGTCCGCGAGCCTGCTCAGGGTGCGGGTGCCGGCGGCCTTGACCCCGAGCATGTCCGGCAGCTGCCCGGCGGCCACCTGGATGCCGACGCCGGTGAGGAAGCCGAGCAGGACGGTGCGGGACAGGAAGTTCGCCAGGAAGCCGAGCCTGGCCAGCCGGGCCAGCAGCAGCAGTCCGCCGGTGAGCAGCGCGGCGAGCCCGGCCAG
>OBLW0100001797.1_pt1 | contig 17895 bp, 13 predicted proteins | sample 1520161 | NCBI WGS metagenome assembly OBLW01 (sample SAMEA3539309, study PRJEB22396) | soil metagenome | biome: tundra; feature: field; material: soil | place: USA | collected 2010-05 | depth 0.15 m | reverse complement strand
TCGTTTTTAATACTTCCATTACCGGCTACCAGGAAATTTTCACCGACCCCTCCTATGCTGGCCAGATTGTCGTCCTCACCAATCCTGAAATCGGAAATTACGGCACCAACCCTGAAGACAGCGAGTCCGTGCGTCCCTATATCGAGGGATTGATCGTGCGCGAGTTTTCGAAGGTCAGCTCCAACTGGCGCTCGCAGCAGGTCACGGACGAGTTCATGGAACAGTTTCGGGTTCCGGTGCTGGCCGAGATTGACACGCGGGCGCTGGTGCGCCACCTGCGAGATCACGGAGTGATGCGCGGCGTGATCTCAACGCTTGAAGAGGATAGCGACAAACTGGTCGCGAAGGCGCGCGCGATTCCGAAAATGGATGGCCAGGACCTGGCCAAAGTCGTCTCCACCAACCACACCTACGTGTGGGAGACGGGTGAGCGCTCGCATCTGCCGGACGAAATTGTGGGCGTGAAAGATGAACCGGAGCGCTTCCACGTGGTCGCCTATGACTTCGGCATCAAGCAGAACATCCTGCGCAAGCTGCGCGGAGAATGTTGCAAGGTAACGGTAGTTCCGGCGCAGACGACGGCGGAGGATGTGCTGGCGCTGAAGCCGGACGGCGTGTTCCTGTCGAACGGCCCCGGCGATCCCGAGCCATGCACCTACGCGGTCGATAACATAAGACGCCTGATGGGCCGCCAACCAATTTTCGGAATCTGCCTGGGCCATCAAATTTGTGGTATCGCGCTCGGAGGCAAAACCTTCAAGCTAAAGTTTGGCCACCACGGTGGAAACCATCCGGTGAAACAGTTGCAGAGCGGCAAGATCGAAATCACCGCGCATAACCATAACTTCGCGGTCGATCCCGATTCGCTGCCGCAAAGCGAAGTCGAATTAACGCACATTGATCTGAACGACAACACGCTCGAAGGGATGCGGCATCGCAACCTGCCGCTGTTCACGGTGCAATATCATCCCGAGGCGGCGCCAGGGCCGCATGATTCGCATTATTTGTTTAAGGATTTCGTGAAGATGATGGAGGAGTGCAAGCGGTGAGACGGCTGTTCGTCCTCTACGTTTTGATGGCTTGGTCAGCGTTGGCGGCTGCACAGGAGTGGCACTCCATTGCGTCGAGTTTTTGTTCGCAGATCAAAGCGAAGGGAACCAAGGTCTCACAGCGTCCTTTTTCCATTTTCGCAGCTCCAAACGCAGATAGCACTTGTTGCAGGGGACTGACTCTAAAGACTAGAGGGAAGACCGAAGACTTTGGACATTTCCGGATCCTGGACCTTGAATCCGGGAAATATTTCATCTCCTTCGATCTCAAGACGAAACGAATCAATGTGCCGATTTCCGTTGAGCGCGTTGTTGATAAGAAATACGTTAGCAAAGACTGCGAATCGGACTCCAGGATCACGGTCAACAGAACCAGTAATCAAGTCACCTGGGAAAAGTGGGTGAATGTTGATTGAGTCGGCAGACAGAATCTAGCGACTAACGACAAACGACTAACGACCGACTTTCAAATGCCAAAACGAACTGACATCTCGAAAATCCTGATCCTCGGCTCCGGTCCCATCGTTATCGGACAATCCGCCGAGTTCGACTACTCCGGCACGCAGGCTTGCAAGGCGCTCAAGTCCGAGGGCTTTGAAGTTGTGCTGGCGAACTCAAACCCGGCGACCATCATGACCGACCCGGAGTCGGCCGACCGCACGTACATTGAGCCGCTCACGCGCGAATATCTCGAAGAGATCATCCGCGTCGAGCGCGAACTGTCGCCCAGCGCGGGCTTTGCTATTTTGCCAACCGTGGGAGGGCAGACTGCGCTCAACCTGGCCATCGAACTGGCTGACGGCGGTGTTCTCGAAAAGTACAACGTGATTCTGATCGGCGCGCAGATCAGCGCTATCAAGAAGGCGGAAGACCGCCTCTTTTTCAAAGACGCGATGCAACGCATCGGCCTCGACGTGCCCAAATCGGCCCTCGTGAACAATTTGAAAGACGGTATTGAATTCGCCGGTAAAATCGGCTTCCCGGTCATCATCCGGCCGAGCTTCACGCTTGGGGGCACCGGCGGCGGCATTGCCTACAACCGCGAAGAACTGATGGAAGTCCTTGCGCGCGGCCTCGATCTTTCCCCCGTGCACGAATGCCTGATCGAAGAGTCTGTTCTCGGCTGGAAAGAGTATGAGCTTGAGGTGATGCGCGACACCAAAGACAACGTCATCATCATCTGTTCGATTGAAAACTTCGACCCGATGGGCGTGCATACGGGCGACTCCATCACCGTCGCCCCGGCGCAAACGCTAACCGACCGCGAGTATCAGATGATGCGCGACGCTTCGATTGCGGTGATTCGGGAGATCGGCGTTGAAACTGGAGGGTCGAATATTCAGTTTGGTGTCAATCCTTCGACTGGGCGCATGGTGGTGATTGAGATGAATCCGCGTGTGTCGCGTTCGTCGGCGCTGGCATCGAAGGCCACTGGATTTCCGATTGCGAAGATTGCCGCCAAACTTGCCGTCGGCTACACGCTCGACGAGATTCCGAATGACATCACACGCAAGACTCCGGCGTGTTTCGAGCCTACGCTCGATTACGTGGTCGTCAAAATTCCCAAGTGGCAGTTTGAGAAATTCCCTGGCGCTGACGAGTCGCTCGGACCGCAGATGAAATCGGTCGGCGAAGTGATGGCCATTGGTCGTACCTTCAAAGAGGCATTGCTGAAAGGGGTGCGCGCGCTCGATACGGGCCGGAAGGTGGGCTCGGAGAAAATCGAACCGAAGATTCTCACCCAGCGCCTGGTCACGCCGCATCCCGAGCGGCTCATGTATGTACGCTACGCATTGCGCCAGGGCCACACCATCAAGCAGATTGCGAAGATGACTTCGATCGATCCGTGGTTTCTCTATCAGCTCAAAGAAATTAACGATATGCAGCTGGAGTTGGAAAAACATCCCATGGAATCGCTGCCGACCGAAGTCCTGCGCGACGCCAAGCGTATGGGATTCTCGGACGGGCGTCTTGCCGGTATCTGGCGTCTGGATGGCAAAGGCGGGCACGAAAAAGTGCGCCACTTCCGCAAGAAGCATGGAATAAAGCCGGTCTATAAGCGGGTCGATACGTGCGCGGCGGAATTTGAAAGCTATACGCCCTATCTCTACTCGACCTACGAAGAAGAAGACGAAGCGGCGCCGACCAGCAAGAAAAAGGTCGTGATACTGGGATCTGGTCCCAACCGCATCGGGCAGGGAATTGAGTTCGATTACTGTTGCTGCCATGCCAGCTACGCGCTGCGCGAAGATGGCTACGAAACCATCATGATCAATTGCAATCCGGAGACGGTGTCGACCGACTACGACACCAGCGACCGGCTTTATTTCGAGCCTCTTACTCTCGAAGACGTGTTTGCCATCTGCGAACACGAAGCATCAGCAGGCGCGCCCGTCGGAGTGATTGTGCAGTTCGGCGGCCAGACGCCGCTGAATCTTTCGCTGCCGCTCAAGGCGGCAGGCGTGAACATCATCGGCACTACTCCCGAATCGATCGATCTCGCCGAAGACCGCAAGCGCTTTGGAAAATTGCTGGAGGAACTCGACATCCCGCAGGCTCCGGGAGCGATGGTCGCTTCGGTCGAAGAGGCCGTCGAAGCCGCGAAGAAGATCGGATTCCCGGTGCTGGTGCGACCCTCGTATGTGCTCGGCGGGCGAGCCATGGTGATCGCCTACGACGAGGACACGATTCAGCAGTACATGAAGCAGGCGGTGGAGTATTCGCAAGACCGTCCCGTTCTCATCGACAAGTTTTTGGAAGACGCGATTGAAGTGGACGTGGACGCACTCTCGGACGGCGAAGATGTGGTAATTGGCGGCATCATGCAGCACATCGAAGAGGCCGGCATTCATTCTGGCGACTCCTCCTGCGTGTTGCCGACGGTAGATATTCCGGAGCCTCTGCTGCAACGCATGAGGGATTACACATTCAAGCTGGCGCGGGCGCTGCGCGTGATTGGGCTAATGAATGTCCAATTTGCGATCCCGCGCGTGGAGCTTGGTCTTGCGGGGACCCTCGCAACTACTGGCGGGGCAGAGCCCCGCCACCACACAACCAATGTCAACGCCAATGGCAAAGTTTATGTGCTGGAAGTGAACCCGCGGGCTTCGCGCACGGTGCCGTTTGTTTCCAAGGCTACGGGCGTGCCGATGGCCAAGATTGCGGCGCGTCTGATGACTGGGCGCAAGTTGCGCGAGTTTCTTCCCGAAAATATCGAGCGGGGTACCGATCTCGACACGGGACGGTGCTTCTTTGTGAAGTCCCCGGTATTCCCGTGGTCGAAATTTCCTGGCGTGGACACGGTTCTCGGGCCCGAGATGCGATCCACAGGCGAAGTGATGGGCGTGGCCGACAATTTCGGCGAAGCTTTCGCCAAGGCTCAGATTGCAGCCGGACAGCAACTGCCGACGAAGGGAACGGTGTTCATCAGCGTGACCGACCATGACAAACCGCATGTGGTCGAGGTCGCGAGGCGCTTTGTCGACATGGGATTCAAACTAGTTGCCACCCACGGCACCGCGGACATTTTGGAGGAAGCCGGTCTAGTCGTCGATCGTGTTTACAAAGTTAAAGAGGGACGCCCGAACGCGGTTGATCTGATTAAGGCGGATCGCATTCAGTTGATCGTCAACACGCCTCATGGCCCTGACCCCTATTTCGACGAAAAGGCGATCCGGCGCGCCGCGGTCACAGGCCGGATTACCACGATTACCACGCTCTCGGCAGCACGAGCCGCAGCGGAAGGCATCTCGGCTCTGCAACGCGGAGAAGTGCGCGTGCAGGCATTGCAGGCGCTGCACGCGGAACGGCTCGCGGCGGCAAAATAGGCACATGGTCAAGAGTTCCTTTTTTGCGATCTTCGCGGTTCTCGCTTTGCCTCTTCTTATTGCTGGCTTTGTGGTCGGACCAGCGGCATTCGATCTGGTCTTTCATCGGCGGCCGCCGGAACGGTTCTTAATTCCCGACGGGTTCAAAGGTTGGGCGCACATCGATTTTCGCCGCAAGGGCGCGCCGCCATTGCCGGTCGAAGATGGACGACTCCTGCTGAAACTCAATGCGCAGGCAAAGCTCGAGACTTCTTCCGACCCTCTGGCCGGCCATGGCAATGACGATTTTTTCTACTACTCCGGCGAGCGGCGCACGCCGCTGTCGAACGCCGGAGTTTGCAAAGGCGGAATGATCTGGCAAGTAGAGACCATGGTTGACGAGCCCTCGTCTACGCCGTTTGTGCGCTTTTTTGTGGGCAGCGAAGACCAGTATCGCCACGAAGTCGACCCCAACGGAAAAGTGTCTCCGTGCGAATGACGCGGTCGCTCGTCTGCTCCAGAAATGCTATGCCACGCGGCTGATCGGCTGGCGGTTGGGCAAGAAAATCGAAAACACTGTTCCCGTAGTGCGGACGAATTCGCGGCCCGATTCGCGGCCGGATTCCGAACGGCTGCGGACGCGAATCGATCCTCCGTGTTTCTCCACGATGCCGCGTGAGACCCATAATCCGAGGCCGGTTCCTGTGTCTTTCTTAGTGGTGTAAAAGGGCTCGAAAATTTTGTGCAGACTCTGGCGCGGGATGCCACTGCCGTTATCGGCGACCGTGATTCGGACTCCCTCATTGCGGCTCGACCGGGCGCGCACCGGGGCGACGCGAACCTGCAGCGAGCCGCCCACCGGCATCGCATCGACCGCATTGACCACCACGTTGGCCAGCAACTGGCGCAATTCGCCGGAATAGCCGCTGACGTGGCAATGCCCGCGGTAGCGCCGGGTTACACGGATCTGGCGATCCCCCAGTTTGCGGGAATAGAGCTGGAGGGTTTGGTCCATGATGGCGGCGGGATCCATCGAGTCCGCAGAGTTCGTTTCGCGGACGAATCCCAGGGTTTGTTGTGCCAGTCGAGCGACGCGGCCAACCTCTTGCTCGGCCTGCGTCAGATACTGCAGGGCGTGGCGCGAGTCGTGGCGCGCGAGATAAAGCAGGTTGATGATGGCTTCGAGCGGGTTGTTGATTTCATGGGCAATGGAGGCAGCCAGACGGCCCGCCGTGGCGAGCTTATCGGTGCGGCGAACGGCCTCTTCGGCCTGCCTCTCCGCCGAAATATCGCGCGCAATCGCCGAGGCGCCCACGATCTCGCCACGTGCATTTCGCAAGGGAGAGATCGACAGCAACAACGGGCAAAGCGTCCCATCTTTGCGCAGGCGCTCGGTCCGGTACGAGGGCACGAGGCCCCCGGTGCTGAGAATTGTGAGATTGCGCTCCATGTCTTCGAGGCGATCGGAAGGCACGAGGCGCGCGATCGGAAGGCCAACCGCCTCCTCGGCAGTGTAGCCATAGAGAAGTTCGGAAGCGCGATTCCAACTTGTGATCGTGCCTGCCGGTCCCGAACTGTAGATCGCGTCACAAGAATATTCGACAATCGCTGCCATTTCGCGGGTAGTGCGGTCGGCGCGCAACTCCGCCAGCGTCTTTTGCCGCGCCATGCTTACGACAAAGACGGCAATCGCGAGGAAAGCGACCAGCCGCTCCAGATCGGCTCCGCTTACTCCGAATGTAAAGTAGGGAGGAAGTGCGAAGAAATCGAGGCAGGCAGCGGAGAGCAGCGCACAAAAAAGGGCCGGGCCAAAGCCCAGGAAACGCGCGCTGAAGAGCACGGCCGCCAGCAACAGTAAAAAAGGGTGGCGGTGCAAAGCTGGGGTGAAAGTCCAAAAGCTAAGTGCCACCCAGACCGCGATTGCGGCTCCGCCGTATGGGATCAGGGGCGAATACCTGTTCTTTGCGATCCAGATCTTCAGATTGGTCCTGAATTCAGACATAGCGCGACGAGGCGAGTGGAAGCGTTATCGAGTCAGAGAAAACTCTAGCAGCAGTGGAGGCGCACGGCAAATCGGCGGTGAAGCCTCTTTTGGATTCGTATCAGGGCATCGCTTTAGCGATGCCGGAAGTTCTTTGAATTCGAATGCCCCTTTAGGGGCTGCATCGCGAGATGCCCCCCCGGGTTACTCCTGGTGAAGAAACTTGTAGTCGAGAATGGAGGCGGCTAAACCGAACGCGTCCTCGGCGTTGTCAACCGCGTCTTTGATGCGGATCAATCTACCCTGGCAGAGTACGCTGCTGTTCTTCTGTCCTGAGATTTCTTCTGGCATTTCGAAGATCATTTCCACCAGCGCATTGGCGGGCAGAGGTTGAGGGCCGTGGAACATCACGCCCGACTGGCTGATGTTCTGAATCTTGCCTTCATACCAGGTACTAAGATTCTTTCCTCGGTAGCGAAGCGGAAGAGTGGACCGCACCCGGCGGGCCCGAGGCATCCAGGCCGGTTGTTTTTGCCCGGAACGGCGGCGGATGCTGGCCGTATCCGCGAGCGGCTCATCGACTTTGCCTCCACGACGCATTGTCTTCCAGTCATATTCGTAAGCCGTTGCGCACAACATGCAAACCTGGTAGTACTCCCCTGTCGCCGCTCGGCGCGGCCAGGAAAACTCGTGTGAACAGCGCCCCAGCATAAGAACATCCATGATTTTTTGCGGCATTTTAACGAGTCCGCCAGACACACTTCCATCTTGCGACCTCTGCCCCGTTCTGAATAGGTTACTTTTGGGTATGGGGGAGTGAGCCTTATGCTTTTCGGTATGCCCGCCAACGTACATTCACGTCAGGGCTTTGTCCTCGCCGGCGGGAAGAGTTCGCGCATGGGAGCGGACAAGGTTTTTCTCGATTTCGGCGGCCAAACGCTGTTAGACCGGGCGTTGGCCGTGATGCGGACGGTCTGCGGTAACGTTACCATTGTCGGCGATCCGGCCAAATTTGTGGGCCATTACGACGGGAAATACGGACCGGTGGTGGCCGACATTTTTCCGGGCTGCGGTCCCCTGGGCGGTATTCACGCCGCGCTTGAGCAGTCGCCAGCCGAGTTGAACCTGATGCTCGCGGTGGATATGCCCTTTGTTTCGCACGAACTGCTCGAGTTTCTTTTCGCGGCGGCGGAGGATGGCAACAACCATGCCATGATCACGGTTCCGCGTATGGCCAAGGGATTTCAGCCGCTCTGTGCCATTTACCGGCGCGAATTCTCCGCGGTTGCCCAGATGGCGCTGCGGGAAGGGAAGTACAAGATTGATTCGGCATTTTCCAAGGTGCCGGTGCGGGTGATCGAAGAGGTGGAATTGGCGGCGGCGGGTTTTTCGGAAAGAAATTTTTTTAACGTAAATACGCCGGAGGATCGGCAGCGGCTCTAACCTCGCGATCGGCGTCCTGCCCATTGATCATCCTTCGCATCTCGTGCGATGCTGGTAGCCATGGCCGCTGCCGAAACGCTATCGCCTTACATCGAATTTAAGGATGTCTCCAAGGCATTTGGGGATCGGGTCATCCTCGATCATGTCAGCTTTGACGTGTTGCCGGGAGAGATGGTTTGCATTCTTGGGCGCAGTGGCGTGGGAAAATCCGTCTCGCTGCACAACATCATGGGCTTCCTCAAGCCAGACGCCGGCCGGGTTATCGTCGCGAGGCAGGATATTACGGACTACGACGAAATGCAGCTTGAAGAGATCCGCAAAAAAGTCACCATGGTGTTTCAGAATGGCGCACTGTTTGATTCCTTGAGCGTCGGCGAAAACGTGGCGTTTCCCCTGCGCGAAAAGAGAGAGCTCTCGGAAGAGCAGATTCTACAAGTTGTCGATGGTTTGCTGGAGATGGTCGGAGTGAAGGAGATGCGGGACTTGCTGCCCTCCGATCTTTCGACCGGCATGAAACGTTCGGTCGCGATTGCACGGGCGCTGGCCGCTCAGCCCGAGTGCGTGCTCTATGATGAGCCCACCACCATGGTCGATCCCATGATGGGGAACCTGCTGGGCGATCTTATCGCCCGGCTTAAGCTGCAACTGCATCTGACTTCAGTTGTGGTCACGCACGACATGCGCCTGGCAAAGAAGCTGGCGGACCGGCTGGTGTTTCTGTATGAAGGCCGCGCGATTTTCTTTGGACCCTACAAAGATATGGAGAAATCGAACGAGCCGATTATCCATGAGTTCCTGGAATTGGATGAGTTGACGCTGGAAGCTTGAAGGGCAAAATCTAAGGTCAGAAGTTAGAGGTCAGATTGCAGAGGTGACCCTGCTGGCGCAACCGGTTTTCACCTCTGCAATCTGACCTCTGCAATTGTTTCTTACTCAAAACCCTTGCTGCACCAGTTCCTCCAGCGTAAACGATCCCTGACCGGACTCGCCTTTCATCATTTTCTCGACGTACTTGGCGATCAAGTCGGCTTCCAGATTTACCGGATCGCCGGGTTTGAGCGATCCGAGGTTCGTCATCTCGACCGTGTGCGGGATGATGGCGATCGTGCAGCGATTCTTTTCGAGCTTTGCGACCGTCAGGCTGATGCCCTCAATCGAGATCGATCCCTTGTATACGGTGTACTTCTCAATCTCTGACGGAATTTCGATGTGGAGCCACCAATTTTCGGAATCACGGCCGTCCGAATCGGCGATGCGCTCCAATTCGATCAGCTTGCCGACGCCGTCAACGTGTCCCTGCACGATATGGCCGCCGAAGCGCCCGTCCGCCTTCATGGGCAACTCGAGGTTCACGAGCGCGCCTTCGTGCATCCGCGAGAAAGAAGTTCGTACCCAGGTTTCGGGCGCCAGGTCGGCGCAGAATGAGCCGGGTTTGATGTCGAGCGCGGTCAGGCAAACTCCGCTCACGGAGACGCTATTGCCGGTTCCCAATTCTTTCGGCGTGTTAACGGCTTGGACGGTGATACGGCGGTTCTCGCCGCGCTGCGCGATGCTGATGACTTTTCCTACTTCTTCAATAATCCCGGTAAACATGATTGCACCTTTCTATTTTTCATGTCCGAGTAAAACGTCGAATTGTTCACAAGTTTGTCATCCTGAGCGAAGCGAAGGACCTGCTGTTCGCAGCGAAATGCACAGGTCCTTCGCTTCGCGAAGGATGACGAACTTGCTTGATAACACCAATCATAGCTAGCCCGAATACGGGTCGCGGAGATAGCCTTCCACGGCAAAATCTTCGCCGAAGCGATGCAATTCGTAGCTGCGCAGGCATTGTGCCCGGCCGCGCAATGCTTCGTCCGCAATGAAAGGGACGGCGCCCTGGCCAAAGATTTTCGGGGCGTAGTAGAGAAACACTTTGTCCACTTCACCAGACGCCAGAGCCGCGCCGTTGACCAGCGCTCCTCCTTCAATCAGCAGGCTGGTAATTTCCAATTCTCCCAGGCTGCGGATAAGGGCGGCGAAGTCCGGCCGGCCGCCGGCAGTCGCCGCGATTTGCTGTACTCGAATTCCTTTGGCCTCCAGCGTCTTCCGAGGTTCCTCTTCGACGCTTGAACAGAGGAGAAGCACATCGTTCTCGGCAGTTTGAATCACGCGCGAGGTTGGCGATATTCGTAAATAGGAATCGAGAATTACGCGCAACAACTTGCGCCGTCGCGGGAGGCCGCTACGGTCGGTGAGCAGGGGATCATCCGCCATCACCGTTCCAACTCCCGCGAGAATCGCATCATTCTGGTGACGCAGTTGCTGCACGTGCGCGCGTGCGACTTCGCCTGTGATCCAGTGATAGCCGCTCTGTGCGCCCTCCGAGGCTGGGGTGGCGGAGCCGGGCTGGGCGCCGGGTTTCGTGGCATCCGCAATCTTGCCATCGAGCGTCATGGCAGATTTCAGCGTGACCAGCGGTTTATGCTGACGGATGTATTTCGCGAAGGATTCATTCAGTTTCTTTGCTTCCGCTTCGCACGCGCCGATTTGCACTTTTATTCCCGCACCGCGCAGTTTGGCAAAGCCCTGGCCCGATACGGCCGGATTAGGATCTTGCATCGCGCAGACTACCCGCGCGATTCCGGCTGCGATGACCACATCGGCGCAGGGAGGGGTGCGGCCCTGATGCGAACATGGCTCCAGATTGAGGTAGAGAGTTCCGCCGCGCGCCGCAGAACCCGCTTGCTCGAGTGCGAGGATCTCGGCATGCTTTATGCGTTCATAGGTGTGCGTGGCCGCGGCGACTTCGCGGCCAGACGCGTCCACGACAACCGCGCCCACAGCTGGATTAGGCGAGACGAGGCCCACGCCCGCGCGGGCTAGCGCCAGCGCTTTGCGCATGTGTTGCTGGTCGGAGGCCGAGACTTCCGTCATTCTTCATCCAGTTCTGCTACGGCAGCACCGCTGCGACTATGAGGAGGATGACGCAGGGGAGCAGTGCGGTAAGCATGAGGATCTTCTGGTTCGGGCTTGCGGCGGAAGAAAAGTCTGAGTCGATCGAGAAGCTTTCGTAAGTACGAAACCGAATTTGACTTTGGTCGGCGCATCGGTAGTCTCCTTTAGAAAGTGTTTCCGAAGAGCGCCTGAAGGCGTTTTCATTTTAAGGCTTCGGCACCTTGGTCACACACAACGCTCTTACGCAAACAATGAATCGACAAAGTCCTTGGCATTAAATGGCAGCAAATCTCCCGCTTTCTCTCCCACGCCTACATATCGAACCGGCAAGCCCAACTCGCGCGAAATTGCCACCACGACTCCACCTTTGGCCGTGCCGTCGAGTTTGGTCAACACGATTCCCGTCACTCCCGACGATTGCGTGAACTGGCGCGCCTGCTGCAATCCATTCTGCCCTGTAGTCGCATCCATCACGAGAAGAGTTTCATGAGGCGCGCCGGGAATGATGCGTTGCGCGGTCCGCCTCATCTTCTCCAGTTCGAGCATCAGATTTTGTTTGGTATGCAGGCGCCCGGCGGTATCGACGATAACGTAATCGGTTTTCCGCGCAGTGGCCGCTTGCAGTGCGTCGAACAACACGGCCGATGGATCGCCTCCGGCTTTCGTCTTGATGACTTCGGTGCCGGTCCGCTGTCCCCAGATTTCGAGTTGCTCGATCGCGGCCGCTCGGAACGTATCCGCCGCGCACAGCAACACCGTTTTTCCTTGCGCGCGCAGCACCTGCGATAGCTTCCCAATCGTGGTGGTTTTTCCCGTACCGTTTACCCCGACCACGATAATCACTTCCGGCGTGCCGTCCACCTTGGTCGCCGGCCGCGAACTCGTTGCCGTCAGAATGGCCAGCAGCTCTTCTTTTAGCAAGCGTTTCAGTTCGTTCACATCCTTGATTTGCTTGCGGTCGGCCTTTTCGCGCAACTTCTCCAAAACTTCGCGGGTGGTGGTAGTGCCCAGGTCGGCGCCGATCAGCGTGGCCTCAAGATCGTCAAGCGTAGACCGGTCGATCTCTTTCCCGATGGAGACGACATCCTCAATGCGCTCGGCCAGGTTCTCGCGAGTCCGCGAAACGGCCTGCTTCATGCGCTCAATGAAACTTGGTTTCTGTTCTTCGTCCAGACTACCGAAAAGAGTTTGAATCATGATGGCTAGCTTTGATTATAGGAGAAGTGAGCAGGAAGAATTGGTAATTGGCGATTTGTAATTGGTAATTTCGCGCGCTTTGGGTTTCAAATCACCAATTACAAATTACCAATTACAAATCCACGCTAGGTTCGCGTGCTTTCGATCGTGACGGGATCCACGGTTGGGACGGGCGTTGGCGCGGGCGTTGAGGCAGCCGCTTCCGGCGGGATCATCTGCTTCACTGGTTTCTGAATGCGAATTTCACCGCGGTAAAACACCGCCATGAGCGCTGTCACCGCCCTTGGATCGAGACGCTTTCCGGAGAGATTGTCGATGATGCGCAACGCTTCGATGGGGTCGTGCGCCTGCTGGTACGGACGGTTGGTGGTGAGCGCGTCGAAGGTATCCGCGACGGCGATCACGCGCGCCAATAACGGAATTTCGTCGCCTTTTAAGCCGTAGGGATATCCTCGGCCGTTGAGCGCCTCGTGATGCAGTTCGATTCCGGGGAGCATCTCGCGCAACTGCGGCACAGGGCGCAGGATATTGGCGCCCTTGGTGGTGTGCGTCTTCATGATTTCGAATTCTTCGGGAGTTAGCGCGCCGGGTTTTTTGAGGATGCGGTCTTCGATCCCGATCTTGCCCACATCGTGCAGTTGCGCCGAGATGCGCAGAATCTCCAGGAATCCCTCATCCAGGCCCATCTCTTTCGCGATCATCAGCGAGTATTTTGTTACCCGGTCGGAATGGCCGCGCGTGTAAGGATCTTTTTCGTCGACTGCGCCGGCCAGCATCTGGATCGACCCCATGAACAGGTTCTTGTTTTCCTCGGCGGCGCGCTTCAGGTCCTCGACGAACTGTTCGAGATCGTCCGACATGGTGTTAAAGGTCGATGCCAGTTCGCCGATCTCGGTGCGCGTTTTCAGGTGGACGCGCTGGGAGAAATCGCCGCGAGCAATCGCCCGGCTGGACTGCGCCAACACTTGCAGGGGGCTTGTAATACGCCGTGCAGAGAAAATGCTCAGGCCAACGCTTACAAACACTGCCAGCCAGGCCAACAAACGTCCGGTGCGTTGCATCTCGTAAATGCCGCGATAGGCGTCTTCGCGCGGCTTTTGCACCACGACCGCCCAGTCGAGCGAAGTCACGGGGCTATACGTTCCCAGCATTTCAGTTGTCGTCTTGCCATCGCTTACGGTGAATTCGCGGGTCGCTGCCAGTTGTGCTTTTGAGCCTTCGCCCACAAAACTGCGGACAATCTCAAAATGGCTCATGTCTTGCCCTGTAGCATATTGCGGAGTGGCAGCGGCGACCAGCCTTCCCTGGCTGTCCACGACGTAGGGCATCAAGCCGGTGGCGCTAACCTGTTGCAACCGGCGGATCAGGTAGTCCATGTCGACGACCGATCCGATCATCCCGAGAAAACGGCCGCCATACATGATGGGCGAGCTGACCAGCATGACCGTGCGGGCAGATTTTCCGCTCCCGACCATCAACGTCTGACCGCTATAGCCGCGGCCCTCGCGCGCCGCCTGGTAGGCGCGTTCGAGCTCGCGTTGCAGAAAAGCGTCGGGCTCGATGCGTCCAGCGGAAACACCTCGAGCATCGGCGTTCAGGAGCGTGGCATAGGCAATGTCGTTGGACGAGGAAACAAAATTTTCAAGCATGGCCCGCAGTTCCGGCGTCAGCAGCTTCTGCGCACTTTTTTCGCTATCAGAATCGGTCCCGCTCGGGTTAGCCAGCATCATCACCTGAATCGACGACGACAAATTTGCCAGCATCATGTGGAGCGCTTCGCGATGCTGCGAAATATCGTCGGCCAGGGAACGCGTGACCGTGTTTTGCAGAAGCATTTCGTTGGTCTTCAAGCGCTCGCGGTTCATCGTTTCGATCTGCGCAGAGTAGAAATACATGGGCAGAACGCTGATCGTGAGCAGCACGCCGAGAATCACGTAAAGCAGCGGAATCCGCGCGGGAATGGGCAACTTCAATGGCAAAAGACAATCCTGTCGGCCGAGCCCCGGGGATGAGCTGTTCCGTTGTGCATCCATTTTAAGTTGGAAAGCGGTGGTTACCTCAGGTGCTTAAAGTACAGCGTACCGTTACCGAGGTACTCAGGCGTGGGGGTACTGGAGCAGCTAAATTCTTGACAGCGGCTGGCGTATTGTTAAGGTTGGAGATAGCGGAAATTACGCGAAGATCGGCCGTTCATGCATGCGAGAGCTGGTCCCTCGGCTCGCTTGGGGAATCCCCCGATGACGGTGAAGCGCCAGTCGTCCGCGCGTCCTAGCGAAGCGCGTCTAACTCGAACAATGATCAACAAACTAACCCAGATTTGGCAGCGGGTGCTGCAGCGGCCGTTCATCGGAGTCGACGATAACTTCTTCAGCCTTGGCGGAAGTTTTGAGGCGGCGGACCAACTCTTCGCCGGGATCGCAAAAGAGTGTGGGCGAGAACTCCCCAGCGCGACGATCTATCACGCGCAGACCATCGGGGCCTTGGCTTCCTTGCTGGAGCGGCCCACTCTCCCGCGATTCTCGCCGGTTGTTCAAGTGAAGGCTGGGTGGGAACAGCCTCCGATTCTGATCGTGCACGGAATGGCGGGCACGGTTCCCTTCTTCGAACTGGCGCGGCACATTCGAACTGGGCATCCGGTCTTTGCATTTCAGGCGCAAGGCCTGGATGGCCTGGAAGAGCCTTTGGACCGCGTTGAAGACATGGCAGAGTTCTACCTAGATTCACTCGAAGATCTGCAGCCCCACGGTCCGTACATCCTGGTCGGTTATTCCTTCGGTGGACTGGTGGCGTTGGAGATGGCTCAACGCCTGACCGGGCGAGGAGAGGAAATCGCGTCGCTGGTTTTGGTGGACGCCTACCCTCATCTTCGTTATCTAGCTAGGGCGCAACGCGTGAAGCTGATTGCGCAGCGGGCAAAACGCATACTCTTTGAAATTGACGAGAGGTTGCTTCGTACCGCGCGCCGAGCCAAGAGCGGATTGCGTAGAGCGGGGAGTCATCATTTCGGCAATCGCGTTACGGAATCCTCTCGCCTGTCTTTTGACCAAACCACCCGGCGGGTCCGGGAGAGCGCTTACCGGGCCTTGGCGGCTTACCGGCCGCAGTTTTATAGCGGCAGGATACAGTTCATAAAAAGCGGGACTGACTCGTATTACCCTGCCGATCCAGTTGCCGTGTGGGAAAATCTAACGGCTGCGTTCGAATTCGAGACGGTGCCGGGCGGCCATCTCGACATGCTCACGTCAGACTTTGAGAGTCTGGCTGCCGTTCTTACCCGTTATGCGAGCGAAGCCCTTGGTCAGGAGTATGAGTTCGCGGGCACCGGTTTTGAGGATGCAGACCCACATGGTCCGCTATAATCAGGGCAGTCGGCCCGGGGTGCTGTGATGCGGTCCTTCCTGTTTCCTGGCGTTTCGCTCTTGGCAATCCTGCTGTTCATTTCCTCGCTCGCGCGTGCCGAAAATACTCCGCCTCCCAGAATTTCGAATCACACCCGCCAGGAGATTATCCACGCCTTCAGCGACGAGTTGATTTACATCCGCACGAATTTTCCCATGGGTAAGACCGGGCTGAAACTGAAGAATGGAACGCTGACTCCGAGCGGCCAGGACTTGCAACAGCTAATTGCGCTCTGGGGACCGGCCGCGAAACCAGGCGACCGTGCCCGCATCAGCCAGCTCTTGATCAAAGACGATCACATTCACCTGGAGATCAACGGCGGTCCGGTGAAGAAGCAGAAGTGGTATCAGCACATTACGATCGAAGGAACGGGATCGTCTTCCGTGCCGGTGGCGCCTTCCGACCCCGCGGCCAACGCGCGCGGCTCTTTTGTGGATCTCTACTTCGACAAGTACGTTCCGGAAATTACCGGGCCGGAACTGAAGCGGATGTTGCGCCCGGTGTTTGACTTCGACGCCAAATCCGCCGTCGACGCTTATTTGGAAACCGTGACTCCGCAAATCCGGGATGCAATTAAGAAGCACCACGTGCTGGTGGGAATGAACCACGACATGGTGATTTATGCGAAGGGGCGTCCGCCGAAGAAACTGCGCGAGCGCATTCCTGGCGATGCGGATAATGCCGAATATGAAGAATGGATTTACGGCGAACCTCCGCAGGATGTGGATTTCGTGCGCTTCGTAGGAGACGAGGTTGTGCGGGTAGAGACCATGAAGGTGGACGGCCAGAAAATTGTGCGTGCCGAGAGGGAAGTGGATTTGGGTACGCCGACGGTTGCCGCCAAGAAACCGGAAGATCGCCCAGGCAGCGTGCCCACCCTGCGCCGTCCTGGCGAAGAGATGCCGGACACGAATCCCGACCATCCGACGGGCGGCGGGAAGGTGATACCCCCGTCGGCGCCGCCCAGCGGGCCGGACTCGGGTGGGCCAAACTTTGATTTGCCATCCGTCTCTGCGTCGCGGTGACCGGCGTCGAAGTAAATTAAGAGGTTACTATGCCAACACGCAATCCGAAATCCAAAAATGTGGCGGCGCACGCGCAGCGCTTTGAGGAACTCCGTCAGAAGTTGCAATCGACCCTCAAAGCAGCAGGCATCACGTTAGAGGATTTGCTCGCCACGCTTCCAGAAGCCCGTAAGCGCGTATACGCCCGTTTATACGGCCAGAAGGCAAAGAACGCGCAGGAGTATGCACTCATCGCTGTTTCATCAGGGTTATCATCTCGACCTTCTCCACCTCAACCCTCTAAACTAGAAGTGTGAAGATCGCTCTCGGCCAGATCAATCCTACGGTGGGAGATTTCTCCGGCAACGCCACCAAGATCGTCCAGTTTGCGCTCCAGGCTCGAAGCGCCGGAGCGGGCCTGATTCTCTTCCCCGAACTAGCCGTTTGCGGGTATCCGCCGCTCGATCTGGTGGAGCGTCCGTCGTTTGTGGCGCGCAACCACTCCACCGCCGAACGCATTGCCGCGGAGACTCAGGGCATCGCCGTGATCTGCGGCATGGTGACTCCCGCGCAGACGGACTCGGGCAAGAAGGCGATGAATTCCGCCGCGTTGCTGCGGGATGGGCGCATCGATTTCATCCAGTCGAAAATGCTCCTACCCACTTACGACGTTTTCGACGAGATGCGCACCTTCGCTCCCGCCAAGGCGCAGCAACTCTTTAAGTTTTGCGGGAAACAGATGGCTTTAACCATCTGTGAGGATGCCTGGAACGACAAGCGCTTCTGGAACCGCCGCCTGTATGGCATTGACCCGGTCGAAGAACTTGTGCGCGCGGGCGGAAACTTCGTGCTCAATATTTCCGCGTCGCCCTTTTGGATGGGCAAGCGTGAATTTCGGCGCGACATGCTCGCCTCGATTGCGCGGAACCAGAAAGTTCCGGTCGCGATGGTGAATCAGGTGGGCGGCAATGACAGCCTCGTTTTCGACGGATCGAGCCTGGTGATTGCTCCCGACGGTCAAGTAATCGCCCAAGCCAAGTCGTTCGAAGAAGATCTGATTTATTTCGATTCGCAGACGC
>OBLW0100001796.1_pt1 | contig 17898 bp, 10 predicted proteins | sample 1520161 | NCBI WGS metagenome assembly OBLW01 (sample SAMEA3539309, study PRJEB22396) | soil metagenome | biome: tundra; feature: field; material: soil | place: USA | collected 2010-05 | depth 0.15 m | reverse complement strand
GTCAATACTGAGTTACAGGCCGCAGAAGTACTTTATTTTCATACACTGAGGCGGTTGAATGGAAGTTCGGACCGAGACTCTCTGCTCTTTTTCGTTGCTCGCCGTAGCCGTAGTCACCTCCGGTTGTGGATACACACAGCAGTCGAAGTTCCAAATGTCGTTCCTTCCGCCGGCGCCACGCAACGCCTCGGCCGTGGAACTGCCGGAACCTCCCCCCGTACAACATAACCTCTACCTGGGCGCCGATATCCCAGCGATCATCCTCGCGAACCCGCAAATCCTGCAGCGCCGCACGCAGGGCGAAACCACCATGCAGGCCGCGCAGCGGCGGTTCCAGGCGGGTAAGCGCTACTACCAGGCCGGCGATGCAGCCAACGCGCGGCTGGAATTCGACCGTGCCATCGATCTGATGCTGGAGGCCAGCGATCAGGGCCTGATCGACCGGCAGCAATATGAGCGGCAATTGGACGAGATGGTGGACAGCATCCACCGCTATGATCTGGCGGACCTGGGCGCTTCCGCCGAGGTGGACCAGGGAAAGTTCGAAAAGGCTCCGCTCGAAGACATCTTGCAGATGACCTTCCCGGTGGACCCCAAGCTGAAGGATAAGGTGCGGGAGCAGGTGGCGGCTACGACTTCCCAATTGCCGCTGTCGGTCAATGACGCGGTATTGGGATACATCAACTATTTCTCCAACCGCGGGCACAGGACGCTGCTCAACGGATTACAGCGGTCGGGACGCTACCGGCCCATGATCCAACGAATCCTGGACGAGGAAGGCATACCGCAGGAAATCATTCACCTGGCGCAGGCGGAATCCGGGTTCATCCCGCGGGCCGTTTCGAGCAAAGCCGCCGGCGGCATGTGGCAATTCCTCAGGTGGCGTGGCAACGAGTATGGCCTGAAGCAGACCGCGTATACGGACGACCGCATGGATCCGGAGAAGGCCACGCGCGCCGCCGCCCACCACCTGCGCGACCTGTATCACGAGTTCGGCGATTGGTACCTGGCTCTGGCGGCCTACAATTGCGGCCCGGTCAACGTGGAAAAGGCCGTGGAACGAACGGGATACGCGGATTTCTGGGAATTACGCTCGCGCGGGGTTCTGCCCGCCGAGACCACCAACTACGTGCCGATCATTCTGGCCATGACGATCATGGAAAAGAACGCGGCCGAGTACGGGATCGAAGGCTTCCAACTGGATCCGCCCCTGGAGTACGACACGGTGGAGACGACGGCGCCGACGAGCCTGACTTTGGTGGCGGATATCCTGGACATGCCGTTCACCGAGTTGGCGGCGCTCAATCCGGCCAGCCTGCGCGGCATGATTCCGGCGGACTTCTCGCTGCACGTTCCCAAAGGCAGCGGCAATCAGTTGGTGGCTGCGCTGCAACTCATCCCGGCAAACCACCTGGATGCCTGGCGCATGCACCGGGTGGGCTCGAGCGAAACCATGGCCACCATCGGCAAGCGCTATGGGGTGACACCGGCCAACATCGTTTCGGTGAACCGGTTGGAATCGGCGCAAGCCGTGGAAGGCGATCGCCTTTTGATTCCGTCGGCACAGCGCGCGCAACCACCGGCAGCGAAGCCGGCGGCGAAGAAGACCGTCTCGGCTACGGCCCGCCGGCGGGGAACGACCCGCGGCAAGACTGTCGCCACGGCTTCTGTCCGCCCAGTGCGCAAGAGTCCGGTGGTCCTGGCCCACAATACCGGCAATTAGGCTAAACTAGGAAGCGCTCCCGGCCCAAATGGGGCGGGAGCGCTTCTTCCCCTCCGGTTCTACTGAATGTCGCTGACTCTTCCGTCGGTGAATGTGATCTTCAAGTCCTTGTAGACATAGATCTTCTTTGAGCCCAGATCCACGATCTTCTGTGGCTCGCCCTGGATCGCCTTCACGTCGTCGATGGTCATATCCAGCGAGAGAGTGGGAGCCGCCGCCGCCGACCCGGCATCACCGGCCTGGACGGCCTGCTGCTCGGCACGGTCCGCCTCCTGGCTTACGGTGGTCAATTCGCTTGCCACGTTCGCGTCCGGCTGCGCTTGCTGAGCGAACTGAGTGTCGATAGTTCCCGCGCTGCCCGGCGGCAGCGTGGGCAATCCGCCCTGCCCCTGCTTCGCCTGAAGATCGCCCATGCCGCGATCGATGGTCGCCACCATCTGGTTGTGCATCTCCTGCAAATCCTGCAATCCGACCGATACCATGCTGCCCCTGCGGCAGTCCCGTCCCCGGCTGGAAAGCACTACCAGCTCGGCCGACGGAGAATTCATCGGGGGTGGACCATTCATGCGCAGCACATCGCCCTCGGCGATGGTGCACTCTCCGAGATTTGAATTGACGGCCAAGGTAGCGTACACCACGAATACGTGCGGCGCGCTGTCGGTAAAGATGTTGGCATCCATCCCGCCTGAGGCATTGGCAGACTGACCCGCCGCGCGCTCGAGCTCGATCTGGCGGCGGACCTCGTCGGCGATCGCCTGCTTGACTTCGGGCGACATCGGCGCGGTCTGGCCGGCATCCTGGTAAATGCTGCCGGCCGCCGCCGCCCGCGCGGCCATTCTCTCCTGGTAGGCCGCTTCCAACGTGGCGGCAATCATGTAATCCGTCAGCCAAAGCGACGGCGTGGCATACAGGGGATAGGGCGTGAAGTATCCGCCGTAGTATCCATACCACGGGCTGCCGCCCCACCCCCAAGAATAGGCGATAGGCCGCGCCCACGGGTTGTAGGCGTATGCATAGAAGGTGGGCCGATAGTAGCGCACCGGGGTGTAGATGGCCAGCGTAATCCCGTTATAGACATGCGGCCGGTAGATACGCGCCTGCGGGACGCCGTTGTAGATGTAAGTTCGTTTGATGATGGTTGTGTTGTTGATTATCACCGGACGCTGCACATAGCCGTGGCCCGGCGAACTGGCAACCACCACGCGGCCTCCCGGCCGTACCACCTCGACGCGCCGCGGCCCGTCTGGCGGGTGGTAGACCGTTGTGCCATTCGACATGTGGACCTGGCGCACCTGGCCACTCGAATCCCGATGGATCACGTCGCCCCTTCCCGTGGTGACTACTTGGGGAGACGGTCCCCCGGGCCTCGTGCTCGCCGGCGTCTGTCCGAAGGTGTGGCCCGGCTGGGCTGCTGGCTGGTTGCCGAAGGTACGGCCCGGCTGAGCGCCTGGAGTAGGTTGCTGGTTGCGGTTATCCAGCGTGCGATTCGGCTGCACCGGCTGGTTCGATGCCGGCGTGTGCTGCACTTGCGCCGGCGTGGCGGCGTCGTGATGCTGGGGCGCGCTCGGTTGTGCCGGCGGAGGCGTATTGTGCTGTGACGGCTGGGCGTTGGTGTGCTTTGCCGGCGCTTCGTCGGTCTTCTTCTTCGTCGTCTTGTTGTCCTGCGCATGCAACAGCATCGCGGAGGCTGCCAACGCCAAGCCGATACCAGCCCGCCTGGCAATCTTTCGGGATGTTCCCACGAGTTTCGCTCCTTCGACGGTCCGCAAGTCTAACACGGGAGACGTCACCGCCCACAAACCTGGTTTCAGATACTTACATCTAAACATAGAACTTCTGATCGTCCAGATCCACTGTTTTGTCGGGCTGCGGGTACTGAAACGATTAAGGAGAATTCATGCCACGCGCTTCATTTCCACGATGGTGCGCGTGCCAAGGGCGTCGGGAAGCTGGTAGCGTTCGATGATGCGCAGGCGGAGCTGGCGTTTGGCGGTCTCGGGCGCGGCTTCAGAGATCTCAGCGGCAGCATCCGGACCTTTATAGAAGAGTATGCGGGCGCCGCTGCGCAGCGCAGGGGCAAAGAGCGCCGCGGCGCGGTTCAACGGGGCCACGGCGCGCGCAGTCACGATGGCGACACGGTGGGTGTTCAGCCACTCCTCAGCGCGTTCGGCGCGCACTTCGACGTGGGACAGTCCGAGTTGCCGCACTACCGATTCCAGAAAGCGCGCCTTCTTCTGGGTGGATTCGAGTAGAGTGAAGCGCGTGCCGGGCAGTACCAGGGAGAGGGGTATACCGGGGAATCCGGCGCCTGACCCGGCGTCGGCGACATGATCGGCGCCCTCAAAGAGACGCCAGGGCAATACCGAATCGACCACGTGCTTAATGGCAGCCTCGCGCGGGTTCACGATGCGGGTCAGGTTGAAATGCTGGTTGGCCTCGACGATCAGGTCGAGGTGGCGGGCCGCTCCGGCGACACATTCCTCGCGAAAAGGCAAATCGGCGGGCAGAAGCTGGCAGAGTTCATCGGCAAAGGACACGTGATCCCATGATCGCAAGAATGGTCGCAAAAATGATCGCAAAATCGGCAGGTCAGGATCGTTCCCAAACCTCTATCCGGCGGAAGAGCCCGACGGCGACGGCTACGAGGACGGCGAAGATCAGCCAAACCGGCACCCCGGTCAGCTCCGGCAGCGTCGCCGGACCCAGATCGAACCAGGACATGACGCTCTTGCTGAGCACGCCGTACACCTCGGCAAACAGCCCGGCGCCGCACAACATCCCCGCCACCCCGAACAGGGCGTCGCGCCGGCCTTCGGCGGCGGCGGCTACTCCCGTTCCGGGACAGTAGCCCAGCAGCACCATGCCGACGCCAAAAATCAAGCCGCCAATCGACACAGCGGCGAGTTGCGCCGGTTTGATATGCAAGGTGGCGGCGCCCAGGGCGCGCAGCGTGTAGACACCGGCTCCGCCCACCACGATGGCGGTGAGCATGACCTTCAGGACGGTGAAATCGCGCAACAGGAACTGGCCCACGATCACCGGGTACTTGGTCACATGGCCCTTTTGCAGCAACAGGCCGAAGAGGAATCCGGTGAACAGTCCGAGGAGAAGCCTGCCGGGCGAATCAGCCACGAGTCGACTCCCTGCCGAAGACGGCGAACGCCGTAACCAGTCCGGAGGCGAAGAGGGCCGCGAAGAACACCCACCCGGAGAGCGCGAGCTGGAGCGAACCGCTGATGCCATGCCCGCTGGTGCAGCCTCCGGCCAGGCGGGCGCCGAACATGAGGACGGCGCCGCCGAGGAAGGCGGCGGCGTAGCGTTTTCCAGGGGATGCGCCGAAACGCGCCCGCCACAGGGCGGGAACCGGTTCCGCCGCGCGGTCACCGGACATTCGGGAACTCACAAAGGCGCCCAGCGCCATGCCCAGCACGAGCATCCACTCCCAGTCCACGGCGGGCCGGAATTTCGAAAAATATGCGTTGGAAGCCACATGCCCGGGCGCCACGACCCGCTCCAGCATCCCCACGGTTCGGGCGACGGCGGTAGACACGCCAATCGGCCGGTCCACCGTCCAAAACGCAAACCACGACAGAACTCCAATCAGCGCGCCCACCAGGTACGGCGACCAGCGCTTCCTGCGCAGCCAATGCATCGGCAAATTCTCCAGTCCTGCATTGAGGATGCCAGATTTATCTGCCAGGTGACAGGGCTCCCGCCGTTAAACTGAATAAGGACGATGGTATCTGCGGAATCCGGAAGTGTCGCGGTGCTGGCCGAAAAGCCCTCGGTGGCACGCGATATCGCACGCGTGCTGGGAGCGGGCGGCAAAGGCAACGGGTACCTTCACGGCAATGGGTACGTGGTCACCTGGGCCATCGGCCACCTGGCCGCCCTGGCGCAGCCCCACGAGATCGATCCGCAATGGCGTCAGTGGCGGCGCCACCTGCTCCCCATGCTGCCGGAGCAATGGCCGCTGGTGGTCTACGAGAAGACCAAGGACCAGTTCGAGACGGTCCGGCAGATCCTCAACTCGCCGAAGATCTCGCGAGTGGTGTGCGCCACGGACGCGGGCCGCGAGGGCGAGCTGATTTTCCGGTATATCTACGACGCGGCACACTGTGCCAAACCGGTGAGCCGCCTGTGGATCTCTTCGCTCACCCCGGAGGCGATCCGCAAGGGTTTCGACGCACTGCGTCCGGCCGCCGATTACGACGGGCTGGCCGACGCAGCGCGCGGGCGCAGCCAGGCCGATTGGCTGGTGGGCATGAACCTCTCGCGCGCCTATTCGCTGGCCTACGACGAAGTCCTCTCGGTGGGCCGGGTGCAGACGCCGACGCTCGCCATGGTGGTGGAGCGCGAACTGGCGGTCCGCCGGTTCGTCCCGGAGGACTATCTGGAAGTGATGGCCACTTTCCGTCCCACCGGCGCCCCGAAAACGCCGGGCTACCAGGGCACGTGGTTTCGCCAGCGGACGGCGGCAGCCGGGCCCGGCGCCGACAAGGAATCGCTGCAACAGGCCATGCGCCTGCCCGCCGATGGGGAGGAGGCGAAACGCATCGCGGCGCGGGCGCGCACCGGGCACGCCGCCATCGAATCCATCGAATCCCAGACCCAGCGCATGCCGCCGCCGGCGCTCTACGATCTCACCGAGTTGCAGCGCCACGCCAACCGCCTGTTCGGCTTCAGCGCGCAGAAAACCCTGGACACGGCACAAGCGCTGTATGAACGCCACAAGCTGATCAGCTATCCGCGCACCGATAGCCGTCACCTCTCCGAGGACGTGGCGCGCACCCTCGGGCGGGTGGCCGGCGCCATTGCCGGGCCTTACCGCGAGCAGCTTGCGCCCGGCACCGGGGAGCGTCCGCTGAGCCGCCGCTTCGTCGACGATTCCAAGGTGACCGATCACCACGCCATCATTCCCACCACGACGCCGGCCGACCAGGATTCACTCCCTCCCGAGGAACGCAAAATCTACGATTTGATCTGCCGCCGCCTGTTGAGCGCCTGGCATGACGATCACATCTGGAGCGTGACGACGGTGATCACGGCCATACGCAATGACGCTACGGTAGACCGCTATCACACCTCGGGCAGCGCGGTTCAGCAGATCGGCTGGAAGGTGCTGGACCTGGCGCCGGCGAAGGCGAAGAAAGCCACGCCGGCCGGCGACGATGGGCGCGCCGAGCAGGATCTGCCGCCGGGGCTTTCCAAAGGCCACGCGCAGGACGTGCTGGATGTCGAGGTTTTGAAGAAGAAGACGCGGGCGCCCAAGCGTCTCACCGAAGGGACCCTGCTTACGGCCATGGAGACGGCGGGCAGAACGCTGGACGAGAAGGAACTCTCCGACGCCATGAAGGAGACGGGGCTGGGCACGCCGGCCACGCGCGCCGCCATCATCGAAGTGCTGCTCAAGCGCGAGTATATTGGGCGCAACGGCAAGAGCCTGGAGGCCACCGACAAGGGGATCCGGCTGATCGAAGTGGTCCACCCGGAGGTCAAGAGTCCCGTCATGACGGGTCAGTGGGAGGCGTACCTGCACCGCATCCACCGGGGCACGGCGGAGCTCGCACCCTTCATGAAGGGCATTGAGGACTACGTGCGCGAGGTAGTGGGAAAGGTGGGGCAGGCGGACCCGGCGGGTACCCCACCTGCCAGCCACTCACGGCCGCCGCTCGCTTCGGCGGACCCTCGCGCCGCGCTGAGGACGGGGGGCACAACAACGGGATCGAACGATGCGGCAGGGCCGGCGCGCCGTGCCGTGGGATCGCTCGATGAGACGGGGTGGCGCGATGCGGCGGCGCCTCGGCGGGCGTCGCGTGCGCCGGATTCGGTGGGTACGGCAGTGTTGCGCGCCACGGCGGAATCGCGCGGTGCGGCGGAACCGGTGCTCCCTGCGGAAGCCCCCCTCTTCGCCGGCGGCACGCTCACGGAATTGCTGCAAACGGCCTTCGGGTTCCCATCCTTCCGCACCAGTCAGGAAGCCGTCTGCCAGGCCGTCATTGGGGGCCGAGACGTCTTGCTGGTAATGCCCACCGGCGCGGGGAAGTCTTTGTGCTACCAGTTACCCGCGGTGGCGCGCGGCGGCACGGCGCTGGTGATCAGCCCGCTGATCGCCCTGATGGAAGATCAGGTGGCCAAGCTGAAGGAGCGCAACTTCGCGGTGGAGCGAATCCACTCCGGGCGCGACCGCGCCGCCTCGCGGCAGGCCTGCATCGACTACCTCAACGGAGCCTTGCAGTTCCTGTTCATCGCGCCGGAGCGATTGCGCGTCGCGGGTTTTCCGGAAATGCTGGCCAAGCGGAAACCGTCGCTCATCGCCATCGACGAAGCGCACTGCATTTCCCAATGGGGGCACGATTTCCGCCCGGACTATCGCATGCTCGGCCAGTATCTGCCGACTCTGCGACCTGCCCCGGTCATCGCCTTGACGGCTACCGCCACGCCAGTGGTGCAGAACGATATCGCCGTGCAGTTGGACCTGGTGCGGCCGGCGCTCTTCATTCAGGGCTTCCGCCGCGACAATCTGGCGATTGAAGTGGTGGAGGTGGCGCCGTCAGGGCGCACCGCGCTCACGCTGGAACTGCTGCTGGAGGAGGAGCGCCGCCCGGCCATCGTGTATACCCCAACGCGGGCACAGGCCACATCCGTGGCTGCCGAGCTTGCCCTCCACTTTCCGTGCGCGGCCTACCACGCCGGGCTCGACGCGGTGCACCGCAAGCGGGTGCAGGAGGGATTCCTGGAAGGCGGCATACAGGTGATGGTGGCCACCATCGCGTTCGGCATGGGGATCGACAAGCCGGATGTGCGCACGGTGATTCACACCGCCCTGCCGGGCAGCCTGGAAGCCTATTACCAGGAGATTGGACGCGCCGGCCGCGACGGCAAACCCAGCCGCACCATCCTGATGCACTCCTACGCGGACCGCCGCACGCACGATTATTTCTTCGAGCGCGATTACCCCGATGTGAAGGTGCTGGACGGAATATTCGGGCGCCTGCGCGGCGAGCCGGTAGAGAAAGCGGTCCTGCAACAGCAACTCCGCATGGATCCGGAGGTTTTCGACAAGGCGCTGGAGAAGCTCTGGATTCACGGCGGCGCCCTGGTGGACTATGCCGAGAACGTAAGCCGCGGGCACGACCATTGGCGCGAACCCTATATCGCGCAGGGCGAACAGAAGCAGCAACAACTCGATTTGATGCTGCGCTACGCCGAAAGCAGCGAGTGCCGCATGGCCGCCGTGGTGCGCCACTTTGGCGACCTGGCGGACTCGCGGAAGGCCTGCGGCATCTGCGATTTCTGCGCCCCCGCCGAATGTGTAGGCCAGCTGTTTCGTCCGGCCAGCGATCGGGAACGCGCGGCGGCGCTCTCGGTGGTCGAGGCGCTACGGAATGGCGGAAGATCGACCGGCAAATTGCACGCCGAAGTGTGCCCTCACGGGGAAATGACGCGCGACGCTTTCGAGGAGGTCCTGGGCGCCATGGCGCGCGCCAATTTCCTCCGGCTGGCGAACGCCGTCTTTGAAAAGGACGGCAAGTCCATTCCATACCGCAAGGCGAGTCTCACGCCGGATGGCGAGGCGCTGGAAGAAATTGTGCCGGGCGATCTGCTCATGAAGGACGCCGCGCAGGCGGCCACCAAAGCGCGCAAAGGCAGGAAGAAGAAAGCGGTGGCGCCCGCCAAACGGAAACGCTCGCGGCAACCCGCGCCCGTGCTCCCACCAGCGCCGCGTCGCCCCGCGGACCGTCCCAAGCTTGCGCCCGATTCGTTCATCGAAGGGAAGCTGCGCCAGTGGCGTCTGGCGGAGGCGAAACGCCGCGGACTTCCCGCCTTCCGGATCTTCAGCGACCAGACGCTGAAAGCCGTGGCGGAACGACGGCCCGCCACGGCGGCGGAACTGCTCGCCATCCCCGGTCTGGGGATCGGCACGGTGGAGAAGTATGGCGCGCAGATCTACCGCCTGCTGCACGGCACAGGCGGCTAGCCAAACGTTCCACGAGATCACCGACGTCTCAGGGAAACGCTCCCTGCGGAAAATTGTTATGGGCCGCCGATGAACGCGGATAAACGCCGATAGGCATTCTTGGTCTTATCGGCGTTCATCGGCGTTCATCGGCGGCCAAAAGTTTCTTACTTCCGCTCGGTCTTCTGATAGCCGGCGGGAATTGCGAACACCGAATCGGGGATGCCGCTGGTGGAGAAGTCAGTGGATTCCATGGTGGTTTCGATCAGCGCTCCACCACCGGACGCGGCGCCCATGCGGGCGAGGGTCTGTTGAGCCGCCGCGGCCCCGGGTCCGCCCTGCTTGATTATGGCTTCCATCTGGGCGCGCGCCTGCGCCATGCCCTGCTGCATCTGGGCGGATTGCGCGCCTCCAACCGCGGATTTGACCTTCACGATTTGCAGCAGCGGCACGCCGCCGGCATCGGCCATCTTGCGCTGCGCGTCGACTATGGCTTTCTGCATGCCTGAAGCTCCCCCGCTGCCCATGGCGGCCCACGGAAAGCGGGCGCCGTTCTTCTGGTAAAAGGCCTTAAGTTCCTGAGCGCCGGGCACATCCGACGAGCGCCACATGTCGATTTCCATCTGCATCTTCATGCCGGACTGGCTCATCTGCGGGCTGTCGATCTCCATGGTCATGACCACTTCGCTGGCGCTGAAACCGTTGATCGTCTTCTTCTCGCCGGTCTCCTTGACGTCGATCTTGGCGTCGATATCGGTCGCCGTCGCCGCCTGGCCGAGGTCGCTGAACTTCATCACGGTATAGTTTTGCGCTGTCCTGTTGAGGATGGTGATGGTCTGCGCATCGAAATCGACGATGGTCGCGGCGGGGCCGCTATCCGTCATCATTTTCTGACCCTTGTAGAAGAATTTGGTGGTGGACGGCGCGGCAGCCTGAGTCCCCGATGTCTTTCGGGTGGTGGTGTAGCTGAAATCCGCGTACGCGGTGGCCGTGGCACAAAGCGTTACGACGAGAAGGGTAGCGGTCTTCATCGAGTGGGGATTCTCCTTTGCATAGTCTAACGCCGCTACGTCCGGGTCGATATCGTGAGATTGGCGGGCTGGAGTCCGGACGAGTTTGCCGTTACCCGAATGCGGCCGGATTTCCCGGTCGATTGCACGATAGCCAGACACATCCCGTTGAAGGCCTTCCGGCGAGCGGCCTTGTAGTCTTCGTGGCTCTGCGGATCCCCGTTGTCCAGGCCGATGAGCCTGCCTTCTCCTTCCACCACGAAAGCGATCTCATTGTCGGCGGTCGGAACCACCCGTCCCTGGCTGTCCAGGACTTCCACCGCGACGTGGGCCACGTCGCGCCGGTCCGCGGCGATCTCCGCGCGATCCACTGTCAGCCGGATGGCCGACGGTTCACCCGTGGTGGAGACTTCCACCGTGCTCACCACCTTGCCATCCTTCGTGCCCACCGCTTTCAGCGTGCCGGGTTCATACGGCACGTCCCACTCCAGATGCAGATCGTTGGTGGTGCGGGGGACGCGGGCGCGCGCCCCGGTGTTCCCGTAACGGTCTTCCATCCCGTAGCGCGGGAATGCATAGCCCTTCGCGCCAACAGACTTGCCGTTAAGGAAAAGCTCCACCGTGTCGCAGTTGGTATAGCAGGTCACCGGGATGAACTGGCCCTCCTGGCCTTTCCAGTTCCAGTGCGGGAACAGGTGCAGTACGGGCTTATCGGTCCACTGGCTCTGATAGAAATAGAAGCCGTCCTTCTTGAAGCCGCAGGTGTCGATCACGCCGGCGGAGGAACCCTTGCCGGGCCAGCGCGATTCGCCGAGGTAATCGATACCGGTCCACATGAAGTCGCCGGCTACGTAGTCGTAGGTGCTGACGAATCGCCACAACTGCTCGACATCGATGTTGCGGCCGCGGCCGCCGCGGAGCATCATGCCGGGGCCGGCGGCCGCGGCAGCCGGCGCGGCGGCGGGGAACAACCCGCGATAATCCCCCCGCGTGCCGCCCATGGACCCACTCTCCGTGCCGATCGCGCGCCGCTGCGGAAACGCCGCGCGATCGATGCTGTAGTATTTCTCTTTGCGGTCGCGCCAGCGATCCACGTAGTTGTAGCCGACCACGTCGAGTTGCGCCAGGAACTCCGGGCGGACCCGGTTGGTCAGCGGCTCGGAAGCGATCTGGTCGCAGCCGGCGGTCACCAGGCGCGTCGGATCCTCGGTGTGAAAGATCTCCAGGAGCTTGCGCAGCGTCTCGGCGCCCTCGGCGCGCGACTGATCGCCGATTTCGTTGCCGGCGCTCCACAGCACCACGCAAGGGTGATTGCGGTCGCGGTGGACGAAGTCCCTGACGTCGCGCTGATACCACTCGTCGAAATAGTTAGCGTAGCCGTAGGGGCCGATCTGTCCCTTGCCGACCTTCCACTCATCGAACGCCTCGTTCATCACCAGGAAGCCCATACGGTCGCAAAGGTCCATGAATTCGGCGGCGTAGGGGTTGTGGCTGGTGCGGATGGCATTGCAGCCCATCTCGCGGAGAATTTCCAGGCGGCGTTCCCAGACGCGTTCGGGGACGGCAGCGCCGACGCTGCCGGCCTCGTGGTGCAGGCAGACGCCGTTCAGCTTGACGTGTTCGCCGTTGAGCAGGAATCCTTTGTCGGCGTCGAAGAGGGCTTCGCGAATGCCCGTGGGCGTATCATACTCGTCCACGATCTTGCCCTGATCGCTGACCGTAGTGTGAACTTTGTAGAGGTAGGGATCGGCCACCGACCAAAGTCGGGGTTTATCGACGCTCACCTGCTGCACGAATTCGTACTCGCCATTGGGCGCGATCTGCTGGGTGGCGTCGGCGGTCTGCACCGTCTTCCCATCACGATTCAGCAGGCTGGTGCTCAGCACGCAGGTGGCCGCGACCTTGCGCTCGTTCTTCACCCGGGTTTTGACCTGAAGTGTGGCGGCGTTCCTGGAGACGCGGGGTGAGGTGACGAACGTCCCCCAATAGGCGACGTGCATCTGGTTGGTGGCCAGCAGCCACGTGTGGCGATAGATGCCGGAGCCGGAATACCAGCGGCAGTTGGGCTGCCGGGAGTTGTCCACCTTAACAGCGATCACGTTGTCGCCGGCCTTTAGATGCGGCGATAGGTCGTAGGAGAAGGCAATGTAGCCATAGGGTCGCTTGCCCAGGTACTGGCCGTTGATCCACACTTCGCTGTTCTGATAGATGCCGTCGAACTCGATGAGGACGGTGCGGTCCTTGTACGACTCGGGCAGGCGGAAGCGTTTTCGATACCAGCCGATGCCGGTGGGAAGGCTTCCCTGGGCTTTCTCCTGGTCGCTGAAAGGGCCTTCGATGCTCCAATCGTGAGGCAGGTCGAGCGTGCGCCAGGCGGAATCCGGGAACTCTGGCTGCTGGGCGCCGGGCGAGTCTCCCTTGAGAAACTTCCACCCGAAGTCGAAGCTCTCGCGGATTCTCCCCGCGGAACTCGCCGGCTGATTCTGGGCGTGCAGCGCGGAGACGAGCGCGGCCCCACTGACGGCCTGTCGAAGAAGGCCGCGGCGGGTAAGAGTGTGTGGATTCATGTGTCGCTCCTTGTCCGAGCTGAGCTCGGATGCACAAGGCGGAGCCTTATGCCACTTAGTGCTTTGTGAACTTGTCAAAAACCGTCATCACCGGCAAGGCGTTGCCGTCGGCATCGAAGAACCCGCGCCCGCCGCGTGCGCCGGAGACCGCGGCTTCCCACCAGAAAACACCCTTGCCGAGGCCGAACGGCGTGGCTTGCACGGCGCGGTTCACCTCTTCCAGGAATTCTTTCTGCCCTTCGGGAGATTCCGGGAAAGGCGCGGGTTTCCTGGTGTACTCGCGCGGCTGCCAGTTATAGGCGGCCTCCACCACCATGATGTCCTTGTGGTATTCGTTGGCCATGAAGATCAGGTTCTCGCGCAGGTCGTTCAGGCTGCCGTGCCACCAGGGGTAGTAGGATTGTCCGATGACGTCATACTTGACGCCGTAGGAATTCAGCTTGTCGAAAAACCACTTGGTCTTGGCCGCGTCGCCGCCTTTATCGATGTGGATCATGATGCGCGGGCGGCCAGCCGCGCCCGCGCCGGCTTCCACGCCGGCGATTCCGGCCTTGACGAAATCCGCGAAGTGGTCCCAATTGGCGGGCAATTTGGCATCGGGCCAGAGCATTCCATTGGTGATTTCATTGCCGATCTGCACCATGTCCGGCAGCACGCCGGCATCGCGGAAGGCGATGGTGGTCTGCCTGGTGTAATCGAGCAGCGCCTGCACCATCTGTTCGTGCGACATACCCTCCCAAGCCTTGGGAATGAACTGTTTGCCCGGGTCGGCCCAGGTGTCGGAGTAGTGATAGTCCAGCAGGAAGCGGTAGCCGAGCTGGTGCGCCGCTTTGGCCAGCGCGATGGTGTACTCCAGACTATTGGGAAGTTGCGTCGGCGTGTGAAACAGGCGCAGCCGGATCCAGTTATAGCCGTGATCCTTAAAGATCTCGAGGCCCGGCTTGGCTTCGCCATTGTCCTTGAAGACAATGCCGCGGTCTTCGTTCTGCTTGAGGAATGACAGGTCGGCGCCTATCGCATAATCCGCCGCGCGCAAACCGGCGGCAGCGCAGATGAGAAGCAGCAATGCCCGTTTCATGATCGTTTGACCGAGACGACGACGGTGTGGTCAGCCGCATTTTAGCGGATTGCAAAAGCAGTTGTATCCAGCGCTGGAATAGGATATGCTCTCCCCCAATGCTGTAGCTGCAAATCGTAGGGGGAAAAATGAAACGGCTTCTCACGCTATTCGCATATTTTGCGCTCGCCGGCAGTTCCTACGCGCAAATCGCTACCACAACCTCGCTGGTCGGCACGGTCTCCGATTCGAGCGGAAAAGTCATTGCAGGGGCCAAGATCACGGCCGTCAACGCCGAGACTCTGGACACGTACAGCGCACTTTCGAACCAGGATGGGAACTATCGGATCGACTTCGTTCGCGTGGGCACGTACGACGTTGCCGCCGAATATCCCGGGTTTTCCCACCTGCAGCACACCGGCAGCATCGTCAGCATGAATCAGATTGTGCGCAACGATTTTACGCTCCATCCGGGCTCGGTGCAGGAATCGGTCTCCGTGGAGGCGGCAGCTCCGGTAATCAAAACGGACGACGCGACTATTTCGGCGACCGTTTCATCCAGGCTCATCGCCGATCTCCCGATGAACGGCCGCAACGCGCTGATGCTGGCGACCACCACGCCGGGAGTTCTGCCGGGCACCAAAGGCACGCAGGGCGTCCCGCCAGGCCAGGACTTCATCGGCGCGGGTACCCGGGAGATTCAGAACAGCATGTCGCTGGACGGCATCAGCATCATGAACAACCTGATTACCACGTCACCCACGCAGCCGATGGTGGAGACGGTGCAGGAGGTGGAAGTCCAGACCGGCACTTATTCGGCCCAGTACGGCGCCTATTTGGGCGTTCATCTCAACATGATCACCAAGGGCGGCACCAACCTGTTTCACGGGAATCTGGTGGAGTTCATTCGCAACGACGCCTTCGATGCGCGGGGATACTTTCTGCCCGCGACCTCGAATAAGACGGCGCTCCGGCAGAACCAGTACGGCTTCGAGTTCGATGGCCCGGTGATTATTCCCAAGCTGTACAACGGTAAGGACAAGACGTTCTTTATGGGATCGTGGGAGCGGCTGCGCAACAAGCGGCAGAGTTTGTCGGCGAACAACACGGTGATGACGGAACAGATGTTCGCGGGGAATTTCTCCCAGACGCCCGTTGTCGTGAAAGACCCCTTAAACAACGGGACGCCCTTCGCGGGGAATATCGTGCCCACCAACCGGCTCTCCCCGATCGCTCTCTCGCTCCAGCAATACTACGTTAAGCCAAGCAACCCGAACGCGATCACGCAGAATTTCACGACGGTATTTCCGGCGACGCTCACCAGCGACGGGACGGTGGACCGGGTAGATCAGAACATCGGCTCCAAAGCCAGGCTGTTCTTCCGATACCAGCGGCAGGTGCAGGCGATCGCCAACGGCAGCGCCATTCCGTACAATGCCGCCCAGATTCCGTCCACTACCGACAACTATACGCTGGGCTATACGCAGACGCTTACGCCGAGCCTGGTCAACGATTTCCGGATCGGCCGCCAGGCGCTGAACACGAATTCCGTGAACTATTTCTATGTCAATGGCATCGCCGATGCCGGGACCAAGCTGGCCATCCCCGGCTTCGATGCGGACACCACGGGCAAGAACCCGGGAACGCCGGAATTCAATGTCAGCGGATTTTCCGGCTGGGGCAACTCAGGGACCAACTGGTTCCAGACCGACCAGACCTGGCAGGCATCGGAACAGATCAGTTGGCTGAAGAGGGATCACGCCATTATGGCGGGCGTGGAACTGCGGAAACTGTATACCTCGCGCAGCGCCGCCAACAGCCCGCGCGGAGTATTCAACTTCAACGGTCAGTTTACGGGATACGCACCGGCCGACTTCATGCTCGGGATGGTGCAAAACCTGGTGACTCCCACCATCCAGTTCCAAGGCGACGTGGCCACCTGGCGGGATGGGTTCTTCGTACTGGACAACTGGCAGGCTTCGAGAAAGCTGACGGTGAACTACGGGATTCGCTATGAACTTCAGACCGTGCCCTACTCGGTGGCCGGATATGCCCGCGAGTTGAACGCCGCGCAGACCGCCGCCGTGCCGGACACAGTACCTTCCCCGGGCTTCCGATTCCACAACCCCAACCACAAGGACTTTGCACCGCGTCTGGGCCTGGCCTACCGGTTGACCGACAAGACCGTGATCCGCGCCGGCTTCGGAATTTACTACAACCCCAACCAGACGAACAGCTTTACGTTCCTTACTACCAACCCGCCATTCGGCAACTCCACCACTTGCACGTCCCTGCCGAACACGCCGACGCTCTCCCTGCAAAATCCGCTCGGCGCTGGGTGCAGCACATCGGTATCGCAGAACTGGATAACCGACAACTGGCACTTGCCGCCCGCTACCATGAACCAGTGGAGCTTTGGCGTCCAGCGGCAGCTTTCCCAATCCACCGGCCTGGACGTGCAGTACCTGGGATCGCATTCGCTCCACCTCGACCGCAGCTTCTACAACAACACGCCGTGGTATCCAGGACCCGGAGCCATCAATCCTCGGCGTCCCAACCAGCTGTTCGGACAGATCCGCACCATCTCCAACGACCTGATTTCGAACTATCATCACCTGGCCGTCTCGGTGCACCAAAGAGTGTTCCACGGAATGCAGGTGGAGGCCAGTTATACCTGGTCGCACGCGCTGGATGTCACCAGCGACTCCAATAATGGCGGGACTCCCATGGATGCCTACAACTGGAGGCGGGATTATGGCAACGCTCCGTTCGACATCCGGCACCGCTTTATGGCAACTTACATCTACGCGATTCCGTTCCCGGAATCCAGCAGCGGATTCCTCAAGGCCGCGTTCAGCGGGTGGCAGCTCAACGGGATCACAACCCTGCAAAGCGGAACCCCCTTCAACCTCTCCATGAACACCGACGCCGCCAATACCAGCTCGCAGGGCACGCAGCGGCCTAATCTGCTGAAAACGCCCGTATACGATTGCGGCGCTGGACATCTCACCGGGTGTATCGATAAGACTGCCTTCGCGGTGCCCGGCAACATCGCGCAAGGCATTTTCGCCTACGGAAATGCCGGCCGGGACATCCTCCGCGGCCCGCACATGTTCAACACGGACATGTCCCTGTTTAAGAGTTTTCAGATCAGGGAGCGGATGAAGTTTACGTTTCGCGCCGAAGCGTTCAACATTTGGAACAACCCCGAATTCGCCAATCCCAGCGCGAATATCGAAGCCGCGACGTTTGGAAACATCACCTCGACCTCGGTGGGATCGAGGGTGATGCAACTCGGCGGGAAATTGTCGTTCTAATAGGAAAACCGTTTCTCGCAAAGACGCGAAGTCGCGAAGAAAACTTTCTTGGCGCCTTTGCGGCCTGGCGAGAAATGCCTTTTCCTTAGTTCAGGCCGCACATGCCGGGAGTGGGGCAGCGCCCGCCGGAGGGGCAGGAGGGCATGTCGGCGCTCTTCGACGCGCCGTTGGCACGCGCGGAGAAGGTGGAGTGTTCCTGCTGCAGGTGGTTCTGGCCGCACGACGGGCAAACCAGAGTATCCGCGTCGGCGGAGCGGCGGACCA
>OBLW0100001794.1_pt1 | contig 17910 bp, 15 predicted proteins | sample 1520161 | NCBI WGS metagenome assembly OBLW01 (sample SAMEA3539309, study PRJEB22396) | soil metagenome | biome: tundra; feature: field; material: soil | place: USA | collected 2010-05 | depth 0.15 m | reverse complement strand
TCCGATCTAAAGGGATTCTGCGCTGATTCGAGTCAGCAGGGCGATGCCTGCAAAACTGTAATTGACCGCGCGCAATTTGAAAAAGTCGTGGACGCGCTGCAACCAGGAATGCCTCCTGCGCTCCGACGGCAACTCGCGACACGATATTCATATGTTTTGAAAATGTCTAGCGCCGCTGAAAAACGCGGGCTCGACAAGACTCCTTTATTTGAACAGAAAATGCAGTTCGCGCGCATGCAAATTCTTTCGCAGGAATTGAGCGTGTCGTTACAAGCCGACTCGCAGAAAGTCAGCGACGAGGATGTCGCAGACTATTACAAGAAGAATGAGTCGTCTTACGTTCAGGCGACGCTAGCGCGGATTTTCGTTCCTCGGAGCAAGCAGATCCCGACTCCGGCTCCAACGCCAAAGCCAAAGACCGGGGCAGCCGGGGCCAAAGCGACGGCGCCAAAAGCGACTCCGCAACCAACCGAAGCGCAGAAGAAAGCCGCCGAAGAAGCAATGACCAAGCTTGCCGAGACGATTCGAGCGCGTGCGGCTAAGGGCGAAAACGTCGACAAATTGCAGAAGGAGGCATTCACCGCCGCGGGAATGCCGGCAAACGCGATCAACACGAAAGTCGAAAAAGCCCGTCGCAGCACGCTGCCACCGAACCACCAGTCGGTGATGGATTTGAACCCAGGAGAAGTTTCCGAAGTGATCAACGATGCGAACAGCGGACACTACATTTACAAGATGATCACCAAAGAAACTTTAACGCTGGAGACAGTGAGCCCGGAGATTAAGAAGACGATTGGCAGCCAGCGTTACCGCGATAGCATGCAAGGGTTCCAGGGAAATGTTGACCTCAATGATGCGTACTTCGGGGCAGCCCGTGGGCCTGGCATGCCACCGCCGCGAGGAGCGCGGCCAAATGCGGAGCATGCCGACGATCCCGATCGCGACTAAATGGAAACGGCAAAACCAACCATTCTAATAACAGGTGTTTCGGGGAATCTTGGACAGCGACTAGTTCCGCAGCTGTCGAATTACAGGGTGGTGGGCGTCGATATCGCGCCCCCCACTCACTCTCCGGTTGACCGCTTCGTTCCACTCGATTTGGGGGCCGAAGAGTCAACGCGCGAACTGCTGCTTCTGTTACGAGAAGTCCAGCCAGTTTCCGTTGTCCACCTGGCCTTCGTGATCGATCCGCAGCGTACAGGCGTAATCGACGTTGATCGCATGTGGCGGATCAATGTTGCGGGTACGGCGCGGCTGATGGAAGCGATCGCGGAGGCAAACCGGAATACTGCGAGCGCGATTCGCCAGTTTATTTTTCTGAGTAGCGTTTCGGCGTACGGCTCAGACCTGCCGCAGCCCGTTACAGAAGATGCGCCGCTTGGCGGCCACACTCTCCCCTACGCAATCCATAAGAAGGAAAGCGATCTGGTGGTACAGCAGCGAGCGCCGTCGTTGCGTGGATGCGGCGTTTTTATTCTGCGTCCGCATATTATTGCCGGAGCCACAGTTGAAAATTATCTGATGGGGGCGTTCCGCGGAACTCCCAACGGCAAGGGTCGTCGGGCAGCGCGAATGCGTGAGTCGGGCAAGCGGCTGCCGTGCATGCTGCCCTATGGGCAGAAATATCTAGATAACAAGATTCAGTTCGTTCATGTCGACGACATGGCCCGGTTGATTGCGTGGATCCTGACGCGGGAGCCGGAGGCGCAACGGTTGACGATTCTGAATGTCGCGGGACGCGGGGACGCATTGACCTTTGCGCAGTGTATTGAAATGGCTCATGCTAAATTGCTGCGCGTACCAGGGCTGTGGACCATGCGACGCGTGTTGCAGTTTCTGTGGGATTGGAAAGTCTCGGCGATTCCTCCCGACGCTGTGCCGTACATGACGGGCGAATACATCATGAACACGGAGCGGCTGAAGCATTTTCTGGGAAATGATTACGCGCAGGTGATTCAGAAAAGCAATGCTGAGGCGTTTGCGGATTCGTTTCAGAAAAACGATTAGGCCCTTGTTCCCCGGTACAATCCTGCTACACCAAAAGTGTAAGGGGTCCAGGAAACCTCGCGAAAGCCCGCTTGATGCATACGTCCGAGCATTTCATCAGGCGTCGGAAAGCGCTCGACTGAGGCGGGCAAATAAGCGTAGGGGCCTCGCACTCCCGAAATCAGGGTGCCGATTGCGGGTAATACTTTCTTAAAGTAAACGCGATAGCATTTTCCAATCAAGCCAGCGGGTTCACCAAAATCCAGGATGCCGCATTCTCCGCCGGGAGCCAGCACACGCGCAATTTCACGCAAGCCTGCGTCGTAATCGGCGAGGTTTCTGAAGCCGAATGCGGACGTCACGAGATTGAAATGTCCATCGGCAAAAGGAAGGCGCAGCGCGTCGGCTTCGATCCAGCGAAGACTCGTCTTCCTTCCCTTTTGGGCCGCACGCCGCAGCATGGCGTGAGAGAAGTCTGCGCCTAGTATCTGCGCGGAGTCGGAGTTGGCGCGGCGGCGCAATGCGAATGTCATGTCGCCGGTTCCACAACAAAGATCGAGCACACGAGCATTCGGACTTTTGAGAATCGCGGCGAACTTTCTAGCGGTACGCCACCACCAAACACGATCGGTGTTGAACGAGAGCACGTGGTTTAGCAGGTCGTAGCGCGGCGCGATCGAGGTGAACATCTCGCGTACGGCCTGGGCCGCGGAGTCGCGGTCTTTCGCGCCTATGGGAGCGGCGCCGACGACTCTCTGATTTGCTTCTTGAGTCATGTTAATTTCGCGCCAGCTTTCGTACTTCGTCGACGGCCGAACGAACGATAGCGTCAGGTACGTCTGTGGTAATTTCAACCTTGCCGATTTCACGGGGCAGAATAAAATGAACAACCCCATGCCGCGTCTTCTTATCGGACCGCAGCCGCTTGAGAATGTTTGACGTCTGCAACTCAAGACGCGGCAGATTACCAAAGCCCAGAACTGAATTCGTGATGCGGCCCGCGGTTACGCTGTCAAGCTTGCCTGTCGACAGCGCGATGTGAGTCGCCGCGATCATTCCCCAGGCGATCGCTTCTCCGTGGAGCAGTTGCGTGTAGCGGGTGTCGGCCTCGAGCGCGTGACCAATCGTGTGACCAAAGTTGAGAACTTGACGGAGGCCGCCTTCTCGTTCGTCGGCGCTAACGATTGAGGCCTTGAGACGCACGGAATCGGCAATTACCTTTTCAACCACGACCGGGTCGCGATCAAGAATCTCGCGGCGACGTTCTTCGAAGAGGCGGAAGAGGCCAGGGTCACCGATGATGCCGCATTTGAGCGACTCGTAAAGTCCGGCGCTATATTCTCGTGACGGGAGAGTCTCGAGAACGGTGGGATCGATGAGCACCGCGCGGGGCTGGTGGAAGGTTCCGAGAAGATTCTTGCCCAAGACTAGATTGACGCCGGTCTTGCCACCGATGGCCGCGTCGACTTGCGCTAAAACTGTCGTTGGAACTTGGATTACGTCTACACCGCGCATGTAGATCGAGGCTAGAAATCCGGTTACATCGCCGACTACGCCGCCTCCAAGCGCGATGAGTGCAATGCCACGGTCGGCACCCTGTTTGACTAGCTTTTCTGCCAATTTTTCTAGAGTTGTGAGCCGCTTTGAGCGTTCGCCGTCGGGCATCTCGAGAACGTCGGATTCGATACCGGCGGCTTTGAGCGATTTCTGAAGAGGCTTCGCCCAGCGTCGACGAACGGGCGCGACAGTGACGATGAACGCGTGGCGATTCTCCAGGAACTTGCCTAAGCATTCGCCGGCTCGATCGAGCAGACCGCTTCCGATGAGCACTTCATAGGAGCGCGACGGCGTGGAGACTGGAACGCTGATCATGAGCATTGATCATAACGTATGGCGATTGGCTTTGAAGCCCCAACTCTCTGCCAGCCCAGAGCGGCTCGGCTGAAGTCGAGCCCTTTGAAAGCAAATTCAAGAACATGCATTTTCCCGCGGCCTGTCAAGCGATGGCCCGCTACGAAGCTCACGCGTTTTCTATCTCAGATCCCTCGAACTCGTTCTTTGAAGGCATTTTAGCGGACTGTGCTTGCTCACATTAATTTAAATAATATTGGCTCCGGCAAATGCTCCCCTGCCACGTCTAATAGCGGTAGCGCATGTTAGGCTTTTTGCTGCACTCTTCGGAGACGCCCTGATTGCTTCGTCGCGTTTTTAAAGCATTTCAATATCGCGATTTTCGCCTGATGTGGATTGGCGCTTGTACTTCCAGCATCGGCACCTGGATGCAGATTGTGGCGCAGGGATGGCTGATCTACCGGCTTAGCCACTCCGCATTTCTGCTGGCGCTTGATCAATTTTTGGGCGGCATTCCTATCTTTCTCTTTTCGCTGATTGGCGGGGTCATCGCCGACCGCATGGAGCGGCGCAAAATTCTGCTGGGCTCGCAGTACGTGCAGATGGCGAGTGCAGCGATATTGACGATTCTCGTCGCAACCGGATACGTGCGTGTCTGGCACATTCTCTGTCTGTCGTTTGTTTCAGGACTCGCGCAGGCGTTTGGCGGTCCGGCTTACCAGGCGCTGATTCCGACGCTGGTTGAAAAGGAGGACATGCCAAATGCCATCGCGCTGAACTCGATTCAGTTCAATGTTGCGGTAATGGTCGGTCCGGCGCTGGCGGGGCAGGCTTTGGCGAAGCTTGGCGAGAAGTGGTGCTTTGGGCTGAATGCACTTTCTTTTCTTGCTCCCATTATTTCGTTGTCGATGATCACGGCCCGATTTTTGCCGGTTAAGACAACCGAAACGATGCTGACCAGCCTGAAGCAAGGGATCCGATTTGCGCGCAAGCAAAATTCGATGGAGGCGCTGATTATTCTGGCGTTTTGCATGACGGGCTTGAGCATGCCGATGCGTACTTACTTCCCTGTATTCGTCAAAGACATTTTCCATCGTGGTCCGGAGACTTACGGCAACCTGCTGGCGCTGATGGGGCTGGGGTCGATTTTTGGTTCGCTGACGATTGCCAGCGCTGGCAATATGAAGCGGAAGGGCGTGGTCGCTCTAGTCGCGATGATGGCCTTGGGGGCGGGGATTGCGGGCTTTGCCTTATCAAAATCGTTGCCTCTCAGCAGCACATTACTGGTGCTGGTCGGCGCTTCGATGATGGCAGTTTTTGCCACTGTCAATTCATTGGTGCAGTTGATTACTACAAACGAAATGCGCGGGAGGGTGATGAGCGTCTACAATTTCGCGTTTCGTGGAGGGATGCCCATGGGGAATCTCTTGTCGGGATGGCTGGTGCCGCTGTTTACCGCTCCGGTGGTGCTTAGTGTGAATGGATTTTTATTGATTGCGCTGGCGCTGTACTTCTTGTTGGTGCAACGGCGGATGGCGGCGCTCTAGTCGCCGTTCGCGAGTGTCTCTCGCTTAGAATTCTTTGGCTTTGAAGGTGAAATTCAGCTCTTTCGTTTCATTGCCACTTACCGTCACCTCGGCGTTTTGCGTACCGTAATCCTCGTGCCACGCAGTGATTGTGTACTTACCCGGGGGCAGGTTGGGCAAATTAAAGCCTCCTCCACCTTTGCTTACGTCGTAGTGCGACGTTTTGAGGACGGCGAAGTAGCCGCGCATCCAAGGATGGACACTACATTTCACCGGAATGAATTCCGCTTTATCGTAGCGCTCGACGATGGGCGCGGCACCCGGCATCTGGGACTTGTTCCACTCGCGATTCGCCTTGGCCAGCGGGTGAACGTTGTGCGGCGACTGATCGCTATTGATGATGCGGAGTTCCTGATTGACATGCATGGGCAGAATGTGGGGAATGTACTGACATCCCTTCTGCTCGAAGGTGACGGCCTGAGCCGGGACTTGGCTGTCGTCCGGGGCTCCGGAGGAAACATAGACAACTACGTTGTTCAACGCGTTGTTGGGTCCGGTCACAACCATTTCGTTGGTTACAGGTGTGGCGTGCTGACTGGCGCATCCGGGCTCTTTCGACATGTCGATCGGTTTTTGTCGGGCAGGCGTGCCGGTATAAGTGACTTTGCCGGTGATTGTTCCGGCAAGTACTGGCAGCGAGCTCATCGCGACTGACATGGTAATGACCAGACTAGTGAACAATATCGTTCGAAAATAACTAAGTTCCCGACGAAAAGCGGTAGATCGTCGTATCCCTATAAATGACAGCTTGACTGTGGCGATTGTGCGTCTCATCCCGTAATATCTTAAACAAAGGTTTGACCAGAAACGAGGAACTATGACTGCTATCGAAGATAAAGTTCAGGAGCGCGGTGCCGCTCAGTTTCCCGCTCTCGCGCCGCCGCGCCGTTATTTGTTTGGACCAGGACCGACCATGGTTCATCCGCGCGTATATGAGGCGCTGTCGAAGCCGATTGTTGGGCACCTTGACGCTTACTTCATCCAGGTGATGCAAGACGTCCAACAGTTGGTCAAGACTGCTTATGGAACCAAAGATGGCGCCACGCTGGTGATTTCGGGCACGGGCAGCGCGGGCATGGAAGCTGCCGTGGCTAACTTTGTCGAACCCGGAGCCAAGATCGTGATCTTCGCCAACGGATATTTCTCCGATCGGTTGACGGAGATGGCGAAGCGGCACAGCGCCGAGGTCGTTCGCTTTGAGAAGGGTTGGGGCGAGACTTACACCGATGATGAGGCGAAGGAATTTATTCGGCGCGAGAAGCCGAAGGTGGTGGCTTACGTTCACGCGGAAACCTCGACTGGAGCACTGCAGCCCGGCACGGCGATTTGCGCAGCCGCGCACGAAGTTGGCGCTCTGGTGATTGCCGATTGCGTGACCTCGCTTGGCGGGCTGCCCGTAGAGTTCGACAAGACGGGCATCGATGTCGCCTACAGTTGCACGCAAAAAGGGCTGAGCTGCCCTCCGGGATTATCGCCGATGGCGATGTCACAGCGGGCGATGGAATGGCTGCGAGCGCGAAGTACTCCAGTGCGCAGTTGGTATCTCGATCTGAAATTGATTCATGATTACTCCACCGTATCGCACCGCTACCATCACACGGCACCGATATCGATGTTCTACGCGCTGCGTGAGGCGTTGCTGGTGATCGCCGACGAAGGCTTCGAGAATCGCTGGGAACGGCATCGCCATTGCCATAAGCTTTTTGTGCAAAGCATCGAAGAGATGGGCTTGAGCATGCACGTTCCGGCCGAGCATCGCATTCCTACGCTGAATACGGTCTGCGTTCCAAAGGGAGTCGACGAGGCGAAGGTGCGCAAACAGTTGCTGGATGGGCCGGGAATTGAAATCGCTGGTGGGTTCGGTCCGCTGGCGGGCAAAGTCTTCCGCATCGGAGTGATGGGACCCTTGGCGACGGAAGATAACGTGAAATTTTTTGTGACAGAATTTAAGAAAGCCATTGGGTAATCGGATCATCTGACCATCGGGTCATCGAGCGATTAAAACCAAATTGCACTCGACCTTAGATGACCCGATAGGACCGATCACCCGATCACCTGATTTTGTTCTTTGAAGGCCACGATGTCTCTGGAACCTCGCATCCTCGACCAGTTCCGCGCAATTGTTGGGAAGGGTTTGATCACTGAAACATCTCAACTTCATACCTACGAATGCGACGGGCTGACGAACTTCCGCGTGCTGCCGCAGGCCGTTCTGCTTCCGACTTCGACGGCTGAGGTGCAGGCAATCGTGCGCATCTGCCAACGCGAGAAAATCCCTTTTGTCGCTAGAGGCTCGGGCACCGGGCTCAGCGGAGGGGCGCTGCCGGTCGATAACGGCATTGTCATCAGCTTGGCCCGCATGAATCGCATCCTCGAAGTTGATCTGCCGAACGCGCGCGTGGTCGCGGAGCCGGGAGTGATCAACGCAGATGTTACGCAGCGCGTGGCTCCGCACGGCTATTTTTATGCACCCGACCCTTCGTCGCAGTCGGTGTGCAGCATTGGCGGAAATGTGGCGGAGAACTCCGGCGGCGCGCATTGCCTGAAATATGGATTCACTACGACACATGTGCTCGCGCTTGAGGTAGTTCTTCCGGATGGATCGATTGTGAATCTTGGCAGCCGCGCGGTGGATCGTCCGGGCTACGATCTGCCTGGGGTTTTTGTGGGTTCCGAAGGGACGCTTGGGATCGCAACTAAAGTTGTGCTGCGCATCGTGAAGAAGCCCGCGGTTATTCAAACTTTGCTAGCGGCGTTTAACACAACTACAGAAGCGGGTGCGGCGGTTAGCGGAATCATCGGCGCCGGAATGTTACCGGCAGCCATCGAGATGATGGACAACCTCGCGATTCAGGCGTCCGAGGCTTCGGTTCATGCTGGGTACCCGAACTGCGGTGGATTGTTGCTCGTGGAACTGGACGGCCCTGCCGCCGAGGTCGAGCACTTGATGGAGCAGGTCGACGAGATCTGTACGCAATGCGGAGCATGGGAAATTCGAGTTGCGCAGTCGGAGGCTGAACGCGCCGTTGTCTGGAAGGGGCGCAAGGCCGCCTTTGCCGCTATGGGCCGGATCTCACCGAACTATATCGTGCAAGATGGCGTTATTCCGCGAACCGCGCTGCCTAGAGTTCTTAGCGAAATCGAGCGCATGAGTGCCGCGGAGGGATTGCGCGTGGCCAATGTCTTTCATGCGGGTGATGGGAACCTGCACCCGCTGGTGCTTTATGACGCACGCATTCCGGGTCAGGAGGAGCGCGCCATGGAGCTTTCGATCAATATTTTGCGGTTGTGCGTCGCCTGCGGCGGATCGATCACAGGCGAACATGGCGTTGGCGAAGAGAAAAAGATGATGATGTCGGAAATGTTTGCGGAGCCTGACTTGGAGACGATGCAATTGGTGCGCTGCGCCTTCGATCCCGAACAGCTTTCGAATCCGGGCAAGGTTTTCCCTCGCACGCGTCTCTGTGCGGAGCGAACCGGCCCGTACCAGCCACATCCTCTGGAGATAGCCGGAGTCGCGCAGTTTTTTTAAAAGTCTTATGGAAACAAATCCATCGTTGGGAAGGGCGGACTCAGAAACGTCAGTCGCGGGCGTAGAGACCGCTTGGGGTGATCTGCGAGCGCTGATGGGTGCGGAGCACATGCGGCTATCATCGGCGCACGACACGGTCGATGGCGTCACGCCGCAGATGGTCGTCGAACCGGGAACTCCTGAAGAAGTGGCCGCAGTGCTTAAAATCGCGAAAATAGCCGGACTGCCGGTAATTCCGCGCGGCTGTGGATCCAAACTGGATTGGGGGAATCCTCCGCGAAATGCAGACTTGATTCTTTCAATGCGCCGCTTGAACCGTGTCGTCGAACACGCGTGGGGAGACATGACGGCGACGGTCGAAGCGGGATGCACATTTCAACAACTGCAAGAAACTCTTGCCGAGCATGGACAGCGGCTGGCGCTCGATCCGCTATGGCCGGAGCGCTCGACCGTCGGCGGCATACTCGCAACCAATGATAGCGGCCCACTTCGCATCCGCTTTGGAAGCTTGCGCGACTTAGTCATCGGAGTGACGCTAGCTCTTCCAGATGGCACGCTGGCCAAGAGCGGCGGCAAGGTTGTCAAGAATGTCGCCGGATACGACCTGCCAAAGCTGGCGACCGGTGCTTTCGGAACTTTGGGAGTTATCACGCAAGCGATTTTCCGGCTTCATCCTGTTCCGAAAGAAACACGCACTCTGAGCTTTTCGATTTCCGATAACGAAGGCGTGCACGCTTTGCTGCTTGCGATTCATGACTGCAATATGGTTCCGACCGGTGTGCAGGTGCGGGCCGGGAGTTCTGCGATGCCGGTCATCGACTTGCGATTCGAAGGGACGCAAACCGGCTGTGAGGCGCAGATTGCGCAGACGATGACAATGGCCTCAGCGGCACAACGTATCGATTCTCCTGCGGATGTCTGGCAGTCGCATTTGGAAGTATGGAACGGAGCGGAAGCTTCGGTAGTGTGCAAGTTTACTTTTTTGCCCGCCGACCTTGGCAGTCTTCTGGACGAAATTAAAAGCGAATTGACAAAGGTCGGTTCGACTTGGCGCGTTGTCGCGCAGACCGTAGGGGTCGGCTATCTACGGATCGAATCGCGGGGGATCGAATCGCAAGATCGCGCATCCCTTCGTCCTCTGTTTCAAGACTTGCGCAAGAAACTGGAGACTCGTGGCGGTTCGTTCGTACTTCTACGATGCCCTCTGGAGATGAAAACGAAAATCGATGTTTGGGGGAGGGCAGGCGACACGCTGCCGTTGATGAAAAGCATCAAGGCACAATTCGATCCGACCGGCATCCTCAATCCCGGTCGCTTCCTTGGTGGAATCTGATGACGGAAGATGTGATGGCAGAACCCGCGAGCGCGGCTTTAGTGGCCTGCCCGAGCGCTTTCGACTCGCACCATCCTCCATCGAATGACTTGGTCAACGAGTGTGTGCATTGCGGATTCTGCCTGGCCACCTGTCCTACTTACGCACTTTGGGGCGAGGAGATGGATTCTCCGCGTGGGCGAATCTATCTGATGAAATTGGCATTGGAAGGCAAGGTACAGATTGATCCGACATTCGTGAATCACATGGACAATTGCCTGGGATGCATGGCGTGCATGACGGCGTGTCCTTCTGGTGTGAAGTACGACAAGTTGATTGAGGCTACGAGGGCGCAGATCGAACGCAATTATCCTCGGGCCGCGCCCGACGGATTTCTGCGGCGAATGATCTTCAATATCTTTCCGCGACCCGATCGATTGCGACTGCTTCTAGGGCCGTTGCGCATTTACCAGCGCTCGGGGCTACAAAAGCTAGCGCGCCGCAGCGGTCTGCTGAAGCTTGTACCGGCCGGCCTGCGCGCTATGGAAAACCTGGCGCCGGCGTATCGCAAACAAAGAACAAGTTCTATCCCGTTGCCAGAGCGTATTGAAGCGCAGGGCCAACAGCGCATGCGGGTGGGCTTGCTGCTCGGGTGTGTTCAGAGTGCACTTCTACCCGAGGTCAACGCCGCGACGGCTCGCGTGCTCGCCGCCGAAGGGTGCGAAGTGATCATTCCCAAAGATCAAGGTTGCTGCGGCGCGTTGATGGTTCACGTCGGAGAAGAAAACGCGGCACTTGATTATGCTCGCCACACGATCGACGTCTTTGAACGCGCCTCAATCGATATCGTGGTGATCAACGCGGCTGGCTGCGGATCGAGCATGAAAGAATATGGCCATCTATTGCGCGACGATCTGAAGTACAGCGAGCGGGCCAAAGAATTCTCCGCCAGATGTCGCGACATATCCGAAGTCTTAGCAGGGCTGGAGCCGCGTGCTCCTCGCCATCCGCTGCGCTTAAAGGTCGCTTATCAGGATGCGTGCCATTTACAACATGCGCAGGGAGTGAAGATGCAGCCGCGCTCCGTGCTCGGGCAGATTCCCGAGCTACAGATTTTGGAACCGGCGGAAGCTTCGCTATGTTGCGGGTCTGCGGGAATCTATAATCTCGTGCGTCCCGGACCCGCGAAAGAACTTGGCGACCGCAAAGTTCGCAACGTACTGGCAACCTCGCCAGACATTGTCGCGACGGGCAATCCCGGATGCTTGCTTCAGCTGGAGAGCGGACTACGGCTTGCTGGGAGCAGTGTTCCGGTTGTTCATATGGTCGAGGTTGTCGATGCTTCCATCCGAGGGATCTCGCCCGACGCTCTGCTGAAGCGGTAACCGCTATACTTCTCGCCTGCCCCTTCGCTGCATTGCACCGACAATGATGCAACCCGTTGATCAATCAATTTCCCTAAAATTTCCCCGTATACCCGCGACCTGCCAACTTGCTATCCTAATCTGGCGGGCGTTTAAGCATAGGCATCCGGCCAAGAATAGTTCTGCATCGCCAGTTATAAACCTCATGCAAATGATGTTTATCGTTTTCGCGCAGATCTTCTCTACGCTTTGGGCACATAAGCTTCGTTCGTTCCTCACGATGTTTGGCATCGCATGGGGCGTCGGTTCCCTGCTGCTGCTCGTTGGCCTGGGCGAAGGCTTCAGAACCGGCAATAAGCGTAACCTGTCTGAATTCGGCGAGAACATCATGTTCCTGTACCCGGGTCGCGCCCCGGCGGTTGCAGGAAGCATGAATTCGGCGCGGCAGTACCGGCTTACCTATCAGGACTACCTCGACATTCGCAAAGAATCACCGCATATCAAGACGATCACTCCCGTGCTCGCTACCGATGACGTACATGCGGTGAGCGAGTACGCGAGCGCCAGTGGGCAACTTACCGGTGCGGAGCCGCAGTACAACGGAATTCGATTCCTTCCGCTGAAACAGGGACGCTGGCTGAACGAATTCGATGAAAGTCAGAAGCGCGACGTGGTCGTTTTGGGCGACGAGATGACCCACAATCTGTTTCCTGGGCATCCTGCGATCGGTTCGTTCATCCTGCTGAATGACCACCGTTTTGAGGTGATCGGCACCCTGAACCGCGTCGGCCGCGGAGATGAAAACTCTACCAATACACGTTGCTATATTCCGTTTCAGGTAATGCGCAGCGATTTCCCTCTCAAGGGCGAAGAATCATTTGACGCGATTTCGTTCGTTAATTATCAGCCACGGACGGCCGACGAGCACTTGATTGCACAAGACGAGGCTCGCCGTGTCGTCGCGCGAAATCACCACTTCGACTATCACGATTTGGACGCCTTCGAAGGTTGGGATACCGTGCAGCAGGCGCAGATGATGGGGACGATATTCGACGCGATGAACGAGTTCCTTGGCACGGTCGGTTTAGTAACGCTTGCGCTGGGGGCCATCGGCGTGATCAATATCATGCTGATCGCGGTCACGGAACGTACACGTGAAATCGGTCTGCGCAAAGCTCTCGGCGCGACTAACCGCAGCATTATGCTGCAATTTTTCGCGGAAGGCGTTCTGCTGACGCTCGTCAGTGGTTTGATCGGCATGGGATTTGCCGGTGGCTTGATGGCGCTGCTTGGCAATTACAATGGTCCTGGAGGCTTTGATCCTCCGCGGCTGGTTGCGAAAACCGCGATTCTAGCGATCGGTAGCCTTATGTTAGCGGGCGTCGCCGCCGGCGTTTATCCCGCGCGCAAGGCAGCGCGACTGGAGCCGGTGGAAGCGTTGAGGAAGGAGTAGAACAATTTGTGATTGGTAGTTTGTAATTTGCAATTTCAAGCGACTTGGGATTCCAGATTACCAAATTACAAATCACAAATTTACAATTCTCATGGTTCGCGACCTGCTTCAGGAGTCCTATAACGCGATGCGCCACAATGGGCGTCGGACCGCGCTCACCATGCTGGGCATGGCTTGGGGAATCGCCACGGTTGTCATGCTTCTTGCTTATGGCGATGGTTTCGGACGCGCTTGCGCGAACATCTTTGCGAATTTCGGAACGAAGCTCATGATCGTTGTCCCCGGTCGTTCGACTATGCAGGCTGGAGGGCAAAAGGCCGGCGTCGCTCTGCGATTTACGCTCGACGACGTCGATCTGCTCACCTCTAACATTTCGCAGATTACGCACATCACTCCCAGCTGTGACAAGCAGTCGACGGTGCAGTATGACACCCGTTCTTACACGATGGACGTGAACGGGGAATACCCTAATACCCTCACTATTCGCGCTCTGGCCCTGGCGCAGGGGCGCTTCTACAATCCGGAGGACGAAATCCAGCGGGCCCGCGTGGCAGTAATCGGTTCTGACACGAGGGACAAGCTTTTTTCTGGGCGCAACCCGATTGGGGAACACATCCGCATCGATGGAATCAGCTACGAGGTGATTGGTGTGCTTGCGCCCAAGATGCAGGCGGGCGATGACAATATCAATCGCGTTGTGTACATCCCCTTTACCTCAATGAGTGATTTCAAGGACACTCACTATCTCGGTTCGATTTGGTTCAACTATGAAACTAACGACTATGAGCGGATTGAACAGTCGGTGCGCTACATCCTGGCCGATCAGCATAAATTCAATCCGGCAGATCGCCGCGCCGTCCAAGTCTTTAATCTGATGGTGCAGGTGCATCAGTTCGAGGTCATCACGATAGGCTTGAAGATTCTGTTGGCGTTCATTGGCACACTGACGCTCGGCATTGGCGGCGTTGGTCTGATGAACATCATGCTCGTATCGGTTACGCAGCGTACTCGCGAGATTGGCGTAGAGAAAGCGCTGGGAGCGCGGCGTCGCCACATCTTCTTTCAGTTTCTCGCGGAGGCTCTCACCATCACTTTCATGGGCGGACTTCTGGGCATCATCCTGGCATACGTCGTCGCGTTCTCCGCTGGCCGTTTGACGCTTTACAGCGCTATGGCTAAACATGCCGAGGCGGGAGACATTCGCTTGATGATTAATCCGCTGACACTGATCGTCGCGGTTGTCATTCTAACTGCCGTTGGTTTAATCAGCGGCATGATCCCGGCCATCAGAGCTTCTAACCTTGATCCTATCGAGGCACTTCGCTACGAATAGGATTACATTTTGGGGCTGTGATTTGTTGTTGCGATTTTCCGCTAGCGAAATCCTAACTACCCAGCGCAACATCTAAACTGAAGTAGTGTTATTCAATCTGAGGAAGGTGAAAACATGAAGAAGCTGATTGGATTGCTCGTGATCTGTATCGCGTTTTCTCTCTCAGCGGTAGCTCAACACGAAGCCCACGGAGGCCGACCAGAGGTTGGCGGAGGCCATGAAAACATTCCGAGGCGAGGACCGGCGCGGGTCGAAAATGGCCGTCCAGCAGAAGAGAATCGCCACTTCGATGACCGCGCAGGACATCCTAACGCTCCGCACGTAGATAATGGTCGCGTTTGGGTTGGCCATGATACCGGGCGCGCTGATATTCATTACCACTTGGATCATCCGTGGGAACACGGGAGATTCACGGGAGGCTTTGGGCGCGGTCACGTATGGCGCATTGGCGGTGGCGGTCCCGGCCGATTCTGGTTTGGAGGCTTTTACTTCTCTGTAGCCCCATACGATGTCGGTTACTGTGACGGCTGGGCGTGGGATTCGGATGAGATCTCCATCTTTGACGATCCCGATCATCCGGGATGGTACCTCGCTTATAACGTCAGGCTAGGGACGTACGTACATGTCATGTACTTGGGAAGTTAGTACCTGGTACGACGAGAAATAATTAGAGCGGAAGTTGCGATGGAGGGACAGGTAGGTTGCCCGTCCAGCCGGACGAGATTGCCCGGCGCTCCACCGCTAACTTTGTCTATTATTTCTTGTCTTCTGGTTTGGCTGATCTATCGTCTTTACTCTTATCAGCGTTCTTGTCGACGATCGATAGCAATTCGACTTCGAAAGTCAGAGTTGCGTTCGGCTCGATTCCGCCACGTGGCTCTCCGCGCTCGCCGTAGGCCAGGCTCGAAGGGATAAAGAGTTGCCACTTCGATCCCACGGGCATTAACTGCAGCGCTTCGGTCCAACCTTTAATCACCTGACTCACGCCAAATGTCGCCGGTTCTTTGCGCTTGTAGGAGCTGTCGAATTCCGTGCCGTTGATCAGCGTGCCGCGATAATTGCACACAACGGAATCGGTCGCGGTGGGCTTCGGTCCTTTGCCTTCGGTCAGAATCTTGTACTGCAGGCCGCTAGGCAACGTCACGACGCCTTCTTTGCTTTTGTTCGCGGCGAGATAGGTTTCGCCCTCAGACTTGTTCTTCTCGCCCATCTCTTTTGTCTTCGCCTGCTGTTCCTTTTGAACTTCGGACTGCACCTCATTGAGCACCGCTTTTGCTTCTTCTTCCGTCAGCTTCGTCTTCGTGCCCGCCGCGGCGTCTTTCATTCCCTGGGCGACAAGATTCCAATCCACCTCAATCGACTGTTTCTTTAATCCTTGTGAATAGCCGGTACCGATGTTCATTCCCAGGGCGTAACTGAACTTTTGTTTTCGTGTGGTGAGCGCCGTACCTGCCGTGGCAGGGGCCGCAGTTGTCTTCTTGGCGGGAGTCTTCGGAGTTGTGGCTGCTGGAGCCGATTGTGTCGTTGCCGCCGGAGTGCTTGCTGCGGGAGTCTGCTGCGCAAAACCAACCCCGGGCATCATCATCGCGGCGGCCAATAGGACCGCTGGTGTAATAGATCTTTGCATTCATCTATTGTCACATTGCCCCGCATTCTGCGCCAGAGCGGACGGTGCAAACAGTCGATACGGGTACCGCCATTAGAGTTGCTGGCCGGCTCTGTTGTTGCACATAATTACCCCAGTTTCGCTATAATCCCTGCATGAAAACCTTCCGATTGCTTCCGCTAGTACTTCTGGTGATTAGTTTTGCGTCGCTCAGTTCGGCCAAGACCGTAGTTCATCTGAAGGACGCTCAAGGTAAAGATGTCGGCACCGCCGCGATATCGGAGTCCGGTGGCGGGATTAAGATGGACGTGAATTTGGAGAACCTGCCTCCGGGCGAGCACGCCATTCACTTTCATCAAAATGCGCAGTGCGAAGCGCCAGACTTTAAGTCCGCAGGAGGCCATTTCAATCCGGACGGGAAAAAGCATGGATTGGAGAATCCGGAAGGCCACCACGCTGGAGACAATCCCAATTTTACGGTCGGAGCGAACGGCAAAGCGCGGTTCAAGGTCGAGAGCAAAGATGTGAATTTGGGAAGCGACAGCCACTCTCTATTCAGCAACGGAGGAACGGCGCTGGTGGTGCACGCAAAAGCGGACGACCAGAAGACCGACCCAACCGGGAATGCGGGCGACCGAATCGCTTGCGGAGTGATTACGAAATAGCGGCTCGGAAAGTATTCCGAGCGCCGTCGGAACCATTCCTGTTTTTCTTGTTTCTTTCTCTGCGGATGTGTTACTTCGCTGCTGTTTCTTGGCTAAAGGCGCACATCCATTTTCCATCGCGCTTGCGCCATAGTGAAGAAACATGGACTCGGGCTGCAAACTCTTTACCGCGATTTTTCCCGCTCTCGGTTAACGTGTAAACGATCAACCCCGAATCCTCCGATATAGCTACGTACCGGACGTCATCCATCGAATACCCGTGCAACCGGAAGTCGGCGGTGTGTTTCATGACCTCAGCCTTGCTGGACGAACCGTGCGCGTCAACAAAGACGGCATCCTCCGCAGTTGCAGCGGCGAAGGCCGTCAAGTCTCCAGACTTTAACGCATCGAGGCCCGCACGCTCTTGAGCAACAATCCGACTTTGAAGAGACGGGCGTTGAGGGGGCCAGGGTCGGGCGGTTCAGCTCCGGGAGCAGGCAGTAGCGGCACCTGCGCTTGTGCGAAGCCGAGTAGCGTTATCAGCACGATCAGCGAGACGCCACTCGACGCAAGTAAATTTCTCATAGCGTTCCTCGAAATTTGCGGAAAAACCGGTCACCTCGACCACCCTGCCTTGCCAAACGCCCGCGCTCCAGCGTCAGTTGCTACGGGTCACTTTCCCGCCGGAACGTACAGCACGGGTACATTTTGTTTACTCACCATTTCATTCAGCGCCACTAGGTCTTTCGCCATCAAGTCGCGATATTGTGCCAGCAGCGGCTGAGCCTGTTTGTCCAGTTCGTCGTAGACCTCATATTGCTGCTTCGTGGGCGCGGCATCCGCCGCCTCCACACTGAAGAGCAGCGAGTGAAGCCGTTCATCGATCAGCACTGGATAGTTAAGATTTGATTCCGAACTCTTTGAGTTGACCTGAAGTAGCGCCGACTCTAGATCAAGACTTTTCTTGTCGAAGTCTTTCATCGCCGCCAAAAGCGCCGAGTAATGCGCGTCGTCTCCGCCAAAACGACGAGTGAGGCCACGGGTTTGCACGCGCACTTCGCGGATCGTCGCAACCGCCTCGTGAATTGCAGACTCCTGTGCTACCAGCTTGCGGCCCAGCTCAGCCTGCTTTTGCACGTCTTCGACTGAAGCCTTCACCCGCGGATCAAGCTTCAATTCCAATGTCGCGGTGTACGATTTTCCATCGGCCGTGAGTCTGACCTGATACGATCCCGGCGGCACC
>OBLW0100001790.1_pt1 | contig 17939 bp, 12 predicted proteins | sample 1520161 | NCBI WGS metagenome assembly OBLW01 (sample SAMEA3539309, study PRJEB22396) | soil metagenome | biome: tundra; feature: field; material: soil | place: USA | collected 2010-05 | depth 0.15 m | reverse complement strand
ACGCCGGCGGCAAGCTCTCGTGCGCCGGAGCCGATGCGAAGAACGGTGGCACCAGCGCATCCGACGCGCTGGCTCCCGCCAGCCGCATCGACGCGGGGTCGAGCATCGGGATCACATACGTAGGCAGCACGCCGAACGCGAGGCACAGCACCGCCAGGATGGCCATAGACGCGAGCGCGGCCGGGTTGGTTTCGGTCACGCGCCGCTCCCCGTCGAGCCGGCGCATTCCCAGAAAGCTCATCGCGAACACCTTCACAAAGCAGGTGACCGCCAGTGCCGCCGTCAGCGCGAGCCCCGCGCCGCACAGGGCAAACACGATCTTCGCGCCGGACGAAGACAGCTCTGCCGAGCGCGGTCAAGGGCATCCATTTGATCAGGCCGCCGAGCCGGTCCATATCGCGCGTGCCGGTCTGCGTCTCCACAGCGCCGACGCCGAGGTACAGAGTCTGAAAAAGCGACTTGCGGCATTGCGCAATTCCGGCACGCCCCCGCCTCTTACCGCGGTAGCGGCGAGCGGCACCGCTGCTCATCTGCTCGTCACGCCCAGAATAGAAGCCTGTCCCATGTGCAAGCGCGTGAGCGATGTGCTGTTCGAGTTTCTGTGCCAATTCCAATACGAGCTGGTCAGTTCGGCTGAGGCGCGCCAGCGATTCGCCGCTACTGGCGACCTGTGCGGGGCACACGTGCGGCTCTATGCGTCTATGGCGAGTGAGCGCGGCATCTGCCTCGCGCTCGTACCCCTCTTGCAGCGACTGACCGCGACACTGCGGGACGCGGTGGCGCAAGCGGGGAGCGACGCAAGCTCCTCGGCGCCACGCGAGATACTGCGGGCAGCCGATGCGGAATGCATTCTGTGCCGAATCCAGAATGACACCGAACTAAAGGCGATTCAGGAGTTGGCCGCTGGTCAGGATAGGGCTCAGTCTACCGCGCATGATCCGCCGCCATTCCTGTGTTTGCCTCAGTTGCGAATGACGACCTCATATGTCGGCAACCGGAGCTGGCTGCGCACGTTGTTGCAGAACGAAGCCGGGGCGACCGAGCGGCTCACCGAGGACATGCAGCGTTACGCGCTCAAGCGCGACGGCATACGACACCGGCTGGCAACGGAGGAGGAGTCGCAGGCCGCAAAGGCTGCGATCGCATTGATCGCCGGGCCCCATTGATGAAATCCGGCGTACCCATGAAGTGATTGAATTTGGGATGCCTCTCACGGGCGATTTGCGGTGCAATCATGGGCAGCAATTGAGGTCCGCGCAGATGGAATTTATTGTTTGCGTAGGCAAATCGGTCTGCGCAGAACGCACTAGCTGTTCCTGAGACGCCACTGTCGCCATCCGCTCGAAATCGTGCTGGTTATCGTAGTCTTCCAACGCCCGACGAGTTTGACTTGGCATGGCGTGCGCAGTACTCAGGGCCAATGTTGCCCATCCCGGACAAACAGGGGATGCGGCAGGCGGACTGCTGGCCGATAAACGTGAAGTCGCCGTGGACGACGAGCAGCGCGGCCGCGTGGGTGGTCGGCGGATCCTCGACGCTGACGGTCTGCGTGTGCCGGTGGCGCTAAGCCGAGGCAAAGACCAAAATGGGGCGGCCGGTATTTCTTGCCTCAGTTGGCAGAAATTCTCGGAAAGGGATGAAATCCGGCATATTCAAAGAACCGATCGCCTTCTCATATCGCCTTCTCATTGCGGTTGGGCACCGATTTGAATTCGGAACACTTTGGCTATTAAGTGCAACGCATCTGGTTTGTCCCATTCTTGAGCGCCGTAGATTTTGTCGAGCACTCGACCATTGGCGCCGACGAGAACAGTTAAAGGCAGCCTCGAGGCACCGAGCATATTCTCCATCAACAGCTTGCTATCGATGAATTGGTTGATCGTTGCATTAGTGCCTTTTAGTAAGTCCTTGGCTTGATCGGGATCGTCGTCTGTTGAGATGCCGATCACCGTGAATCGTGCGGTCTCGTCCAACCAGGCGAGCCTTTCCAATGACGCCATTTCCTCCCTGCATGGACCGCACCAGCTGGCCCAAACATTGATAATCAGTGGTTTGCCACGAAACTCCGAAAGCTTTCTGGATGGGCCATTCAGCCCCTGAATCGCAGCCTCCCGAAGGGTGTCGCCGATCTCGACTTCCCCTGGAGTTTTAGCGAAGCTCGCTTTGATCGGCAAACTCCCGACACATGCGTAGACGGCTATCAGGACTGTCGGCGCCAAAAGAGGCGGTATACGCATGCTCTTATTGCTCGTCGCCTTCAGCCACGTTGCACTCTCCCTGACCGAGCGTCAGGCATATTCGCGGATACTCTCTGCGGTGGCAACACACGACCCACTTGCAACCGCGGAATTAGCCCTCGTCGATATCCCGGCCGCGATCGCGGGTCTTCTCATGATCGATATTCTTGTCTTCCGGTGATGGGGGTTCTGCGCTCTTTCCACGGCGCCGTTCGAGCCATTTATCTACGAGAGCATAAGGACTTGTGGGGTGCTCGGGACGGATGCTGGGGACGGGCGGTAAGCTGCAGAGGTGAAGCAATCGCGCAAGACTCGGAGCCTGTCAGTATCAGGGCGGTGATGTTCGGTACGATGTCGACTGTGTAGTCGAGCGGCACCACGTCTTTCGGCAGACGGCCGGGAGCCGAATCAAACGAGAACGGCTCCTCCCCCCGGATCGGCAGCGCCGGCATCAAAGCGAGGACGGCCAGGAGCAAGCAGCGCGCGGTAGCTATCAGCATGGGCTGGTTGGCGGGCAGATATTATTGGTCGACCGGGGCGGGAAATCCACGATAATGTGGTCATGACGTACCACACGCGTGAAGATCAGGACGCGGTCTTTCTGACGCCCACCGCCGCCTCGCCGACCGCGAGCGTGATCTGGCTGCATGGCTTGGGTGCGGATGGTCACGACTTTGTACCGCTCGTGCCGCAGCTCGGGCTGCCGGCGGCGCTTAGCGTGCGTTTCGTGTTTCCGCACGCACCCGTACGGGCAGTGTCCCTCAATCAGGGCCTGCGAATGCGTGCCTGGTACGACATCAAAGACCTCTCGATCGGTGCGATCGAGGATGCCGTCGGCATTGCCGATTCCGCCGCGCGCCTGGATGGATACCTGCGGCGCGAGCGCGAGCAGGGGATCCCCGCCAATCGAATCGTGCTCGCCGGCTTCTCCCAGGGCGGCGCAATGGCGCTGTATAGCGGATTGCGCCGCGCCGAGAGTCTGGCCGGCGTGCTGGCTCTTTCGACCTATCTGCCATTGCGCGACCGGCTTGCGACGGAGGCGAGCGATGCCAACCGCAAGACGCCGATCCTGATGTGTCACGGTCGGCACGATCCGCTGGTGGCAATTCAAATCGGACGATTATCGCGCGATACCCTGCTACAGCAGGGCTATGCTGTGCAGTGGAATGAGTATGCCATGCAGCATGAGGTGTGCACGGCGGAGATCGATGACATAGCCACGTGGCTGCAGCGATTGCTGGGATAGGGCGGGCACGATCCATGGACAAGCTTTTTATATCCGCCGATTCGCTCCTGCGGGACTCGATGGAACTCGCCAGACTTATTGTTCGCAGCGGCTTCAGGCCTACCTTCCTGGTCGCGATGTGGCGTGGCGGCGCGCCGATCGGAATTACCGTTCAGGAAGTACTCGAATACCACGCCATTCACGCCGATCACATCGCGATTCGGACCTCCTCCTATACCGGCGTCGACAACCAAAGTAAGACGGTTCGGGTTCACGCCTTGGATTATCTGGTCTCACGTCTGTCGGCCGAGGACGAGCTCCTGCTGGTGGATGACGTGTTCGACTCCGGCCGTAGCCTTGAAGCAGTCCTCGCGGAGCTCAAGCGCCGTTGCCGACGCAACTTGCCGGAGAAGATCCGGATTGCGACAGCGTACTACAAGCCTGCGCGAAATCGCAGCGCTCTCATACCGGACTATTACGTTCGAGCTACGGAACACTGGCTGGTTTTCCCGCACGAGATTCAGGGTTTAACCCGCGAGGAGATCCTGGAACATAAGCCCGTCGGGAAGGATTTCCTGGATCCGATCTGACGATCAACTTCGCGACGCTGCCTTCGCGGCTAGTCCTTCGTTGCAAAGGCTTTTGTGCATCCGCGCCTTTTCTAACGGCGAAAAGAAAACTAGAGGCTGTGGCAACGAAGTGGCTTTCCACTCAGTCAAGGCGTAGTCAAATTGCACTGCGTTTATGCATTAGCGGCCGGCGCGGCGATTTGGCTGCAGTTGTGGAGTGCCGAACAACGGCCGGGATTATGGCGTGCAGGCGTCGAACCGCCAACGTGGCTATGTCTCTTTCAAGTTCGCGGTAGCTGCTGATCAATGCTTCGCCAAATCCGGTCACCAGCATGCCGCCTCCGCCCTTGCCTCCGGTACTTGCCACCGTCACAGGCTCTCGAAACGATTCTTTTAGGCTTTCCACCAACAACCATGCGCGGCGATAACTCATTCCAAGATTACGTGCCGCTTGTGACACAGAGCCGGAATTACGAATGGCTTCAAGGAGGTCGATTTTCCCTGGTCCGACGTAGGCGTTCTTCGCGAAATCGATTCGGAATCGAACAACGGGAGTAGGCATACACACCTCCATGCGACATCATATCGCAGCCCAGCTATTTGTCATTCAGGCAGAATTTGCGGTGCCTGGCCTTTGGGTTCGCTGACTAAGCTCCCGATTTCGTCCTTCGCGGCAAAATTCGCCGCTATGTTCAGCGCGATTCTGAACCCTCAACTGGAGCCTCATCATATGAAATTAGGTGCACGAAATACCCTTCCCGCCACTATTAAAGCAGTCACACCGGGCGCAGTGGATACCGAAGTTTTGGTCGAACGGGGAGAACGACGGGTACTGCTGCACCCCCAGATTATCGTTATACGCTAAGTTATCGTAGTGAGACCGGAGTACGTCATTGAGCTTGTTCGGATAGCGATCGAACAGATTGAGCGCGCCGATATTGACTCTGAAATAGCCGGCGATTTGGCAGCCCAAGTCGAGGTTCGCATCGTTCTCCCACTTGGCGGAGGGGCCATAGATTTTTTCCAAGAGATTGATCGATGCCTTGCCCGACGTCCACAGCACACCGAGGTTGACCACGTATTTCGGACTCGCCGAGGTGAGATCAGAGAGCGCCGTGGCATTATACAGCGACAGTCCGGTCAACTGCGCGGCCGTACCCGGGATCTTCGTGATGTCCGTCTCATTGAACAATGCATAATCGGTAGGGAAATTGAACACGAGATCCGCACCGTGCGTTCGCGTGTCGATGCCATTGGAGAAGATGGCGACACCGGTCGTGCCGCTTGCGATGATCAGCGCCATGGCGCCAATCCACAGAACAACATGCGTGACGTTCAGCTGACACCCGAGGGAACGGTCAAGCGAGCGGGATTATCACGCGGATCCCGGCCCCCAGTGAGCGTAGATTCTGATTACGTCGCGCGCCGCGACGACACCAACCGCCGACTTCAACCTGCTCGTCGCGACCCGGCGTCTTTTGCGCAATAACCTCGACGGCGTCACCGAACCTGGTGTTGCCGGGTCGATACGCTGGTAGAGTCAGGTCTCGGCGTCAGAGGCGGCGCGAATAAAACCTGAAAAGCAAGCCGATGCTCGCACCCGCGCTCACAATCCTGCTGTCGTCGTTCCTGTTGTTCCTGGTGCAACCCATCATAGCCAAGCAGATCCTGCCGTGGTTCGGTGGATCGGCGGGTGTGTGGACGATCTGTCTGGTGTTCTTCCAGCTGGTGCTCCTGCTCGGTTATACCTACGCGCATTGGCTAACGCGGCGTCGCGCTGATTCTCGCCAGTTTGTGCTGCACATCTTGCTGCTGCTCGTGAGCTGCTTGACGTTGCCGATCATTCCAGCGCCGTTCTGGAAGCCAGGCCACGACACCGAGCCGGCGCTGCAGATTCTGGGGCTGTTGGCTGCGACTGTTGGGTTGCCGTACTTTCTGCTCGCATCGACGGCCCCCCTCCTTCAGAGATGGCTGAGCGATGCGACCAATAGTCCCATCCAAGTGCGCTCCATTTATCGCTTGTTCGCTCTGTCGAATTTGGGCTCGCTAGTCGGCTTGCTCAGCTACCCCTTCGCTATCGAGCCGTTCGCGACAGTGCACGTGCAGGCATGGGTCTGGAGCTGCGCGTACGCGCTGTTCGTAGTCTGCCTGGTCAGCTATGTTTGCAGGCGGTGGCGGCGACCTGACGTCTACCACCTCCAGACGCTAAGCGGGGCAGTCCCTGAGGCCGCTCCGTCGCCGGTCCTCTATGCTTACTGGATCGGGTGTGCCGCGCTGGGTTCTGCCCTGCTCTTGTCGGTGACCAATCAGATTACCCAGAACGTCGCATCCATCCCGTTTCTCTGGATAGTTCCGTTGAGCATCTATCTCTTGAGTTTCGTCATCTGCTTTGAGGGGCGCTCCGGGCGAGGTTGGTACCAACGCCGCTATTGGATTACACCGGCGATGTTGGCCACTGCTGCCATGGCGTGGGCTCTGTCCGCGAACCAGGCGAATCTGTCGATCTATCTGGCGCTGCCAGTTTACGCAGTCGGGCTCTTGCTGGGCTGCGTCGTGTGCCACGGTGAACTCGCGCGCAGCAAACCCAACCCGGAATATCTGACCCATTTCTATCTCAGCCTCGCCGCCGGCGGCGCACTGGGTGGCTTGTTGGTTGGGCTCGTTGCGCCCCAAGTCTTCAATAGCTACTGGGAGATGCCACTCGCGTTGGTCGCTCTGGCGGGTTTGGGGGTCTACGGCTGCTCCGAGGAAATGCGCTTACTCCCGAGAACGTCTTGGACAGCCAATTGCATTATTGCGGCACTTGCCACGGCGCTGATTCTGCTCCTGCTCGGCGCATTGCCCTCCGCTCTGGACCCCTACCCACTGCAGTGGGCCAAGATTGTAAAGGGGGACGCGCGTTGGGGTTGTGCCGCCCTGCTGGTCATGTCTGCCCTGCTGCTGCAGAAATACCGTTTGTCTCGCGCAGTGGCCCTCACGGCGCTGCTCTGCACCCTGACCTTCGATTGGGGTTACTACCATAGTCTGTCCACGGGGACGGAATTGGTGGTCCGCAACTTCTACGGCGCTCTTCGAGTGGAGGGTTCGTCCGCCGGAGCATGGCATATTCGGACGCTCGCGCACGGCGTCGTCGTGCATGGTACGCAGATTATGGAGCCGCCGCTAAGCGAGATGCCGACAACTTACTATGGAGAATCTTCGGGTATTGGTCGTACGATTCTGATCGAACACATATCCGTTGGGTCACTGCGGATCGGCTCGATCGGCCTGGGTGCGGGAACGCTGGCGGTGTACGCAAGGCCCGGTGATCTATTTCGCGTGTACGAGCTGAACCCGGCCGTGGTGGACATCGCCCAAAATCAATTTACTTATCTCAAGGACAGCAAGGCGCGAATCGAGCTGGTGCTCGGTGACGCACGACTTTCCCTGGAACGCGAGATCGCGCAAGGGGCGTTCGACAGACCAGAGCAGCGCTTCGACATCCTGTCGGTGGACGCCTTCTCGGGGGATGCAATTCCGGTGCATTTGCTCACGCGGGAGGCGTTCGCCAGTTATGCGCGCCTCATAACGCCCGATGGAGTCATTGCCTTTCATCTTTCCAACCGGTATTTGGATCTTGCTCCCGTGGTCGGGCAGATCGCCCGCGATGCAGGTTTTCAGGCAGTCCTCGTCGCCGATCGCCCTAGCGCATTTGGATTGCTGTCACCTTCGGACTGGGCGCTCGTCACGCGCAGCACGACGTTTCTCCAACAGCCGGAGATTACGGCTTACAGCACTCCAATCGTGCCTCGTTCCGGGTTACCCGTATGGACCGATCAATTCAGCAATCTCTTTCAGATCCTGAAGTAGCCTGGTCAGCTGCCAGGTCGCGGCAGCTCTCTCCGGCGCCGAAGCCGCCACAGTGATTATTTTAGGGTGACGGAAACCTCCGATTTATAGGGCACCCCGCACGAATGATCCGGGCAATAGCCATCCGGATTCTTCGCCAGATACTGCTGGTGGGCGCACGCGCAGAGGTCTCAATTCCATTAGAGCATGCGCGGTTAAAATGGACGGACGCTCCAGCGAGTCGGTCGACTTTTGGTAGGCATCGAGGACAAGGAATCCGTAGACTGGCCCTGCGGGAGATCCACGCACATCAGATCTGCGTGTCCTGCCGATCGACTGCGTATTTGCCGCCTTGGCTTCGTTCTGGTAGACCAGCAAGAGGCATTCAAATCACACTTCGTCGCGTCAGTTTTTGACTCGCCCATCAGTCTAATCAGGCGTTGTCCAATCGACATAGAAATCGCACTACACGAGCCCGCTTCTTCCAATAACCCTTCGCTTCCTCCGGCCGTCATCTGTGATTCGCAAAGTCAGTTCCACAGCCGCAAATCTCTCGGCAGCTCGACTCCGCGAGCCGCGTCAGGATCAAAGCGCGCCCCAGTAGCAACCCCGCCGCCGGAACCTGTAGCGTCGTCATCGTCAGACGCCGTCAGCAGCGGCACGGAAAGGGATTGCGCACCCTTCCTTCGCAATAAGTTGTTGAGCGTCGGCAATTCCGCTGTCGTAAGCCGAGTGAAGTCAGTGCCAATTTCAGCGAGCTGCGCTCGTAACGCGGCGGTATTCTCAAGCTGGTACTCCGAAGGCGGACCGTCCCAAGACGTGATTGCGCCGTAAAGCTGGTCCGTGTGCTCGCGTAGGCGCTCTTCGCCAGTAATCGCACCGCCTTCCTTGGTGGCGACGATTTGTTTCCGCAGCGCATCGAGCTTCGTGTCGAATTGTACCAACCTGCCGAGTATCGCGTCGCCGGCGGGTCGATTCTTACTTGCGTTCGCTATTTGCTCTCGCAGCGCCGCGATCTGCGCGAACAACGCCGACTCATCATTGAACAGCAGATAGACCTTCATTGACGCATCGAACTGAGCCTTGCGATCCGCCAAACTCCATTTGACGCGCGAATCGAGGCCGACGGCGAATTCGGTCTCGTAGGTCTTGCCGCTCTTTTGCATTCGGATAGTGTAGATGCCCGGAGGAACGCGCGGTCCCTGAGTTCCGTTCTGCGCGAGCTGTGCTGCTGGCGGAACGCGCGGTGCTGCAAGGTGCATTTTCCACACGACGCGATTCAGTCCACGGCGGGTGCTCGCTGGCAGCTCGTCGACCACGGCCCCGCTCGCGTCCAACACTTCGATCTTGAGCTTGCCGAACAGGTGGCGCGTACGCTGGTAGTAAGTAATCACTGCGCCTGCCGCCGGATTGTCGCCCACGAAGGCGGCGGCGCCGTTGGCCCAGCCGCCGGTGGCCTCGATGCGCTGCTGCACGGGACGCGCGGACACGAAAGCCGCATCCTGCGACGTCAACTCCGGCGTCATGTGGCGCAGTGGCGTGATGTCGTCGACAATCCAAATGCCGCGGCCGTGTGTTGCGAGCACTAGGTCATTGTCGCGCGGCTGAATTGCCAGATCGCGCACAGCGACCGCCGGCATGTGGCCACCCTTGAACTGCGCCCAGTGGATGCCGCCGTCGACCGAGATCCACAGACCATACTCGGTACCGAGAAATAACAATTGCGGATCGACGACATCTTCTTTAATGACGTGCGCGTAGCCGCGCACGCCCTTGGCATCCTGAGGCGCGACCAAAGGCCTCCAGGTTTTTCCAAAGTCCGTCGTCGCATATAAATAGGGAGACATGTCGCCGAATGTGTGCCGGTCGAAGGCGACATAGGCGGTACCCGCAGCAAACGCGCTCGCCTGCACCCAGTTCACCCAGGCATTCCTGGGCATATTCGCAACATTGCCAATGAGATTATCCCAGTGTCTGCCGCCGTCACGGGTTAGCTGCAGGTTGCCATCGTCGGTGCCAACCCAAATGAGCCCGGCTTGTAGTGGCGACTCGCTGATCGAATAAATCGTGGTGTGCATCTCGGCCGCCGAATTGTCGACGGTAATGCCGCCGGATTGCTCCTGTTTCTGCTTCTGCGGATCGTTCGTGGTCAGGTCTGGAGAGATTCGCTCCCAGGTCTGGCCGTGGTCCCTCGAGCGGAGCAGGAACTGTGCGCCGATGTAGGCCGTCCCCGGATCGTGCGGCGAAAGCGCGATTGGCGTATTCCAGTTGAACCGAAGCTTCGTGTAGCGCTTGAGGTCGGCCGTCCCGAGCTTCGGTTGGATATCGCGCATCTCGTGCGTGCGCATATTAACGCGGCCTATCGTGCCGCCCTGGGCCTCGGCAAAGACATAGTTTGAATCGGAAGGGTCCGCGAACATCCAAAAGCCGTCGCCGCCATACATGTTTTCCCAGCGGGAACTGGTGATACCGCCGGGGTAGGCCGAGTCACCGACCCAGGAACTGTTGTCCTGCAGACCGCCATAGACGTGATAGGGGTCGGCGTCATCGATGCTGACGTGGTAGTACTGCGAGATAGGCAGATTGTCCGTCTTCCACCACCTGTTTGCGCCGTCGAAGGAAATCCACAGGCCGCCGTCGTCGCCGGCGAATATATGTTTCGGATTGCGCGGATCGATGAAGACGTCGTGCACGTCCCCGTGCATACCGGTGAAGCCGCCCACGGAGCTGAAGCTCGTACCGCCGTCCTCGCTTAAGATCAGGTTGCCGTCGGTCTTGTAAACGCGGGTTGCGTCCTTCGGGTCGACAATGAGGTTCGCAAAGTAGAACGGCCGCCACACCATCCATTGGCTCTTGTCACCGCGCTCCCACGTGGCACCACCGTCATGCGAGATGCAGAGCGCCGAATCGGTCGATTCGACGAACGCATAGACTGTCTTGGCATCGCTTGGAGCGAACGCCAAAGCGATACGGCCGTAAGGCTTCGATGGCAGTCCCTTGTTGGCTGTCGGTATCAGCTCTGTCCAGGTCTTGCCGCCATCCGCGCTCCGATACAGGCCACCTCCGGACGGCGCATCCGGGCCTTCGCCGCCGGAGCGAAACGTCCAGCCCTTGCGGCGAAAGTCCCAAAGGCTCGCCAACAACACGTCAGGATCGTGCGGATCCATCGCAATGCTGCCGCAACCCGTCGACAGATTGGATCCCTTGAGTATGAGCTGCCAGCTGTTGCCTCCGTCGGAGGTCTTGTAGAGGCCGCGCGCCGCCGAGTCACTCCACAGTTTGCCCGGCACGCACGCGTAAACGCTGTCGGCTGCGCGCGGGTCGACGATGATCTTGGAGATACGCTCCGAATCCGGGAGGCCGACGTGCGCCCAGGTCTCTCCGGCGTCCGTGGACTTGTAAATGCCGTCGCCGATGGAGACGCTATTGCGCGTCCAGGCTTCGCCGGTGCCGACCCACACGTTCAACGGATTTGAAGGATCCAGAGCGATGGCTCCAATCGACTGCACCGGCTGTTCATCGAATACCGGCTTGAAGGTCGTGGCGCCGTCCGTCGACTTCCACACGCCGCCACTGGCTGCACCAACGAAAAGCGTCACCTTGCCGGACGCGTCGGCATAGCCGGCCAATGCAGAGATTCGCCCGCTCATGGCGGCCGAACCGATGTTACGCGCACCCAGGCCGGAAATCGTGCCGGCGTCGATCACCGCTACGGGACTCTGCGCGAAAGCGGTAGTGCTGAGTGCGCACAGCAGCGCACAGCTCAATGCAACAGCTTGAATTCGCATAAGCCCTCTCCCGTGGCTTACTTGGTCGCAGCAGCGCCGTCGTGCGCGGTCGGAAAGTGGAACAGCGTGTCTTCAACCTTGACGTTCGCTTCTGCCTTCTCAAGCCGAAGTTTCTGCCGGTCGGCGGAGCCTTTTGGACCCGATTCCTGTGCAAATGCGTAATAGCCGCCGTCCACTGTTTCATAGTCGCCGTAGTCGGTGACCGTCTCTTTAGGCACGCCGTGCTCGATGCGGCGGTTGAGTGTGCGAATTTCGAGAAAATAGTCTGGATCGAGATAAACGTAAGTGATGTCACCGTTCGACCGGGTCACGCGCAGCTTGTACGCTTCGGTCCCATCGACATCTTCGGTGCCGAGATACTCGAGTGTGTAACCTTTGGCTTTGTAGTCGACCAGCACACCCGTAAAATCCAAAGCGTCCTCGCCCATGCCCTTGGCGTCGTCGGCGGACAGCTTCTCGGGGTCTTTGCGGCCCTGAAATGGGTCGATCTGCCAGGCCTGGGTACCGTCGTAAGCCTGCACTTGGGTCAAGCCCTGCAACATGGCTTCATAGCGGACCGATTGCGGACGCTGGATCAGGGCGACGAAGTCGAGCCTAATCGTGCCGCCATTGAGCAGCAGCTTGCCAGACAGCCGTAACGACTCAATTGCGTGGAGCTTGTCGATGCCGCCCTTGGCTTCAACGTTCTTCGCTGCAAGCTCCTCCGCGGTGTAGGCCAGCGCGACGGGCGCTGCAAATAGCATCAGTGCGGCCACCATTCGTTGCACACGACCCTCCGTGAACGATGTCTGCCGCTACCGCCCTTGCGGCGGGACAATCCACAGCAGAATGCAGATCAAAAGTCCGGCGCCAATATACAATAATGCAAGCCGGAAGATCACCTGCCAGGCCCAGGACTGCAGACCCGCGTGCTTGCCGAGCCAGCGCGAACTCCCGGCATGCGCAGGTGGGTACCGGTTGGAGCGTTTTGGATCAGCGCCAGCTGTACGCTGCTCGCAGCCACAACATGCGTGCCGGCAATAGGTAGAACGACTGGCTGCCAAACTCACTGGCCGAAACAGGCGGCCGCTGGTTGCTGAGGTTTGTACCTTCGAGACTAATCCGGTATTGCGCAAAGCTGTAGCTTAGCGTTGCGTCGAGCGCCGTGTAGCCCCCAACAGGCGCAATGTTCTCCTCATCGAGAAAGCGCCGACCCAGATATCTCGCGATGATGGTCGAACCGAAGCGTGCCTTCGGCGTATAGAGAAGTCCCGCCGACGCGAGCACATGCGGTGATAGCGGTAGCTGCCGCCCGGCAACATCCACGCTAGAAACGCCGTCGAAGAATAGATACTGTGTGAAGTGCGCATCGTGATAAGAAGCGTTGGCCGCTAGTACGAGATCTGCCGTCAACTGATAGCGCGTTTCCATTTCAACGCCCTGGAGCTTTTCCCCTGCGGCATTAGCGAGCGCCCCGGTGCTTGTCGCAACAACGAGATTATTGAAATTCATCAGGAACAGTTCCGCCTGATAGCTCAGACGACCGGCCGCAGTCGCCCCTTTCAGGCCCCCTTCATAGCTCTGTGCCGTCTCCGGGCTTAGCAGAGCGGGCGTGTAATCGGGGCCGAAATCGATCGCGGACGGCTTGAATGCGTTCCGAAAGTCCGCATAGGCGACCGCCTCATCCTTGCCCGCCGCCCAGAGGCGGTAGCTCACGCCGATGGTTTCGGATGGCCGGATCATCGTCTTACTGACGCTATCGGCCGCAAGCTGCGGCGGCGGAAGGATCAGATCACTGAAATTCTTGTTCTCGTACGCCTCGTTGAGACGAATGCCGCCGAGCACATCCCATCGTCCATCCGGCTTCCAGTCGACTTGCGCATACTGTCCCGCAAACAGGCGTCGATCATTGACCGTCCCAATTTCGTTGATCGGCACTGCCGTCGTCGTAGGCGGCAGCACCGAGCCATTCAGCGGCACCGTGTAGGCACTATTGCCATTCAAGGTCGTCTGGCGGCCAAGGCCGTAGAGGACGTCGGCGCCGGCGATCAGCGTCGTGTCACCTGAAATGGCGTTGGTTAAATGCGAGTCGAGGTACCCGTCATCAATGTACCGGCGCTGATTCTGGGTATCGGCGGTACCGCTCAGGTCGGGGTGCAGAAAGGCCCGGATGTCCGTGACGTCCGAATAAGCAAAGGAGCCGAGACTATCCCAAACTCCACAGACGGTCGGCTGCGAGTAACCTATAGCGACGTGATACTTGTCCTCGTCGATCTTTGCGTCCGCAGGATTGAAATTCGCGTTAGTCGGCGTGAGCGTCGTCAGCGCCGCGCCCTCACGAATGACTGGACTGGCCGGGACGTCACGGACAAAAGAGAGATCTGCATCGACGCGCAGCTTACCCGTGCCAAGATCGAGTTGGCCCCGATAAAGAATTCGTTCGTTGGAGACCACTTCACGGACGTCTGCGAATCCAAGGCTCTGCCCGTCGAGCGCGAGGGACTGACGGGAGTTGCCCCATTGCGGCAGCGAAAACGAGGCCGATCCACGTATCGAACCATAGTTACCGTATGCCAGATCGGCTTCGTTTGCCGCTTCGCCGGCCGGGTAATGGATCGCGTTCACAACGCCGACGAACGACGTCGCGCCATACATCACCGGTGAAGCACCCTTCAGCACCTCAACGCGTTCAATATCCGTAAAGTCCAGGGTCGTGATCGCCGGGTTGAAGGCGCCTCCCCACGGGATGCCGTCCACGACCAGCAGGAACGCGTCGAACTCGTGCAGTCCCCAGAAAGAGGGTACGGCGCTTGACGGCCCCGCGTCGCCACCCGCGGGCGCCTCGACACCAGGCACGAGGCTCAACGCACTGGCCATGTCCGACGCCCCGCGGGCTACCAACTCGTCGCCGGAAACCACTGAGATGTCCGCGGGGATCTGATCGGCTGGTTCGGGAATCCGAGTTGCCGTGACTACGATTTGGTCAATCGGCTCGGCCACGGCGGGCGTGACAACCGCGAAGGCTCCCACGAGAATGCACGCCACCCAATTGCCAACCCCGGCCGCTCCATTCGTGGATCGCTTAGACGTAACACGAAGCACTGGCTTCCGACCAGTAGCCACATTCATAGTGGTATTTTTCCGATTCCGCCCGGCGGCCCAAGTGTGATGAAGGAACCGGCTTTACTACCGTTCCCGCCAAATCATCACGAATATTGAACGTGTGGCGATTGGCGTTCGTTGTTATACCAGCGTCCTGAGCTTACGATTCTGGGTTCTTCCCGAGCCGCAGTTTTTCGATAGCGCCCGATAATGCCTGTTGGCCGTTACTGAAGACCCAGAGGGAATGGTCTGCGGTACGGAGAGTCTGCGCTATCGTCATTGGCTGTGGCAGGAGCCTGTCCAATCTGTGCTTCCCCGGATACTTCTCTTCCGCCGAATTGCCGGTAGAGATTCGGTAGACCTCAACGTGGTTTTCCACCCGCAGAAAACCGCAGTGACTATTTTAGAGTGACGGAAGCCTCTGATTTATAAGGCACCCCACACGAATGATTCGGGCAATAGCCATCCGGATTCTTCGCCAGATACTGCTGGTGGTAGTCGGCGCTGAAACAAGCTCCCGCAAGTAAATCAAACGTTTACGTCGCCGCCTGCACTCGATCGGTCGACTTTCGGTAGACGTTGCCGTCGATCCATCGGTAGACCAGCTCTCACTCCTCAGGTCCACTAATTCTAGATTCCCAATCCGATCCAAGCCTGCAGCTACCAATGATGCTATCGAGAATACCGGCGCTGTTCGCGAAGCCGCAGAGTGCGCGCGTCGACTGCCGTCGTCATGGCAGATGACATAGCTACGGCCGCAGGCTCACCGTACTGCCCTGCGTGCACGGGGCATCGAGTGCCACTGTCCGAGCGGAAAGATGGACAGTTCGCAGATTTTCCAATCACCAGCTCCTACCCGAGTTCGTTTTTTCGATCCTGGCATTCGCAGCAGCGACCTCAAGCAAGAGTGCGAACCTTCGGCTCACGCGCGTAGTAACGCCGGCCAGCGGCTTCGACAAAAGCCTTACCTAGGCCGGTGATGCCCTCGTCCGCTTCGACACCGGCCTTGTCGAGCAACCGCGTGGCCGCCTTGGTGGCGCCGATCGCCTTGAGGTGGCCGAAAGCGTCCATGACGAACTGCACGGCAGCGGCCTCCTTGAGCAGCGCCTGGCAGCCCTTCTCCGACAGCACGATCGCCACGGCGTCGAAGATCTGCGAAGGAGAACCGGCCAGTTGCCCGTCCGCCTTGAGCGTCGAGCCATCGGCAAGCTTGGTACTGCCGACCCTCGGGGCGACCAGCATCGTCTTGCCGCCGGCGGACTTGACTGCTTTTACTAGCTTCTGGATTTCGCCGCCGTCCGAACCATCGGCGATCAGGATGCCGATGGTGCGGCCCTCGATCGTCGCCTTCATGTTCTTCTGGATGGACAGGGCATCGCTGGGCGGCATGTCGATCGGCGCACGCGCCGCCTTAGCTTTAGCCGGAACCTTGATGCCGAGCCCCGCCGCCACGCGCGTTGCCAGTTCCTCATCGACATTGCGCAGGTTAGCCACCACTCTGACCGGCACTTCCTCCAGCGCGACCTTGGACAGTTCGAAAGTGAACGAGGATGCGATATGTGCCCGCTCGCTATCAGTCTGCGATTTCCAGAAAAGGCGCGCCTGGCTGTAATGGTCGGCGAACAACTCGGCGCGCACGCGCAGCTTGTCGCCCTGCTCATCGTTTTCGACGCGGCCGTGGGCGGTGGCAAAGCCGGTTACCGGGCATTCGCGCGGTCCACCCTCTTCGCCGTGTGCGGCAAGACTGTTCGGCTCGTAGTTGGCACGACCGGTGGGCACGTTCATCTGCATCTGCCCGTCGCGCTGAAAGTTCATCATCGGGCACTTCGGCGCGTTGATCGGTATCTGATGGAAATTGGCAGTGCCCAGCCGCGATTTCTGCGTATCGAGATAGGAGAAAAGCCGCCCCTGCAACAGCGGGTCGTTGGAGAAATCTACTCCGGGCACGATATTGGCCGGACAAAACGCCACCTGCTCGGTCTCGGCGAAGAAGTTGTCCGGATTGCGGTCAAGCACCATACGCCCCACCAGCCTCACCGGCACGTCTTCCTCGGGGATCAGCTTGGTCGCATCGAGCACGTCATAAGGCTGCGCATCCGCAAATTCCTGATCGAACATCTGCAGACCCAGTTCCCATTCCGGATAGGCGCCACTGACGATCGATTCGTGCAGGTCACGACGGTGGTAATCGTTATCCGCGGCTTGGAGCTTGAGCGCCTCGTCCCACAGCGTCGACTGCATGCCGAGCTTCGGTTTCCAGTGGAATTTGCAGAATGTAACCTTGCCCCTGGCATTGACCAGCTTGAAGGTGTGGATGCCGAAACCTTCGATGGTGCGCAGGGAACGCGGGATTGCGCGGTCGGACATCGCCCACATCAGCATATGCGTGGTCTCGGGCATGAGCGAAGCCCAGTCCCAGAAGGTGTCGTGCGCACTGCCCGCCTGTGGATAGGCACGGTCGGCCTCCATCTTCACGGCGTGCACTAGGTCCGGAAACTTAATCGCATCCTGGATGAAGAATACCGGGATGTTGTTGCCGACCAGATCCCAGTTGCCTTCCTGGGTATAGAACTTGACCGCGAAGCCGCGCACATCGCGCGGGGTATCCACCGAACCCGCGCCGCCGGCCACCGTCGAGAAGCGCGCGAATACCGGCGTCTTCTCCCCCGCCCGCTGGAACAGGTCCGCCTTGGTCACATTGGCGAGACTCTTGTACAGCTCGAAGTAGCCATGCGCGGCCGAGCCGCGGGCATGGACAATGCGCTCCGGAATGCGCTCATGGTCGAAGTGGAAGATCTTTTCGCGCAGCACAAAGTCTTCCAGCAGCGTCGGCCCACGCACACCCGCCTTGAGGCTGTTCTGGTTGTCGGAAACACGGATGCCCTGATTGGTGGTCAGGTGGCCTTCAGCCCCATGGGAACCCCGTTTGGGCACGCGCTGGTGAGTCTCGCCGCCGCGGCCTGTGTCGGTGTCGAATCCGGGCTTGTTCGCCATAGGGTGTTCCTCCGCCGTATTGAGTAGTGTTCAAACAGACGCGAGATGGGGCCAAGAGTTCAGTAGGCGGGCAACCAACCTGCGCCTCAAGAAACCATCCGGACCTTCCATGCGAGACGGCGCAACTCACTGAGTGAAATAGCGGCGGTTCAATAGCGCCCCGACTTTCGCGTAGCGTGCTTCCAACTGGGCCTTGGTCGTCTCCAGGAACTTCCTC
>OBLW0100001789.1_pt1 | contig 17945 bp, 22 predicted proteins | sample 1520161 | NCBI WGS metagenome assembly OBLW01 (sample SAMEA3539309, study PRJEB22396) | soil metagenome | biome: tundra; feature: field; material: soil | place: USA | collected 2010-05 | depth 0.15 m | reverse complement strand
GAAAGAACCCGCACATGCGTGCTTGCGTTCTCGACCTTGCCACGGTGTGCAAGATTGCCGCCGGGAACATCAGGCGCGCGGGGCTGTCCAGGCGCATCCGCACGTTGACAGGCGACATCCGGCACAGATTGCCCGCCGGTTATGACGTGATTATGTTCTGCGATATCGGTCCGGTATCGAAGCAGCTCTTGAGGAATGCTTACCAGAGCTTGCCCGCAGGCGGACTGGTGGTCGCCGTAGACCGCTATCTCTCCGACAATGGCACTAAGCCGTTGGATCGGCTCCTCGGCCAGTTCGTCGGATCTTCCGCTGTGCGGGAAACGCGATCAGACATGGTGGCAGCAGTACAGTCTTGCGGTTTCCGGGCGGTCAAGGCAAGCAATGTGTTCCGGGATTTGTGGGCCATCACCGGCACAAAGCCGGCGATTGTCTCTGGATGACGAGGTATTCGAAGGTAATTGTTGTAACCAGGCGATTACACTAGTTGAGAATCGCTGTCTTAAAGCTGGCCAGCACCCGTCCCGTTAGCGGGTTGTAACGTGGGCCACGCGCCGGTACTGTGCTCGGTTAATTTTTGATAATTGGGAATTCTGGCGAACCTACTTGGGCTACGTTTTTTTCGGCGAATTCAGTCACGCGTTCTAATGCTTCTTGTAATTGGCGACGGGATTCGGCCATTTGTGCATCGTCTGCGTCGGCCGGTACTGGCAATTTGGCGCTGACGCGCACTAATGCTCTTGCGAACGGTTTGGGAATCATCATCGCATCCCAAGTGTTGAGTACCCAGGCGTCACTGAGCGCTACATAAAATGCTGCCATCGGGATGGCGCTTGCTCGGGACAATAACACCGGTCCTGGTTTAGCAATATTTTTTGGCCCTCGCGGCCCGTCGATGGTGAAAACGACCGCGGTTCCGTTTTCTAAGCTACGTTTCAATCCGAGCAAAGCTGGCGCGCCGCCGCGGCTGCTTGATCCGCGCACCGCGACAAAACCCAATTTTTTAATTGTTCGGGCAATGTATTCTCCGTCGAAGCTGCGGCTCACCATCACGGCGAGTCCGATATTTCGCCATAGCCACGCACTCGCGAACACCGCTCGATGCCAGAATGAGTAGATCATCGGTTGTTCGTAAAGTGCGGCTGATTGCAATGGAGGCTCTTCCCACGAGATCGAATACCGAAGCGTCGGACCGATCAAAGAGATAGCCAGATAACTGGCCCAGCTAACGAACCAAATGGAAATTTTCTGTCTTAGGGAAAATCGGCGAGCACTGGAGACCGATGGAGAATCAAGCTCAGACGCGCCGGAAGAAGAACTCACGCGGACATTGTAGCTGTCTTACGTCTGCCGTACTTTGGTTGACGACCGAGGGCTGAAGCTGAGCTCGGCTTCTACCCTTCCATGTAAGCGACAATCCATTCCTTCAGCCGTTGCCGCCGCTCATCTGTAGGATCGAAGCGGATACCAAAAGATTTGTTCGGTTTTGTCCACGAAACTTCACCGCGCACCCAAACTCGCGGCAGAGTGAGCAACGAGAATGATACTTCGACCGCGGCTCCGCGTTCAGGCACGTGATGGCCCTTGAGCGACATTCCCCCGGAACTTATTTCTTGACTGGTAGCGGTGATGCGTCCACCGTCGCTCATCACAATCCCAACCTCAGTCATCACTGGAATACGCGCGTAGCGCTGGAATTCGTGGAGTACCAACGTTTGCGCCGACCTGACCAACTTCATCGCCGCCGAGCGCTCCAGCGGCTCCTGAAAAATCGCGTTGATGCACAACTTCGAATAACGCATTGAATCCTGTGCCGTTCCACCCAACCCGAAAACCACGATCCGGCTATTGGAAGGGGAGCTTCGCGCCATCTCTATGATCTTTCCGGAATTTTCTACCAACGGCAGAACGCAGGCCTCAAATTTTTCGTGTTGCAGGCGATCCGCAGATTCCGGCCGAATGGTGACCGTTTCAATGCCAAATTGGCGAAAGCACTCGGTGATAAGACGAGCTGACGGTTCCGCCAAATCAAATAGTGCCACCCGAGGTATATTTTTTCGGTGGACCGGTAAGGAGGTAGCACTCGCTGCTGTTGGCGCTGTAACTGGCATTAGGCCCAAGGGGATGAATCCTCTAAAACCCTATTCTGGCGCACCGTTTGGCGGTTGCATAGGTTTCGAAAGGACCGAGCCAGTGTCCAAATGGACGATTACGGAAGTGGTACCTGAACCGCGCACCCTTACGCCCTTCGTTCTTAAATTTAGAGAATCTGCTCGCAACCTGTTCACGACGAGCGATAACTGACCGACGGTTTCATCAGAATGATTCAGGTAAGATGTTTCGATCATTAGTTACAGCTCCGCAAATCAGTACAGCTCTGCGAATCAGTACGGCTCTGAAAATCGCGAAAGATAATGATCACCCTTAACGACATCCAATTAGCTCTCGGCAGGATTCGCGATTCCATCTACCTCTCGCCCTGCGCGCTTTCGGCGACATTTTCTGAGTCGTCTGGGAACCGGGTTTACTTGAAACTCGACAATCTGCAGAGAACTGGCTCATTTAAAGAACGCGGCGCGCTCAACAAGCTTCTGTCGCTTAGCCCTGAAGAACGGGCTCAAGGAGTAATCGCGGCCTCCGCCGGAAATCACGCCCAGGGAGTCGCGTATCACGCCGGTAAACTCGGCATCCGCGCCCAGATTTGCATGCCTTTGACCACTCCTCTCATCAAGGTTTCAGCGACCCGCGGTTACGGAGCGGACGTAGTTCTGCACGGCGCCAACTACGATGAGACGTTTGAAGAGGCTCTCCGTCGCAGCCAAGTCGAGCATTCCACATTGGTACACGCTTTCGATGACGATGCGGTGATTGCCGGACAGGGCACGATTGGGCTTGAGCTTCTGCAGCAACATCCCGACATCGAAGCGGTCGTCGTCCCCATTGGTGGCGGAGGCCTCATCGGCGGCATCGCCTGCGCCCTAAAAGAATCGAATCCGAAGATTCTAGTTTTCGGAGTTCAGCCGTCGCGGCTGCCTTCGATGAGAGTTGCTGTCGCGGAAGGCAAACCGGTGACGCTAACGCCATCGTCGACAATCGCCGATGGGATCGCCGTCCGACGCGCTGGGGATCGCACGCTGCCTCTGGTTCAGAAGTATGTGGACGACATCGTCACCGTCGAAGAAGAAGAAATCGCCAATGCGATTCTGCTGTTGTTAGAGCGTGAGAAGACGCTCGCTGAAGGTGCGGGAGCGGCCGCAATCGCCGCCGTAGTCAATCGAAAACTACCGCTCGTTGGCAAAAACGTTGCCGTGCTCGTATGCGGTGGCAACATCGACGTCACGCTGCTCTCCCGCATCATCGAGCGCGGCCTCGTCAAAGACGGACGTCTGGTGCGCTTGCGCGTCCACCTGCCCGATTATCCCGGTGCGCTTCATCGCCTTACATCCATTCTTGCGCAACATCGCGCCAACATCGTCGAGACTGATTACGACCGCGCGTATCACGGCGTAGGCCTGGGCGAGACCGCGATCGAAATCACGATGGAGACGCGTGGGCCCGACCATATTGCGGAAATTATTTCGGCGTTGGGGGCGGCGGGCTATACGCAGGAACGGGTGTTGTAGAACTCTTTCACCGCCGAGACGCCAAGTGCGCCGAGAAAAACGTAATGGAGTCAAAGTTCGACCATTCTAAGTTTGCCTCGGTCGCAGACTTCACTCAAATTGTTTCCTGAATCTCTCCAACTGATCTTTCACTGATGACACTTCTCGCCGCAGCTCAGCTACTTCTTCCTCTAATGCAGCGATGCGTCTGTCATCTGGCGAATTACGACCAACCGCCTCTCCAACCTGCGTCGGCATTTCCGCTTCGATCACATCGCCTGCAAACAGATGTGCGTAACGGGATTCTTTCGTCCCCGGCTGTCGCGGCAGAACCTTTGCTAACGGGGGTTCGCGCTGCATCAACTTTTGCAAGGCCGATTGGACGTCGTCCAACGTTTCAAAGCGATGCAACCGCTCGGCACGTCCGCGGAGTTCGCCTGGCGTTTGTGGACCACGCAACAGCAGCACGCATAGGACGGCAGTTTCGGGGCGCGTAAAGTTGAACACTTCCTGCAATCGTTGTTCGTATTTGGTCACGCGGCTATCGGCTCCGCGGGCGGGTCCGGCCAGACGATATTGCTGCAGTCCTTCGAGCGCGTCACGAACCGTGTCTTCGTCCAACTGCATCACCGGATCGCGGTTCGACTTCTGATTACATGCGTTCATTAGCGCGTTCAGCGACAGCGGATAGTATTCCGGCGTGGTGATGTCTTTTTCGATCAACGATCCCAGAACGCGCGCTTCAACGTCAGTCAATCTAATGTCCATATTTGGGTTTCAGTATAAAGCGTGTGGTGCGGACACTCTCGTTCGCGTCCGCCGACTTTGATTTACCACTGGATCTTCCCGTAGTCGTCCACGAACGTCGTCACCTGCGCACGGTATACTGAATCCTTTGTAAAGCACAACCATGAGTAACCCAGAAACTTTTAACCCGAAAACTTCTCTGCGAGTTCCCGTCGACCACTTGGTCAGAGAACTGCGCGCCTGCCCTGCCTCGGCCTTCGACGATATTTACCAGATTCGCGCGCTGCTTCTGCAAATGCCGGTTGAAGAGGCGAGCCTCGTGCCTTATTTAACCTGGGATCGGCAGCACTATACCCGCAATTTGATCGATAAAACCGACCTTTACGAAATGATGGCTATCTGCTGGGAGGTTGGGCAGAGCAGTTCTGTGCACAATCATCGCGACCAGAATTGTTGGATGGCTGCCCCCATCGGAAAACTTCTCGTCGAAAATTTTAAGGTAGGATTTCAAGATATCGAAGCGGGCCAGTGCCAGTTGACGGCATCTAACACGGAGGAGCTGTCGGCCACGAATCCGTGTGCCGTCGATCCGCATGAACCGGTGCATCGGGTAATGAACCCGCGGGAAGCGAATCAGCGGGCTGTGACTTTACATGTGTATTCGCGGCCGTTTGACAGCTGCGTGGTTTATTCCCCGGAGCAGGGAACTTGCGGCGATATCCAGCTTCACTACAATACGATTTTTGGAAAACCTGTAAGCAATTAATGGCCGTTGCCTACCAAAAATACTGGGGGTTGTCGAAAGACGGTCGTCGTATGCGACTGGGTACTGGCAACTGGGTACTGCATTTCCATTTCAAGGAGGATTCGTGAGGAAATACCTGGGAGTTTTGATGGCCGTAGCGGCGCTCGGTGTGATGTCATGGGCGCAAGGTCCAGAGCCATCCCAAGTGCCGGTCCAGCCTCCGGCACAATTACCTGCTCCCGATCAAGCGCCCGCGCCAACTCCCACTCCCTCCGCGCCAACTCCGACCGCTCCGGTACCCGCTCCACCTCCCGCTTATCCTCGATTTGAGCTTTTTGCTGGCGGTTCATACGCCGAGTCCGGGTTCTTCAACGCCGGGCACTGGGCCGGGTTGCCCGGTTGGGACGCTTCGATTGACGCAAACGTCACCAGGTGGCTAGGGTTTATCGCCGAGGGCGGCGAATTTTTTGGGACCTCGAAGATCCCCACCGCCGTTCCAACTCCGTTTCCTACTTGTCCGCCGTTCTGCCCAAACACATCGCCCACGTTCAACGTCACAACGCGCGAGTACAACTTTCTTTTTGGCGTTCAATTCGCGCGCCGCAAGTGGGACCGCTGGACGCCGATCGGCGAGCTTTTGTATGGACACGGCGGAACCCGCGGTGAGGTAACTGCCCAGGGGCAGGGTTTCTCGGAAGTCGGTAGTGGACGGTCGATAGTGGCCGGGGCTGGAATTGACCGCAGACTCAATCAACGGTTTTCACTGCGCATTAAAGCTGATTACCTAGAGACAGGCGCGTTTAAGCAGAAGCAGGATAACTTCCGCTTCTCAGTCGGTATCGTCATCCGCAACGTGCACAAAAAGAAACGCAAGCTAGAGGATGAAACAGAACCCGAACCCTAGATGTGTCTCCGAACGCGGATGCCAAGTCAACCCGTTTCTACGAACGGCGCTCAGGAACGGCGCAGCAAATCGCTAAGTGGCTCCGCTTTGGTTCGTAACTCCTTCGCGAAATCCGCTCCCTTTTCTACTACGTCTTCAAATCGATCTTTGGCCTCATCGGTCCACTCGGAGACAGAGTCCACCGCATCGTCATAGGAGCGCCGCAGATCTTTTCGTAGCTGTCGTCCAGCCTTCGGCGCCAGCAACAGACCAATCGTTGCGCCAATGCCGAGCCCGATGAGCAAGAACGTTATTGCGGTGCCGGTGTTGCCGTCAGAGCTTTGATATTTTCCACTTTGCATAAAAACCTCCCGGTCAACTCTATTCTAGACCCATAAGATGTCGGGAGTCGCGGGATGGGCTTCGCGAGCCCGTTCCCACAACCGGGCCCGACTGTGTAGAATGAAACGTTAATCCTAAGTGCGGCGGAAGCCTTCATGACCTGCCCCGCTGCCCAGAATTCCTAGCTAAGCGAGGAGATGTAAAACAGCAATGTCGATTCCAGCGACCCAACTCCGTCCCGGCATGATCATCAAGCACAATAATGATTTGCATTCTGTGTTCAGCGTCGAGCACCGCACCCCGGGAAACCTCCGCGCCTTCATTCAGGCGAAACTCCGCAACTTGCGCACCGGCGCGATGTTCGAACACCGATTTCGTTCGCCCGATCCTATTGAGAAGGTCATGGTGGATGAGGAAAACATGGAGTTTTTGTACAGCGACGGCGATGACTATTACTTCATGAACACCGAGAACTACGAGCAGACTCATCTCACTCGCGAAACTCTGGGCGACGCGGTGGATTATCTAACGCCGAACCTCCAAATTAAAGTGGAGTTTTTTGATGGCAAAGCCGTCGGCATCGAGTTGCCACAGACCGTGATTCTGACCGTAATGGAAGTCGAACCCGGCCTCAAGAGCGCCACGGCATCGAGTGTTACAAAACCGGCGAAGACTGAAACCGGGCTCATCGTGCATGTGCCGCCGTTCATCAATGAAGGCGAAAAAATCAAGGTCGACACGGCAGAAGGAACCTATCTATCACGGGCGCAGTAAGATAATTTGCAATTCGTGATTTGCAATTGAACCTTTCCGTCGGCCGGGTTCGGCGTTCCAATCACAAATTACATATGCCCTTGCCTCTTGATCAATCCCGCCCTCAGGCCCGCCGTTTTGTCGTGCGTGGACGTGTGCAAGGCGTTGGCTTCCGCTGGTTTGTCGAACGTGAAGCCCACATCCTGCAAGTTGCCGGATGGGTACGTAACAATCACGATGGCAGCGTCGAAGTTTTAGCGATGGGCACGCGCGAACAGTTGGCCGGATTGCGGTCGCGCTTGCAGGAAGGCCCGCGCGCCGCTCGTGTCGATCACATCGAGGAGTTGGAAGCCGAGCTGATCGCGGAACTCAATTCATTTCAAGTTCGAGGAGCTTAATCTTTAAATGCCAACCATTACACCGTCCAAAACCATAGATTGCGATGAGTTGAAGAAGTTGATTCGTGAGGTGCCAGACTTTCCCAAGCAGGGAATACTTTTTTACGACATCACTACGTTGCTGAAAGACAAACTCGGCTTCGCATGTCTGATCGATGCACTCTCGGTGAACTACATCGGCAAAGAAATTGACTTGGTTTTGGGCATGGAAGCCCGAGGCTTTATCTTTGGGCCCGCACTCGCCTACCGCCTCAACGCCGGTTTCGTTCCCGTCCGCAAACCGGGGAAACTCCCTGCGGAAACGGCTAAGATCAGCTACGACTTGGAATACGGCAGCAACTCCCTCGAAATTCATAAAGACGCAATTGCCAAAGGACAACGCATCCTCATCGTGGACGATTTGCTCGCGACCGGTGGAACCGCGGCTGCCACTGCGGAACTCGCCACTGGTCTCGGTGCACAAATCGCGGGCCTGGCATTTGTGGTAGAGCTGGATTTTCTGAAGGGTCGCGAGAAATTGGCAGGCTATGATGTCTTCTCGCTGCTGCACTACGATCACTAACCCGCTAATCCATAGATCGCTAGGCTTAGATCGATAAGCTGACAATGGGGCTCGCGGACAGCTTACCTCATCAAATGTTCAACTGTCCGGAACAGAGTCCTCCAAATTGCAAGACTCAGGACGAGAGAACCGGCATAGGAGCAAATCGCAATCGCAATTTAAGCGACTATTGAAGCGCTCGTTTTCGTCTGCAAATCTGCCCATCCTGTCCTCCTCGATCAGGTTCACGCTGTATACTGCGCCAATTCGCCGAAATGATAGTCTGGCGCTATCGTGCATAATGGATTGGTGATGGCCGTGATTTCAATACACAGATCGGTGCAGTTCAATCTAAGACTTTTCCTTATCTTGACGGCCGCGATATCCGGATTTACCGCAGTTTCTCCACATTCTACTGCAATCCCACAAGCCGTTAGTGCACCGCTCTCGGTCGAGCAAGTTATAAACAACTTAGTGCGTAAGGATGCGGAGCGCGCCCTGGCTCTCCGGCACTATGAATCCAATCGCACTTATCGCCTTGCCTATCGCGGTTTCCCAAGCAATCGCGACGCCGAGATGAAAGTACAAGTCACATATGACAGTCCGTCTACGAAGAGCTTCAAGGTCATCTCCCAAACTGGCTCCAAACTGATTATCGACCGGGTTTTCAAGCGACTGCTCGAGAGTGAGAAGGAAGCCACAGAACCAGAGATGCACGCGCGCACACTGCTCAATCGCACCAACTACGACTTCGCTCTTGCGGGTTACGAATCCTCACCACAAGGCGATCAATACGTGTTGGAGGTCACTCCGAAGGCGAAGAGCAAGTACGTATATCGCGGAAAGGTTTGGGTCGATTCGACCGATTTCGCTGTCACCCGTATTGACGCCGAACCCGCACAGAATCCTTCATTCTGGACGAAGAAAAGCGAGATTCATCACGAGTACATGAAGGTGCAGGATTTCTGGTTTCCTCGACGCAACGAATCGGTAAGCTATGTTCGCCTCGGTGGCCGGGCCACTCTTACCATCGACTATGACAGTTACCGCGACGTCACTCCCACTGCTGCAGGTGATATGCCGAAAGCCGGGTCATCCGGTTCTCAATCTCGCTAGGCAAAACCCCTGTTCGCGTCTGCGTTGTTCAAATGTGTCGAACTGCAGGTCCGTCTCAGCGGGTAGTACAATCCGGCCATGGAAGGCCTGCTTGAGCCGAACCTCAATCCGACAACGGAGCGGCCGGAATCCAGCCTGCGTCCGATTCTCATCGGAATCGTCGTCGTAGGCGTCATAGTCGTCGGGCTCGCGTTGATCTTTCGAGCCGAACAAGCGAAGCCCACTCCACCGCCGGCCTACGCCGCGAATCTAAAATTTTCGGACTTGAAGGAAAGCGCCGCGCAGAACTTTGTTGGCGCTACTGTTAGCTATCTCGACGGCACGATCACGAATACGGGAGACAAGGCCGTTACCCATGCGGTCGTTCAGATCACCTTTAAGGATGACCTGGGCCAGACAGCGCAACGGGAAGAGATGCCCATCAACGTTCTGCGCACGGGCGGCGCGTACGATGAAGCAGTGGATCTTGGTCTATCTCCGCTCCTCCCCGGCCAGAGCGAACCATTTCGCCTGACCTTCGAGAACATCTCCGCCCAGTGGAATCACGCCTATCCTGATCTTCAGGTCACGCAAGTGACGGTGAAGTAAGTCGACGTAGCCCCCGCCGTGCCAACCGCCCCGTGATACTCGTCACAAGTCCGAGTGACCCCCGCCACGGCTTCGCCCTTTCGAGCGAACTAGCATGCACTCATAAGACGGAGCCGTGTACGTTCTGCTCAACACGGCAACTAGCATGCAACCCACAGTTCGACGATCAGACAGAAGGAATTACCAATGCCCAACAATAGCTCGAGAGGCCAGCTTCACAGTATCCGCTACTCGGCCTGCGAGCATTGCGGCGGAATTATCCGTCACGAGACGTGGTGTATTGCTCGCGATCCGGTCGTCTATTATGCCTACCAAATTGTGGCTGATCCCACTATGTTGACGATAGGCGACGCGTTGATACTGCACTCCCTAGGCGTGAGGTGGGAAGCGAATGAATGTGCGGGCAAATGTAAGTCCAAATTGCCGTCAGCCCCAACAGTTAGTAACCCGACGTTGTAGGAAGTCAGCTAAGCTGCAGACATAGACCTTATAGACCCTCGAAATTTCCTCCTTCTAGTGTGATTGCCGTCACTGCATCGGCTCTGCCCTTGCGTAAATTCATGTCATGAGCGCATCCAGCCACAACGACCGCCTTCAATGGTTGCAAGGGCCTGGAGCAGGAGTAAGACCAGATAATCGAGTTAAGTGCTCTGTTGTGCCAGCCACAGGCAAGAATCCTTGGCGCCTGGTGCTTCTAGGGGCGCCGGGAGTAGGCAAGGGCACGCAAGCCGAACTCCTGACCCAACGTCTGAACGCCTGCCATCTTTCTACGGGAGATGTTTTTCGAGCCGCGGGTAAGCTGCGCGAGTGCGAGCAATCGAACGCCATGAAAGCCGCACTCGAGTTCATGCGTCGTGGAGAACTGGTACCCGATGCGACGGTTTGGGAAATGGTATGCGAACGCAGCCACTGCCTGCTTCAGTGCGGAGGCTTCATCCTCGACGGCTTTCCGCGTACGATTGCGCAAGCGGAGTCGCTGAGAAAATTGATGGAAGCTGACCACATCGCACTCAGCGCCGTCGTGAATTATGAACTTCCGGTAAGTGAAATTGTTCAGCGCCTCAGCGGACGGCGCACCTGTGAAAAATGTAAGTCGGTTTTCAACGTGAAAGAAAGGCCACCTCAGGTGGAGGGCGTATGCGATCGATGCAACGGTCGCCTCATCCAGCGTGAAGATGACCGTCCCGAAGCGATCACTGTCCGCCTCGAAGCCTACGAACGAAGCACCGCCCCGTTAATCCGCTTCTATGAAAATCTTGGCCTCCTCGTACCAGTCGTCGCCAAGGGAACTCCCGACGAGATCTTGGCGCGGACGATGGAAAAGATGCACGAACTGGCAAAATCCGGCGGCAAATAACCGCAGCCTCTCTTCGCTGCTGGCACTTTCAATCGTGCCGGTGAAAGAAATGAGCTAATAGCCGAGCGCAGCGTGACAATCGCGCACCATGGAGTCCGTGTAGAATCGGCCAATTGATACCCTGAGACAATTTCCTGTCGTCAAAATGAAGTTCGACCGCTTCTGCCTTCAGCTCGTGATTTTGCTAGCTGTGCTAGCGCAAGTACTCACATCCCAGTCCGCCCAACTCGCTAACCCCAAACATCCGCGGGAATACACCTTCAAAGTAGTTCGAACGTTCCCTCATGACCCGAATGCCTTTACGCAAGGCCTAGCTTACCGTGACGGATTTCTCTACGAAGGCACCGGGCTCAACGGACGATCATCCCTCCGCAAAGTTCAGCTCGAAACCGGAAAAGTCGTGCAAGAAGTCGATCTGCCTGGGGAATTCTTTGGCGAAGGCATCGCTCTACTGAAGGACGAAGTTGTACAGCTCACGTGGCAGTCACAAACAGGATTTGTGTACAGCCTGAAAGGTTTTCGCTTGCTGCGCCGCTTCTCTTATCCCGGCGAAGGATGGGGGCTCGCCACAAATGACGATGGCAATGAAATCTTCATGAGCGATGGCACCGCCGAAATTCGCGTGCTCAACAGCACCACGTTCGTTGAAAAACGACGCATCAAAGTTCACGATAGTGACACTCCGATCAATCAGTTGAACGAACTGGAAGTCGTGGAGGGCGAAATTTTCGCGAATGTCTGGCAGACTGATCGCATCGCGCGAGTCTCGCCGAAAAGCGGAGAGGTAGTCGGTTGGATCGATCTGGCAGGCCTGCTAAGTCCGATCTATCGCCTCGAATCAGGCGCCGTACTTAACGGAATTGCCTACGATGCAAAACGAAAGCGTCTTTTCGTCACTGGCAAATTGTGGCCAAGTATCTTCGAAATTCAACTCGTTCCCAAGCATTCCAAGTAGTCGCGAATTTCTCAGTGGAAATCATCGATCGCGACCTACTAACCATGACGTCGCGCCTCACGCAGTAAAGACAGGAATTTGAGCCTTGCCGCTAGAATATTTCAGTGAGGCCAATTGCACCAAGCCCGTCTTCCCGGTCTGCATCCAGCTATCGCGGGCGTCTAGCCCCTTCGCCCACCGGACTTCTCCATATCGGTCACGCGCGAACTTTCTGGATTGCAGCCCAACGGCCGATAGAGAATCAGGGCACTCTGATTTTGCGAAACGAAGACTTAGATCGGCAGCGGTCACGCCCGGAATTTGCAAGCGCCATGGTGGAGGACCTGCACTGGCTGGAGATTCAATGGAGTGAAGGCCCGGATTGCGGTGGTCCGTACGGGCCTTACTCGCAAAGTGAGCGGCGGCAGCACTATTTGGAGGCTTGGCAGAGGCTTCGGCAGGGTAATTTTATCTATCCATGTGTTTGCTCGCGCAAAGATCTCGCTCAGTCGGCGAGTGCTCCGAATGACAACGACGATGAACCGGTGTATCCGGGAACCTGTCGCGAGCGAAAAGATTCTCCTGAGCGCATCGAACCGGCGGGCGTGAATTGGCGGTTTCACGTTCCCGACGGCGAGACAATTGAATTCACGGACTCGAACCTTGGCCATCAGCGCTATGTCGCGGGTAGCGACTTCGGCGACTTTCTGGTTTGGCGGCGCGACAATGTTCCCGCATATCAGCTTGCTGTCGTAGTGGACGACGCGGCCATGCGTATCACGGAAGTCGTGCGAGGCGCGGACCTGCTGAAATCAACGGCGCGGCAGCTTCTGCTTATGCGCGCATTGGGGTACTCCGCGCCAGACTACTTCCACTGTGATCTGGTGCGAGATGCGACTGGAACGAGGCTGGCTAAACGTCACGACGCGCTGAGCATCCGGCACTTGCGCGAGAGCGGAATGACTCCGGCGGAGGTCCTGGAGATGGCCGGTCGTTCATAGAAGTCGCATAGCAGTCGCACTTTCGTTTCGCCTCCGAGTTACCACCGTAGTTAAACGATCGCCGCAAACAGAGCTACGATTAAAAGTAGTTCGGTAGCGATGGGAGGTGAGCGCATGCGAATGTTGTTGAAGGCACCAGTCCTCGCACTGCTGATGAGTTCAGTTGCCTACGGCCAGTCTCTCGCCGATATTGCGAGAGATAATCGGCACAAGCAAGATGCCAAGGCTGCTTCCGCCACTGCAAAGCCGAAAGTCATTACCAACGATGACCTTTCAGGGAATTCGGACGCGCCGCCGATGTCACCGCAGAGTGAACAAAGGATGAAGACGGACGCGCCGATACTCCCGTCCAGTCATCAGCCCGCCTCACACCAGGCCGCCGAACATCAATCCGCCGAACAGTGGAAGCGCCTGATACTGGCGCAGAGGAGTGCGATTGCAGCGCAGCAGGCGCAGGTCGACAAGCTCAACGCTTCGATTCATTTCGTCCCAGCGAATCTTTACAGCAACGGCTTCCAATACGATCAACACCAGGTGCAAAAGCAGGACGCCGTCGCCCGAATGCAAGAGCAACTCGAAGAACAAAAAAAGGATCTCGTCCAGTTGCAGGAAGCTGCACGACGGGACGGCATGGGCAGCGCCGTATACGACCCGTAGAGCTATCGGTTCTCAATATCGAGATTCCAATGAAGCATCTCACACGGTCCGCCTATCCTAGATCCGTGAGCTCCGATCGCGTTTTTCTCGCCGCCGAGTGGCAGCACCTGGCCATGCTGAATTACGAAGTAGACTCTCGTCTGCTTCTTCCTTTTGTTCCGGCAGGGACGGTACTCGATAACTGGAACGGAAAAGTATTTCTAAGTCTCGTGGGTTTTCGTTTTCTAAAAACAAAGTTACTGGGTTGGCTGCCAATTCCGAGACACTCGAACTTTGAGGAGGTGAACCTACGCTTTTACGTCCGTCGCCCAGTCGGGAACGAAATCCGGCGCGGGGTCGTTTTCATTCGTGAAATCGTTCCACACAGGGTGACTGCGTACGTGGCCCGCACATTCTACAACGAAAACTATGTAGCCCTGCCGATGGCACACGAAATTTGTTCATCCAGCACTAACGAGCTGAAAGTGGCTTATCGCTGGCGCACTAGCCAGGGTTGGAACGAAATCAAAGTTGCCACCGATGGCGGTCCTGAATTGCCGTCCGAAGGTTCCGTCGAACAGTTCATTACAGAGCACTATTGGGGATATGCGGCTCAACCCCGCGGCGGTTGCGTGGAGTATCGCGTGACTCATCCAGCGTGGAAAGTGTGGCAAGTCCGGAAATCGGAGTTTGAAGGCCATGCCGAAGAACTTTACGGGAAAGAGATTGCTGCTTTGCTGCGCAGCGAGCCGAACTCCGCGTTTCTCGCGGAAGGTTCCGCGGTTTCGGTGATGCGTGGGCAGCCGTTGTAATGAGCTCTTAAGTATCTGCGATAGAAGAAGCCCGGCTCAGGTTGGGACAGGGCAAAGCCCCGTCCTTCCACGAGCCTGCAAAGCTAGAAAAGCGCCGTCGCTCTCCTCTTCCAAATTTTGCCCTTCTCTTGAGAGACAGTTTCGACATCTTTGACGTATGCGGCGGTTTGCGTCAGCACATGGTGTAAGTCATTGCCGAGGCTGAAAAACGTGAAGCCCTTCTCCAGAAACTCCCCGACCCTCGGTGTCCCAAACAAAAACAAACCGAGGATGACATTATTTTTACGAGCGTGCTCGATCAACTTATCGGTGGCCGCGCCCAACTCGGGCGAGGTGTACATGTGCGGAAACTCGTACTTGTTATAGAGTCCCATCGACATGCAAAGATCGTTTTGACCGAGGAAAAGAATGTCCACGCCCGGAACCGCCGCGATCTCCGCGATATTTTCTATGCACGACGCAGTTTCTACCTGTAGCGCGACGATGCCTTCGTTATTCCAGTTTCCAGCGTAGCCGAGTAGTCCAGCTTTGTTCATGCTGCGCTGTGGAAAGTAAACCGAGCGCGTGCCAACTGTCGGGTACTTGGCGCAACTGATGGCTTGGCGCGCCTCCTCGGCGGTATTGATGTAAGGGATGAGAACGCCGTCAGCTCCCAGATCAAGCGCTTGCTGAATTCCCGGGCGATCATCGTATCCGCCAACGCGAACGATGGATTTCGCTCCGCCATTTGCGATGCCAGCCAGCATCGCCGAGAGTTTCTCGTGATTCATCGGACCATGCTGCGTGTCGACAAGCAGCCAGTCATATCCGCTATGCGCGAGCTGTTCGGCCACTGTCGGACTGTGCGAATTCACGAACAATCCAACCTTCGGAGTGCCTGCGCGCAATTGCTTCTTAAACTCGGTGCCACTTAGAGCGGCGTCTGCCATGAATAAAATCTCCTAGCGATTTGAAAATGGTTTTCAGTGTAACGAACGCCCCGGCGGAACGCTAGCCAAGCCACCATAACGCAGGCTCAGTTTGAATTGTTTTGACAACGGTGCGGCTCTTATCCGCGCCGTAATGACTGCTTCTTCATCCCGGCTCAGCCGCTGACGGATGTATATTTCAACTGCACGAAGCGATCATTCTCTCGGCCCTTCGCAAATCGGCCTGTTTTAGCGCATTTTGCCGCTCCGAGCCTCATTTTATGCCCATTTTTCAGGGGGTACCTTACTGGGAACCGCATAAAATCTGCACAAAATGCTACTTTTCCACAGCAGAGTGCGTTACTATGCGCTGGATACAGGCAAATTTGTAAGTTCCTGAAGGAGGAATCATGGCTTCTGGTATGACCAAAACTCAACTGACTCGGCACCTGGCCGAAAAGCTAGAACTCAACAACAAGACTGCCGCGGCTTTTCTGGAGCACCTGGCAGACACAGCAATTAAAGAAACGAAGAAGAACGGTGTGTTCGTTGTTCCCGGCCTCGGCCGCCTCGTGAAGGCGCATCGCAAGGCCCGCATGGGACGCAATCCGCAGACCGGCGAACCAATTCAGATCAAGGCGAAGACGGTCGTAAAATTCCGCGTGGCGAAAGCTGCGAAAGACGCGATCGCGCCGAAGAAAGCATAGTTTGCAATAAGTGAGACGCGGGCGCTATTGTCCGTGAAAAATTTTCTAGGCGGAAAAGGCCGGCTTCGAAGTCGGCCTTTTCCTATTTGTAATCCGATTATGTACTTATCCAACTTCGATTCGTCATCCAATTTTCCACTGACTACGTTGTCAATTGCACGATCTCGGCGCGCGCTCTTCCGGCTTCAATCCTCAACTTCCCGACGGACACCGGTAAGTCGAACCGTCGTGGCCCTGCGCTCCCGGGATTGAAAAACAGAACGCCATTTTTCTCTTCGATCTTCGGACGGTGGCTGTGCCCATAAACCACGACGCGAAATCCGGCCGCGTCTGGATTGAGATCAAGGCGACCAAGGTCGTGCAGCATGAAGATGGAAGCGCTGCCGATTTCGATGACTTCAGTTTCGGCCAGGCTACGCGCCCAAGGCTCGGTGTCGACGTTGCCACGAATCGCAGTTATAGGCGCAATTTGCGTAAGCGCCGTGAGGATCTCAGGAGCGCCAACGTCTCCCGCATGCAGAATAAAATCCGATCCGCGCAACGCTTCGACTGCCTGCGGACGCAGCAATCCGTGCGTGTCAGAGATTACGCCGACAACCACTCCGCCCTCATTCATCACAAATCTCGTGTCCCGATGCTCACAGACGGTCGCCTATGGTCTAAGGCTATACTGCCGAGAAGGCCTGAAGGAAGATGCCGGAAGCCAGCCCAAATTTAAATGATGCGTTGCGCCGCTATTGGGGATATCGCGAATTCCGCCCCAAACAAGAGAACGTTGTCCGCAGTTTGCTCGCGGCCCACGACACTTGTGTGGTCATGCCCACCGGAGGCGGCAAGTCTCTGTGCTACCAACTCCCGGCGGTGATCTCGCAAAAGACCGCGGTAGTCGTTTCTCCTCTGATTGCTCTCATGCAAGATCAGGCGGCGCAACTGGCGCAAATGGGTATTCCCGCCGCGGTAATCAATAGTTCGCAGAGTTCCACAGAGCGGCGAACAGTGATGGAGAATGCTACGCGCGGAGACTATCGCCTTCTGTATCTTTCCCCAGAGCGACTGGCAGCAGGAAATACTTTCGAATGGTTGGCTAGAGTGCCCGTCGGCTTTTTCGCGGTCGATGAAGCACACTGCATTTCAGAGTGGGGACACGAATTCCGCCCAGACTACCGCCAATTGAGCCGTCTCCGCACCAGCTTTCCGAAGCTTCCGATTGCGGCGTTCACCGCAAGCGCCACGCGGCAAGTTCGTCACGACATCCTGAAGCAACTGCAGATGCGTGAACCCGATCTCTACATCGCAAGCTTCCATCGCCAAAATTTGCGTTACCTCGTGCATGAGTGCGAGGCGCGAACTCAGATGGAATTGCTAACCCGAGCCTTGCGCCACTATGCAGGTGAGAGCGTGATCGTGTATTCCCCGACGATTAAACGGGTCGAGGAGACGGTCGAGTATCTGGAGGAGAGCGGGATCGCAGCGATTCCTTATCACGCGAAAATGGAAACGTCGATGCGCCGCCAGAATCAGGAACGATGGATGTCAGATGAAGTGCGTGTGCTGGTTGGGACCATCGCGTTTGGTTTGGGCATCAACAAGCCCGCAGTCCGAGCAGTGATTCATCTGTCTTTGCCTCAGTCGATCGAACAGTACTACCAGGAGGCTGGCCGCGCAGGCCGAGATGGACATCCGGCGGACTGCGCGCTACTCTGGCAAAAGCAGGATCACATTCTTCTCGATTACTTCATCAAAAAAATTGCCGATGACGCCGAGCGCGAGCGCGCGTCCGTACGCAAACGCGTGATTAGCCGCTTTGCCGATTCTCATTCTTGTCGTCATCGACAAATCTGTTTGCACTTTGGGGAAACTCCTAAGTGGGAGACTTGC
>OBLW0100001787.1_pt1 | contig 17950 bp, 17 predicted proteins | sample 1520161 | NCBI WGS metagenome assembly OBLW01 (sample SAMEA3539309, study PRJEB22396) | soil metagenome | biome: tundra; feature: field; material: soil | place: USA | collected 2010-05 | depth 0.15 m | reverse complement strand
ACAGCCACGAGAATCATCCCGAGGCCACCGGCAATCAGCAAATACTTCAACGCCAGCATCGTCGTTCTCCTTTGCGCCTTAGCGCTTCTCTCCAGATTTCACTGCGACCGCCTGCCGTGAAAAGAACAGGCGGAATACCTGCCCGAAGATCAGTTCCTCCGCCAGCATCGCCACCGCCAGCGAAAAGATCATTCCTGCGACCACCGCCATGAATGTGATTGCCATCTGCATGATGTCCTCCTGAGACTTAAACTTTGAGTTTCAAATTCCTCTAGCTCAAAACGTCGATGACTGCTGTGGTTGCCCACCGTCCTGCTCGGCAACGTCTGCTGCTGCCACGGTCGTGTCGTCCGCGCCGCTGCCGAAAATCTGCGCCACTTGTTCGTCGCGCTCGCCGCGAATCTGAACCACGTCGCCGACTTGCACCATCGTGAACAGCTTCTCGATATCCCGATTGCGCAACCGGATGCATCCGTGCGACGCCGCGTGTCCCACAGACCGCGGCGCATTCGTGCCGTGAATTCCATAGCCCTTCTGGCTCAGCCCCACCCAGCGCGTTCCCACGGGATTGCCTTTGCCGCTGGGGATCACCGTGCCAGGACGGTAGTACGTGGGATTGGCAACGCGGTTGACGATCTGGAATTCACCCGTGGGGCTGGGACTCGCGGCCGCGCCGACTGCGACCGAGAATGTGGCGATGACGTTGCCATCTTCTATCACCGCAAGCTTGCGGTCCGGAATGCTGACCAGGACGACGCGGTTGACGGGAGCGGCCTCAGACGGCTTCGTGACTTGCGCAAATGCCGGGCTTGCGACTGCCAGAGTGAATAGCGCCAGTATGATTCCCGCTGCCCGCTTCGTCGTCGCCCTTCCAGCCGTCCGTTCCATGTCTGCCCCCTGTTGAATTGCCTTGCGCCAATACGAGAGGCAGGAGTGGAACCAAACCGTATCTAACTGAAAACAGGCTGGTTGGTGTCTGAAAAGAGGGGCCGATCAGTGTGCGGGAAGCCACGGTGTGTCTATCGGCACACACACTTTCAGGAACAAAATTAGGTGTGGAACCAGCGGTTTGGGGTAAGGGGGAGTGGGGAGGGCACCAATCTTGGAGCCTTCAAGCGCCCGGCCGCTGCCGTCTGGGGTAACGGCTTGTGGGGTTCTGTGGGTGCGGCCGGGCGATCCTATGACTAGAAGGCCTAGTTCAATTGTGCCTATTTAAGACCTGTCGCCTTTCAATTTCTGTGACCGCGGTCACAGTTGCGCGTGATTGTCATCATGAGTCCCAGGAAAGACAGAATTGCCCCACTCACCGCCGAGTCTCTGTTTTTTTTTGTCCGCGCACAGCCGCCTGTGATCAAAATCACCGCCCGATCTCTCCCTACTTCTTACACTCCTTGTTGAGCGGGCCTGAAGTGCTCATTTCATTCTGGAGATCATTTCATCATGGCTTATGTAATCACTGATACCTGCATCAAAGACTCACTATGCGTCGAGGTCTGCCCCACCGATTGCATCCACCCCAAGCAGGACGAGCCCGGCTACGAGGCTGCCACTCAGATGTACGTCGACCCCGAGGGCTGCATCGATTGTGGCGCCTGCATTCCGGCCTGCACCTCTGATTCAATTCATGCTCTCGAAGATGTGCCGGAGGAAAAAAAGGAATTCGTTGAGAAAAACGCCGCGTTCTATAAGCACTAAGTTTTGAAGGATGTGCCTGTTCCTCTCCGCATTTGCCGGGCGTGGGATGCAAGCTGAACCAGCCCTCTCCCACGCCCGGTGATTGTCTCCGCCTGTGTTCTCCCACCTGCTCCTCCCGTTGACTTCCGGGCCCTCCCTCGCTATCGTTGCGAACGCTATGAACATCGTGAAAGCGACCCGCCAGTTCGAAGACTGGCTGGGCCATCGCACCGACCTCGTCAAGAAGGATGTCCGACTCAAGCACCTCAATATGAAGGCTGCGGTCTTTCCCTTTCTGCGCGCTACCTATTACCGCTGGGCGCAGATCTGGCCGAAGGTGTGCCCCGAACTTGCCAAGGGACCGCGCGTGCTCGCGGTGGGCGACCTGCACGTGGAAAACTTCGGCACCTGGCGCGACGTTGAAGGACGCCTCATCTGGGGCGTCAACGACTTCGACGAGACTCATCCCATGTCCTACGCCAACGATCTCGTCCGCCTCGCCGTGAGCGCTCATCTGGCTTCCGAAGGCGGTCACTTGGCGCTCAAGCAGAAAGACATCTGCGATGCCATTCTCGAGGGTTATCGCGAAAGCTTACGCATGGGTGGACTAGCGTTTGTCCTGGGTGAGAACAATGACTGGCTGCGCCAGATTGCCGAGAGCGAACTGCGCGACCCAGTCCACTTCTGGGCGAAAATGGATGCCCTGCCGACTGTGAGACACGATGTCCCGATCAGCGCGATCGACGCCATCGAGCACCTCATGCCCGCCCGCGACCTACCGTACCGACTGGCGAGTCGCGTCGCAGGCCTCGGCAGCCTGGGGCACGCGCGCTATGTCGCCATCGCCGACTGGCACGGCGGCAGAATTGCCCGCGAAGCCAAAGCACTGGTGTCGTCCGCCTGCTATTGGGCCAAGGATGACCAGGGCCCTGCCGAGATTTTGTATCAGACCATCATTAGCCGGGCGGTTCGCTGTCCCGATCCGTTCGTTCAGTTACGTGGACGCTGGATCGTCCGCAGGCTGAGTCCGCATTGTTCGCGCATTGAACTGGCCACGCTCCGCGCCCCGGGCAAGGAATTGCGCCTGCTTCGCGCCATGGGATGGGAAACTGCGAACATCCATCTGGGCACAAAAACGGCCCGAAAGCCAATCCTCAAGCACATGCAGGAACAGAAAGGGAAGTGGCTGCACCAGGCCACAGAACAGATGTTGAAAGCAGTTCGCGAGGACTGGAAGACATGGGCGAAAGAGGGCTATGCGTAGGAGGCGATATGAGAGCGCTATTCTCGAACTTCGTCCTATGCCGCCCCGCTGCGCACGGTTGTAGCTGTTGCGGTAATGCTCGTCGCGGGCCGGTGCAGGGTAGCCAGCGCCACTCCGCGCTCCCGGTCGTAGACGAGAGTCCAGTGCGTGGCGCAGTCATCACACAGCCAGTAGTGCTCCACGCACCGTTGCTGCTGCCGGGCGCGAATAAAAGGAGGCACGGCGGATTCTCCGGGCTTGGTCACGCGGTCGGTCTCGACCAGAAACAGCTTGCCCTCTCGGAGCTTCAGGAAGGGCTTGCAGCATTGTGAATTGGCACATCGGCTCAGCATCTTCTCACTGCCTTCTGCTCTACTAACAAAAACCTCGAAGAGCGACTTATCCCGAATTGAGAGCACGTTGCTTGCCACGGAGCTTCGTGTGCCCATGTTGGAGTCTTCCCACATCCGCACTCGTTCTGATCGCCGTTCCATCCCAAGGTGACGAATAGTCGGCAACGCCTGCCGACATCTCGTCCCTGTCTCCTTGCCTCGGCTCTGTTCGCCCGGCTACCATCAATCGTATGCCCACGGTCCTGCTCTGTCCGCCGCATTATTTCGATGTCGTCGATCAGAAAAACCCGTACATGTCGAGAGAATCCGCAGTGGACCGAGGGAAAGCGCGCAGTCAGTGGGAAACGCTGTGTGGTGTTCTGCAACAGAACGGATGCGAGGTTGAAACCGTCGATCCAGTCGAAGGTCTCGAAGATATGGTCTTCGCTGCTAATCAGGTTTTTGCCGGCGAGAAAATTGGATACGGAAAATTCGTTGTGCCGAGCCGTATGGTCTATCCGTCACGCCATCGCGAAGTACCTTTCTATGTGGACTGGTTCCGCGCACACGACTACAAGTTGATCGAACTCGATTACGGCGACGACTACCTCGAAGGCCACGGCGATTTACTCTGGCATCCCGACGGCTCCCGCATCTACGCCGGCTATGGCTTCCGCAGCACGCTCGGCGGCGTCGAGAAATTTTCCGCCGCGATGTCCGAAATGGGAATTCCAGTCGTGTCCCTGCAGCTAGTCGATCCTTATTGCTACCACCTGGACACCTGCCTCTGCCCGCTCAACAACGACGCAGCTCTGATCTTTCCCGGCGCCTATTCGGCCGAGGCTCTCGCGTCTCTGCATAAAATTTGGAAGCGAGTGCACCTGCTCGCCGCCGACGAGGCTCACCACTTCATGGGCAACGGGATCGTGATCAACGGCAGCTACATCACTCCTCACATGACGCCTCCCTTGGAAGCCATTCTTCATCAGGAGGGACTGACGCCGGTCATCGTCGATACCTCGGAGTTTGAAAAAGCCGGTGGAAGTTGTTTCTGCATGAAGGCGTTCTTGCCTTAGACTCGCGGACGCGCCAAAGGAAATGAAAGAAGCCACTATCGATCTGCACGGCCGTCTGATTGGTATAGCGCGTTTCCCGCGACTGCGTGTGCTGGCGTGGGCCGGCGATCAGCTCTACGCATCGCGCGGTTACCAGTTGCTGCGAGCCAGCGTTCAGGATCCTTCCTCCGCTCTCACGTGGCAGCCAGTGGCCGACTTTCACGCTGAATGGCGTCGCCAGCTCTCAGTGATGAATGGCCTGACAGCGCGCTTGTTTCGCGATAGCTTCCATGCGCTCGCCGTGCTGCCGTCGGGCGGACTCGTAGCCGCCGTTCCAGGAGCCATCGTCACGCTACGTCGCGGAGAGACCGAATTTGGCCGCACGCACTCCATCCTCCGCGGCACTCGCCCGCTGCACATCACCGCAGTTCCAGACGGCACAATTTATTGGGGAGAATACTTCGACAACAGCGCCCGCGACGAAGTCCACGTCTACGCGTCCACCGATGCCGGCGCCACATGGAGCGTCGCCTACACCTTCCCCAAGGGCGCCATCCGCCACATCCACAACATCGTCCACGATCCCTGGGGAAATTACCTCTGGGTGTTGACCGGCGACTACGGCGATGAATGCCGCATCCTGCGTGCCACCTGCGATTTCAGCCGAGTCGAGGCCGTCTTGCAGGGCCGGCAGCAGACCCGCGCGGTCGCAGCCATTCCGACTGAAGATGGGCTTTACTTTTCTTCCGACACGCCCCTCGAACCCAACTACATCTACCGGCTCGACCGTCAGGAATCGTTGCTGCAAGTTGCTCCCGTCAGCAGTTCGTCCATCTACGGATGCCGCGTGGGCAGCCGCGTGTTCTTCTCCACGATGGTGGAGCCAAGCGAAGTGAACCGCGATCATCACGTCCGCCTGTACGGCGGCACCGGTGGAAGCGCCCAGGACTGGCACCTCTTGCGCGCATGGCAAAAGGATCGCTGGCCCATGGGCCTGTTTCAGTATGGAAATGCCTTCATGCCCGATGGCCACAACACCACGTCATTCCTGGCCTTAACCACGATCGCTGTCGAATCCGACGACATGGTCACATCGCTCTACTCCGTAGTTCCTTGAGTCAGAATGTGGGGACAGCCCATGTAGGGACAGCCGCCTTCGGCTGTCCCTCGAGCGCAGCTCGACAGCCTCGCTCTTGGTGCTATCGCTTCGCATTGCCGTAGTATGAATTAAGTCAAACCCAAAGCCCCTTGCCCCGCCTCAGCTATTACCGACGCATCTTCAGCGCCTACGTCGTCGGCGGCAAAAGCCAGCTCACCTTCTGGCACGAAACTCCCGCTGAGAATCCGAATGCAACTCCCGGCGCTCTCGGCGAGTACTACATGCTCTTCGCCGAGAAGGCGGACTATCCGGGCTTCTACGATTCCTCCGGAGTCCCGCAACTCGACTATCACGGCCACATCGGCCTGCAGTACAACCCCATCGCGATCGCGCAATACGGCCTCGGAAACTACAACTTGTACCATCGCACGTCCGACCCGGAGCGCCGCCGAAAATTCTTCGTAGCCGCCGACTGGCTCTGCTCGCACCTCGAGCAGAACGCGCAAGGACTGGCCGTCTGGAACCACCACTTCGATTGGGAATACCGCGAGACTCTTCGCGCCCCGTGGTACTCGGCACTCGCGCAGGGCCAGGGAATTTCCGTGCTGGTACGCGCCCACAAAGAATCGCGCGACGCCCGCTATCTCGATGCCGCCCAGCGCGCTCTGGCCTGCTTCCACATCCCCATGAAAGATGGAGGCGTCGCCTTCACGGATGAATCCGGTGACCTGTGGTTCGAGGAGTACATCGTCTCGCCCCCCACGCACATTCTCAACGGATTCATCTGGGCGTCGTGGGGGATCTACGACTATTTCCTGGCTACCGAAGACCCTCGCGTGCAGGAACTATTTTCGCGCGCGGTCCGGACGATGCCGCACAATCTCGATCGCTACGACTTGGGATTCTGGTCGCTCTACGAGCAGTCCGGTACACGCCTTCCCATGGTGGCCAGCCCCTTCTATCACCAGTTGCACATCGTGCAATTACGCATCATGCATCGCCTCACAGGAGAAGACACCTTCGCCCGCGTCGCCGACCGCTGGGAGGGTTACAGTCGCAGCCGCAGCAAACGCACCCGCGCCCTCTGCTACAAGAGCGCGTTCAAACTCTGTTATTACTAGATGACTGGAACGGTCTCTAGATCATGGATGTTACAAGTGCACGCATCGGCATGAGCGCGTTATCTTTGCTGCAAACGGGAGGACCGTTGACCTTCGTGCAATCGCTCCTGCGGAGACAAGTATGATGGTCCCACGCCACGCCCATCTGATCACTTCGCTCGCCTTGGTGATTGTTGCCATCGTGTACTTGGCTCAAATCGCCACCCCCCTCAGGCTCATCAACGACGGGGTTGACTATCTGTTACAAGCTAGTTCCGCCATCGACGGAAATGGTTTCCTGGTTCACGGTGTGCGTTCCATGCGCCCGCCCGGATATCCTGCGTTGATTTGGGTGTTGGCAAAAGCAGGCATCGGGAAGTCCTGGGCCATCGTTGCACTAAATTGCCTTCTGCTCGGAATCGGATGTGTGGCGAGTTACTTTGTGTTGCGCGATTCGTTCGGATTTTCGGGTGAGGTCGCACAGTTCATATCCTTGCTAACTCTCCTCTCCTTCCTCATGATTCGGAACGTTACGTACCCATTAAGCGATATCTGCTTTTTTGGCGCGTCTGTACCGTGTCTCCTCGTATTGATTAGGGCCGAAGCGGATCCGGGATCTCGTCGGCTCTGGTGGCTCATGCTGCTAATTCCGCTCATTTGGTTCTGCATCGAGTTGCGAACCATTGGAATCGTTTTCATCCCAGCTTTTATTTGGGCAGCGATCGGCGGGGTTGCTGGGGCCAGGAGGATATATCCCACGTTGCGGCGACATCGATTCATCACGTTCTTGTTCTTAATGGTCATACTGGTAATGGTCGCCAGGGTTCTTCTCGATTCCCGATATATGCACTTCAATTCGCACATTTTCCAAAGGAGGGGCGTACTCCGCAGTATTGCCGCCAACATTGGATACCACACTGCGGAGTGGGGAGAGATGACGGCAAACGCCCCCGCGTCAAAACTACCGGCCGCGCTCGGCTTGCCGTTGCAGATCCTTGGAGCGTTCGCAATTATCGCGTGCGTCGTTGGGATTTGGGTGAAACGCGACCGACCCGATTCGCTATTGTTCTACCTGTTAGGGTTTGGATGTATAGTCTTCGCCTATCCTTGGAATGACGCACGGCTGTGGTTGCCCGTTCTGCCGTTCCTTATGGGGTACGTGCTGCTCGGACTGAGGCGCATGGTCTCACCCGGCATCTTGCGCCCTCTTTTAGTAGTTTACTGTTCACTCTTTTGCATGCTTGGACTGCTGGCGCTGGCTTTTAGTACTCGTCTGACCTTCGCTGGCGCGCGGTTCCCAGATATCTATGGAGATGGCAATTTCCGCGACGCTTATAAAATCGTGCTCCGGGGTGAGACGCCTAAGAATAGCGAAGATGTCAATCAAGACGCCCTGTACTTGCTGCGGCGTTATGAGTGGCGTGCCGCGAGCAAGTGAGTTCGAGATCGAGTGAAGATTCTTTACGTCTCACAATATTTTCCGCCGGAGATGGGTGCGCCCGCCGCCCGCGCCTCCGAACTCGCCCGCCACTGGGCAGAGGCCGGCCACGAAGTATCTGTGCTCACCGGATTCCCCAATCACCCGACCGGAGTGGTTCCCGCCGAATGGCGCAGCCGTTTGCGCCGCATGATTTACCAGGAGAGAGTAGGCGGCGTTGATGTGTTTCGCACGTGGCTTTGGCCTTTGCCGAACCGCAAGGCGCATGAGCGCATGCGCAACTACGCTTCGTTCTGCGTCTCCGCTGCCCTGCGCGGCATGGCCCTGCCGCGTCCCGACGTGATCATAGCTTCGTCGCCCCAACTTCTGGTTGGTCTCTCCGGGTGGTGGCTCCATTTCGCGCGCCAGGTGCCATTCGTTTTCGAAGTGAGGGACCTCTGGCCGGAATCCCTAACCGCTGTTGGAGTAGGAGATGAGAATTCCCTCTTGCACCACACGCTGGCAGCGGTTGCCAAGTTCCTATACCGGCGCTCCGACCGCATCGTCGTCGTGACTCCGGCGTTCAAAGAGCATCTGATGCGGCTCTGGCGCGTTCCCGCAGAGAAAATTTCCATCGTCGAAAACGGCGTTGAGACCGGCCTGTTTGCGCCAGCCTCTCCTGTTGCCAACGCCGCATTGCGGCACGAACTCGGGGCCGATGGGAAATTCCTGGTCTGCTACATCGGCACCATGGGCATGGCCCACGGACTGGAAACCTTGCTCGCCGCCGCCGGCCAACTGCAGCGTCAAAACTCAAACGCGCAGTTTCTCCTGGTGGGCGAGGGCGCGGAAAAAGAACGAATCAAAGCTACGGCCCAATCCCGCGGATTGGCCAACGTTCGCTTTCTCGATCAGCAACCCCGCGAGAACATCCCCGCTTTCATCTCCGCTTCCGATGCTTGCCTGGTCCTGCTGAAAAAGACCGATGTCTTCAAGACCGTCATTCCCACCAAGATGCTGGAGTTCATGTCCTGCGCCCGCCCGGTAATTCTTGGCGTCGAAGGTCAGGCCCGGCAGATTATCGAAGACGCCGGCGCCGGAATCGTGATCGAGCCAGAAAATTCCGAAGCGCTCGTAACCGCTATCAGCCGGCTGTCCGCAGATCGCGAACTCGGCACAGCCTTAGGTCAGAAGGGAAGGGAACACATCCTGCAACACTTCTCGCGCGGAAACACAGCGGAAAAGTATCTCGAAGTTCTTCAGAGGATGATCGAGAAGTCGTGAACCAGAAACGCCGCAGCTGCAACCCACCAGCTACGGATGCACGGCATAAATCGAAACCGCCGTCGCCATTGACAGGGCAACTTCAACCGTTCTACCCGCGATGATCCGGCCCGCACTCACCGGAACAAAAAGAATGTCATCTCCCTGCAACGTCACGTCGGGGACCTTGGCCTCCAGCATCTTCTTGAGCTGAACGTTGGTCTCGGTCATCCCGGCGGGGGTCTTGCGGATGATTCGCGCGCCACTCATCTTCGCCGTGCGGTTCGTCCCCCCGGCCAGCGCTAGCGCCTGCAACACCGTAAGCGAACCGTTGTCCACCAGCAAGCCGCTGGGACGGCCCACATCCCCCACCACATAGATAATCGGAGCCCGTGGAACGCTGATCGTGTCGCCCGGCAGGATCTCGATGTTGCCACTCAAATCGTCGGCCAGATTCCCGGCAGGATCTCGATGTTGCCACTCAAATCGTCGGCCAGATTCCGCGGCAGATCGATACGAATCGGTTCCGGCTGGTTCCGCCGAATGACCGCGATCTTGTGCGAGGCAGATGCGTTGAACCCGCCCGCCTGAGAAATAACTTCGTAGAGCTTGTGATCCGATACATCAGGATAGATCCCGGGTTTGCCTACTTCGCCGATTATGGTGACGCCTTGCGACGAAGCCTCGTCCACAAAGATGGTTACATGCGGACTTCGGACGAATCCACCGTCGGAGAGCCGCTTCTCGATCAGTGTCTGCGCTTCTTCCTGGGTCAGGCCGTCGACGTGGACGTAGTCAATCAGTGGAAGGTAAACGTCACCAGAACTGCTGACCCGCGCTTTTGTTGCCAACTCCGGCACGTTGTACACGCTCACTTCGATCAGGTCCCCCGGACCCAACTTTACCAACGCGGATTGGTCGGGGAAGTCTTTCGCCCGCTCGGGTGTAATCGCGGGGGTAGTCTGGGCTGCTCCCGAGGCGTTTGTTGCCGCCTGCGAGATCGGCTGAGCTGCGGGAAGTTGTCCGGGAGTGTCGCTCTGTCCGGGCTGGGAGCCGTTCGCGGGTTGCTGGGCGACAGCACTGCCCGCTGCAACCACCAATGCTGTAAGCAGAATCAAGAAAGCGCGCCCGCAGCGACTGAAACCCGATGTGCCCGACTCCATCAGAAAACCCCTGAAGTGTTAAGTGAGAATTTGAACAGCAGTTTAGCACAGCCGCATGGGTTGCGCCCCCGCTATCCGGGAGGGCCCTGATTAGTTTTCCACAGGTTTTTCCTTGGGAGTGATTGAAAGTCTCTTTCTGGTGCTGCTACAGTCTGAACACTCACAACTTCGTCAGGAACCTACGCGCTAACTATTAACCGCAGGGCATGGCTGCAATACTCTGAAGAATGTCGAGCCGGCATGCCGCGTCTGCATGCTTGCTCGCCGAAGGTGGCATAGTTGACTGGCGTTTTCCTCGGGACATTTGTTTTAGCGCTGCTGTCGGCCTTTGTGCTGACTCGGTACGTCCGCGATTTCGCCACCGCCCACGGCTGGGTGGCGGTTCCCACGCAAGAACGCCATCTGCATTCCAGCCCGCTCCCGCGTCTGGGCGGAGTAGCCATTTTCTTTTCCTTCTCTCTCTGCATGGGGATGGCGGCCATTTGGGCCTTTTATAGTCCACGGGTCCACTCAGCCTTTTCCTTTAAGGCGCTATTGACCATCCTCCTGCCGGCCTCGCTCGTTTTCCTGCTGGGTGTTTATGACGACATCCGCGGCGTCGGGCCCTATTTCAAATTCTCGGTGCAAGGCGTAGCCGCGACCATGCTGTACGTGGGTGGTCTGAAGATCGTCAACATCCCGGTCCTGTTTGGCGACATCAAGCTGCCTTGGATCGTGGGATGGGCCTTCACCGTTCTGTGGGTTCTGGCCATCACCAACGCCTTCAATCTGATTGACGGCCTCGATGGTTTGGCCGCCGGATCGGCTCTGTTCTCGACGCTAGTGGCGTTTGTGGTGGCTCTCCTCGGCGGGTATTCCCTGGTCACCGTGATGACGATCGCCCTGGCCGGCGCGATTCTCGGTTTCCTCCGCTTCAATTTCAATCCTGCCACCATTTTCCTCGGCGACTCCGGCAGCCTTTTCATTGGATTTGTGCTGAGCGCGCTCGCTCTCCAGGGTGCCCAAAAGGCTCCGACCATCGTGGCTGTCGCCATTCCGGTTGTTTCTTTCGGTTTGCCGATTCTGGAGACGGCGCTTTCCATCGTCCGGCGCCTGATCAGCGGCCGTCCGGTGTTCACCGCCGATCGCGAGCATATCCACCACAAATTGCTGCAGCACGGGATGACGCATCGCCAGGTCGTCATTCTTCTGTACGGCGTCTCAGCCGTTTTCGCCATGCTGAGCTTGTTCCTGCTGTGGCCGACCGGAAGTTCCCTGGGCCTGGTGCTCGCGGTGCTTGGTATCGGGATCTGGATTGGCGTCCAGCATCTCGGCTATCTTGAGTTTGGCGAATTGGCCCGCGTCGCCCACCGCACCTTTGACCAGCCGCAGATCTTCGTCAACAATCTGGCAATCCGCCGTGCCACCGAGGAACTCAAAGTCGCGCGCGATTACGATCAGGTTCGCCGCATTCTTACCGCGGCGTTCAGCAGCAACGATTTTGACAGTTTCGAACTCAAGCTCGAATTGCTCCCGGGGGAAGTTGTTCCGTTCGAAACGTCCGACTCGTCTGCCGCGCGCCGCGCCGGAAACTCGTTCCGCTGGACCAAAGCCGGTACGCCGAAAACGTTCGACGGCTCGGCGGTGTGGAACCTCGCTCTGAACCTGATGAGTTCCGCGAACCGCCGGCGCGGTACGCTGACCGTGCAACGGCTGTACTGTTCGCGGGACCTGCAGATCGACATCAATCTTCTCACTTCGGCCTTTCCCATCGCGCTGGCCGACGCCCTTGACCGCACCCTTGCGCACTCGGCGCAGGTGATCGCTCTGCCCGAGCAGGACACGCTGATCGCGGCCCAAGCCGGGTAATCGGGCACAATCGCGCCACGTCCCGCATACATAGGACAAGTGCAGCTCAGGGAATGTGGTGTTGGAGAAGTGTGGGCGGGGAAAGCAGACGTTGCTGTGCGGGCGCAGGCTTATAGCCGCCCGCCGCGATAACCGTCGCGAGCTAACAGCGACAGGTGAGAGCTTTCAGGGGAGAGCGTTTTCGGTTACAGTTTCGCGCTGGCGTAGGAGTTGATTTCGCAGTTCAAGCAAACTTCTTCAAAAGCAGGAGCTGTCCATTCCATGATTTCCCCCAGTCAATCGTTCTGCGGGTAGGCCGCAAACGTGTCTTTAGCATAGCCGACCCTCAGGATGAAATCAACCCTTGCGGCAAAAATAAGGGCGCCTCAACCCGCATTCCGCAACGCCCCTGGGATGAGATCGATAGAAAGGTTGAAAGTTTCTGCACACTCGCACTCAGGATGAGCATTTAGGGCCCCGTTTTCCACACCCGGAACCACTGCCGTCACTTTCTGAACCTTCGCTGTCTGTTTACCTTCAACTGCACTTAATAGAAGCGAGGATTCAGCATTCATGTTTGGCAAGACTGTGTATGGCAGCACTTTCAAGGACGTCAAGTTTGTTCCTTTACAGTCCGCCACATTCTGCGTCCAGTGCGAGATGATCAGCACTAACAGCAAGCCCTATTGCCTGGCATGCGGCAGCCACGCCCTGCTCGGTCTGTCGCGCGTTCTGGGCGGATCGCTGCGCAACCAGCAGACCGCCCATCTCATCACCGACATGGAGCTGAATAACCTCGTTCGCGACCTGCTGCGCACCGTGCCCGACCCGGACGTCGCCAACATCGCCGATCACTTTCATATGCCATCGCTGGCGCAGCGCAGCCAGCTCCGTGTCGCCAACGCGGCCCACCCGGTGTCCGGCTTTCGCGCCGTGTCGTCGGAAGAAATCGAGATTCATCCCGCGGAACTCGATCTGGAGCCCGCCATCAGCGCGATTACCGAACGCGCCCAGCATCTCACCGGCGCGACCGGAGCGGCCATCGCCCTGCGCGCCGGGGACGAAATCGTCTGCCGCGCCCGGGCCGGAAGAACTGCTCCCGACCTCGGCGTTCGTCTGCAAACTGATGCCGGCATTTCCGCCGAAGCCGTGCGCTCCGGCGAAATCATGCTCTGTCACGACGCCGAGCGGAACCCGCGCGTGGACTTGGCCAGCTGCCGCCGTCTGGGAGTCCGCTCCATTCTCGTCTCGCCTCTGCGGCACTACCGCCGCACGCTCGGTGTGTTCGAGGTGCTGTCCTCATCACCCGGCGCCTTCGATGAGCGCGACGTGGCGACCATGCAACTGCTGTCCAGCATGATGGTCGCCGCCATCTCCCGCATCTCCAGCCTGCACCAGGCCCAAATCCTGCGCCGCGCCGGCTGAGGCATTTGCCGAAGACCTGCAACTTGAAGACCCGCAGCTTGCTGCGAAAGGCCGCAGTCTTTTGCGAAGCGAGCTTTTGGGTGGCGCAGCGCTTTGAGCGCTGCGATTGAGCGGCTCTCTTCTGCTAGGGCTTTTAGCCCCTGAGGTTCCTCGCGCACTCTTTCCCGTCGATTCGTCCTGCCGGAACCCCCCGCCCTGTCGTCCTTCTGTTTTTTCTTTGATGGCTTTTCAACCATCCCGCGCTAATATGGAGCCAAGAAGTAGGGCCCATTCCCCATGGCTGTGATGACCTCGGCGTTACAGACGGTTTCACCCAACCGTCGCCGGCGTGTGCGGCATAAGATTCAAACGCCGGCGTATGCCACCTTCACCGGAGAATCCCAGGGCGCGATGCTCGATCTCCACGAGATCGTCGACATCAGCGAAGACGGCGTCGCCATTCAATGCCACTCACCTCTGGAACTGGATAAGCGCGTGAACCTCTGTTTGGACCTGGCCGATTGCGCCGACCACCTCTACACCACCGGACGGGTGGTCTGGTCGAACGCCTCAGGACGCGCCGGGCTTCGTTTTTCCGATTTGTCGTCCGAGTCCGTGGCGCGACTGCGCGAGTGGCTCTTCGTAAACGTGATGGCCGGAGTCGCCAACGGTGATGCTGAGGTTGCCGCCTTTATCGGTTCGCGCGACGCAACTCCTCCGCGTCCCAACTACACCGATACGCTGGCGGCCGTGACCGCGGTGCAGCGGCAAGTAGAGGCGCTCGGTTCCGATCTCGCTGGTGCCCTGCAGTTGATTGCCGGGCGCGCACAAACTCTGGTTCGCGCTTCTGGCGCAGCGATTGCGCTCGCGGATACCGATCCGGATTTCATGGTTTGCCGCGCCAGTTCCGGAGCAGATGCTCCACCCGTCGGTGCACCTTTGCAGGTGGGCTCCGGTTTCTCCGGAGAGTGCGTGAAGAGCGGTGTGCTGCTTCGCTGCGACGATTCCGAAGTCGATGTGCGCGTGGATCGCGAAAGCTGCCGCGCCCTGGGCATCCGTTCCATTCTGGCGGTGCCTGTGCGTGCGGGCGATAAGTCGATTGGGATTCTCGAAGTTTTCTCCGACCAGCCGGATCGATTTTTCGCATCGGATGGCGGCGTGATGCAGCGCCTTGCGGAGACCATCGTTGCCGCTGTCAACCGCGCCGCCCGTGCCGAAAATCTTCCGCCCGTCGGTACCAAGCCGGCCGCCGTTCAATTTGCTCCAACACCGGGAAGCGTTCTCTTCGCTTCCGAGCCTGGTCAAGAAAACAAGATGGACGGTTCGGAAGAAAAGATCTCCGGCGGCATCAGCCTGCCGCGTACCCATCTCATTATCCTGATCTGCGCCGCCATTGCGATCTTTTTTGTTCTCGGCTACGGCCTCGCTCCCTTGATTCAGAGCAAGCTTCAGGACCGTGGCCGCAGTACACTGCCGACCGTTCTGGCATCATCTCGCCCGCCGAGGTCGGAGAGTCTTGCCGCGGTTGCTCCATCCGTCGAGACTGCATCCTTCGACCAACTTCACCAGATGGCCGGGAAGGGCAACCCCGCGGCCCAGAATACTCTGGGCCTTCGCTATGCCACCGGAGAGGGCGTGAAACTGGACGAGCGAGAAGCGGTTCGCTGGTTCATCAAAGCTGCGGAGCAGGGTAATGTCGCTGCCCAATCCAAGTTGGGCTCCATCTACTTTAGCGGTCGCGGTGTCCCCCAGGACTTCACACAAGCTTACTTCTGGATGGTGGTGGCCCGTTTGAGTGGCGACCATGCCAGCGAAACGCTTGGGCCATTTGTTCGGGCGCGTCTCACGCGAGCCCAAGTCACCTCCGTTGAACTGGACGCCGATCGCTGGTTGCGCCAGCACCAGACAGCCGCCAAGCCCCCGGCCGGCCACTGATGGCGTAGTCATTGATGGCGTAGTCTGAGTTTCGATAGCATTTCTTTCGAACGCGTCATCCCGACCGGAGCCGCTTTTCAGGCGGAGGGAGGGATCTCACATCTGTCGACCGTTTCTCCTGCGTCCACTGAACTCCCCAGAAGTTCAATTCTGAGTAAGCTTGCTTTTGGATAAGCGTGCTTTTGGGTGGCGCAGCGCTTTCAGCGCTGCGATCTACCCTTCTATGGAGGGCTTTAGAGAGTGCGTGAGAACCGGATTTCTGGGAGAACGGTGGAACAAACACCACAAAACTCCAGCCGCGAAGCGGCGGCATGTGATAGCCCGGCACGTAAGTGCCGGGTAGGGTGGGAAGAGAGAGCGAGTCCCGGGACGACACCAGTCCTCACGCACACTCTTTAGCCCCTGCGGTACATCCCGGCGCTAGAATAGTCCCAGAGGCTCCTGTGCCCACCCTCCGCGACATCCTCGACCGCAAAGTTCGCGAGGCCGATCCCGCTCTCTACGAGAAACTCGACAACCATCGCGTCCGTTGTTTCTCCTGCGGCCACTGCTGTCCGATTCCCGAAGGCCAGCCCGGCGTCTGCAAAGTCCGCTACAACCGCGGCGGCACGCTGTACGTGCCCTGGGGATATACCGCCGGAATGCAATGCGATCCCATCGAGAAGAAGCCCTTCTTCCACGCCCATCCCGGCGCGCTCGCCTACAGCTTCGGCATGCTGGGCTGCGATCTGCACTGCGGCTACTGTCAGAACTGGGTTACGTCGCAGGCGCTCCGTGATCCCAATGCTGTGTCGCCGCCGCTCGAAGCCTCACCTGAAGCGCTGGTCCGCGATGCTCTCGACCAGGGTGCGAAAGTTCTGGTCAGCACCTACAACGAGCCGCTCATCACCAGCGAGTGGGCCGTCGCTGTTTTCAAAGAAGCGAAGGCTGCGGGACTGCTCACCGGATTCGTTTCCAACGGCAATGCCACACCGCAGGTTCTCGAATTCATCCGCCCTCATCTCGATCTCTACAAAGTGGATCTCAAGAGTTTCGACGACCGCCGCTACCATGAACTCGGGGGACGCATCGGTCCCATCCTCGACAGCATCCGCCGCATTCACCAGATGGGATTGTGGCTCGAGATCGTTACGCTGCTCATCCCCGGCTTTAACGATTCCGCCGACGAACTCCGCCGCCTCACCGAATTCGTCGCCGGCATCTCGCCCGACATCCCCTGGCACGTGACCGCATTCCACGGCGACTACAAAATGCAGGGAGAAGACCAGCGCGACACCACTGTCGAAGATCTGTTGCAGGCCGCCGAAATTGGCCAGGCGGCCGGCCTGCATTACATCTATGCCGGAAATCTCCCCGGCATGGTCGGCCATTGGGAAGATACCCGCTGCCCGCACTGCAGTGAGACTCTGATCCGCAGATACGGATACCACATCGAAGAGTACCGCCTCACTCCCGAAGGCTGCTGCCCCCACTGTTCCTGCCAGATTCCCGGATGCTGGGCCGCTCACTTCGACGGCCAGATCACCTCCCGTCCTTTCCTCCCGCACAAACGCTCGCGTTTATTTACAATCACAAGTCGTTGAATCGTGATGTGATTGGGTTTTGATTATGTGGGGACAGCCGCCTTCGGCTGTCCGCCGGGCGAAGCCCGGCTACAGGCAATTGATCAAACCGGACCGATGCGGAAAACACCGATCCTCGCTCTCTGTCTCGTGGTGACTCTCACCCTGTGCGCATGTTCGCCGCGCGACTTCCTCACGCGCCGCCTCGCCACCGATCTCATCGCTGCCTCCGACGCTTTCAAGACGCCACAGCAATTTGCCCTGCAGACCGGCATCGTCTCCAACAAAGACTACGTCTCGCCCGAATATCTCGTCCTCCAACAACACGGCTGGATCTCCGCGACCGCGGCCCGTTGCGGTCCCGCCATGGTGCCGCCGCCGTGCTGGGATGTCCTGCTGACCCCCTCGGGCGTCGACACAGTTCGCGCCCTCGTCCCCGCCGAAGAGGCCGACAAGGCATCGTTCTTTATCCCCGTGGCCAGAAGGGAACTGATCGGCGTCACCGGCATCAGCAAGCAAGGCAGCCAGGCCGATGTAGAGTTCACGTGGAGATGGGTGCCTTTGAACGAAGTCGGCGCCGCGCTCTACTCCGGCGACCTGCGCTACACCTCGACTGTCGGATTTCGTCAGTACGATGACGGCTGGCGACTCATGCAAACCGCTCCTCACTCCGCGCAAACGCTCGACGACGCCTTCAAGAACGCCGAGCCTGCCCAGTGACCACGCAGGAAGCCGGACCCCGTTCCTGGGTCGTGTCGGCGTCCACCTGGCTCACTCCGCGCCGCATTCGCGCTCACGCCATCGTGCTCGCCGTCTGCCTCTGGGGTGTCTGCGCCGCCGATTTTCTTACTCCCGGTTCCTTCGACCGAGCTGCCA
>OBLW0100001786.1_pt1 | contig 17951 bp, 11 predicted proteins | sample 1520161 | NCBI WGS metagenome assembly OBLW01 (sample SAMEA3539309, study PRJEB22396) | soil metagenome | biome: tundra; feature: field; material: soil | place: USA | collected 2010-05 | depth 0.15 m | reverse complement strand
TGGCGCCCTGCAAACAGATCCTTCATGCCTCTTAACTCGCTCATCGTCGGCCCATCTCTTCCAAGTCATTACTGTAACCCACTCGCCCTTGCTATTCGCACCAGAGCCGATGACAGCGAAGGGTCCGCCGCTGGTCCCAGCCCGCACATGCTTGAATTATCGCTGCGCGGTTGGGATGGACTGCAGCGCAGACGAAGATGCCGGGGTCGACAGGCGGATTGCGGTGGCGGCGACGGCAAGCCACCTACAATAATGACTGCGGAAGGTGTTCATGCCATCCAAGGTAACAGGCGGCAAGTGATTTGTGCATTGCATTCTGGGGTGAGCAGAGGTATCACATCACAGGGGGACTAATGACGGCTATGCCTTTCAGAACACTACGAAGTTTCGCTCAGATCCGAGCAGCAGCGTGCCTGTTTCCAGTGCTTCTCGTTTCGGCATGGCCCATTGACGCCTATGGCGCTCAGGATGCGGTGCACTTGCCTGCCGCAGCCCACCTGCTGGCGCCCAGCGTTCTGAATTGCGCCGGGATAAGTGAACCGCTTGCGGTCACTGATGCGCAGCCGGTGTTCTCATGGCAATTAACAGGCTCATCGCCGGAACTGCAATCGGTGGCCCAGAGCGCGTATCGAATTCAGGTCGTTGAGGGTGGCGGCGACTTTGCGCCGGGGCGGAAGATTCTGTGGGATAGCGGAGTGGCGCAAAGCGCGGCTACCTCGGGACTGGCGTACGCGGGGCCGACGCTAATGGCGCAGCATGCCTATGCCTGGCGTGTGCGCGTCTGGGACGAAAACGGTCGGGCCAGTGGTTGGAGCCGCGTTGCACACTGGACCCAAGCTCCGGAATGGCATGCGCAATGGATCGCGGCTCTCACCCATGAGATCGACTCGAGTGACGAGCCAATGCCTCTATTTCGTAAGAGTTTTCGCCTGACAAAGTCGGTGACTCGGGCCTTGATCTATGCATCAGGATTGGGTCAGGACGAGGTGCGCATCAATGGGAGCAAGGTAGGCGACGATCTGCTGACACCCGGCTGGAGCGACTATCACAAGACGGTTTACTACGATGCGTACGATGTGACGAGGCTGATACGCAAAGGCGAGAATGCGTTGGGCGTGATGCTGGGTAACGGGATGTATCGCGTACTGAAGACGCACGACCGCTACACGAAATTTGTCGGCAGTTACGGGCTGCCGAAGTGCATTGTGCAACTACACATCGAGTTCGCGGGCGGCGAATCAATCGAGATCAGGAGTGATGGGACATGGAAGACGTTTCCCGGGCCGATCACCTTTTCATCCACTTATGGTGGCGAGGACTTCGATGCGCGCAGGGAGGCGAAGGGCTGGGATCGACCGGGGTTCGATGATTCGACGTGGCTCGCGGCTACTGTCGTTGACGGACGGGGCGGAGTACTGACTCCGGAGCTTGCCCCTGCGGTGCGCGTGATGCACACCTACATGCCTGTCAAGGTTACGCAACCAAAGCCGGGTGTGACGGTCTACGATCTGGGCCAGAACTTTGCGGGTTGGCCGGAGATCGACGTGTCGGGCCCCGCAGGCGCCACCGTAAAACTGACGCCGGGAGAGTTGCTTAGCGAAGATGGGACAATCTCGCAGCGGAGCTCAGGAGGGCCGCAGTGGTTTGCTTATACGCTGCGCGGTGCAGGAGTCGAGAGTTGGCATCCGCGCTTCAGCTACTACGGGTTCCGTTTTCTGCAGGTGGAGGGTGCGACGACAGAGCAAAAAACGGCCAAAAACGAAGTACACATTCTAAGCGTGCGCGGACAGGCGGTACACACTTCATCGCTGACTGCGGGCGAGTTCGTTTCTTCAGACGAGTTGCTCAATCGGATCCATTCGCTGATTCTGCGCGCGATCGAAAACAACTCTGTGAGCTTGTTCACCGATTGTCCACACCGGGAAAAGCTTGGCTGGCTCGAGGAGGCGCACCTGCTGGCTCCTTCGATGCTTTATGACTTCGACCTTGCAGGGCTCTACTCAGCTACGGCGCGAAACATTGCTGATGCACAGAAGACCGAGGGACCGAAGACCGGTGTCATTCCGGAGATCGCGCCGCAATACGTGGTCTTCAACGTAGACAACGGCATCTTCGACGATTCGCCGGAATGGAGCAGTGCCGCGGTGCTTGCGCCGTGGTATCTATATGAACGGACAGGCGATCTAAGTCTGCTGGCGGCGCAGTATGACGTGATGCGGCGCTACGTGGGCTATCTCGCGACGCGCGCTCACGACGGCATCATCGCGTACGGGCTGGGCGACTGGTACGACATCGGGCCAGGAGAGCCGGGCGTCTCAAAGCTGACCACTGCCGGAGTTACGGCCACGGCCATCTACTACCAGGACCTGATCGTGATGGAAAAGGTAGCCGCGCTTCTCGGCAAGAGCGAAGAAGGCACCAGCTACCGGCAACAGGCCGAAGCGGAGCGGAATTTGTTCAACGCCCGCTTCTTCGACGCTGCTCACCATCGTTATGACAAGGGAAGCCAGACTGCACAGGCCATGCCACTGGCGATTGGCTTGGTCTCCGAAGCCGAGCGCGGCGCGGTGCTTGAAGCGCTTGTGGACGATATTCGCGCGCACCAGAATCACGTGACCGCGGGGGACATTGGCTATCACTACGTTGTCGATGCGCTGCTGGAGGGCGGCCGCTCCGATGTGCTCCTCGACATGCTGGAGCGCACCGATTCGCCGAGTTATGGCTATCAGCTGGCAAAAGGCGCGACTGCGCTCACCGAGGCCTGGGATGCGAATCCTTTGAGTTCGCAGGATCACTTCATGCTGGGCCACGCCGAAGAATGGTTCTATCGGGGATTGGGCGGGATCCACGTCGATCTCTCGAAGAAACGGAGTGAGCAGCTAGCGCTGCGGCCCGCGGTTGCTGGCAAGATCGAGTGGGTGCGCACGCACTATCGATCGGCACTGGGGTTTGTGGAGAGCAATTGGAAGCGTGCAGGAGATGAGACGGTATACAGCTTCGTTATCCCGGCCAACGCGACGGCGACGATAGAGGTGAATACGGCTTCCCCGCAGCGCATGACGGTGAACGGAGTTCCGCTATCGAAGGCGACGGGGGTGAGTTCGAGTCGAGTGGATGGGGATCGGGCGCAAATTGTTGTCGGATCAGGACGCTATGAAGTGCGCGCGGCAAACCAAGACGAGTCAGCGGCGCTAAAGTTCCAGAGCAAATGAAACGGAGCTTGCCTGGAGAATTCTGAATCGGCTTTATTGAGAAACGATGGTTATCACAGTGCCAGGACACCGTCTCAGTAAAACAAGACCCCGCGGTCGACTCCCTCGATTCTTACTTCGCTGGAACGCTTCGTTCCCGTGGCGCTCCATGGACTAGCTTCTCGCCGCCACGAAGGGGAGAAGCCTGCTTTTGGAGCATGGAATTCGTACGCAGGGTCGATGCACGCACAACAATATGGGGGCGAATAACTTCGCTTTTCGGACGTTAGGTTTCCGCCTCATGTGCAAGGTACAAGGCACTGGCGGCCGCACGCTTTCCGATCACATGACTGCCTTGGTCGATTGAAGTTAAAGGGACGCGAAGGAAATCAGAATAAAGCACGTTACCGCAGCCGACAACAGCAATGTCCTCCGGAACGCGCAAGCCTGCATCGAGAATCGCGCGCATGGCCCCCAACGCTGCTGGATTATTAACTGGCGCACAAAGAATGCAGAAGGCGTCAGAAGACCGCCAGATATTCCGGGAGCTGACGGTGTAACCTCGCACATGGGAATGTCTTTAGCCGGGGTAGGAAATCTCATGCTTGCCAGGCTTAAGAACTACCTCGATGACGTTCTCTTTTGCCTCGGCTTTCAATTTCTTGTGGTCGACTAAGATCGTTTCCTTCCCTTCCACCTTGTACAGGCGGAGCGTAGCAGAGACATCCGCTGGAACGGTGCAAGCGATGGACAGAGCCCCCTTGCCTTCCTTCGACCACTTCATTTCGACCGCGCCAAACTCGGTCACTGCCACCCCTTGTGCCCACGTCAGACCGGAGCACCGCGGTTCGATTAATATTGATCGGCTAGACACTGTCCCCAGCCGGCGCGCACCAAGAACGAAGCAAGTCAAAAAGGAACCGGGGACAATCCCGTACATGTGAACCTTCGATCCCCCGGTATCGCTCAGGTCTTCCCAGGCCGTCTGCCACTCGGAATCAACCTGGCTCTTCCAGCCGTTCCTCATGTGCTCCAGCACTTCTTCGTCTCGGCTCTCTTCATGCATCCGATAGAGAGCATCGAAGAGATAGTAGTGCGACATGGGGCCTTTGACTTCCCCTAGATGAGACAGAACCCATTTCCTGACCGCGTGGAGCCTCGCCGGAGGGACGATCCCGCAATAAAGAGCGAAAAGCGCTGCCTGTGCAGTCGGTTGATAGCGTCCGTCCACAATTGGCCCTGGGAACATGCGTCCGTTCAGCTGTTCGCTGGTTTTGGAGCCGGGACCAAACAACGCGCCATCGTATGTCCCTTCCATCGGGTTCCAGAGCAAGGTATTGAAGTCGGTGTGCAAACGTTCAGCGTTCGCATTGAGCGATTTGCTTTCTGAGAACTCGCCTATGATTTTGCCTAGGTAAGAAGCATCCCGGAGGGCTCTATAAAACAGCGCATTCAGCCCTGCACCTTCGCAGACCTGGTAGCGCAATGGGTTATCCCAAACCTCCCATTCACGTGCCAACACAAGACCGCGTTTAGTTCGATGATCGAGGAACCAACCGATCAGTCGCTTGAGAGTCGGCCACAATTCCTTTACCAGTTCCGTGTCGCTGGAGCTGTCGAAGTACTCTCTCAGCAGGATGACCCAATCAAGAGAACGGTCTTCCATGATCGCATGTATGTCCCATCGCTCGGAACAGCTATGCGCCTTGATCTGGCCATCTGGCTGCTGGGTCAATGCGATTCTGCGCAGCAGGGCCTTGAGGAGCCGGTTGTCGCCCCAGTACTGCTTCCCGCCGGCATCGGGGCCCCGCATCATGACCCGAGTGCAATCAAAGGCTGGCGGACTGTCATCCGTCCATTCAACGCGCTCTCGGTCTGCGCAGTCAACATAGGAGTCCTCGCTGAGCACCTCCAGCGAGCGAGCGCAAATCGCCCATAGCCGATTCAGAAATGGATCGCTGCTCTCAAATGCCCCCACTCGCTCAAATGGGTATCGCACCTCGATCGCTTCCGCACGCGTCAGATTAACGCGGCCCGAGGAAAGGCGAATAGACAACCGCTTCTGGGCGAATGTGTCGCCGCCCATGCATGCCTGCTTGCCCTCGCGCGCTTTGTACGTGCACCCGCCGCTTCTCTGGCCCTCGGGAAGCAGGTAGGCGATCTCAAGCTCGCTGCCCTCGTCCGCATCGAACTCGAGATTGTGATAGGCTTGAGCGATTTCGGGAAGGTCAAACGAAATCTCGTCGCCGGGCCGCATGACAATCGGCAGTTCCCTCCCTCCTGGCGCCCACTCCTTGCGCGTTTCGGACTGAAGCGGCGTAGTCCTAGGCCACACAGGAAAGAACTCAGGACCCGCGGCAACGATGGACGGCTTCCAGCCTTCCGGAGAGAACTCGGCACTTGTCAGGTCGAGCCCGTTGCGTAAGTCGAGGTGTTCCTCGATCGAGGACCAGGCCTCGTTGCGCGGGCCGAAAGAAAGCTCTGGCCTCGACAGCCAGCTTGTATCTGTGACAATGGCCCGAGTTCCCGATGCTTGACTCAGAAGGATGGCTGCCGCAAACCCTGGGTCGTGATGCATAATGCGTCCGGTGGGAGCATCGCGATGCACTACGACTGCGATTGTGTTTTTACCGGCGAGCAGGGCGCCGCTAATTTCCCGCGTATCGTATTCGGGCCGCTCGTTCTGGTATCTGCTGGGGCCGCGGCCCTGATAGATTCCATTGATATAAAGGCGGTAGCGCGTGTACGCAAATATGTGAATCAGTGCCCTTGGGGGAACAGCGGATAGCGTGACTTCCTTGATAAAGACGGCATGAAGGTCAGGCAACACAAACGCCGGATGCCCGTCGGAGGAAGATGAAATTGATGCGGCTCGCCCACTCAGCTCGATCGGCACCGGAACGGACTCCGCAGACCAGATCATATGAGCTTTCAATTGTTCTTTTCCCTCCTCGGCGCTAGCGCACTGGGAGGAATCCAACAGGAATGCGACGGCCGGTGACGACAACGAAACACCAGCTGCAAGTCCGACTTTCAGAAATTCTCGACGTTTCAGGCCAATGCTCCTTGCCATTTGGACAGGCGTTGATTGCGGTCGATTAAAGGAAACGCGGAGAGAGCCGCACTTGAAGTGCCGCTCTCTCCGTTCGTACCGTTAGTACCCCTTTGTACGGATGCCTGAAGCTCACCGCATGAAAAGCGGAGGGCTGAGTCCCCGGTCGCGGAAGCCCGATTAGAACTCTATGCGTGCTCCCAACTGGAGTTCTCGCGGAAGGCCGGAAGTACTGTTTATTACGCCGAAGTTGCTGTCCTCGATGCCTGTATCGGGATTTCCTAGATTCAGGTGATTGACGAAGTTGAAGGCCTCGGCGCGGAACTGCACGGTTGCCTTGTCCTGGATGTGAACCGCCTTGAAGAGCGAGATATCCGAAAATACGGCGCCTGGGCCGCGAATAACGCCTCGGGAGGAATTGCCAAAAGTGCCGACGGCCGGAATAGAAAACGCCGCCTTATTGAACCAATGCGCCGGCGTTTTCCCTCCCGACGTCGGGCTCCCGCTCATGTTTGCGCGTTCATAGCCGATGCCGAACAGGCATCCGAGAGGGCCGCAAATCTGCGCCTGATCGCCTGGCACCTGTACCGTCAGTGGGCTGCCGGAACGCGCACTGGTGATGGTGTTGAACTGGAAGTCGCCGAATATCTTGGAAGCGATTCCCTCGTTCAGGAAAGGCTGGCCCTTGCCGAAAGGCAGATTGTACAGCGCCCCGATTGTCACGTATTGTTTCAGGTCGAATGCAGACGGGCCATATTCCCCGGCAAGGTTATAGAGCCACTGCGGACCGGGACCGTTGTTTTCCGCCGCGAAAAAGCCGCTGCCTACGTCCAACGACTTGGAGAAGGTATAAGAACCAAGCACGTTCAGGCTGTGAGTCAATTGCGCCTGAAAGTGCCCTTCGAAAGCGTTGAAATTCGACCACCCATGCCCGTACGCCATTTCCGTCGGACCCTCATAAGGGAAGGGCTGATTGGCTCCGCTGCTGCCGGGCGTCCCGGTATTGAAATGTCCGGAGATGGGGAGTCGCTTGCTCACACTGCCCACGTACGCCAATGTAACCGAAGAGTGTGCGCTGACCTGCCGCTCGACTTCGAAGTTCCATTGTTCCGAGTATGGATTGCGCATCTTCGGATCGTACATCCAATTGCCCGCCTGGAAAGGGGATGCTCCGGGAAGCGCCAGCCCGGAATTCTTGGTGGCTGTTTCAAGCGTGGTAGTGGGTACTGTTGTGGGTGAAGTTGGATTGTAAAGAAGGTTTGTCTGCGACGAATCCGGCCACGCACCGATGTTTGCTTGAATGGTCTGCAACACGCCACTGAGGGTATCGCTGACCATGCCAAAACCGAGGCGCACGGCTGTACCCGGCGTGACAGCGTAGGCTATGCCAAACCGGGGGCCAAGGTTAACACCCGACTTCGGCACCAGATTGTTCGGCGCTTCATATGCGATGTGGTTTGTCGCGGACACTCCGAGGCCAACGTTGCCTGTCGCAGCCGTATAGGCCGCACCAGTGGGGATGCAGGGAGCCGCGGCCGGAACACATTGGGCGAGCGGCGTGGAAGTTCCGATTGCGTAATTGCCGGTGTTTGGATCGAACTCGCTGAGGAGGCCGTGGTTGGTGATATACGGAGAGCTGAAGTAATCAATGCGCAGGCCAAAGTTGACGGTTAACTTTGGCGTGAGCTTCCATCGGTCCTGCACATACGGCGCGTAGATTCCGTACTTCAGGTTGAAGTGCTGATCGCTGCTGCTTACCTGAGAGGGAAAGCTGAGCAGCGCCGAGGCCAGGCCATTTCCAGTTGTGCCGACATTTGTTCCGTCGCTGGTCTGAGCGTTAATGAAGTTATAGACCGTATTGCCGGTCGTGGCGCCTGTCCCGTTTGCGTACCCTACCATGAAGAATTGCAATCCTCCACGCAGCTCATGCTTGCCACGGACGTAACTGAGGTTGCCCGAGGCGCTGAAGTTCTTCGCATACCGGTCCAGGGTGCCGGGGCTGTCGTTTCCGCCAACGCCGCTCTGGCCATTCATCGAGAACGTTGGGTAGCCCGGATTTATCAGGCTTGAGAAACCAGCGGCCTGAATCGATGCGATTCCCGCATCGGGGAGGTCGGCTTGAAGGTAGTTAAGCTTCCCGTATCCGAAATGCAGGTCGGTCAGCAGATTGGCGGTAAAGAGATGGGTGAATCCGCCCGCATAATTGACCGGATGCTCGGCTGCGTTACTGGTCATCTTGTTGGTGTCGGGCGACAACTCCATGTAGTTCATACGCGTGTAACGGAAGAAAAAGGTGTTGTTTTGATTCACCCGCTCATCGATGCGCACGTGGTAGGTATCGTCGTTGTTTAGCACGTTCCCGGCGATCCGATCGTTCGCCCTCACATTACCGATGGTGCTGCCATCGAAGTTCGGGCGATCCCAATACGTCTGGATAAATTTTTGCACAGTCGTATCGATTCTGCCCGTGGGAATCACGTTCCCTGAAAACGCCGTGCGCGGAACCTTCGTGGGATCGTAGATCACATTCGGCACGGTAGTCGTGCCGACAGTCTGAGTCAGGAGCGAATTTGAGAAGTCTCCCGAGAGCTCCGCGGCCGTAGGCACCGTATCAAAGTGTGCTCCGAGGTTGGATTTGTACCGCCAGCCCTCGTAACCGAAGGTAAAGAAGCTGCGGTCTTTGCCGTTGTAGAGCCAGGGAATCCTAACCGGCCCGTCGACGAGGCCGCCGAATTGATTCTGATGCAGGCCATTCACGCCTGTGTAGGCCACGTTGGCATCGAAGGCGGAGTTCCGGACGTACTCCCAGGCCGCGCCGTGGAAGGCGTTGCCGCCGGGCTTTGTGGTGACGTTGACGACGCCCCCGAGAACGCCGCCAAACTCGGCGTTGTCGCTGTGAGACTGGACCTTGAATTCCTGGATGCTGTCGATCATCGGCAACACAATGTAGCTGCTGCTGATAGCGGAGCTGTTGATGGCGCCGTCCAGGGTGTAAAAGTTCATGCGGTTCCACTGCCCCTGCAGGGCTGGCTGCGCCAGCGAGCTGCCCGGAAGGCCCACCGACGAGATCGGTCCAAAACCGATACTAGTCGACTGCGCCGTCGACACCGGACCCGCGCCAGGAACGAGCGTAATCAGGGTGGTGAAGTTACGGCCATTCAAGGGGATATCGTGAACCTGCTCAGGATTTACGACGACGCCGATTTCAGCACTGGCCGTCTGCATGACCTCCCCGCTTGCGATCACCTCCACGGTTTGAGACTCCGAGCCGGCCTTCAAGGCGATGATCTGATTCAATGCCTGGTTAACCTGCAGAGCGCCCACGGTGACGACGGTCGTGGCAAACCCGGGTGCTTCCACCTTGATCGTGTAAGGCCCCGGAATCAGTTGCGAGACGAAGTACGCACCCGCACCGTTTGTCTTCGCCTTGGTGAACTCATTTGTCGCCGAATTAGTAACAGTGACGGCCGCGTTGGGGATTACTGCTCCGGTTGAGTCAGTGACCGTGCCCAGTATCTGGCCGGTGGCGCTTTGTGCGAGGACCGGAATGCAGGCCAATGAACTGAGAACGATCAGCAATGATGCGATCACAAGAACCACGAGCGGATTTAAAGACTCGGAAAGCCTCATCCGAATCCGCAAATGGTTCGACGGCTGGGTTCCCCGGACCTGGGGATCGAGAGTACATTTCATATTGCCTCCGAAGTGCAAGTTTGATGGTTCGATTCCAATTGGGCCATCGAAATGGTTGTGTAGGCGACGCGGGTCACTTCCCATTTCGATATGTATCGCATACCGTGCACAAAGCTAGGGGCGACATGCGCCACTTGCAACTGTTTTCACCGGAGGTTCCAAATTCCAAACGGTGAAATAGAAAACGGTTACTTTAACGTAGCTGGCTGGTATTGCTGTCCTGTCGATCGGGCAGGATGGATGTGCGTCCAGGGACAGTCTCTGAGGCATTCTGGCGCAATCCTCTCCTGGGGCGCCATCTCTCTCTGCTTGTCTTTATCAAGTTTCCGGGGGGTGAGTGATCGCCGAACGGTTATTCCATGGAGTGGAATAGCTATCGCTAACTAGGATTGTTAACGCTTTTCTTACGATGATGGAAAGTAGGCATACCATCGACACTTGCTAACAAATCTGGGTGAACCCAAGGTCCATCAAGGTCGCAATCTTGCGCAACTCAGCACCCAGGCTTCCTACTCCGACGGCGCAGTGATGGGCTGGACCGCGCGCATTCCAGGCTTCCACGAATCCCCGAGCTCCAAGGGAGAATCGATATCGACTGTTCGTATTCCCAATCTCCAAGATGGGACCGGGAACACTCTCTCCCTCGGCTACTAAGAAAGAGAAGCCCTTGTCCTTGTCCTCAACAACCGAGAGTAGGGTCACTGGTCCGTGTTTCACCGCCATTTCGACAGAAAGCCCTCGCCCCACTTTGCCATGGAAGACGCGCAACGGGCGTACCCGAATCTTTTCCTGGGCGATTCGCGTGTGCCCGGGACCATCGTGCCCCATCAGCACGAGATCGGCATCGTAGTCCATCGCGTAGTACTCGGTGAAGGAGCCTCCTGCCCCGAGTTCGTCCATGATCTTCATCGCAAGCACATTCTTGACCTCGTATTCTCCTGCTACGGGCGTACCGTTGCCCGTCAACATGGATGTGCCAAGAATGATCGAACTCATGGTATCTTCGTTTTCCTTGATTCCGGAGCCCATGTAGTAATAGGCCAGCATGTCTAGCGAGAATTTTGCCACCAGCTTATCGAGGGCCACTGCGGTGGTTGCGGCCCGGTCCAATTCCTTCTGCGGGCACTTCGGATCGATTGCAAAGAATTCCTGAAACTGCGCCAGTTTAGTCGCGGTCTCCCGCAAAGAGACTTGACGTCTCAACTCGCTGAGCTGATCCACCTCGACGATTTCGATATGAGTGCCCAGTCGGCCGCTCACTTGGGCAAGATCGGTGGAGATATCGAGCATGCCACTGTAGTAGTGGCCCATGAGGCCCATTCTGCTATGGCTCAGCGTCTTTGCGACTCCCGCGGCAGTCAGCCATCCATCGAGTTCGGCCCAGCAGCCTGAATCGTTCGCGAGCATCCCCGTAACCTGTTCGAACCGGATGTTCAGCCGCCGAAGTACGTTCGCAATCTCCGGCACCGGACAGGCGCTGCAAAAAGCCAACCACTCGCCCGTCATCGCCGTTCTGCTCTTCATCTGATTAAAGCGATCGTAGTCGATCGCGGCCCCAGGCTGGAGGTTGAGCAGGATGACTGGCACTTTTGCCCGCAGGATGATCGGCAAGACGGTTGACGAGAGAGCATAGGTGGTGACGTACACGAGGAGAATATCGATATCTTGCTGACGGCAACTGTGACCGGCGTCGATCGCTCTTCCGGGACTATCGACTAAGCCCATATTTGTAACGGAACGATTCTCTCCTTCGATCTTTTCTTGTACAACCTGAATGTAGCCGAGCAGGCGATCCTTCAGCCCCTCGAACTGTGCCCAATATGCTTCCAAGCCAAGTCCTACCAATCCTATGCGAAGTTCCCGATACACGCGATCCATCGAATAATTCTCCCTCGTTCAACTGAATAGGAGAGTATTGACAAACATAGGCGGATAGCCACAACATTCTTGCTGGTTTGCCTATTTCATCCAATGGAATCGGAGATTCAACCCGCGGCTCCATTTCGCTGGGAAACATCCCATTCCGTTCACAATAGGCATGCCTTTGATTTCATAAATTGGAATTTGGAAGCATCGACTGTTTCCGAGGCAAGAAACCGAGTTGGAGCGAGACCATGTTAGCAGGGGATCAACCGAAACCAAACGGCAACAGGCTTTCCGCACCTCACACCGGCTACAACATTCAGGCGGTGAGACGGGCCTGTGATATATTGAAATGCTTCCAGCACGGCCAGGCTGGTCTTTCACTCAGCGACATCGTTCTTAAGACGGAGTTGAGTCGCACTACATCCTTTCGACTGCTTGCGACCCTGGTGGAGGAGGGCATGTTGGAGAAAACCGCAAAGAATCTCTATTGCCTCGCCAGTCAGCAATCGAAGCGCAAGCGGTACCGCATTGGTTATGCCTCGCAGAGCGAGGAATTCTCCTTCTCCCGTCTTGTATCTGAAAGTATCCGTAGTGCCGCCTTCGATGCGGGAATTGAGTTGATTGAGTTGTGCAATCGTTATAGTGCCACCGTAGCAATAAAAAATGCGGAGATATTCGTCCGCAAAGGCGTCGATCTGGTCATCGAATTCCAAACAAATGAGGGCAGTGCGGCCAGTGTCGCCTCCAAGTTGATTGAGGCCGGTATTCCGATCATCGCAATCGAAATCCCACACCCGGGCGCAAGTTTCTACGGAGCCAACAATTATCGCGCAGGAGTGTTGGCTGGACACGCCCTCGCCAAAGCTGCCGTTCAACAATGGGACGGCCAGGTCGATGAGGTGATTCTGCTCGAATTGGCCAAAGCAGGCCCCCTGCCGCGTTCACGGCTCACCGGCATCCTCGCCGGATTACGGGAACTGCTTCCGAAAATCCCTGACCAAAGAGTCCGCTTTATTAACGGAAATGGCCGTTTCGAGAACAGCCTGGAGGCCACACGTCGGTACTTGCTCCACACGAAATCCAAGCACGTGCTGATTGGAGCATTGAACGATCCAAGTTGCCTCGGTGCATTGCGGGCATTTGAGGAAGCAGGGCGCGCACATAACTGTCTTGCGGTTGCCCAGAATGCGGCGATTGAGGCTCGGCGGGAAATGCGGCGAGCAGGAACTCGACTCGTTGGCTCGGTAGCCTATTTTCCCGAACGATACGGAGACGCTATCATTACACTCGCATTGGACAAACTGGGAGGTAAGGAAATTCCCTCTGCAAGTTTTACCCGTCACCAGCTAATTACACCGGAGAATGTCGAATCCTTTTATCCCAACGACGCGCTGATTTCAGCAGGCGATGGGGACTCTCTGCTTTACAGCTGGCATTAGGGCACACATCTTTCCAGCGAATCGGGCGCGCTTCGCATGTTGAGAGTCGCGTCCGGTCCGCCGGATGAATTGCATTCATTCTGCTGAGAATCGTTATACCCTCTCCTATTTCGATGCGACCGCGTAGAGGTAGACCGGTCCAATCAAGCCCGATGGAAGCAAAGGTGAATTCGCCTTATACGGCTTCACCGTCGTAAAGGTGTATTTGGTGGTTGCATCTGGCTGTTGATCGCCGATAAGCCGATTGACCCACGAGTTGGTTACCTTGATTTTCACTTCGTTAGCACCCGGCTTGAGGGCCCCGGTGGCATCCACGCGGTAAGGTGCGTGCCACACAATGCCCAAAGCCTTGCCGTTGACCGTGACTTCCGCCAGGTTCTTGACGTCGCCAATGTCGATCCAGACTTGCGAGCCTTTCTTCAGCCAGTCAGCCTTCACATCGACCGTCTTTGTGTATGTGCCCGATCCTGAGAAGTACTTGACGTCTGCGTCCTTGCTGTCGCTCCAGGATGCAAGCTTGTCCAGCGTAATCGTCGGCGGAGCTCCGCGACCTGGCTGGAAGCTCACCTTCCACGGACCATCCACTGTGGCAACCTGCTTCTCCGTCTTAGCAGGCAGCGTGAAGGAAGTTCCCTTGGTCGCTTTGTGGAAGACCACAAACACGGTTCCCCAAGGTTCGAGCGTCAGGGGGATAGTGGTGCGGCCTTCTGCGATCTTGAAAGACACAGGTTCAGATTTTCCAGTTTCCGCGTGCCACAGTTCAGGAGCTTTCCCGGTTACACGGAAAGTGGCATCCAGTTGCTCACCACGATCGTTGCGATTGTCGACGAAGTACACAACTTTACGAAGCGCAATCTTGGAGAGTCCATCTCGCCAGGCGGCATCATGGGGTACTATGGGCAGGATCAGTTCCAGATGACTCCAAAACTAACTGTGAACATCGGTCTCCGATACGACGTCGCCGTGATTCCGAAGTACGGTACACCAGCGCTTAACAACCAAGCAGTCGGAAACTTCGACTTCAACAATGGAACCTATGTTGTTTACAAGGTTCCCGGCTCCTGCGCGACGTTGAAGAATGCGCCTTGCATTCCCACGCCTGATGGCTCCCTTCCCACCCATGTCGTCGCAAGTCCGGATGGCAAGGTCTTCCAGAACCAATACAACAACTTCCAGCCGCGCCTCGGCGCCGCATTCCGTTTGACTCCCGTTACCGTGATTCATGGCGGTGCTGGTCTTGCATTCGACAACTACGCTGCTCTGGTGCAGAATCTCCGAGGTGTCAGCGGAAACTGGCCGTCGGTTGGGCAGGTTGCCAAATCCAATATCAACGTTCCTAGCAACGCTTCGGCGTTTCCGGGCTATTCAACCCAAAATCTACCCGCCATGACGGCGCTTCCCGACCCCACACCGTTCAATCAGTTCAACTGGTTCGTCGATCCAAAGATGAAGGCATCCTACTCGCTGCAATGGAACTTCGGCGTTCAGCGCCAAATGGATTCCTCTACCGTGGTTTCGGCAACCTATGTTGGATCCCTTAACAGGCGTTTGAATTTCGGGGACTTCTATAATACAGCGAAAACGCCTGGCCCTGGAGATCCTTCACTCCGCAGTCCGTACCCATATATTGCTCCCACCTTCTACTCGATGAGCAAGGGAAATGGGGACTATAACGCACTGCAAGTACAGCTGACACGGAGTTTCTACAAGGGCTTAGCCGCAACCGTGGCCTACACCTGGTCCTGATCGATTGATGAGGGTTGCTCGGGGTTTTTTGGTTCTGAAGGGTGCAACATTCAGCAGATTTACAACATCAGAGCGGAACGCGGCGTTTCTGCCTACGATGTCCCGCACAATCTCACAGTTACTTGGAACTACCCATTTCCAATTGGGCGTGGCAAAGCGCTCAATGTTGAAAACCGCGGACTGGACGCTCTGGTCGGCGGCTGGCAGTTCAGCGGTTTTGCGAAGTTCCATAGCGGAAACCCATACAACGTTACGGACGCAGCCGACATTGCCAACATTGGAAGTGTGTCCTGGTGGCCTTACATTCGGCCTAACATCACAGGCTCGCCCGCATCTTCTCACCAAACTGTGAACAGTTGGCTCAACGCAAGTTCGTTCTCAGATCCGGCGCCCTTCACTTATGGCGCCACAGGGCGGAATAACCTGCGAACCCAGTACTTCAAGTGGACCGATATGTCGATCTTCAAAGAAGTGAGATTCAAGGATCGCTACGCGGCAAAGTTCACCTTTGATGCCTTCAATGCGCTCAACCTTGCAATTTGGGGCCAACCGGACTCCGCATTCCATGACCCGAACTTTGGAACAATCAGGTCAACCTACAGCGGCGCAAGAACCATCCAAATGAGTGGTAAATTCACCTTCTAACCCAACCGGCACGGAGGAGAGCATTCTCCTCCGTGCCCCTCTCCTTTCAAAGGGAACAGGGATGTGAAAGGAAAGATCGGTTCAATCTGTACCCACTCGTGTTAGATTCGAATGGCAACGACCTTAATAAAGTGCCTATGCGGTTACCAAACTCTATCGACATTATCGGTCGCCCCCTGATAACGCAATCGTTGCCAAACACCAGGGCCCGGTGTGTAGGTCGACTGTCACCCATCGATGATCCCCCTGGAGGCCTGACAGTTCAAACAAACTCTCTGAGCAACGAGAGTCGGGTTGAGATGTTGTTTGGAGATGCTCTGACATTTCGATTCGGCACAGATCGTACCAAAGAGCTCCAGCGATCTCATTCTCGAGAGTCGCTTCAGTCCTTAATGCAACTTCTGTGGGGCCGGGCGGCTCCGGGCTTCAACATGGTTCTCTCGGCTGTGCTCATATTTTCCTGTGTCTCCCTCGGGATGGTTTCAATTGTCTGGTCCCAATCAGCATCACGCACCGAGCAGGCGAAACGCGAAAATCTCCGACAACTGTTGGAGCAGGGAAAATCTCTAGCGACCGAGGGCAGGTTGGCTGAAGCCGAAGGACCCTTGCTTGAGGCTTCGCAGCTTGCCCCCAATGACTTCGAGACGCAGACGACCCTGGCTAAGGTTCAAGTCCGAATAGGCAAGTCTCCGGAGGCAATCGAGCGGTTTCGAAAAATAGCAGGTCTCTATCCACAACGCGCGGATTCGCATCTGAATCTGGGCATTGCTCTGGCAGAGGCAAAAGAATTCGACAAGGCGCTGAAAGAAACATCACTGGCTGCGTCTCTTGCTCCGAAGATGCCATCAGCGCATGTGAATCGGGGGCGGATTCTAGACGATCTTTTTAGACCAGACGAGGCAAGAGCAGAGTTTGCGATTGCCTACAGATTGGATCCAGAAAATGCTGACTGTCTGTATTACTGGGCGCTCGTTGAACACGCGAGCGGAGACTTCAAGAGAGAGGCGGAATTGCTCCAGAAGCTCCTGGTCCTGCAGCCGAAAAACTATAAGGCGCTTTACTTTCTTGGCCGGAACTTGAAGGATCAGTCCAGGGATTCAGAAGCGATCGTGGCTCTTCGCCGCGCTCTTGCTATCCAGCCGAATTATGAAGACGCTCTCTATTTGCTTTCACGGGAGTTACGTAAGACTGCTCCAGAAGAATCCAAGCAGCTTGATGAGGAGTTTCGGGCAGCCCGGCAACAGCAATCAGTGCTGGACTCAGTCAAATCGCTTGGGAATGAGGCATACCAGGCAGCCCTTAAGAAGGCTTGGCCGGAAGCGATTAGTTTGCTGAGAAAAGCAGTAGAGATTTGCGACTCATGTGAGGCTTCTGCGGGATTGCATAAGAACCTCGGTTTGGCGCTGTGCCAGAACGGGGATGTGAATGCGGGGAGAATCGAGTTGGAGACCTCCTTGAAACTGAATCCAGACGATCCGGATGTTGTAAAGGCATTGAACGTTATTGGAAGGTAGACTCGGAGCCCATTCCCAGAAGGTCTGGAATATCGGGTTTGTCAGAATGCCCTGTAGAGCCCTGCATCGAGGACTGCATTACGGGATGTTGCATGTGCTTTTCAGATATCTGCCACGTGATTCAAAACACCCTGTTTGAAGGAAGGCAAAAGAGAGAATTGATGATTACTGGACGCAATCTTGTTTCTCTGATGATTGGAGTTGCAGCCGGGCTTTCCACTTTGTGCTTGGCTCAGGCACCGATCAAGTATCAACCGACGCTGGACTCGTTAAACAGCCATCCCTTGCCGGAATGGTACGCAAAAGCGAAGGTGGGTATTTTCGTTTGCTGGGGTCCTTATTCAGTGCCCGGATGGGCGCCACTTTCCCATCCCGACCATGACTTCAATGCGACCAGCTTCATCATCAACACTCTCACTACCAATACTCGGAGTGATTATTAGGGGTCGAGCTGACCACAATGCCAACATTTTCTATAGTGTCAAGGGCGGAGCAAAACCAGGCCACTGGGGCGGAGTAAAAGTAGGCCAGTAGATGGTTGTTCGTTTGTTGTAGGTATGCGGGGTAGAAGGGCCTCTGGAGCGTAGCGGAAGAGGCTGTCCTTCGCCAAAATTCCATCCAGACAGAACTCGCTGTGTTTTCTTTAAGATAGCTACTAGGCCTTCAGGGCCCTAAACCACGCGTACCCGAATTGCCTTAACTGTTAAGAGGAAGTCCCGTCAGTGACGGACGGAATTTTGGCGAGCCACAGGTACTATGGGTGCATGCGAGACCGTCGCCACTTCGTCCTCATCCCCCTGGCCGC
>OBLW0100001785.1_pt1 | contig 17954 bp, 13 predicted proteins | sample 1520161 | NCBI WGS metagenome assembly OBLW01 (sample SAMEA3539309, study PRJEB22396) | soil metagenome | biome: tundra; feature: field; material: soil | place: USA | collected 2010-05 | depth 0.15 m | reverse complement strand
AACGCCAAAGTAGAAGACGACGCCGAAGACGGCCATGTTGCGCTAGCATTACCAAACAGCCACGAGTTCGTGGTCGGATCCACTAAAACTTGCGGTGCGCTGGCGTACCACGAAGTACAGGTCCCTCCAGGCCAAGCCGTACACGCGGCGGTAGCGGTGGTTGTAAATCCGATATGAGTTGTACTCGTTATCGCCGATGTATTGTAAGTGCTATTCAGCTGAGTGATACGATCGGCAGGTTCTTGCAACAGTAGGATCGCATTGGGATTGATCGGGTTCGGATTGGCCGATGTAGGTGCTGCTACATCGCGGGCAAATCCAAGTTGCAACCATTCTTGCGTCACGGGATGCCATGCGCCAGACGCGTCTTTGTATTCTACCCGCAGCCAGCCATCAATCAGATTCCAAGTCGCGGATGCCACCGTGGAACTGCTGGCAGTGGATACGGGAGTTGCAAAAGTGGTCGTCCCGGCGGGGCTGTTTACGAGGAAATACGGCGACGTTGGTGCAGTTGGAGATTGTGGGCAGTAGCCCGGTGTATTAGTTGCCAGATTGTATTGTATCGGGCACGGGAGAAACGTCGGCATAATGTTTCCGCTGCCGGCACTGGCAGCATTGTAAGTGCCGACAATGCCGGTCGTGTTCAGCGCGCTGCCGCCCTTCATCCCTCCTACTGTCGAGCTGATTAAACTCGATATGAACGGAGCTCCGATTACACCGTTTGAGTTCGTTATGCTCCACGCGCTGCTCTGGCTGCTCGGACACAGCAGGATACAACCAGCAGGATCGGGATTCGTGCCTGCTCCCACGTTTGTCATGTAGGTCGGCATCCAAGGCGCGGGCGGATACGGCCAGTCGGGAAGGCAGTTGATCGAAACGGTAGGATTGTTGGCCGCGTTGTAAGTACCGGTACAGGTGCCGGATGGGATCGCGTTGGTTGCGGTTGCGAAATACGTTGTGTAAGAAGTTCCCGAAGGAGGAGAAGGAAGAGGCGATGCCGTTCCAGTGGTGGTCCCGGTAGAGGTCACAATGCCATACGGATTGCTCGCGTTGGCGCCAGTGACGTTCGCCAGCCGGACGTTGTTTGTGTCCGACGATCCTCCAGGCAGTTCGTACGGATCGTCGCTCAAGAGCACGCGAATCTGAGCCAGATTGTATTCGCGCGACTGAGCCAGCGCGACCGCATCAGAAGTCGTCCCTCGCCGAATAAGTTCGTATGGGAAAGTAGTTCCGGTCACAAACGGCATCGTCAGCTTCTTCGCTCCGGTGCCCTGAGGAACATTGCCCGGCTCAGGCGAGACATCATTGTAATAATTGCCATTGATGAGCATCAGGTTGCTGGTGGTTTTGGAAAACGTGTTCCAATTGCTCGTGTTATAGGTCGCGGTGGTCTGAGGTGTGCTGCTCCCTCCGCCTGTTACGCTGCCGTCACCGTACTGGCTGTTTCCATTAGTGGCTTTAAGTACGCAATTCGTGCCGGTATTAGGAATACAGCCGCCAGCCGTCGTTGGAATGTATACGCTACCTGTGTCGTTGTAACTGCTAGCTGACAATCCGTTCGGGAGTACTTGTGTGATTACGTTCCCGTAAGCCTCGATCTTGCTGTTGAACGTCAAAGTGTTGCCGGCAGCGACGCCCAGATACAGATCGGAGTTCGTATGTACCCGTCCCCCAAAGGTAAGGTCAGGGCTGTCAAAAAAACCGCAATCGCCTTCGCAAAACACACCGAATTGGAATACCGGAATCAGCGCCACTTGTGCGCTCCGCGTCATGCTGACTTCTTGATTGCCCATCAAGTTCGCGGTAGTGGTCATGTTGATGGGAATAATCTGCGCCCACAAGCCCTGATTCGACCCAGCACTGATTTGTCCCCAGCTATGTGCGGGCGGCTCGACTGAGCACCCCGATGCTGGTGCGATTGAATATTGCGTCCAGTTGACCCCAATCATCGAGGGCTGATAAGAAGTTCCACCCAATGCACAGATCTGCGCGGCGGTAGGCGCCTGCGCATTCTGGAACGTCGCGGATAGGTCGGCAGCCATCTTTTCCATGCCGCCGTCGGCCGCGTGAAAAGCCAGATTATTCTGCAGATCGGTGCCACCGACTTTACCTTCGGTATTCGCCATCATCAGCAGGCCGATCGCGATGCCAGAAAGCAGTAACAGCATCAGCAACGACGCAATTAGAGTGAATCCTTTGGCCTGAGGTCTAGTTTTCTTCATACGGATATTCCTCGTGGTATCAATCCCCATCTCTTCATTCCCCCATCGTGTTACCAGGCTTCGTTATCTACGCCCTTACTCGGGATAGTTATTGATGTAAGTCAAATTTCTGGCAGCTACAGATGTTTGCAGAATCAACCTTTGATAACCTTTTCCCTGGCCAAACTGAGTGCCCTTTATGGTGCCATCCATGGCCATGTTTTGAATGTTGATCTTGGTGATCTGATTTGGCAGCAGGCCGGTGGAGGCGCCTGCGCAACCGTCGCTGCTAGCGCCTGGATTGCTGCAGCTCACCGCTGGCGAATTGGTGGAATCGTTGAAAAGATCGTATGTTAGTTTCAGGTTGGCGACGTTTTCGGCCACCGGTACCGGAGTGTGTCCACTCACCTGCTGCATCAGGCGCGGAGTGGCGGCGGTTGTTGTGTCGAGATAATAAGTAATTACGAGAATACGGGTCGCATAACCGATCGTGGTACCCGCCGGAGCGACATACTTGCTGGCCAGACTATTGGCTACAGTGGAAGCCTGGTTCATCTTCAACACGCCGCTGGGAGCAAAGGCGACAACACCGGCGGTAGTGGCGGCGGTTGTAACTTCAGCCACGATATTGTTCGAACCGAAAGTGAACAAGACGAGGTCGCCCGCGACCAGGCCTTGCGATGAATCGCTTACAGCTTGCGCGCCCGTGTTTCCGGTCGGCGCCGTGCAATTCGAGCTCGTGGTTCCGGGAAGCGTAAAAGTGACCGTCGTGGTATTGGTGATGGCTGCGGTATAGCAATCGAGGTAGAAGTTGTTGTCGGTATAGACGACCGTAACCGCGTCAGTATGTGCGGACGAGCCCGTTGGAATTGGTCCAACGTTATATCCCGGAAGTAATCCGTAAAGGTAAGCAGTGGTGCTTTGTCTCGGATAAGCGACCGATCCGCCATTGATGTAGCAGGCTCCTGACTCGTCGCAGCCATACACGGGAGTGACAGCCGAGGGCAAGGCGATCGCTGTTCCGCCAGTAAAGCCTGCTCCGGCGAGACTGAGATCTTTGGTCAAGATGTTAGAAGCGGCGCGAAAATCTCCCTGCAATTCCGCCCGTTGCGTAGTGGCCCATGTCGCGGATACACCTTGAATGTAGATTTGCACGGCGCCGCCAAGCACAATCGCTCCCAGTGCCAGCGAGACCGTCATCTCTAACAGGCTGAAACCACTCTCGCGCTTGGTTAAGCGATTACTCATAGCTCCCCTTTTACTGGTACTGCGAGATGAATGAATTCACGATGTACGTTTGCGGCAATCGCCCTTGGGTCGTCGAATACTGCACAGTGATGGTCACGCTGCGCAGACTCTGGATCACATTGTTTTGTGAATCGTAGAGCGGTGAGATGGCGATTTGGCGTTGATAGCCCAGCAGTGGAATCTGAACATCGTCGGACGTACCGTAAATTCCATCCGGACCGGGATCGGTCAGATAGGCTTCCCCGGCAGCCGCGTCGTCGACCGTGCCAAAGATTCCATCGGCTCCAGCAAAGTACATCGGTTGCAGGCCCGACAGGAAAATGCCGCATGAAGAAACGCCGGGACTGCAGTTGGGCGAATTCACATTGTTGATCTGATCCCAAGTCGTCTGCGCAGTGTTCCGAGCCGTTACGACACTGTCGTACGCTTCATTGGCCAGTTGCTTGGCAATCATGTTCTGCTGCGAAGTTTGGGTGGAAGCCATCGCGAGTCCAAAAACGCCTAGCAGACTCACCATTCCCACCGTGAGAATGGTCATCGAGATCAATACCTCAAGCAGCGAAAATCCTCTTTGCCTGGACTTCTTCAATTCCGAAGTGTTTGCATGGGCAATTATTGACGCAGCCATTGATACCCTCCTGTCCTGGCGTAGAGCCTCCAGCCGTGAATGCGACCTGTGCCGCCCCACAATGAAACGGCGCGATAACTGCCAACATCACCGGTGCGCATCAGGTATACGACGCCGCCGTCCCAGTTTCCCGCGCCCGAGCAAGTATTTGTGATTTGAGCCGAACCATCAGGGCAGAAGTAAACAACGTTCTGCGTCGTGCCTCCGGTGTTGCCATTCGAGGTATAGCCAAAATCGATCGCGTTTCCGCCCGACCCATAATTGTCGGGAGCCGGAGTTGAATTAGTGGGAGGAATTGCAAAGAGAACGGTTGTGGGGTACTGGTAAGAGACCGACGCGGGAATGCTGCCATTGGGAAGGCTGGTTTCGCCCGAAGCAGGTGCCCACGCTATCGTGATCGTGTTAGGTGTAACTGAATTCGAGAAAGTTACCGAGTAAGATGTGCGCTGCGATACTGCGTTGTCGCGGGCTTGCCGCATTGCTGCCAGCGTAGTGTTATAAGCGTTGGTCACGCGCTGAGAATTTACCAGCGGCGTAAAGCTGACGACCGACATCACAGACACCACAATGGTGAGCGCGACCACGATCATCATCTCGATCAAACTGAAGCCGCTCGCCCGATGCCCGCGCCGTCTTGGTTTTGCTTCGAGGCTTCTCATAATCGTTTGCCGTGTTCTCTCTTTATCTTCGTATGCAAACAAGGTCATCTCTGGAACTTGGGATTGGTCAGCCCCGTATCTTAGGCGGCCACCTTCGGCTCGCAGCTTTGGATACCGGCCTGACTCACCTGATGTTAGGAACTGTCTCCTTGCACGTCAAAGTACCGGGGTACAACGGCCTTTCGTACAGTGACCGTTGGTAAGGTAATTTCGCGGTAGTTACGGACAATGCTACGGAGGGTTACTACGGGAGAGTTACTGGCGTGTCTTGCAGAGTCTCCGGCTACCCTCTTGACGAATTCAATGGCGACTGTCGCTCGCGCCCATCCCCCAGCCGGATCGAGCCTCCGTAGCACTGATATTGTTTAAGCTGAACTCAACTGCAAGTGACGTCTGACTCGTTTCGTAGTCGTGACACAGGTAACTTGTCGATGGCATCACTGACTTCTAGGATGAGTTCATTATGGATTTTCGCGCCCTTGTGGTGTGCCCCGATCAGGATTCTTCCGTCCTGCTCAAGCTGTTACTGTCAGAAATGGGAATTTCGGTCGAACATACCCCTTCGCTCTCCCGCGGGTTGGACTTGCTTGAAAGCGAACGGTTCGACGCAATCGTGCTGGACTATCGCGCGGATCAGAGTTCTGAAGAATTTCTCTCTCGCTTCCGTCAATCTCCGAAGAACCGCTCGACCATGTTGATCGCGATCGTCGAGAACGGATTCAATTCGCGCCCCATCTTCGGGCTGGGAGCGAACTTTGTTCTCTACCGGCCGTTGTCTTCAGAGCGTACCCGAATCAGCTTGCGCGCCGCCCGTGGATTGATGCGCCGAGAACGTCGCAGCAGTACCCGGACGTCTCTTAGTTCGACGGTGAACGTCTCCTATCCGGGAGCGATTGAAACTTGTGGTGTGTTAGCTGACCTGAGCGATGGCGGAACATTGATTCACACGGCGAATCGCATTCCCCCAGCTTGCAAAGTTTATTTTGAATTTGCCCTTCCCGGTCAGACTGACTTGGTGCGTCTATCGGGTGAGGTGGCTTGGCAGGACGCGAGCGGCCGCACCGGGATCCGCTTTCTCGACGTGCCGCAGCCTTCCCGGCATTTGATGCAAGAATGGATGGACCAGAATAGTGGAACGGCGGACAGCCGGGCGATTCCGATGAACGGCAAGCCGCTTAGTGATGAGCTTGTTGGTCAAGCTTTGCCAGCGAATCAAGCTGCGAGCGAGCCGCCAGCGTCTGAGTTTCGGTGGGTTGAGCGTGGCGCGGAAGATCCGTGGGTCGACCATCAGGCAATCGATGATCGGCCAATACCTGACGAACCAAGAGAAAAAAAATATGTGGCCCGTCAGGTCGCGCATACTTCGGTTCGCCCTGCGCAGCAAGTAGAGATGAAGCGACCAGGTCTTGTGCCGAATGCGGGTAACCGGCGTGGCGAAAGGCGTATGCCATGCGCGCTCGGAGCCGAAGTTTACTCAGTCGGCAGCACCGTGCCGAATCGTTGCAGCCTCTCAGACATTAGTGAAGGTGGTTGCTATGTTGAAATGCCTTCTCCGTTGTCCGGGCAGTCGGGGGTTGACATTCTGGTACGCACGGCCGACACCAAGGTGAAAATCAGGGGGCAGGTTATCACCAGTCATCCTGGATTTGGCATGGGTGTGCGCTTCATCCTGCGCGATTCCATGGAGCGGGAAAAGATTTTGCGGCTGCTTGGTATCCTCTCGGCCGGGCCGTCACTGGATGAACAACTCCGCTGATCTGCATTTCTATAATTCTCAAAGACAAAGCCTGACGAGTTTATAACTCATTTGCGGTAGCAAACTCTTTCTGATACGTCCCGTCGTGATCTAGGCGCGTTGCAGATAACTTCTTATTCTTGCCTTGGATGTTCTTAGAACCCTTTGGTGGAGATTCCCGTGGATAATGCATTTCAGTGGAGTGCGAGTTATAGCGTTAAGGTTGAAGAAATGGATGATCAACACAAGAAGTTGCTTTATACCGCCATGCGGGCTGGGCACGGTAAAGACGTTATGGGCGAGGTGCTGCGTCGATTGGTTGATTACACCGTGCTGCACTTCAAGGCGGAAGAAAAGTTGATGGAAAAAAACGGGTATCCTGCTCTGGCAGCGCATCGAGCCGAACATAAGGCTCTCACCGATAAAGTTGTGACATATAAGAAAGACTTTGATTCCGGCACTGCGGCCATGAGTTTAGAACTGATGACGTTTTTGCAGGATTGGCTTCAGAGCCACATAAAGAATATCGATCAAAAGTATGGAGACTTTATGAACGAGGCGGGCGTTCATTGAGCCCCCGCTTTTCCTGGAGAACTGGGGAACCCCAAGACGGATTCTTACGAAGTCTGTTAGCTGTTCTCTACGCCGTCCGCTGTTTATTTAGCACGGCACTCCGAAAATATTCCAGCGAGAGCCGCAACCCTTCTTCCAACTGCACTTTCGGTTCCCATTGCAGCAGCCGCTTCGCTTTTGAGATATCCGGACGGCGCTGCTTCGGATCGTCTTGCGGCAGCGCTTCGAACCTGATCTGGCTCGAGGACTTTGTAGTCGCGATCACCTGCCGCGCGCATTCCAATATTGTGAACTCGTTGGGGTTTCCAATATTTACTGGCTCGTGCTCAGCGGATCGCGCCAGGCGCAGGATTCCATCCACCTCATCGCTTACGTAACAGAAGCTGCGGGTCTGGCTACCGTCGCCATACACCGTGAGATTTTCTCCACGCAGCGACTGCCACATGAAATTCGGAATAACCCGGCCATCGTTGATTTGCATGCGCGACCCATAAGTATTGAAGATACGAAGAATCCGAGTATCTACATCGTGGTAGCGGAGATAGGCCATGGTCACGGCTTCCGAAAAACGCTTGGCTTCGTCGTAGACCGACCGAGGCCCGATTGGGTTTACATTCCCCCAGTATGTCTCGGTTTGCGGATGGACAAGCGGATCGCCGTAGCACTCCGATGTCGATGCCATCATGAACTTTGCGCCGTAACGGCGCGCCACTTCGAGTGCTTCGAATGTTCCGTACGACCCTACTTTTAGAGTCTCGATTCCGTGTTCGGCATAGTCGACCGGGCTGGCTGGGCTCGCAAAGTGAAATACATAATCGACCTTTCCCCAGTCGTGCGGGCTGCAAACATCGATCTCCACGAAATCGAAGCGCGAATCATTGCGCAGATGCTCGATGTTATCGAGGCGTCCGGTAAGCAGGTTGTCGGCGGCCACAACAGAATAACCGTCGCCGAGCAGCCCATCACAAAGATGGGACCCGAGAAAACCTGCTCCGCCCGTGACCAGTGCACGCCGTAGTTGCTGGTTCATTGGTTCAGGCACGTTCCTTTTTTAGCGGACGTACCCCGCTGGTTAATTCGTCGGCCAATGCCGCGGGGCGGCCTACGCTGTAGTAAGAGAAGCCGTGTTCGACCATGACTGCGGGATCGTACAAATTCCTTCCATCAAGCACGATCGGATATTTCACCAGCGTCCGCAGTCGATCGAGATCGAGCGCAGCAAATTCCTCCCATTCCGTAAGAATCAGGAGCGCATCCGCGCCGGTCGCTGCTTCGTACGCATCGGCTGCGAATTCGACGCCCGATTTGAGCATTTCTTTGGCTCTCTCCATCGCCGCGGGATCGTATACGGAAATGTGACACCCTTCGCGTAACAGTTCCTGAACGAGCAACAGAGCCGGAGACTCGCGAATGTCGTCGGTTCCACCTTTAAATGCAAGACCGAGTACGCCAAGTCGCTTGCCGCGGAATGTCCAGAGTACGCTGCGGACCTTCCGCATAAAACGGTGCCGCTGTTCTTCGTTAATACGACATACTTCTTCGAGCAACCGAAAGTCGTATCCATTCTCCTTTGCGACTGCGCGAAAGGCCAACAGGTCTTTTGGAAAGCACGAACCACCGTAGCCGATTCCTGGATTCAAGAATCGTGGCCCGATACGAGAGTCCGTTCCAATGCCATCGCAAACCTGCTGAACATTGGCACCCACCGATTCGCAGATCGATGCGACCGCATTGATGAACGAAATCTTCATAGCGAGAAATGCGTTCGAGGCATGCTTGATAAGCTCTGCGCTTTTTGTGCTGGTGATGATCAAACGAGGCGGCTGCGCCGAGGCAGCCTCGGGACGCGGAATTGCGTCGCCGCGTCCGTAGTACCAACCGCTGGTTAGGGGGCCGTAAACCTGACGCATGACCTCGGCGGCTCTTTCGCCCTCAACGCCAACGACTATGCGATCCGGATAGAGAAAATCGGTGACCGCCGTTCCTTCCCGCAAAAATTCGGGATTCGACGCGACGTCAAATAGCGATGGATCGGCGCCGTTCCTCGAGATAATGGTGCGAATCCATTGGCTTGTATATACCGGAACCGTGCTCTTCTCGATTACAACTTTATACTTATCGACCCCGCCCGCGATCTCACGCGCAACCGATTCAACGTAGGAAAGATCGGCGTCGCCACTCTCAGTGGCGGGTGTTCCGACGGCAATGAACACAACGTCGCTGTCACGAGTTGCGGCCTGCAGATCGCCCGAAAACTTGATGCGCTCGCCGCGGTGCCGAGCCATCAGCTCAGGCAGAAATCGTTCGTGAATCGGGACCTCACCATCGCGGAGCGCAGCGAGTTTTTTCTCGTCGTTATCCACCAGAACAACGTGGTGTCCCAAGTCCGCAAAACAAACACCCGTCACTAACCCAACGTATCCGGAACCGACGACAGCGATGCGCATAGCGAGCCTGCTCTCCTTGGATTTTTCAGTTGCACGTCCGGCTCGTCGGTGTGCATGTTCTTAATGTAGCAGTCTTTCTAGCTCGAACCCCAACCGAACATAATTGCCGGCTCGCGTCCACCCAATAACGGAAATTGGAATCTCACAAGAAAGAGTGAGCGGCATCACCGCAGCAAAGCCTCGCCTGTAGCTTGGGTCACCTTTCGCATCTCAGGACAAGTGCAAAGCTCTTAAAGCGACCTGTTGCCGTCGCCCGCACGGGACTAATCTCTATGGAGGAAGGCAATTGTTAATGAATGAAATTGCGGCGGGCAGAGCCTCCGAACTCATTGACTTCCCTCGCATTTCGCGGGAAACTCGCCTGTAAGCCCGGGTTCTCGCAAGTAATCCCCGGCCGCCGGAACCGCCATGATCCCCCAACCGAGGTCGAGGTCCGAATTTCATTCTGCGGACGACTCCTCTATTGACCCGGTGCATACGCTTGAGCAGCACCTGCTCGCGGGTTTCTCGGGAGATCTTGCCCTCGATCTGGTTCTGAATGATCTCGTAGCTCGCGCCGCCGTTGCGACCAACGCTAATGCCGCCGCACTCGCGCTGGTTCGGGATGATGAGATGGTTTGTCGCGCGGCCACCGGGAAACTGGCGCCAGACCTGGGCGTAGCGCTGAACCCGCGCGATGGCCTCTCTGGTGCGTGCTTGAAAACCCACCAACCGCAGATCTCCGTCGACACCGAGTTCGATCCTCGCGTAGATCCGGCGGTCCCTCGACTCGGCATCCGCTCTATTTTGATCGTTCCTGTCTTTGACAGCAGTCAGTTCGATAACGGCAACATCGCTCGATTTACCGGAGTTCTCGAAGTATTTTCGACTTTACCGGGAGCTTTCTCCCAAGCCGAGCAGAAGATATTGCAAGGGTTCGCAGAAGAGTGCGCTCGCATTCGGCACGATGTGTTTGAACTGACTCCGCACAAGCCAGCGTCCGCGCCTTTGGCTCTATCGGAGATCGCGTTGCATCCTGTCGCGATACCTCTTTCAGCCACGCCTGACTTCGTGGAACGCCCATCCGGTACCGAACTCAGTGCGGCGGTTATTCCGTCCGTTCGGCATTCTTCTTATGACCTCTGGAGCCTGCTGCTGGGAACCCTCGCCCTCTTCGCCATCATCGGTGTCAGTTTTCTCATTGGCTACCGCGTTGGATGGTTGCATCCGACCGAACCACGTGTTGGGAGCGCACAGTCTTTGGACGCCGAAAAACCGCCGGTCGAAACCGCCGTTACGCCAACAAGCAGTGTCGAGCAAAAGACAACGGCAGTTCCGCCCAAACCTGCCACAAAACGAGAGTCGGCAAGACTCGCAAAATCTGGATCGGCGTTCCCGCGACCTGCCGCGAATCAGGATGAGTTGGTCGTGTACGACAAGGGCAAAGTTATCTTTCGCCTGAAACCTGGGTCGACGAAACCAGAAGACTTGCAGGCCGAAAACGCCCGGAACAACCAAGGGAAGCGTGAGTTTGCTAAGCCGATCCAGACCGCCGATGGAAACAGCGGTGCCGTAGTCCAAGCCTCTTCCACGGTAAGAATTCCTGCATTGAATTCGCAACAAGATAATTCGCAAAAAATTTTGCTGAGTCCCGAGGAGGCCCAGACCAGACTACTTAAGCGTATCGATCCCGAGTACCCGGCGGAGGCCCTTGCCTCGCGACGATCGGGGAGAGTCGTTCTAGAAGTTAACGTCGCTGAAAACGGCGCTGTCGCAAGCGTCCACACGGTGAGCGGAGATCCCCTTTTGGCGCGAGCGGCAAGCGCCGCGGTGCGCAACTGGCGCTATGAACCATATCGACAGGGCGATCACGCTGCGAAGTTTCAAACCGATGTTACTCTCAGCTTTACGCTGCCCAACTGAGCGCGCGTAGTGTACTCAAATGTTCGGTAACTGACTTACCGCAGTAACTCACTTTTCGTTTGAAATCTATTATCTTCTGTCGTAACTTACCCGCGATTTCTGCGACACAAACTCGATTCGACTAATATTGGATAGGGTGAGTCGCACTTCCCCTCGGGACCAGAACCAGGCTAGCTTACCGTTCATCTCGCGAGCTTGCGTCAAAAACTCGAAGACGATCCGGCGACCGCGTCTCACGAAAATGCCAATTCTTTCGCGCGTTGCACTGCCTTCACCACCGCTTTGATCAACGTCACTCGGAGCTTTCCTTCTTCCAACTCCATAATTCCGTCGATCGTGCATCCAGCCGGAGTCGTCACTGCGTCTTTCAATAAAGCTGGATGATCTCCCGTCTCGAGCACTACGCGTGCTGCGCCCATGGTTGTTTGAGCCGCGAGCAGAGTTGCTATGTCGCGCGGCAGGCCGACTTTCACTCCCGCCTCGGCCAGCGATTCCAAAATGATATAGATGTAAGCGGGCCCGCTGGCGGAAAGGCCGGTCACGGCGTCCATATGTTTTTCGTCGACGACTACCGTGCGCCCTACGGCGTCAAAGAACTTCGTGGCCATGTCGAGATGTTGCTTGCTTGCGAACTTGCCTTTGCATAGCGCCGTCATGCCCGCACCCAGCACACAAGGCGTATTCGGCATCGCCCGCACCACCGGAACATCTTTTTCCAGCGCACGTTCGATCATGTCTGTCGGAACGGACGCCGCAACTGAAATGATGAGTTGTTTTGCATGAACGTTGGCGCGAATTTCCCGCACAACGTCGGCGACCACCTGGGGCTTTACGCAGAGAAAAATGATGTCTGCATTCTTGACTGCTTCTGAGTTGTCGACGCCAGAATGTATCTTCAATCTTTCGTTCAGCATACGAGCGCGTTCGGGATGAGCCACCGTTACCCACGTTTGCGCCGGAGATAACAACCCATCGCGCAAGAAAGACTGCAGCAGAATTGATCCCATCTTGCCTACGCCTAGGACAGCCACTTTTTTCTTCGAACCAGAAGCTCGCGACATGAGTTCTCCAACGACGAAGTAATGTAGACGCGGTTTGCAACATCTTGCCGCGCTGCAGACAAGACCAGCGTCTTTACTGAAGCCTACACCTATCAGCGCTGAGTTAGTCTGTCTTGCGGCTGTTCTATCCGCAAAAATGTGGATTTGTTAAATCGTAATGTCTGGCGGAACCATCTTCAATATCTCGCGACCGATCGGCAGGGAAGCGGTCGCTGCCGGAGACGGCACATTCAACACGTGCAAAAATCTCTCGCGCGCTACAAACCGGAAATCATCTACCAGCACGCCATCCGGGGCCACGGCTTGCGCGCGTACCCCCGATCCACCCGGCGTCATATCTTCCATTCGAACGGCGGGCACCAATCGTTGGCACGAGCGGACGAACTCGCGTTTCCGCAGCGAGCGCCGAAACTCGCCAATCCCATTTTTCCAATGTTCGCGGGCCATGGCTCGGAATCCAGGATGCATCAATACTTCTACCGTCTCTTTCAAATTGAAGTCGGGCCAGCGGTATCCCTCGCGCCGGAAGGCGAGTACCGCATTCGGACCGGCATCGACGTTGCCTTGAATTCTGCGCGTGAAGTGGACGCCGAGGAAAGGGTAGCGCGGATCAGGCACAGGATAAATTAGCGCGCGCACTAGATTTTTACGCTTTTCCGCCAGATCGTAATATTCTCCGCGGAACGGTACCAGGATCATTTGCGGATCGTCACCAGCCATGCGTGCTACATGATCGCTGTAGAGGCCGGCACAATTCACCACGTAGCGTGCGGAAAAATCTCCGGCGCGCGTTTGAATAACTACGGTTTTTGCCGACAGTTTCCCCAATGTGTCGAAACCGTAGACGGCGGCGTTGGTCTTTATTTCGGCGCCTTGCGCGGTCGCGATCTCCGCGTACTTTGCCGTTACGGCTGCATAATCCGTGATGCCTGTTGACGGGACGTGCAGTGCGCGGACTCCGCCGACATGCGGTTCAATCTCAAGCATTGCTTCACGTTCGAGCAATTGCAGGCCTTCCAGTCCATTGGAAATGCCGCGCACCAGCAGATCGTCGAGCCTTGCCGACTCTTCGGAAGTGGTGGCAACGATCAGCTTTCCGCACACCTCGTAGGGGATGCGGTAACGCGAACAGAATTGCACCATCTCTCGCGCGCCGGCTACACATAGGCGCGCCTTCAGGGAACCGGCCTTGTAATAGACTCCGCTGTGGATGACTCCGCTGTTGTGTCCGGTCTGATGGCGAGCTACGCCGGACTCTTTCTCTAGAACCAGTATCCGGAGGCGCGGAAATTGCGCGCCCGCCTGCATCGCAAAAGACAGTCCGACGATGCCTCCGCCGATCACGGCAATGTCGTAAACCATAGCAATGCCAGTATCGACCACAATCATTCGAGTTGCCAGCGGCACGACGCAGTTAGCGACTTACTGGACGGTAAGTGTTACAACATCGCCGTGGGCTGGGCCACCTGCTGCCGTGGCTGCGACGGTTATTTGGTAGGTGCCTAGCGGGGTTGGAGTCGACAGATTTACAAACGCGGATCCGGGTGACGCGGCTACCGTAGATGTCGCTGTAACGGTTGCCGTCGCCGGCGCCGGCGGGGTTGGTACCGCCGGTGGGGCTGTGTAGAGTCCTGTCCCAGGATCAATTGTTCCATTTGCGCTTCCGTCCATCACGGCCCACGTTACGGTTTGGTCGGTCGATCCGTTGACGGTCGCTTTAAATTGCCATTGCGTAACTGCAGTCGGCCACGAGTTGCCGGGTTCATCCGCGAATAAGACTGTGCCTGATTGCGGAACTACCGTTACCGTGATTGGATGTGAAGTAGTCGTGCCGCCACCGACTCCGCCGCAAGACGTCAATCCTAGCCCGAGGCAAATCAACATAAATAAGAGAAGCCTGGGATTGCCTCGTCGCTTCCGACCCACGCCTGCTGTTCCTAGCGCGACCAGCCACATCAGTAAGTAGACGTTACCGGCCGCGCGTGCATTTGTTTTCTGCGGTGCCGAGCCGGTACCCAAGTTCGGGCCGGTGGTCAGAACTGTGACGTTTACTGGGGTCGAACTGGAAGTCCCCGCCGATATTGTTGCTGGGTTGAACGAGCAACTCGTCAGCGCGGGCAGATTCGAGCAGCCGAAACTAACCGCAGAGGTGAAAGCTGTTCCTCCGACGGGCGATGCCATGAAGCTATAACTGGCGCTCTGACCCGCCAATACGGTTGCGGTTGCACCGCCGCTGTTGGTCCACGATACGTCCGTCCCAACGGTCAGCGATTCGATCGGAGTCGCGTGCGCCAATGTTCCATCCGTTGCCTGCAGAGTAAAACTGAACGCGCCTGCGGTTGCGCTTCCTACGGTCACACTAAAGGTTGCTCCGCCAGCGGTTGGAACTAATGTTGCAGGCGTAACGGCGCAGGTTGCCGGAGCGCCAGTGGTGCAACTGAGAGTTACGCTTCCGCCATATCCGTTGAGGGCGGTTAGTGAGCCACTCCAAGTTACGTTTCGGTTGACGACCGTGCTGCCAGGAATCGCGTTCACGGCAATCGAGAAGTCGCCAACGGATTTCGTCACCAATAAACTGAAAGTCTGAGTTTTGGTAAAGGGCGCTCCGGCGGTTGCCGCTGCAATCGTGATCGTCACCGGGCCTCCGACTGGAGTTCCCGAAGATGCGGTGACGGTTAGGCTGACGGTCACGGGAGACGATGACGTGGGACTTACGGGACTAGAAGGAGAGAAGACACACGTTGCTCCGGCCGGGAGTCCCGACGAACAACTGAGAGTAACTGTACCGGCAAAACTTCCCGCCGCGGTGACTTGAAAGGTAGTTGCTCCCGAAGTTCCGCCCTGGCCTACTGTCAACGAGTTTGGACTCGGCGAGGTCAGGTTGTAGTCGACTACGTGCAACAGCACGGCCGCGTCGCGAGTGATCGCGTGAGAGTCCGTCCCGACGGCATGAGCGTTGAAACTAAAATCTCCCACCGTGCCGCCCGCGGTTAAGGTGTACGTCGTGGTTTGTCCCGTGAACTTCGCTTGCGTAGGTTGGAGGGTGCAAGTTTCAGGAATCGTGCCCGTACAGCTTAGATTCACCGGACTGTTGTACCCGTTTTGGGCAGTAAGCGTCCCAGTGAAAGTTGCTACCTGAGTTGGGAAGGCGGTTTGCGGCGAGTTCGAAATCGTATTCGTAAAGGCGGGAGACGTGGCGATTGAATAATTCCAGATGCCGCGCCCATATGTTGATGCGACTAATGTTTTCGTGCCCCCATCTGGGTTAAACATTTGCATAGCGCTGATGGGAGCATTCGGCAGGAATCCAGTTACTCCGGGCCCTGGCGAAGGGCCGACCTCGGTCCAACTTGGCATTGGAAGTTCCGTCTTCTTCAGGGCCGAGGCACGGGCCGTTGTTGGCAGCCTGGGTTTCGAGGCCGACGCAGGCTCCGTTGTCTCCGGCTGTGGCAGCGACGACGAGTTTCGGATTCGAGGTACTGAAAGCAATCTTGCTGAAGCCGACGCCTAAGAAGGATTGGCCGCTGGCGGCGCTTTGGATTTGAGTCCAAGTCACGCCGCCATCTGTGGATCGCAGAATTCCCAGTCCGTAATAGGAATCGGCCGAGCCGTTTGTTTCGCCGGTGCCGACTAGAATCACGCTGCTGTTTTCGGGTTGTAGCGCGATAGCGCCCACTGACAATGTGGGCTGGCCATTGATCAGCGGCTGCCAGACAACAGCGGCGGGATTCGCGCTCAAGCTTCCCGCGTTAGTCGACTTCCACAGGCCTCCGTAGGCGCCGCCGAGGAGCACGGTGTTGCCGCTGGCGTCGGCGGGATCGATGAGCACCGAAGTGGCTCGGCCGGAGACCCAGTTGTAATCCTGTGCTCCATTGCCTGTGGCATCGGAGGCGAACGGGGCGGGGCCGACCGGTGTCCAGGCTCCGGAGCCGGCATCTGGCTTGGAGTGGGATGCGTGCTGGGCGCGGAGTGCGAGCTTCTGCTGGTAGGCACGAAGGCGAAGCGCGGCGGTGAAGGTTTCGGGGGGGCTGTGGGCTTGACGATTCCAGTTGTGATGCGGCTGGTCGTACTTGTAAATGCGGTTGCCATTCTGATCGGTAATATAAGGAGAGGTTTGGGATTCTTGTGCGCACGCGTTGCGGAACGGGCCGCCGAGAAAAAAGAGACCGAGAAAAATAATGACACGCCAAACCATAATCGAGACGCCACTGGATTACGGATAGAGTTTCGATCATTCGGGAAAGATTTTCACGTCCTCGAAAGTGGTGCAGTCGTTGGTGGCATGGGGGATCGGGCCGGACGGGCTTTGAGAGCGTGGCATTCCTCGCAAGAGCGGCTCGGTGACAACATCCTAAATGAGTGATGTCAACCTCCGTTCAAGGCGGGACGCCAACATCGTTGTTAATGATGGCCAGACTGCGGCCGGTCCGACATATCCGCTATAATAAAAACTCATGTCTGTGATCAAGAACATCGGCGCGCTTGCTCAGGGAATGTCTATCACCCTGAAGGAAATGTTTCAGCCGACGATTGTCGAGAATTATCCGGATGGCCCGGGGCCGACAAAGGGCGCGATGTTCCAGGAACGTTTTCGGGGCATGCACGTATTGCAGCGCGATGAAAACGGCCTGGAGAAGTGCGTTGCCTGTTTTCTCTGCGCCGCCGCTTGTCCGGCCAACTGCATCTATATCGAGGCCGCCGAAAACACGGCTGAGACGCGTGTTTCTGGAGCTGAACGCTACGCTCGCGTCTATAACATCGATTACAATCGATGTATCTTCTGTGGGTATTGCGTGGAGGCGTGCCCGACCGATGCGATAACGCACGGGCATGGATTTGAGCTGGCCACGTTCAGTGCGAGTGCGCTTGTTTATCGGAAAGAGCAGATGTTGGCGCCTGCTCCGGCGCATATGGGAGCCAATCAGGTGTTCGCACAATCGGAGCTGGAATCGGGCGGCGCAAAAAAAGGTTAAGAGTTTTAGAGATTGTTGACCAAGCGCCGGTCCCGCGGGACCGGCGTTGTTGTATGGGAAGGAGTCGATAGTCGCTGGTCGTTCGCGCCTTTACGAATGGCCGTCATCAATGATGAGCTAACGACTAACGACCGCCACCGAACGACCGATAAACAATGTCTGACTTTCTACAACTCGTAAACGAACGCGTCGTGGTCTACGACGGTGCCATGGGCACGAATATCCAGAAGCGCAATCCTACCTTGGACGATTATTGGGGCAAGGAAAACTGCAGCGAAGTTCTGGTGCTGAGCCGCCCCGACATTATTCGTGACATTCATGCGGATTTCTTTCGCGTGGGGTGCGACATTGTCGAAACCAATACGTTTGGCGGGACGGGCCTTGTTCTTGGCGAGTTTGAGTTGCGCGATAAGGTTCACGAAATTAATTTGACTGCGGCGAAACTTGCGCGGGGCGTGGCCGATCAGTTTTCCACGAAAGACAGATCGGAAGAGCACACGTCTGAACTCCAGTCACTTAGGCATCTC
>OBLW0100001784.1_pt1 | contig 17958 bp, 15 predicted proteins | sample 1520161 | NCBI WGS metagenome assembly OBLW01 (sample SAMEA3539309, study PRJEB22396) | soil metagenome | biome: tundra; feature: field; material: soil | place: USA | collected 2010-05 | depth 0.15 m | reverse complement strand
TTTCGATTCATCTCGTGACCTATTTGGGTGGAGGCCCTTCGTCCATCCGGGTTCTTCCGGTTAGTTCAACAAATCAGTGCTGACCACCAAGTGTTGCGTTGACCCCTTGGAGCCCCCGGCGAATCGGCCTGGAATAAGTGGAGGCTGAGGGAGTCGCGAACGAGCGCTTTAACAGACCCCGCTCCAGGTCTCATTCTAGGCCCCATATTGCTGCAACGCCACGAAACGAAACCGACACAGGACAACACCGTTTCCTTTGAAACATAGGGAATAATCGATCTGTGCAACACCGCGCGACCGAATCGCATTTTGAAGATCACCTCCTGTCGCCGGAAAGTTGCCGGGCCACCGCCAAGCCGGGTCGAGAATATGGGCCGGTCTCCCGCACGTTTCACTCGCAACTGATTCGCCGGCTGTCGGAGGCCCCACGTGACCGACACCCCATTCATTGGTGACTGGTCGGCTACGTGGCGCAATCCGGCAAAGTTAGTCTTTCGAAGTGACCACCGCCGACCAATTTCGAATCAAGAGTGCGTCAATCGCGGGTCGGGTCATGTCGCCCGACGAGGCAGCCGAATTCATACGACCGGGCGACAACGTCGGGATGAGCGGCTTTACGGGGGCGGGCTATCCCAAGAAAGTACCCGGGGCTCTCGTGCGACGAGTCGAAGACGCAGCCAAACGAGGTGACCGTTTCGCGGTGAGTGTCTGGACGGGCGCGTCGACGGCTCCCGAGCTTGACGGTGCGCTCGCAGCGGTCGACGCGATCGACATGCGCATGCCGTACCAGTCTGACCCGGTGAGTCGCGCCAAGATCAATGCCGGACTGCTCGACTACCTCGATATGCATCTCTCGCACGTCGCGCAGATGGTCTGGGAGGGTGCCTTCGGACACCTCGACGTTGCGGTCATAGAGGTGTCCGGCATCACCGCGGACGGCGAACTGATTCCGTCGTCCTCGGTCGGCAACAACAAGACGTGGATTGACATGGCCGACCGCATCATCCTCGAGGTGAACGCGTGGCAGCCCGCCGCGCTCGAGGGGATGCACGACATCTATTACGGCACCGCACTACCGCCATTTCGCAAGCCCATCCAAATCCTCCAAGCGTCCGACCGCATCGGCGTTCCCTACCTGCATTGCCCACCAGAGAAGATTGTGGCCGTCGTCGAGACGAACTCCCCCGATCGCAACACGGCGTTCAAACCGGTTGACGACACCTCGCAGCGAATCGCCGAACACCTCTTGGAGTTCCTGGCCCACGAGGTGAAGGGAGGGCGCCTGCCCGCGTCGCTCCTGCCCCTGCAGTCGGGCGTCGGCAACATCGCCAACGCCGTCCTTCGCGGACTCGACGGTGGGCCGTTCCATCCGCTGACCGCGTACACGGAAGTCATCCAAGACGGCATGCTGGCGTTGCTGAACTCAGGCACGATGAGCATGGTCTCGGCTACCGCCTTCTCGCTCAGTGATGAGGGAGCGGCCGACCTGCACGCCAACATCGCCGAGTACCACGACCGGATCATCCTTCGACCCCAGGAGATCAGCAATCACCCCGAGGTGATACGCCGGCTCGGGTGTTTGGCGATGAACGGCGCAATCGAGGCCGACATCTACGGCAACATCAACTCCACCCACGTCATGGGCTCGAGCATCATGAACGGCATCGGCGGTTCGGGTGATTTCGCCCGCAACGCCTACATTGCGATGTTCCTCACCCCCTCGACCGCCAAGAACGGCGCGATCTCCTCAATCGTGCCGATGGTCAGCCACGTGGACCACACCGAGCACGACGTGCACGTCGTCATCACCGAATGGGGCGTAGCGGACCTGCGCGGCCTGGCGCCGCGCCGGCGTGCTCGCAAAATCATCGACAACTGCGCGCACCCCGACTACCGGCCGATGCTGCAGGACTATTTCGACCGCGCGAGCGCCACGGCCCCCGGCAAGCACACGCCGCACTTGATCGAGGAGGCGCTCTCGTGGCACGCGCGCTACCTACGTGAAGGTACGATGCGACCCTCCTGAGACTCGCGCGGCTCGACGCTCAATCTATTTGAGTGCGCTCGACCTAGCGCGACTTCGTCGTTGAGAAGTAGGCATCGCTTTGACGCGGTTTCTCCTGGTAGCGAAACTTTACGACTGACTCGCTATTTTGCCTTCGCCACACATTTCAGCAGCATCACGGGTCCGTAGACTTTTCTAGTGGCCCGGATCGACGCGTGGCTTTACGTTCATCGACCTCGGAGTCGGGCGAACAAGCCGCCTCCACCGCTCAAAGCGACGCTGTCTTGCGAGCAGCTGCAGCGTTGGGCCTTCGGCACACCCGCCAGCGCCTGTTCGATGTGATTTCCACATCCCTTCCATGTTGCCTTTTTGCACTTCTTACACGTTGCCTTGTGGCACATTGGTGTTGCCTTTCTCACTTGGTTGATGTATTGATTTGATTTCAGACCTTCAGCCCACGGGCTGAAGTTCAGTTGCCGCGGGCGAACAGTGCCATGTGCGGTAACCACCGTCGAGGTTCTTCGCGTGAAAGCCGAGCTCGTTGAGCAACATTGCAGCAACGTGGCCTCGCTGGCCGACCTCGCAGTTGACGACAATTTCGGCGTTGCCGAGTTCGCTCGCCCGCTCGCGAAGTTCGTCGACTGGGATGTTGAGCGCTCCGGGCAGCGTGCCGCGGGCGAACTCCTCGCGCGAACGAACGTCGACGAACTGCGCGCCGCGCGCGCGATACTCATCGACCTCGTGCCACTGCACGGTCTCGACGAGGCCCGAGAGAATGTTCTCCGCGATGTAGCCCAGCATGTTGACGGGATCCTTCGCCGAACCGAACGGCGGCGCGTACGCGAGCTCGAGGTCCGCGAGTTCCGGCGCCGTGAGTCCTCCTCGAACGGCCGTGGCCAGTACGTCAATCCGCTTGTCGACGCCTTCCGTGCCGACACCCTGGGCTCCGAGGATTTCACCCGAACACGGGTCCATGAGCATTTTCAAGCACATGGGCTGAGCTCCGGGGTAATACGTGGCGTGCGAAGAGGGATGGGTGTGGATCGCGAGGAACGGACGTCCGGCGGCTCGCAGTCGCTTCTCGTTCCATCCGGTCGTGGCAATCGTGAGATCGAAGACCTTGACGATGGCGGTGCCGATCGTGGTGCGTGGTCGTACCTGTCGTCCCGCGATGTGGTCAGCGACGACTCGACCGTGTCGGTTGGCGACGTTCGCCAGCGGCACCAGGGTCGGAGCCCCATCGAGGGCGTCGGCCTTCTCGGCGGCGTCGCCGATGGCGTAGACGTTCTCGACACTGGTGCGGTTGAACTCGTCGACGGCAATGCCGCCGCGAACGCCAATCGCGAGTCCCGACAGTTGCGCGAGGCCCGTCTCGGGTCGCACTCCGATCGCCACGACCACCAGGTCCGCTGGGACGTTCTGACCCGACGAGAGTCGCACGCTCTCACGTGTGATCGATTCGACCGAGTTGCCGAGGTGCAACGTGACGCCGCATTGGCGCAGTTCGTCGGCCACGGGCGACGCCATTTCGGGGTCGAGCGGCGCCAAGACTTGATTCGTCGACTCGACGAGGGTCGTTGCGATACCGCGCTGCACGAGGTTCTCCGCAATCTCCAGTCCGATGAAGCCGCCGCCGATGACGACGGCGCTCGCGGGGGCGTTCTCGACTTCACGAACGAGACGCTCGACGTCTTCGACGGTTCGCAGCGGCATCGCGCGTTCGATGCCCGGAATCGGCGGGACGACCGGCGACGCGCCGGGACTCAGGATCAAAAAGTCGTACGGAATCTCGTAAGACGTTCCATCCACGAGATCGCGCGCCGTCACGGTCTTGGACAAAGTGTCGATAGCCACGGCTTCGGTGTCGATGCGCACGTCAAGGCGGAATCGGTTGAAGAGCGACGCGGGAGTCTGGATCAGCAGCGAGTCCTCGTCCTCGATCACACCACCCACGAAGTACGGCAGACCGCAGTTGGCGTAAGAGACGTGACCACTTCGTTCGAGCACGATGATCTCGGTGTCGTTCGACAACCGACGGAGCCTCGTCGCGGCCGACATACCCCCGGCGACTCCCCCAATGATGACGACTCTCACGTTTCTCCCCTACGCCAGGCTCAAGAAGAGCTTCTGGAATTTCGCGGTCATCAGACCACTGTCGACATCCGGATTGATCAGACATTCCTTGAGACTCGCCGAAATGAGATTGAAGGCGGCGGTGTTCACCGCCTTGCTCACCGCGGCCATTTGGATGACGATCTCTTCGCACGAGGCGCCTTCGTCGAGCATGCGAACTATGGCGCCCAATTGACCGTGCGCCCTCCTCAGCCGTTTGCTGATCGCCGAGAGCTGATCATCGTCGTCGAGTGTGAGTGTCTTCGCGACGGCCGTCATCACGCCCGCTCGTCGAACAGGTTCTGTCCTGGGCTTCGCAGGTTGCAGGTCGTGTCCATAGCTCTATCGACCCTTGAGGGGCTGGCCCATGAGCGGAGCCAGCAAACACACGTTCAATGCTCCGGCCAACAGAGGGACCAGTCCGATGACCGAAAGAGTCAGCCAACCGCCCCCTAGAGCGAGGCCGACGACGATGAGCGCGACACCGGCGACTACGCGCACAAGACGACCGACACTCGATGACATGAAATTTATAAGACTCACGGTTCCTCCTTTGCGAGCTGGGCACGGACCCACACTCGGCCGACGAATGATCGGCTCACGGAATCAAGTATATACCCCCTAGGGTATCTACGCAAGTCGGTGCAGATCGTTTCTCGCACGTTGAGGACCGCTTCGCCCGAACTTCCATTCGGTTCGACGATGTCGATGACGGCACGGTCGCCGCGCCCAGACCCAGGTTCGAGGCCTCCAGACCGGCGCTACTCAGAGACCAGGATCCATCATCACCCGGGCGAACAAGAGCCACCACGCGAACGCATGTCGACGAGCCACCCGGTTGTCGTCTCCGGAAAATAGTCCCCTGACGCCCGATCCTGCAGGTACTCGCACGGGGGCGCCTCACCCGAGGCGATGATTGCGACGGCGTCGAGCAACTTATGGACGTCCTCGTCGGTGGTGTTGATGCCACAACTGGCACGCACCGCACCCGGCATTGATTGTCGATCACCGTGGCGAATGTCTGCTTGGAACCGAGCAACTTCAACGTCGCTCAGCCCGAGGAGTCGGATCAGGTACGGATGCGCACAGAAGCAGCCGTGGCGCACGCCAATGGCGAACTCAGCTGAGAGGCGTGCCGCCACGAGTGCGAAGGGGACCCCCTCGACCGTGAAGGCGGCCACCGGCAGCGTGTCGCACGAGAGTTCGGGTCCGAGCACTCGCACACCCGCGATGGCGCTGAGGCCGCCGCGTAGCGCGCGTGCCAGATGCCGGTCGTGCTCGATGATCGCGGGCCAACCGACGTTCGTGAGTTCGGTAATGGCCGCGTGTAGGGCTACGGCACCGACCACGTTCGGCGAACCGGCCTCCTCTCGCTCGGGTGGCGTCGTCCAGACCACCTCGTCCAGGTCCACCAGGTCGACGGCGCCCCCGCCCGCGAGGAACGGGTCACCGTCGGTGAAGGCACTGCGCGGGCCCACCAGCACGCCCGCGCCGAACGGCGCGTACATCTTGTGCCCGCTCCAGGCGACGAAGTCGGCGTTGGGTGGGAGGGGTCGGTGCGCCGCGAGTTGCGCCCCGTCGACCATGACCTGGATGTCACGTGCGTGCGCGGCGTCGATCAACTCGTCGATCGGTGGCATCCAGCCCGTGATGTTCGACGCGCCACTGATCGTGAGCAGGCGCGGCCGCGGCTCGGCGTCGAGAGCGGCTATCACGTCGTCGAGCGCGAACGTCCCGTCGGGGCCACACTCCACGTAGCGACAGGTGGCGACGCGCGACCACGGCAGCAGGTTGGCGTGGTGTTCCAGCACGGTCGTGACGATCACGTCACTCTTGAGGAGGTCCAGACGGTAGACCAGGTGATTGATCGCCTCGGTGGTATTGCGGCATATGATCGCGACGTCGTCGCGACCATCGCGCCCGGCGAAGACGAGGGCGGCCTCGCGGGCATCCTCGTAGCGCGCGGTCGCCAATTGCGACTTGTATCCCGCGCCACGATGCACGCTCGAATACGACGGCAGGAACTCGATGACGCGATCCATCACCGACGGCAGCGCCCCGGTGGACGCGGCGGCGTCGAGCCCCACGTACGGCCGCGACACCCCATCCACGCAGGGAACGAGACTCTCGTCGCCGACGAGCGCAAGGGGAAGCTTCAAAGGTGACACCTCGCTGCTCGGTTACTCCGTTGACCTCATTATGCAGTCTCGACCCGGCGCGCGTGGCTCATCGGCCGAGCGCTGATTCACGAGGTGGCGAGAGCCAACGAAATACCTCGTGATCGCCCTGGAGCTCGAGTCGGCGACCGAGTACCGGATTATCCGTCGCTTGGCTGCAGTGTCGATCGATGGCCCGATACTGGCGCGTGCGCTCGACACTGACGAAGTAGTCGAGATCTTCGTCGCGCCGACCGACGAAGCCGGCAGAGAACTCGGCGTTGAGCGCCTCAGCCACTCGTTCGCGTAGTGCCCATGCGAGCACTGGCACATCGAGCTCGCGCGCCGCGGCGATTCCCGCCTCGGTGGCGCGACAGTGGTCCAGGTGACCGGTGATGCCGCCTTCGTCGAACACGAGCACAAGATCGACCTTCGCCTTCTCGACCGCCCGACGGATCGGCGCGGTCAATTCATCCAATGACTCTTGGGCGAGGTGGCCGTCGCGATAGTCCAGCAGCTCAACGTACGCAACGCCCAGTTCGTTCGCCGCTTCAGCGAGCTCGCGGGCTCGAACACGGCCGAGATCACCGGAGTCGGCTCCGAGGGTCGACGCCTCGCCGTGGGTGAAGCACAGCACCGCGGTCGAAGTGCCCGACTCACCGAACGTGGCAAGCGCCGCGCCGAGACCGAAACTCTCATCGTCGGGATGCGCGCACACGACGAGTACCGAACGAGTATCGGGCAATTTGTCAAACCTTCGCTTCGGAGAACCTTCACTCATCCCTCACCTCGTTCATCGACGTCGCGCGACGCACAGCCCATCGTCGCTGAATTATATACCCTATGGGGTATATGCTACTGTCAACGGAGACCTACTCGGCCACGCTGCAATTTGCAGTTGGCCCCATCGACCACCAGGAGATTTCCATGACGAAGCGCGACCTCGGGACTCCGCCCCTCCCAACGACGTCGGAGCCCCACGCGTCGGCGACGGGCGAGCGTATCAGCGTCTTCGCACGTCTGGGTAGCTGGACATCGACGCGTCTCCGGTTGGTCCTTCTTTCCTGGCTCACCATCCTCGTGGTTTTCGGCATCTTCGCACCGCAGGTCGAGTCCGCCCTCTCCGGGGCGGGATGGCAAGATTCGTCCAGTGCGTCGGTGCACGCACGTGACATCATCCAGCGCGATTTCTCCGGCCTCGGCTCGGCCGCGCTCGAGGTGGTAGTGGTCGACCATCGTCAACCGATCGTCAGCGACCCCGCCGCGCTCTCGCTCATGAACAAAGCGGTAGCGCTGCTGCGCGCGGACGCGCGTGTCTCGAAGGTCGTTCTGCCGAGCGCCGGAACGTCCATCTCTCGAGACGGCCGCACCGCGATCATCACCGCGGGTTCCGCGGCGGGCACCAACGTCATGGTGGAGGCCGCCAACGACCTCGCCGGGCCAATCCAGGAACTCTCCGCGTCGGACGTGACGCTCACGCTCACGGGCGACAGCGCGCTGTGGGCGGACTTCAACAACGCCAACCGCTCGGCGATGCTTCGCTCGGAGATGTTGTCGTGGCCCGTGACCATGGTCATCCTCGTGATCGCCTTTGGGAGCCTCGTCGCGGCCGGTCTGCCCCTGCTGCTCACGATGGTGGGTTTGCTGGTCGCCGCGGGAGCGTTGGTGATGCTCACCCACGCGTTCCCCGTCTCGATCTGGGCTCTCAACTTCGCGCTGATGTTCGCGCTCGCCCTCGGGATCGACTACGCGCTCTTCATCGTCGTGCGGTTCCGCTCTGCCCTTAAGCGTCGAGGCGCGACGCCGGGCGACCGCGACGTGGTGATCGCGTCGGTCGCCGAGACAATGGACACCGCGGGCAAGGCCGTGGCGTTCAGCGCCATTACGGTGCTGGCTTCCCTGGCGTCAATCCTGCTCGTGCCGAGTCCGGCCTTTCGCAGCATGGCGCTCGGCATCATGTTGTCCGTCGTCGCTGTACTCGCTGCGACCCTGACCCTGCTGCCGGCAGTGCTCGGTCGGCTCGGCACACGGATTAACAAGGGGCACGTACGTCTCGCGCGACCCCACCCCGATCCGGAGCACCCCGGTCGACTCGACATCGTCCTGCACTCGTGGGGCCGGACCATGTGGCGCCATCCGGCGTGGCTTGGTCTGGGCGCCCTCGCGGCGTTACTACTCGCCGCGTCGCCGGTGATCGGACTTCGAACCAACATGCCCTCGATCACGATCATCCCTCCGAGCGCCAACGCTCGCGTTGGTTACGTCGAGGTGGCGTCCGCCTTCGGAGCAGGTGCTCCTGGCGCCCTGCAGATACTCGTGCCCGCATCGCACCAGACTCAGGCGCTCGCCTCGCTTGCGACGACGAAGGGTGTCGCCGGCGTGTCGCCGGGACCCACCGAGGACGGCTGGAGCCTCGATCAGGTCATCCCGACGTCGGGTCCCTCGACGACCGCGACTGAGGCGACCATCGTGCGGGTGCGCTCCGTGCTGCCCGCGGGATCGCTGGTCGGCGGAGCCGCCGCGGAGAACTACGACCTCCAGCAGTCACTGTCGCACTACACCCCCATTGTCTTCGGTGTGCTCATCGCGCTTGGTTTCATACTCCTGCTCATCGCGCTCGGCGCCCCGCTGATCGCCGCCGCGGGAGTGCTACTCACCGCGTTGTCGGTCGCTGGCGCCTTTGGTATCGCCCGACTCATATTCCAGAACGGCGATCTGTCGGGCCTCTTGCACTTTCAGTCGCAGGGCTTCGTCGACGCGTGGGGACCCCTCTTCTTCGGCGCCATGGTCTTTGGCGTCGCGATGGACTACACGCTGTTCATGTTGTCAGCGGCAAAGGAGCACTACGAGACCCACGCGCACCCCGAGCACGCGATGATCGGCTCGGTGCGCAGCTCGGGCCGCGTGGTCTTGTCAGCGGCCGCCGTGATGATCGCGGTCTTCATGACCTTCGCGCTCTCCGGCCCCCTCGCCCCGAAGGAGATGGGCGTGATACTCGCCGTTGCGGTTGCCCTCGACGCGCTCGTCGTGCGACTCGCGCTGTTGCCGATCGTCCTGCGCTACGGCCGGCACCACAGTTGGCGTCTACCCAAGTGGCTGGGTCGGATCCTGCCCAAGGTCCGTTTCTCGCACTAGCCGCGGCCCGAGACCTGCACCGCTCGCGACCTCAGACCGTGTCGGGTCCGAGCAACTGACGTTCGAGCTCTCGCTTCACCTGACGCGGCGTCGGGTTCACCAGGGTCTCGCCGGCGACCACCACCGTGGGGACCGTCTCGTCACCACCATTGACGGACCGCACGAACGCGGCGGCGGCCGGATCGATCCAGATGTTCAACTCCTCGGTCGCCACCTTCAGGCGTCGAAGCCCCCATCGAAGTCGCGCGCAGTACGCACAACCCGGTCGCCAGTAGACGAGCACGGGCGCCGCCGGCACTCCGGTCGCGCCGTCGCGGACCTCGGTACCCCTCACGCGTCGTGCGACGCGACGTCCCACCAGATGGTGGACAGTTGACGCTCCAGCGGTGCCACGTGCGACTGAAGAAAGTCGCGGACCTCGCCCTCGCGCGACTCGGGCAGGCAAAGTCGAATTCGCATGAAGTGCGCCGCCTGCTCAGGATTCTGCTCGACTCGTGTCGGACCTCGCCACTGCTCGCGTTGGGCGTCCAAACCGAGTTCACGTAGGACCTCGAGCAGCTCTGCGGGCGTCGGACCATCGGGGCGCTCCAGATTCCAGAAGTACCGCCAGGCCTCAGACATCGGCGCGAGGGGATGGTGATCGGGCATCTCCAGCACCACGCGAGAGCTCGCGTGATCGTCCAACGCTAGAAGGAACGGTTCGATGTCGGCGACGTTGTAGACGACGTGGTGAGCGGTCACGACGTCGGCTGTCGGTGTGCGTACGGCGACCGACGGCCAGAATCCGTCAATCGTCTCGACCCTGACCCCGCGCGCGATGGCGTTCGACCTGAACATCGTCAGCATCTCCGTCTGGTGGTCGACTCCGATCACGTGGGTCGCGGGAGGAGTCAGCGCGAATGCGGCGATGCCCCCTCCGCAGCCCACGTCGAGTACCGTCGCACCGTCGGTGAGCACTTCGCGTGCCCGATCGTGCGACGGCGACGGCGCGATCGTATCGGGGACGTCGAACAGCGCCGGCGGGTGGATCCACGGACTTTGCGGTGCAGAATTGACAATCTCGTCGGGCAAGGCCCACGCCTCGAGTGCTTCGCGCCAGTGCTGCGCGGGCGAACTCACGACTCAGCGCCCGAGAAGGCGAGCGAAGAGGCCGCGGTCGACGCGACCGACGACGCCGCGAAGCCATGATCGCACGTGCAGCGATCACCCGGCGCGAGCGCTAACAATACCGTGGCGGCCCCGGCGTCACCATCAGACGAGTCGGACATCAGTGGTGCGCTCTCGTCACCATCTTCATCATTCGCAGGTTAAACGCCACGAAGCGCGTGGCCTGGTAGATCAGGCTCTTCCTGCGACGAAGCGTTCCCGCCGTCGGCAGGGGCGCTTCAGCGATGCTGCGGTCTACGTCACTCATCAGTTCCACCTTCTTGGTCTCGGGCTTACTCTCATGTCGACTGTCAGTCACTCGGGGATCATGAACCAGCCGAAGCGGGCCTTCGCCTTGTAGATGAACAAATAGTGCAGGAGCAACTTGGTCCAGTGTCCGCTGAGCCCGATCTCACCCGACGTTTGCGTGAGGTCACGTCCAGAATCAGGGAATCGCTTCCGGTCGGGGATTATCGGATACATCGTGATCGCGGCGGCGCTGCCCTTGCGAAGACCGGTACCCGCCGAGGCAATGCACGCCGCACCCATCGCCGCCATCGAAGCGGTGCGCAGCGGCGCCTGGTCCCCGTGATTGATTCGTTCGGCGATCGAAATCGCCACGGTGCGCCCCATGACGCCCGAGGGCATCCCAGTACGGGGGGGCGCGGGCGAGATGACCGTCCCATTCGGGCTCTTCCTTGGTTCGGAGATGGCGTGCGGTGGCGCGAAGGCGATCCCGACGCCGAAGACGTTCGCGTAGCGCGGACACTGGTAGGTCTTGGGCCAGTCCTCAGGAGCCCACTGGTCGTAGGTCTTCGTCTCGTAATCCGCGTCAACTCGCAAGAATCCGTTCGGTGCGAAGAGGTCGTCGGTGATGTCGGCGCCGTCGTTCGCGTACGCCTTCATGTCGACCCCGCGAAACGGCGGCAGCAACATTGCGAAGTCGAAGTCCAAGGTGTGCTTCGAGCCGTCGAGCACCTCGTAGTGGATGACCCCCGGGTCCACCTTCTCGACGTGGGCGCGCAGAATCGCCCTGACCCCACGTTCACGGAACAACGATTCAGTCCACATCTTGCTGCTGGTTTCAAAACCGTTCTGGGCGAAGGTCATGCCCCCCACGCCGAGGTCCCCGAGGTCGTACTCGTTGGAGAGGTAGACCACGTCGGCGAGTTCACGCACCCCGCGCTCTCTGAGTTCGTGCTCGACGTTGAAGGTGTACTCGAAGGCCGCTCCCTCACACGTGCAGGTACCGTGTCCGACGCCGATGACCAGGGTCTTCCTCTCGCCGGTCTTCAACGCCTCGATGATCGTCTCGAGCGCGGCGGCCGACTGTTCGGCGTGACCGGCAGTGCAGACGGACCAAGAGTTGCCGTCGGGCCCGAGCCCGGGCGTCGCGGCGAAGTTCAACTTCGGTCCGGTCGCCACGATAAGGAAGTCGTACGGGAGCTGCTCCTCTTCACCGAGGCGAGTCGGGTCCGTGTAGACGATGTCGACGAAGCCCTGCGCGGTGTCGGCGTCGCCCTCGGGGTGGATAGCCACGGCCTTGGCCTGGCGAAAGCCGATGTGCTTGCGCTTGTAAATTGGTGCCAAGGGAAAGGTCACTTGGTCCTTCGTCATCTTGCCGACTCCGACCCAGATATTCGAAGGTATCCAGTTCCAATTGGAGTTGGGCGATACGACGACGATGTCGGCCTTCGTCTTCAGTCGACGCTGTAGGTGCAGTGCCGCAGTGTGACCCGATATGCCCGCACCCAGGATTACGACGCGAGCCACGAGGACCTCCCCGTTGTGACGAGCCGCGCACCGTTACCGTGTTTCCCGACGCGACCGGTAACCGTTTCGCGGTCCTCGCTGACTTCAAGAACACTTTGCCGCGACACTGATCTGACCAAGTTCATTGACTCCCCATCCCGATGGCATCGTCCCGGTCGTGTAACGGCCGTCCGTGGCTACCGGTAGTATATACCCATAGGGGTATATCCACAACTCGAAGCCGGCTTGGGTGCGAGTTCTGGGAGATACTGAAATTACTTGAATTCGTCCAGGGAGAAGCCATGACCACCAAGAAGGCGCCGCACGTGCTCCAGGACCAGACCCAACTCGAAGCAATAACCAAGCGCGTCAAACGCGCGAACGGCCAGATGGGAGCGATCGTTCGGATGCTCGAAGATGGTCGTAGTTGCGAGGACATCGTTACCCAGATGGCGGCGGTCGCCAAAGCAGTGAACACCGCCGCCTTCACGCTCATTTCCGCCAGTCTGAAGGAATGCATCGCCGATCCCGAGTCCGATACTGATGACATCGTGCTGAGGTTGCAGAAGCTTTTCTTGAGCCTGGCGTAACGACGTGACCGTGGGAACGATGCCTCCAAGCCCAACTTCCAGCCCGTTGAGTCCTATAGTCAGACGAGGTTGATGACGATTTAGGTGTCAACAAATGCAAAACGTACAGCTGTCCTTCGCGTACATCCGAACGAACTCAATAATGAAACCAAAGTAGCGAGTGGAAATTCAACGCAACCCTTATGAAACGTTGTACATGTGACAACACCCCGTGGGCCGCACAAACCGTGGAACTCACCGGACGGCTTTCAAACCTTTCTGAACCGCTCGCCCAACTGATCGATTCAATCAGACCGATCCAAATTTGCGGAACAAATCGACTGCGACGGGGCCGCGTGCCCGGCGCCCACGAGGGCCTCATGAATGTGTGTGCACTGTCCCGTCGATGAGTGGACGAGCCTTCAACAGTGCGAAGCCAACGAGCGTGCCAACGGAAACGATGGGAACAGCCAATGGCGCGATGCGAGGTCCAAACCAGAGCTCAAACATCGAGACGTCATCCCCCGCTCGACGCTGGACAATTCCGAGAGGGCATCCCTTGGCGATGACCAACGCGATGCCTTCACCGATCAGTACAGTTTTCGCAACTCTGAGCCACTGGTCGCGTCGACGCGTGAATGCGCACCACCACAAGTACCCCAGACAACCCATTTCACACAGCCCGATCGCACTGTGCACAAGACGAAGCGTGCGCACGCCACGAGGAGGCTTGGGTACGCGGTCTGAGTTCACCGCGTACAATCATGGCACCTTGCCCGATTAAGGAGTTCGGGACGTAAGTCCCGAATGAGAAAACAACGGCACCAATCGCTCGACAACATCGGAGATCCATTCTCATATTCGTTCAAGAAACAAGCGAGTTTGGCGAACTGATCGTGAGCGACAATGGTTCGCAAATCGGTGGGTTCGCCCTTTGATCCGTAATTCGATCGTCGCCTCGGCGCATATTCAAATCACCTCTCCCCTACGGCGCCAGAACCAATTTCATGTAGTCAATTTCGAGGTATAAGGCCGAGAACCGAGAAGAATTCCTCGAACGTCGGTCGACGAGACAATCGCTCTGACCAGGAGTGATGAAGCGCCCTAAGACCCTTGAATGTCCTTTAGTGGATCCCAACGTGCCGGGTTCGTGATCCGGGCGATTCACTAAATCATCTGAACACTCGGTTGCAACTCGTCGAAACAACCTCGGGTAATGCACCTCGCAACTCCGGATGACGATTGGCACAGTGTTGCGAGTTGCTCGACACCACGTCACCTCGCTGACGCAATTCCTTCAAAGGTGTAGCCAAGCGGCTTCGGTTCTCCTTCGAAGTAATAACAGTTGAGATGCTCAATATGAAAACCGGCCCGATCCAGGTATTCAGGAACGTTGCGAGTCAGATGACACCCACCGGCGAGTTTCATGTGGAGTGGTTCAATTCTTCGTTGCCACAATGCAGTTTTGTCATCAGGAGCGTGACCGTGCTCGACGAAATGGAGAGTACCACCGGGCTTCAACACACGACGCATCTCTTTGAGCGCCTCGTCCAGTTTGGGGATCGTGCACATCGTCCACGTCGAAAGGATCGCGTCGAACGAAGCAGTCGGCAGTTCCAGATGCTCGCCGGTCAACCCCGCCAGATCGACGGGAATGTTCGCACGCGCGATGCGGTCTTCGGCCAGCCGCATACAGACTCGCGAGGGCTCGATAGCAAAGATCCTCGAAACTTCAGCTGGATAGTGGGGCACGTTGAGTCCAGTGCCGAATCCGACTTCAACGACGTCACCGACGAGTCCCAAGCAGACTCGGTGGCGAACCTCACGTATTCCTTTGCGGCGCATGACCTTGTCCTGAAGTCGCGGAAGGATCTGTTCCTTGTACAAGCCCACATCGACTTCCTTTTCGCTCCAGACATATGCCCGAGACCAACTTATTGAAGAACGTACTCGGATTACTGACGAACGCTGACGAAGCGTTCTAGATTCGTGCCGAGCGTTGTGCAATTCGGACGGCAAAAGTGGCACATGCTGTGGTTCCGGTCACCTCGAACAAGTTCCTTCGACAACTATTGCTCAGTGCTCCAGCGACGTTCTCGCTTCACGCAATGCGTAGAAGAGGAATACTTATCCCGCGACGAGATCGGCCCGCGATCATCCCGCAATTGAATTCATGATGGGTCCAATGAGTACTGCTGACACCAGGATGCCGTCGACGATCACTATTTGACCTTCTGCCTGTAGGAACGGATTTCCCAGTCTCGATCCATTCGAGCCATACCCGCAGCCAGGGCGAACATCGTCAGGGCCGTGAGCGCAGTCCACATCATGCCGACAGTGCTGTGGCGCAGTTGAAAACCGCTTCGTCGAAGTCGAAATCACCATCCCCTTCGTGAGGTTCTCTGAACGCGACGTTGACGGCTCGGGGACGTAAGCAGCGGACGACTAGGCCGTGCGCCTTGCGCGCTGAGCGATTGCTCGCAGCTTCTCCTGATCGTGGCTGTTGTGCATCGGAGGCGAGGCAATGGTCACCGCGTCCTCATTTGCTCCGGAAGATGCGCTACACATGCCTCAGATGGTATGCATCCCCCTCCCGAGAACGGTCGCCATTTCGGATCAAGTGAAGATGATTTCCCCGCCGGCGGCCTTCTCGTAGAACTCACCCACGGTGATGATGTCCTGAACCTGGCTGATGAAGTCATCCTTGGTGAATCCGAAGAGTTCCACTGACGCCTTGCATGCGTACATGCCGCACCCAGTGTCGGCGATCATCTCCATAAACTCAGGAATGCCAGGAATATCGAAGGTCTCCATCTTTCGCGACATCATGTGCGTGGCGATCGCCGACATTCCCGGCAGGACTCCGAGAAGGCTCGCCATGTGCATGCCGGGATTTCCGACGGCCGCCACCTTGATGTGGCTGAGTCGCTTGGCGTGAATGGCGTCGAGGCCGAAGAAGGTAAAGAAGAGATTCGCTTCAATACCTTCGGCGCGGGCGCCGTTCGCCATAATCAGACCGGGATAGACGCCCTCCAGCGATCCCTTGGAAATGATGATCGACACCTTCTCAATTGCGTCGCCCATGTCGATGCTCCCTTCTTCTCCTGGTGATCAGATGCATCCTCGCGGCTTCGGTATTCCCGCGATCTTCGCGGCCAATTTGGCCGGACCCTTCGGAAAGAGTTCGTACAACTCCTTGATGGGCACACCCGAGGTCTTACCGAGCATGCGCACACTGGGGCCCGCACCCTTAGCCTCGTATTCCGAGCGCATGAAGCGGATGACTTCCCAGTGGCGTTCGCTCAAAGGATCGATTCCTTCACGACGGGCGAGTTCGACGGCGACATCTTCATTCCACCGGCTTGGGTCGACCAAGAAGCCTTCGTCATTGACCTCGAGGGTGACCCCGGCAATTGTTTCAACACTCACGATGTGAACTCCTTTCCTTTGTTCTCATCAGGGGCAACTTTTCCTTTCGTGGGCATGGAGCTGCTCACACCAGGGATGTCGCGACCAGGCAATAAGACGTGCCAGTAGAACCACTGAAACATCAATTTGCCCAGATGATTGAGACGGGACTCCTTCAGCAGGGGTAAGCCGACGTGGCCCGGGTAGTGGCCGGTTTCGGGTTCCACGTCGTAATTGAAGTCGATGAGCATTGCTTTGGAGAAGCCAGTTTCGATGAAACAATTCACGTGGCCGTCGTAGGAAGCGTCCAGCGGTTGGCGGTTCAAGAAACGTGTGATGTTCTCCACGAGTATCTCGCCCTCGAAATGCGTCACCGAACCAGCCTTGGAGATCGGGATGGACGTGGCGTCCCCGATGGCGAAGACGTTGGGCGCTGCGAGGCTCTGCAGCGTGTGTTCGTTGGTGGCGACGAACCCTAGGGCGTCACCGAGACCGGTTGACTTGGTCACGAATGGGGCGCCATTGTGAACGGGAATAACCACGGCGAGGTCGAACGGAACCTCGCGCCCGTCATAGGAGATCAGTCGGCCACCGACACCGTCGACTTCACCAGTGTTGAACTCAGTGACCAGTTCGATCCCGCGTTCTTCGAGCATGCCCCCCAAGTGCTTTGCAGCAATCGGCTTGGTGAAGGCGGCGTCCAACGGAGTGACGAATGACAATTGGACGCGGTCACGGATTCCGCGTTCACGAAAGAACCAGTCTGCGAGGAAGCAGAACTCCAGTGGCGCCACGGGGCATTTGATAGGCATCTCGACGACGTTCACGACGATACGACCGCTTTCGAAGGCCGCCAACGCCGATTCGAGCCCGGCCGCGCCTTCGGGCGTGTAGAACGTGAAGACTTTCTCCATCCACCCCGGCCCCGTCAAGCCCGGCGTTTCCTCGGGCGCGAGCACCGCGCCGCTCGCGACGACCAGAACGTCGTAGGGAAGGTCGCCACCACTCTTCAGGTGCACGACCTGCGACTCAAGGTCGACGTTCTCCACGGCGTCGGACATGAATTCGACGCCGTGATGGAGTTGACGCGCGCGAGGTCGAACGATGTCTTCGGGCTGAGTGAGACCGAAGGGAACGAAGAGAAGTCCCGGCTGATACACATGTCGGTCGTCCTGGTCAACGCAGATTATCGAAGTGGTCTCGGCGCTGAAGGCTTTTCGCAGACGGTTCGCCGTGAGTGTCCCACCGGTACCAGTTCCAAGAATCACGATGCGTTGCATACGTTGCCTCGATCCCCCTACGTTCGAGGATATGTACCCATTTCGTCTGATTGTTAGAGACAAAGGTCACTTTGATACACGATTGACCCTGGCGGATCTGGCCCTCTGGACCCGAGGAGGTCTCGTGCCTCCCCCACAGCGTCGCGCGCGACACTTTGCGCACCGCTCAGCGTGACACCGAAGCGTCCGAACATCCAACTTCGGGCGAAGGTCGTCCAAAATATCGCTGACTCCTTCGCTCTCTCGATCGGATTTCGACCACAGGAGTAACGATGTCCTCAACTTGCTACCCTGAATCTTTCATTCACGACCTCGACGACAAACAGATGGGAACGAACCATGGATGTCCCAATTATCACTAGCCGATCGGGACTTTCTATCCCTGCTATCGGTCT
>OBLW0100001783.1_pt1 | contig 17959 bp, 10 predicted proteins | sample 1520161 | NCBI WGS metagenome assembly OBLW01 (sample SAMEA3539309, study PRJEB22396) | soil metagenome | biome: tundra; feature: field; material: soil | place: USA | collected 2010-05 | depth 0.15 m | reverse complement strand
GAAGGTATTCGTTGCGGGCCAGACGCAGCTCACGGCGTTCGGGCTGCTGCCGTAGTGATCGACAGTAATGTAACCACCGGGGCCCGAGAGGTTTTCAGATGAGGGCTCGGTTTCCGATTGAGCGGCTGCGGGCCGGGCGGGGTTTTTGGACTCTTGTGGTGGGCCTCCTGTTGCCGCTGGCAGATCCCGCATGGGGGCTCGCTCAGGTCACCGCCACGATTTCCGGAAGCGTGGAGGATACGACCGGCGGGGTAATCAGCGGCGCGGCGATCACGGTGCAGAGTCTGGAAACTGGTGCGACGCGGGCGGTAACGACCGACGAAGCGGGCCACTACAGAGTCTTCTCTCTTCCGCTTGGGCTCCAGGAAGTGAAGGCTGAAAAGGCGGGCTTCAGGATTGCGGTCCGAACGGGGATCAATCTGGAGATCGGGCAGGAGGCGGTGGTAAACCTGCGGCTCGAGGTGGGCGACCTGGTCCAGCCGGTGACGGTTTCGGCGGATGCTCCCTTGGTCAACACGACGACCGCGGCGGTTTCCGGAATGGTGGGAGAGCGCGCGGTGAAGGACCTGCCACTCAATGGACGCAGCATCGACAACCTGATTACGCTCAACCCCGGCGCGATCAACTATAGCGCCATGAAAAGCGCTAACACCAGCACCAGCGATGGCAACACGTTTTCGGTCGAGGGGCGGCGGACCGGAGACAACCTGTTCCTGCTGAACGGCATTGAATATACCGGGGCGAGCCAGCTTGCCGTCACTCCCGGCGGCGCGAGCGGCCAACTGCTAGGTATTGATGCGGTCCGCGAGCTGAACGTTCTGACCGATACGTACGGCGCCGAATATGGGAAGCGGGCTGGCGCTCAGGTCAGCATCGTGACTCAGGCGGGAAGCAACGTGCTGCATGGAGCCGTGTTCGAGTTTGTTCGCAACAGTGCGTTCGACGCGCGCAACGTTTTTGACCAAGCCTTCGTCCCACCCTTCCGGCGAAACCAATTCGGAAGCGCCTTGGGAGGGCCGCTCAAGAAGAACCGCCTGTTCCTGTTCGGCAATTACGAAGGATTTCGGCAGGCATTGGCGCTCAGCAGTGTCAGTGTGGTCCCCGACTTGGAGGCCCGGCAGGGCCTGTTGCCGAATGCCACCACGGGCATCTACTCCACGGTCCCTAACCTGAACAAGTCGATGTTGTCCTACATGACGTTTTGGCCCCTGCCGAACGGCCCGGAGCTGCTTTCGAATGGTGTGGCAAGCGGGGCGGCACTGTCGTATAACAACCCCAAGGAATCCATCCGTGAGGATTTTGGCACGCTACGGACCGATTACCTGATACGCGATTGCGACACGGTCTCGGCCGTCTACACAATTGACGACGGCGATAGCCTCATACCCCTGGCGGACCCTCTGTTCGCCTCGCGTACCGATCTGCGCATGCAAGTCGCCAGTCTGGAAGAGACGCACATCCTCTCGCCGGAGATTCTCAACACGTTCCGCGCTGGTTACTCCCGGGCGGCCTTCAATCTCGATTCGGCGCTGCTGGCCTCGTTTCCTGCAAGCCTTTCCTTCGTCAACGGAGCTGGCCCCGGAGGCATCGTCATCAATGGCGGCGTCACGACCACGGGCAACAACGGCACCATCACTTCAGCAGGCCCCAACAATGCGGCTGGGGTCTGGAATCGGAGAAACCTCTTCACCTATTCCGACACGGTGCAGATGAGCAAGGGGAGGCATCAGATCAGCATCGGAGTGTGGTTTCAACGGCTCGACGACAACGAAAACACTGCGTCGCGCCAACTCGGTCAGGCGAGCTTTTCCAACTTGACGACCTTCCTACAAGGCATCGTGACTACTTTCCAGGCAGTGCCCGACCCCAATGAACTGGGCTGGAGGAGTCTATATGGGGCGTGGTATTTCGAAGATGCCATCAAACTGCGGCCCAATCTGACGCTCCAAGCCGGCATCCGGCACGAATGGAGCACCGGCTGGAATGAAGTTTCCGGTCGGGCTGCCAACTACGTCACCGACTCGACCGGCACTCTGGTGACCACTCCGCGGATTGGTGATTCAGCCTTCACCGAGAACAAGGCGAAGCTGCTGCTCAGCCCCAGAGTCGGCCTGGCGTGGGACCCATTTGGAAACGGAAGGACCGCGGTTCGGGCGGGATTTGGAACCTACTACTCCTTGATAGACGCACTCAGCTTCCTGCTGAATTCGTTGCCTCCGTACAATGGATCGGTCTCGCACTCCAATGTGGCCCTGTCTTCGCTGCTGCCGGTTATGCCGGCTGTGCAGCCACTTCCCTCCTGCGGACCCGGAGTGCCGGTGCCCTGCACTATTTATGCGCCTCAGGGCGTGCAGCCCAACGCAAAAACTCAGACGGTCGAGGAGTGGGATTTCGCCGTCCAGCGGCAACTCGACCGGGACTCGTCGGTTCGCGTTGCCTATGTCGGATCGCACGGATATCATGGTTTGCTCAGCGTAGATCCCAATAGCATTCCGGCGCAGGTTTGCACGAACCCGAACGGGTGCCAATCGGGCGGCGTGGCCCCATCTCTGAGGAGCACCGTACCGCAGGGCGCGCAGTACATTCCGGTGGGAGCCCGGCCCAATCCGTACCTGTCAGCGGGGTTCTTCTGGTACACCGAGGGAAACAGCAGCTACAATGCCCTGCAATCGGAGGTGTCGCACCGCCTGACTCATGGCCTGGAATTTCGGGCAAACTACACTTGGTCTAAGAACCTGGATATGAATTCGGGATTGACTGGAGCCCAGTCCCAAAATCAGGCGCAAATGATATTAGACAGGAACGACCTGCCCAGGGATTGGGGATTGTCGGCCCTGAACGCAGCAAGCCAAGCTAGCGTTTCCGGCCAGTATGAGCTGCCGTTCGGAACAAACAGGCACTGGCTGCATGGGGGCAGCGGGCTGGGAAGCCGGCTAGCTGGCGGCTGGCAGTTGAATGGAATCGTCACCTTGCTGAGCGGTTTCCCGTTCACGCCCCAGATTGGTGCAAATCGTTCCGAGGATGGAGATACGAGGAATCCCGATCGGCCTTCGCTGAGTCCGTCTTTCTCTGGGCCAGTCGTGCTGGGAAACCCCAACGAGTGGTTCAATCCCAATGCATACGTTTTGCCAGCCTTTGGCACTTATGGCAACCTGGGAAGAGGAACGCTGACCGGGCCAGGTCTAGCCACTCTGGATGTATCGGTGTTCAAGAACGCATCGATTTCCGAAAAGGTCACCTTACAGTTTCGAGCGGAATTCTTTAACCTTCTGAATCGGGCGAATTTCGGGCCACCCAATGCGACTGTGTTTACCAACGGTACAAACACTGCATCCACTATTCCCGCCATCAGCCCCGCAGCGGGGTTAATCACAACAACCGCAACCACATCCAGGCAGATTCAGTTCGGGCTGAAGATGGTCTTTTAGCGATCTCGCTTGAAACTGTGGCGTTGGACCGGACACACGACGAATAGACTCGGTGCCCGCCAGCCACGACATTGGCCGCCATCATCTGACTCGCGGTGGGCGGAGCGCCAGATCTGGCGAGGCTGGGGAGTGTCAGAAACTTGCAGCAAATCCAAATCGTCCTCCATGGCATAGTACTTGTTTCGAACGTCGCACTGTGAGAAATACAGCTTAAGTCTTTGAAATATATCATTATCTTCCACAAAGACTGAGTTTGGCGATCAAATTGCCCTTGCCCTTTAGGGAAAGGGGAGCAGGCCGGGTCTTCGACTAGTACTGGGTGTCGTCGGATCGGCCGGGACGCAAAGGGCGGTAGCTTGCACGAGGAGGCGCCTTACCCCTGAAAAAGGACACCCCCGACGAAAACTGGGCCGATCCCCCGCCCACTCGTACTGGCTGGAGCGTATCCGAGTGGTTCGACAGAGTGATATGGAAAGTACAAATAACCATACTACGACCGAAGAGACTGAAGGCAATCTTGGCGAAACGATAGTTCGGTTCGTTGGGGCGTTGATCAGACACCGTTGGTGGTTTCTGCTGACAGCCGCCACTATTATCATTGCCACGGCTTTTGTCCTGACCCGGCTTCCCAACCGGTACACGTCCGAAGCGACGATTATCGTGGTTCAGCAAAGCGTGCCGGAAAGGTATGTCGTGCCGACGGCAACCACTGACCTCAACCGGGTCCTTGAGGCCATAATGCAAGAGGTGTTATCGCGGCCGCAGTTGCTGGCGCTGATCCAGGAGTTCGGACTTTACCGTGAAGAAAGAGAGCACTTGGCTCCTGAGCGGATTCTCTCCCGCATGCGGGAAGACATCGACGTTAGGCCGCTTGATCCCGTGGGCGAACCTTCCGGACAGAAGGACTTGAATGCGTTTAAGATCTCCTTCACTGCCAGCACGCCGCTGATTGCTCAGGAGATCACCAGCCGGTTGACCTCGATTTTCATCCAAACTAACCTCACAGCCCGGGCGCGACAAGCCACGAATACAACCAGCTTCCTTCACGAGCAACTCGAAGCGGCAAAGGCGAAGCTGGCCGATCAGGAGGAGAAACTAAGAGACTTTAAGATGCAGTATCTTGGCTCACTGCCTGAGCAGCAACAAGGGAACCTCGCCATCCTCGCCAGCCTCCAGTCTCAGCTACAGAATACCGAGGACAGCCTCGACCGTGCCCGGCAGCAAAAGGTGTACCTTCAGTCGATGATGGACGGATATCGGCGGCTGGCCTCGCAGGCAACTTCGATGGCGGTGGCGGCAGGTGTCAGCCAGGTGAATGGGATCATTCAGCCCGCAAGTCCCCTTGAGGCGGCGCGGGCGGATCTCGCGCGGCTACAGGCCAAAGAGGCGGAGTTGCGGACAACCTATGGAGCACAGTACCCTGAGGTCCTCGAGGTCCACCGCCAGGTTGCGGCGGCGGAAGCTGCTTTCTCCAGTCTAAAGTCTGCGAAATCCATTGCCGGAGGAGAAGATGCGAAAGGCGAAAAGGCCGCGGCACAGAAGTCGCTAATTCCCGGAAGTTCAACAGCCCCATCCGAAGACAACGCGTCAATTGCACAGATCGAGAGCCAGTTGGAGGCTAACCGGCTGGAAATCGCGGATTTTTCTAAGGACGAAACGCAATTAAAGGCAAAGATCACGGCGTACCAGGAGCGCCTGAATTTGACACCTGTTCGGGAACAGCAACTGGCCGGATTGATGCGGGACGACGACCTGTTAAAAAAGGAATACTCGGACCTGCTGAGCAAATCGCTGGAGTCCCAACTGGCGTCAAATTTGGAAGAGCAACAGGGAGGACAGCAGTTTCGCCTGATCGACCCTCCTACCCTTCCGACAGTACCGTCAAGCCCGAAGCGCGGAAAGATTGCGCTCGGCGGCGCTTCAGCAGGCGTTTTTCTGGGCTTGGCGCTGGCATTCCTTATCGATTTAAAAGATCATTCATTCCATGCCGAGAAGGACTTGAAGCTTCAGCAACGGTTTCCGATCATTGTTAGCGTGCCATTGGTTTTGACCGATCCGGAACAGAGGTCCCACACTCGCAGGAAAGTCTTCGAGTGGTTCGGCGGGGCTGTAGTGGCGATGTCGGTCTCGGCCGCAGAGCTGTACCTGTATTTACATCGATAAAGTACCTTTGAAGCTTTTTTGGGTGACACTATGGCCGTGAAAATCCAATCGTTCTTGGAGTCCAGTTGATGAGCCGGTTAGTCGATTTAATGCAAAGTTCGGGACGACCTCCGGCTGACTCCGACGAACTCTCTGCGGGGACGGTAGAAAACGCCGAAATCCTGCCCGAAACCAGGCTCGTCTTTCACACAGATCCACGCAGCCCAGGCGCCGACCGGTATAGACTTTTGCGCATGCGGTTGCGGGAATTGGGATCGTCGGGAAAACTGAAGACTCTTCTGATCACGAGTCCACTTCCCCACGACGGAAAATCCACAGTTTGCCTGAACCTCGCTACGGCTTTGGCTGAGGGCGGCAAGAAGAGTGTCCTGTTGATCGAAGCGGACCTTCACCAGCCAATCTTGAATGCCAGACTCCGGCTCAAACCATGGGCAGGTCTCGCAGAATGCTTGGAGGGTACGGTGGATCCGCGGTCGGTGATTCGGCGCGTTCACCCGTTGAATTGGTATCTCTTGCCGGCTGGCGGTTCGCGTGTCAACGCTTCGGAGCTATTGCAGACTGCCGCTCTGGCTGGCGTGATGAGCAAACTCACGCCCCACTTCGATTGGATTATCGTGGATTCTCCCCCCGTCCTGCCCCTGAGTGATGCGACGTCATTGACGCGCTATGCCGACGCCACCTTACTCGTTGCACGGGCCGACCAAACAGTTCGTGAGGCCATAGACGAGACTATTGCCATTATCGGGCGCCAACGCGTCATTGGAATAGTACTCAACGGGGTAACTTCTTTTGATCGCTCGTATTCCAAGCACTATCAATCCTATTATTCACCTAAGGCACCACGGTCGGAAGACGAAAATACCTAATTGTGCGCAGTGCACATGCAGCCGCTGCCTCGGTTTGTGCAAGGCCAGGAGGCACGGCCACATGAACCGCGTCGCGCGCTGAACTGGATCTCCTATGACACGAGTTCTGATAGCCGATGGTCAGTTGAGCATTCGCCAGCGGTTGCGGCAAATGCTGGAGCGCAACCGCGACGTGCAGGTCGTCGGTGAAGCGTCTGATGCGTCAAGTACTTCCATAGTCACCCGGCAGTTGAAACCGGACATTCTCCTTATCGATCTTGGATTGTGCCAGCAGTCTGTGCCGCTGGATCTCGATGTGGGAGGTTCGGCCCCGCAACGGACCATTGTGATGCTCGCGGCGATCGACAAGCGCTCGATCGTGGAAGCCTTCCGTCTTGGCGCTCAAGGCATCCTTCCGAAAACGGCGGCTCCGGCAATGTGGGGGAAAACCATCCGGCGCGTTATGGATGGTCAATACTGCTTTGAAAATGGCAGCGTGGCGGTTCTTCTGGAAGCATTTCGCGCATCGTTTGCCCTGCAAAACTCCTTCGCACAGCAGGAGTACGGGCTTACGGCGCGAGAGATGGAGATCGTCGCAAAAATCGCCGCTGGCAATTCGAATCGACAGGTCGGGCAGCAGTTTTCGATCTGTGAGCGGACCGTCAAGCATCACCTGACCAACATTTTTGACAAGGTTGGAGTCTCCAGCCGACTCGAACTGGCGTTGTTCGCAGTGAAACATCGGTTGGTTGCGGCTGAGCCGGCCGTCCGGCAGCCACTAGAGGAAGAGAAGGACTTTCCACGTAGATACGGCTCCGGCGCTGCGGCGGCAGGTATTTTCTGAACTGGAACTGCTATTTCAGGGAAAGGTGCTGTGCCTAGGCGCGTTTCTTCTGGGGGACTGATGAGTTTACTGTCTTTGCGATCAATGCCGCGACGCCTGCCATTCTTGCTCGTTTTCCTTGTGTTGCTCGTTCCGTTTTGGCAGCCCCTGAGCATGTTGTTCAGAATGGCGATCGAGAGCGATCGATACACGTATATCGTTTTTGTGCCATTCATAAGCTTGTGCGTGTTCTACTTCGAGCGTAAGGCAATCTTGTCCAACGCCCACTATGCGCCGAGAAGCGGAATCCCATTGCTTGCATTTGGCTTGATTCTATTCTGGCTTCTAAAGCGGCACCCATCGTCGACGGATGCCGGCGGTCTGCTCCGCGTGATGCCCTCAATCATCCTGGTGTGGGCGGCGGTGTTTCTCCTTTGCTATGGCGCGCAGAGTCTCCGCGCCGCGGCCTTCCCGGTGTGCTTTCTTTTGTTGATGGTTCCCATCCCTGTCAGCGTGTTGAACCAGATCACGCTTGGCTTACAGAAGGGCTCGGCAGACGTGAGTTATCTCCTGTTCAAGATCTCGGGCATACCGGTATTCAGGCAAGGTTTCAGGTTCTCGTTGCCCAGTGTTGAAATCGAGATCGCCGAGCAATGCAGCGGCATCCGATCGAGCTTGGCGATGGTGGTCACCACCATTTTGGCGGGACACATGTTCCTCAGGTCCTGGTGGAGCAAGGGTCTGCTCGTTCTTTTCACCGTTCCCGTGGTCATATTCAAGAACTCGGTGCGCATTGTTGTCATTTCGGCTCTCGGAGTATACGTGAACCGGGCCTTCTTATACGGCGATCTGCACCGGCGTGGCGGCCTGCTATTCGCGTTGCTCGGCCTACTGATTTTGGTTCCGGCACTTGCGGTGTTGCAAAGGGCAGAACGCCGTTTCAGGCTGGATTCGACCAGCGCGCGGTGAGTGATCACCATGGTTACCGGTAGCGCGGGCTTCATCGGCACGGCAGGATAACGTTGCTGCTCTCGTGCGGCAAGAACGTTGCAAAAGCCCCCTTCTAGAAACCGAGTTGCAACCGCGCGGTGACGCTGCGGGAGGTGGCGATGGCGGTCCCGGAGAAAAGGCCGGCGAAATCGATCACGTTGATTTCATTGGTGAGGTTCTTACCATCGACTTGAAACCGCATTGGATGTCGTTCGTCGCGGCGAAAGATCACTCCGATAGACGCGTCGAGAGATACCAGCGGAAAGGGCCGATAGTCGGAGAAGTTTACCCGGTTGAGAATGGCCTGCCCGTACTGCGCAGCAGCTTCCTGATAAGTTCCGTCGAAATCGATCGGCAGGCCGCTGTCATAAGTTCCGCCAATCGCCGCCCATAGCCGCGGTGTAACATCCCAGCGAAAGCGGGTCCGGACGGCGTTGCGCTCGTCCTGCGACACTGGAAAGACGCTGCTTCCCGCGCTGTTGGCTTGCGCCGCTGCATCCCCCAGGAACAAGCCGCCGGTAACTGGAAAGTAGCCATTCCCTCTCTCATTGGAGTAACTAACATAACCCGAGAACGGCCCCCAGCGTGGGAGATCGAGCTTTACCTCCGCCCCATAGATGTTGGCGCGCGCAAACGTGATCGGAAAGCTGACCCCTGTGTTCAGCAGCAGGTCGTCATCCGGATAATTGTTGTAGCCGCGCCAGAAGAAGTTTCCGTCGATCTTGATGTGTTGGAAGAAAGGCCGCCCGAAACCAGCTTGATAGTAATTCCCGCGCGCCGGCTGCACGGGCAGCCGCAGGACCTGATCGCTGAGGCTGGCAACCAGCGGAGAGCTCGACACCAGAAGATTCTCAAACGGCGGTGTCTGGAAGACCCTGTCGTAGGAAGCGCGGAAAACGATGTTAGCCCACGGCCAGAAGTATGCGACTCCGATGCGCGGGCTCGCCGCGCTCTGATTCACCAGTAGCGAATAATGATCGAAACGAAGGCCGGCGCTCAGTGTCAAGTGTTTCCAATGGATCTCGTCCTGGGCGAAGGCGCTCTGCTCGCGATCCGGAGCGTGACCGTAGAAATTGAACGAAAGCGGTGTGCTGGGATCGAACAGCGCGGGATCGGTGATCCGGTAGCTGAGCGCCTCCTGAATTGATGCATAATCGAAGTCGCCTCCCACCTTCCATTCCTGAATTCCAGAATGGACGGAAATCGCGCCCTTGGCGTACTGCTCATGATAGGCGCGGGCTTGGCTGGCGATCATAGGCGTAGACAGGTCGTTCGACCAATAGCCGGCAGTGGAATCCCGCGTCATGGCGCGGAGGAGCGCGAGCACATTCGGAGAGAAGATGTGGTCGTATGAGAACTGCGCGGCGCTCTCAAAGCTCTGGCGATCCTGCCGCTGACCTGCTTGCCACTGTAAGATCTCGTCCGGCACCTCGAACTTGGACTGTTCGCGGCGCAAGATGATGCCGATCCGGTCTTTATCGGTCAGATCGCGCTCATAGTGAGCCATCAGGTCGGCCAGCGTGCCATGATTAGTATAGTTCTGTAGCGCAGGAGGATCCAGGTAACGATCCGTTGTCGCGCCGGACCCGCTCAGAGTAAGAGTATTGCGTCCCCAGCCGTATTGGCCCTCCGCATACGTACTGGCGGTGTCGAAGGTGCCGCCAGAAACAATGGCTTTACCATGAAAGCCAAGGCGCGCGTCCCTCTGCGTTTGCACTTCGATGACGCCGCCCAGCTTCCTGCCATATTCGGCGGGGAAACCCGCGGTCAAAATGCTCATTTCCTGCACATCGTCGACATCGAAATCGGGAACGTAGGCAACCGACCTGTTGTCAGTCAGCGGAAGGCCGTCGAGCACATATTGAACCTGATACTCCTCCGCCCGCGGATGAAGAATCCCATTGGCTTCGAATATCCAGCCCGGCTCCTGGTTCACCAAATCCGCGAGCGAGCGGCCGGGCATGGCGGCAACACGGTCCTCGATTGCCGCAACTCCAATCCGGTTGGCGGAGCCATAGTTGCCTGTATCGAGGAGAGTGCCCTCCGTACCAACACTCACCGCGGTTCTCAATTGCGCGACGCCGAGGGTGATCTTCAACTCTATGGGGATTGCCGAATGAACGTCCGCTAGTTGGGAGATTGGAGCAAGGCCTGGATAGCTGACGCTCAGAGTGTAGGTGGCATAGGGGAGGCGCTTGGCAACCACGTGGCCCTCGGCATCGGCGAGGAATCTTCGAGCATAGTGGCTAGCCTGGCTAGCCACATCCACGCGGCCGCGCACGGGCAAAGCACTGGAATCGGTGATGGTGAGCCGCAGTTCACCAAAATCGCTCTGAGCGAAGCCGGGACCCGCGAGCAGCAGAAGAAGGAGCGGTCGAAATTGCATCTCTACCAGTGGCCGAGCGCGGCACGGGCGACCGGAGGGGCAACGGCTGGCCAAGGCCCACGATTGGCCCGTAACTATAAGTATAAACCGGAATCTCCAATTTGGCTCCCGGCTTCAGTATCTATACGCGGTCGGCTTTCGTTGTGTTCTCTCAGTTGCGGCTTTCGATTCGGGAGACGTCTTCAGCTCCACCAGGCGACGATTCGCAAACAGTCCGGTTACCCGGCAGGCCAGTGCTCGTAAACCTCGCGGGATTGTTTATTCTTGGACAGGGGAGGCGTCGGTAATCCGCGAAAACAAAGGCTGCGAGCAACCGGAAAGCGAACTGCAACCGCGGTTGCTTGGCTAATTCCAACTGAGAATGCATCCGCCCACTCTTTCGTCGCGCAACTGGGTTGTTATCGCGGCGGTAGCGCTCGCTTGCGGGCTGATCGCTTTTGTCGGGAAGCCGGTCCTGCGGGTGTTCGAACACGTCATCTTCTTCTTGCCGGACAGCGCCCACCGGGTGAACGAAAGGCAAGTCCGGTCTAAGATCGTGTTCTCGCAGTCCGCCCCGGCAGTATCGGCTTACGATTTCGTCGAAGTTTCCGTATACATCGACTCACCGCGCGCGCGGAATCCATTCACCGAGGCCTCGGTCGCCGGTTCCTTCGGAAAGGCCGGTTCCAGCGAACGGCTCCACGTGGACGGCTTCTGCGATTCGGCCGACGGCAGCATGTTCCGCATCCGCTTCATGCCGTCAGCGCCGGGTGAGTACGCCTACTCGGTCACCTACTACGAAAATGGCGCCGAAAAGAGTTACGACGGGAGGTTTCGGGCCACCGACGGTCATCGCCGCGGCCCCATTCGCGTCGACCCTCGCTATCCCTGGCACTTCCTCTGGGAAGGTACCGGCGAGCACTACTTCTTCAACGGCACCACAGCTTTCTGGTTGATGGGCTGGCGCGACGAACGCATCATTGCCGACAGCATCGAGCGCCTGCACCGGCTCAAGGTCAACCGGGTTCGAACACTGCTTGGCGGGCGCACCTTCACCATGTACGGCGAACCGGTGGTGAACACCGATGAGTTCACCACCTACCTCACGCCGTGGCCCGCCGCCAGGCTCGACGACTTCTGGCATCCCAGCTTCGACTACTCGCGCTTCACCCTGGCCCACTGGCAGAGATACGAGCGCATGCTGCGCATCGCGCGCGAGCGGGACATGGTCATTAGCGTGATTTTCGACATCGGCGATGGCAAGCTCCACCCTGGCCCCGGCAGCGACGACGAACGCCGCTACTTTCGCTACGCCGCGGCGCGCTTGTCAGCTTTCTCCAACATCACTTGGGACCTCGGCGATGACCTGGACAGTTTTCGCGACGCCCGGTGGACCCGCGAGATGGGCACGCTGCTGGAAAGGTGGGACCCCTATCGCCACCTGGCCACGAGCCATCCCGTTCACCCCGAACACCAGGACCGGGCTGCAGAATGGTTCGGGTTCACGTCCATCCAGGACTGGTCGCGCACCCAGCATGCACTGATGCTGAAACAGCGTCGCATCCAGATCAAGACCGGACGCATCATTCCGCAAACCAACGAAGAGTATGGGTACGAAGACCACTATCCGCGATGGGCGCCGCCGCCGCCAGGAGATTCCGCCGAAACGCTGCGCCGGACGGCCTGGGAGATTGCTATGGCCGGAGCTTACGGCACCGCCGGCGAATCCGCGCGGCGTGGCACCGGCATCTGGCCGGATACCGGCGGCGGCTGGATGAATGGCCGCGGCGACGAAACTATGACCATGCTGGCCGGGTACGCCCACATGGTCGATTTCTTCACCAGCTTCGAATGGTGGAAAACCGAGCCGCACGACGAGTTGGTGAACACCGGCGCATACTGTGTCGCCGAGCCTGGCAGAACCTACGCCGCGTATCTTCCCAACGGCGGCACGGTCACGCTCAAACTGGACCGAGGCAGCTACCGCGCCGAATGGTTCAGTCCATTAGCTGGCGCAATCCTGCCCATTGGAACGGTCGCGGCCAGCGCTTCCTGGACTTCACCGAAGGCCCCGGACGGCAACGATTGGGCGCTGCTGCTGCAGCGCAACTAGTGTCATCCAATCCCCATTTGGTGGCTGAGGCGATCGTCCGGCTCCGCCACTTAGTCCTATTTGAAGGCCGAGGCCATGGAGGACCAGGACCCCGCTGCCAGGGAGTTCGAGAGAAAGGTCCATGTAATCGGCACAGCGTTTGTGCTGGAGACGACGAAGTGTCCCCAGCCGTTGTTCTCATCCACCGGCTCGGGCCCTGACAGGGCTTCGCCGCTGAACATATCGGCGTCGTTGAAACCATTGACGAGACCCGTCACGGTATTGTAGTCCACCGGCATCATGGCGAAGATGAACTCGGTCGAGGACGTGCTGGGAGTGATCGAAAGCGCCGTCAGGTTTCCCGCCGTGCTTTGACTCCCGGTGGCGCTCGCCGTCGTGTCAAGCGGGGACGCAGCAGCTCCTGCCACGTCGTAGAACATGATCGTTTGATCGCCATCGGTCGAGTCCCATTGGACGGTCACCGCGAGGGTGCTCGAGCAACTGGCGTTGGCCGCGTAGAACGTCTGGAGGTCCGTATCGCCGTACGTGACATTTTGCCCGGCCTGCTCCCAGCTATTGCCGTTCGAATCGGTCATGCCGGTGATCAGGTTGGGTGGGTTTCCGCCGCCCATTAGCGCAACCTCCAGGTTGCCGGAGCAGGGTAATTCCAAAGTCAGTGGGCTAGGGAAGGGATTCCCGCTGCCACCGGAGGACGTGTGCGTCGGAATGTTTTCGTGATCCAGGTGGACGATCCTCATTCCGGACGGAACGCCCCCGGCGCTTCCGGTGTTGAGAAGGACCGCCGCCGAGATCCACGTGCCGCCCTTCCCCATGGTCATGGTCGGATCGATCGCACTCGTCGAATTGTAGACGCCATACTGTGCCGCCAGGCCGTCCATCAAATCGGCGCTCAGCAGGCCCCAGGCTGCGCTGGCCTGCGACCCGGCCGTAAAGCTCGATTGATTCTGATTCGTCGTCATCGCATACCCGATCTGGTAAGCCAGTTCGCCGCTCGCGGAGGGCGTGACGCTTCCCGCGGTCAGCGACGTGCCGCTACCTCGAACTCCGGCGGATGATACGTCCACGCCGGTCACGTTGCTGAATTCGGTCGCCATGGACTGGACGTAGCCGCCTGGACTGCCCGCAAAACACACGGAGATTTTCCGTGCGCCCGGCGCGACGTTAAATGCCGCGGCAATGGCAATGGACTGCGTGTCCGTGCTGTCGTAGTAATTGGCCACCATCTTAAAGGCGTCGTTCATGTCGTCCGTGACCGTCGCCGCGGCAGTGCCGCCTAAAGTGAATCCCACCACCACTGCGTTTCCGGCGGTCGTGTATCCGGGAAGCCACAAGTAGTAGCAGTATGGGTTTGAAAAGCTGTTGTTGCGCGAGTTCGAGCCGCTGACGTGCTGAACCAGCTCCGGCGCAGCCGATGACGACGACGTAGCGGTGAGAGTCGTGGAGCCGCTAATGGAACTCGAAGCGGCCTCAATCGTCGAGGTTCCCGTACCCGCAGCAGTCGCCAGACCACCCGCTGCGATCGTGGCGACGTTCTGGTCCAAGGACGACCAGCCCACCGATGCTGTGAGGTTCTGCGTGCTGCCGTCGCTATACTTTCCCGTTGCCGTGAATTGCTGCGATGTCCCGTTGAGAATCGTAGGATTTGCGGGCGTCACCGAAATCGACGTCAGGCTGGGAGTTCCGGAAGAAGTGTACGTGAACCCACTGGCTAAGCTTCCGCTTTGCCCGCTGACCGTCACCGTCACCGTCACCGCTCCCGCGCTTCCCGCCGGAGTCGTCGCCGTGATCTGGGTCCCGCTTACCACCGCCACGTTCGTTGCAGCCGTGCCGCCTAATGTCACCGCCGCTCCAGCGGCGAAGTTCGTCCCAGTGATCGTGACTGCTGTCCCACCCGCCGTTGAACCGCTGTTTGGCGATACGCTACTCACCGTCGGCGGAGTTGTGACTCCTGTCGGAGTGCGGAAAGCCACCATCTGCATGATCCACTCGCCCGATGGACTGGCCGGTGCAGTTGCGCTATAGCTGCCCGTTGCCGTCACCATCTCGTCCTCCGCTATGTCGCCGTCCGGTGTTGTCATCAGCCGTCCGGTGAAGCCGCTGCCCGCACCGGTGGTGCTGGTCTGGACCAGGTTTGCTCCAAAGATCAGATCGGTCGAGTTGGTTGTTGTCGCCGAGCCGCTGCTGCTGCTGGCACTGTTGCCGGAACTCGCAGCCGTTACATCCACTGGGTTGCTAGGATCCGCACCCTTGTACTCGATTATGCGAATGTCGGGGTTTGTCGCGGCACTCGCAAAGGTCACGGTGACGCTATTTGTCCCGGCAGCCGCCGATGCGATGTTCTTTGCATAGTAAATGGACTGCGAAGCGTATCCACTCTGGACCGTGGGACCCACGGCGCGTGTGTATGTGTTACCGCTTGAGTCCGTAACTGCACTGACGACGGCCGTGCTATCGTTCCACCCCACCACTACCACGTTGAGGTCGCCGGCAACCTGCGCGACCGTGTACGCGACCTTCACCGTGCTCTCGGCTGTTTGCGGTGTCCCGAAATTGCCCTGCACATAAGTAATCGCTGTGGTTGCGACCACCACATAGGTGAACCCGTTCGCCAAACTCCCGCTCTGCGCCCCGGGATTTGTCACCGTCACCGTTACCGCTTCCGCACTGCCCGCCGGCGTCATAGCAGTGATCTCCGTTCCACTCACCACTGCCACGTTCGTCGCCGCCGTCCCGCCAAACGTCACCGCCGCTCCGGCGGCAAAGTTCGTCCCGGCGATTGTGACTGCTGTCCCGCCCCCCGTCGACCCGCTATTCGGAGACACACCGCTCACCGTCGGCGGAGAAGTGGGAGATGCGTAGGTGAACGCATTGGCCAAGCTTCCGGTCTGCCCACCAACCGTTACTGTCACCGTCACTGCGCCCGCACTTCCCGCCGGCGTCGTGGCCGTAATCTGCGTTCCGCTAACCACCACAACGTTCGTCACCGCCGCCCCGCCAAACGTCACTGTCGCTCCGGTCGCAAAGTTCGTACCGGTGATCGTGACTGCTGTTGCGCCCGCCGTCGACCCACTATTCGGAGACACACCGCTCACCGTCGGCGGAGAAGTGGGAGAAGCGTAGGTGAACGCATTGGCCAAGCTCCCGGTCTGCCCACCAACCGTTACTGTCACCGTCACTGCGCCCGCGCTTCCCGCCGGCGTTGTGGCCGTGATCTGCGTTCCGCTAACCACCACCGCCTTGGTCGCCGCCGTCCCGCCAAACGTCGCTGTCGCTCCCGCGGCAAAGTTAGTACCCGTGATCGTGACTGCTGTCCCGCCCGCAGTGGATCCGCTATTCGGGGATACGCCGGCCACCGTCGGGCTACCTGCGAGGCTAGTTACATAAGTGAATCCGCTGGTCAGACTTCCGCTCTGCCCGCTAACCGTTACTGTCACCGTCACCGCGCCCGCGCTTCCCGCCGGCGTTGTGGCCGTAATGGTGGTACTGTTCACGGCTATTACGTTCGTCGTTGCCGTCCCGCCAAACGTCACTGTCGCTCCCGCGGCAAAGTTAGTACCCGTGATCGTGACTGCTGTCCCGCCCGCCGTGGATCCGCTATTCGGGGATACACTGCTCACTGCCGGCGGAACTGTGCCTCCTGACGGAGTGCGGAAGGCGACCATCTGCATGATCCACGCGCCCGATGGACTCACCGGCGCACTTGCGCTATAGCTGCCGGCCGCCGTGAGCATCCGGTCTTCCGCGATGTCGCCGTCCGGTGTTGTCATCAGCCGTTTGGTGAAGCCGCTACCCGGGCCGGTGGTACTGCCCTGAACCAGATTCGCGCCGACGAGCAGATCGGTCGCGTTGGTCGTGGTCACGGCGACGCTGCTGCTGGTAGCGCTGCTGCCTGTACTCGCAGCCGTCACGTCCACCGGGTTGTTAGGATCCGCTCCGCTGTACTCCAGTATGCGTATGTCGGCGGATGTCGCGGCACTCGCAAAAGTCACCGTGACGCTGTTTGTCCCGGCAGCCGCCGTTGCGATGTTCTTCGCATAGTAAATGGACTGCGAAGCGTACCCACTCTGCACTGTCGGGCCCACCGCGCGTGCATATGTATTACCCTTCGAGTCCGTAACTGCGCTCACCACGGCCTTGCTGTCATTCCAACCCACCACCACCACGTTGAGATCGCCAGCAACCTGCGCGGCTGTATACGTGACCTTCACCGTGGTCTGAGGTGTTTGCGGCGTGCCGAAATTGCCTTGGACGTAAGTCACGGATACAGGTACCGCAGCCGCCAAGCTAGCCGGATGCAGCCACCAAGCAAGCGCCACAGTCGCAAGCAGCACCAGGCGCACAGAAGTACCTATAATGTTTTTCATGCTCACATGATCCTTAGATTGAGCACTAAGCACGCATTTGGCCAACGTGCTTGTTAGGCCCAAAAGAGGCGGGATGGCAAATGACTTGCACCGCCAAGTGCAGATACTAGCCTTCGACAGTGCAGGTTTTGCTACTGTGACACATCGGCGACCGTTGACTCGTGGCTGATTGTGGATACTAACCTTTGGCGGTTTCGCTTTTACGACGGAAGTATGTCAGCGCTCGGTTGACTCTAACTTGTTCCGTCGCCCTGAGACAGTTGTATTTGGCAATGAAGCCGTTAGTGGTAAATGCGAAATGCCCAAAACAGGTTTTCGGATTCCGAACACCTATTCAGCTTCCAAGCACCCTCCAGGCACCCAGCGTCTGGCACGAAGTGATCCGCGTTCGATTGGCGTCCGGTCAAATATCCCCTGCGGAAGTGGGAACTGCGTCAAGTCGCCCAGGGCTACGTGGAATCGCGGCAGGATAGCGCCCAACGCGCCGAGCAGGGAACTCGAGGAATACACGCACAGCTTGCCCGAGGAAGATACCGAGCGCTAGTCGGATCGACCGCAGCGTGGGCAGAAAGCCGCTTCGCTGGTTCCCCGGCGAAGGTCGGGCAGTGGGGAAAAACGAGTGAAAAAGTGAAAATCGGCAACGGCGCCGTCGTCGTCGTGGTGGAAATCGATCCCGGGCTGGATCCCGAACCGCAAGGTGTGAGGCCGTGCGTTTGCGGTCCGTAATCCGACGTCGATCAACAACCGGCGCTCGTGCGCCTGTAGGGACTTGACGGGAGGGACTACTTGATCCTCCCCGCGCACCTCGCTAAAGCGGCGTCACCAAGAATTCCCTCTTCGCTGGCCGAAAACCTGGATCAATCGACAT
>OBLW0100001782.1_pt1 | contig 17960 bp, 13 predicted proteins | sample 1520161 | NCBI WGS metagenome assembly OBLW01 (sample SAMEA3539309, study PRJEB22396) | soil metagenome | biome: tundra; feature: field; material: soil | place: USA | collected 2010-05 | depth 0.15 m | reverse complement strand
TTCCGATCTTTCGTCGCCGGCCCTGGTTCGTAGCCGGGTGGCTTGCTGTCGTTCTGGCTCTGCTGGCCGGTGGGGTGTGGTTGGTGGAGTTCAGCCCGGTGTTGGTGACCAGATCGGTCAAGGTCGAAGGAGTGCCACCGGGGGACGTTTCCGCCATCGTGGAACGGGCCGCTGTCCGCATGGGCACGCCATTGGCAAGGGTCGACACGCGCCTGATTTCCCGGAGGGTGAGTGTCACGGCGGCTCTGGCACAGGTCACGGTGAGCCGTTCGTACCCAAGCACGATCCTCATCAAAGTGACACTCAGAGTGCCCGTTCTTGCGGTGAAGAACCCTCAAGGTCAAGTGGAGGTTGTGGATTCTGAGGGCGTGGCCTTCGCCACGGTGAGCGCAGCGCCCAAGGGCGTGCCACTGATCGACGCAGTTGAGAGCCCGCCGAGCATGGAGTCCCTGCGTGCCGCGATGACCGTTCTGCGTGCGCTCTCCGCCGCGCAGCGCGACCAAGTCACCAATGTGACGGTTCTGGGCCCGAACATGGTCACGTTCAAGCTGGGCACGGTCACAGTTGCCTGGGGTGGCGCGTCTGACCCTGAACTGAAGGTCAAGGTGATGACGGATCTGCTGACTCAGAAAGGTGTTGGGACGATCGATGTCAGCGCACCACACACCCCCGTTATCAGATGAGTCGCTCGACACGCCGCACACAGGGTTGATCAGGCGGGTCTGAGGCAATACCGTCATCGTGGACAGGCTGAAGATGCTATAACCCTATGGTTCACATCGAGATTCAGTCGATGCGCTCACAACGCAATAGGACGCCTGCACGACCCCCACCAGTTCGAGCAGAATGATTCAAGGAGAGGCCAACCGACGTGGCAGCACCTCAGAACTACCTAGCCGTTATCAAGGTCGTCGGCATTGGCGGAGGCGGTGTCAATGCGATCAATCGGATGATCGAAGTCGGTCTCAAGGGTGTGGAGTTCATCGCCATCAACACCGACGCGCAGGCACTCTTGATGAGTGATGCTGACGTCAAGCTTGACGTGGGCCGTGAGCTGACGCGAGGTCTCGGCGCCGGTGCTGATCCCGAGGTCGGAAAGAAGGCCGCCGAGGACCACTCTGAGGAGATTGAAGAAGTGCTCAAGGGCGCTGACATGGTCTTTGTGACAGCCGGAGAGGGAGGTGGCACCGGCACTGGTGGCGCACCCGTCATAGCCAAGATCGCCAAGTCCATCGGTGCGCTCACCATCGGAGTGGTAACCCGGCCCTTCACCTTCGAAGGCCGCCGACGCGCCAACCAGGCTGAGACCGGTATCGCCAGCCTGCGCGAAGAGGTTGACACGCTCATCATCATCCCGAACGACCGACTCCTCTCGATCAGTGATCGCGCCGTCAGCATGCTCGACGCCTTCCGTAGCGCCGACCAGGTTCTGCTCTCCGGCGTTCAGGGCATCACTGACCTGATCACCACACCCGGCCTGATCAATCTCGACTTCGCCGACGTCAAGGCCGTGATGCAGGGGGCTGGCTCGGCACTGATGGGCATCGGTTCGGCGCGCGGCGATGACAGAGCCGTTCAAGCTGCTGAGCTGGCGATCTCCTCGCCACTGCTCGAGGCCAGCATTGACGGTGCACACGGCGTGCTGCTCTCGATTCAGGGTGGTTCAGACCTCGGCCTGTTCGAGATCAACGAAGCGGCACGTCTGGTGCAGGAAGCTGCCCACCCGGAGGCGAACATCATCTTCGGAACGGTCATCGATGACGCCCTCGGTGACGAGGTGCGGGTGACCGTTATAGCGGCAGGTTTCGATGGGGGCGGTCCGGTCCGTCGCAACGACGACCGTGCACTGGGTCAGGTCGCTGGTTCTACCCAGAGGCCCAGCGCGTCTCCTGCCCCGGGGCCGCAGCCGCGCATTGGTCAGTCGGCACCCCAGAGCAAGCCTGAGGTCCACCCTGCGCAGGTGCCGGTCGCCTCTTCGTCACCGGTGGGTGGTCTGGCAGCTGCCAACGGCCACCCTGCGGCCGTCCACCAGCCGGCGCAGGAACCGGTCTCAGTGGCAGTACGGCCACCGCGGACGATCACGTTCGACGACAACGACGACTTGGATGTGCCGGACTTCCTGAAGTAGCACCGTGTCGGTCGGCGCCAGGTCCCCGGGGCTGCATCTGACAAGGGCGCAGCCCCTAAGCGGGACCGTAGCTGCCGGCAGGCCCGACGCCGTCTGTGTGAAGACTCGGCTAGCGTGGCCTTGTGTTTCATTGGCATGAGCAGAGTCCGGCGATCGGGGGTTGCGGTGTCGACTGGGGATTCACGTCGACCACAGGCGGGTCGAGCGTGGGGGACTATGCCAGCCTCAACCTTGGCGGACATGTGGGGGATGATCCCTATGCGGTCGAGTCCAACCGCAGGCTGGTGGCCGGCACCTTTGGAGTTCATCGGGATCACCTCCTGTTCATGAGCCAGTGTCACGGTTCGGACATTGCGCTGGTGGATGGGCCGTGGCACGGGGAACCCCCAGCGGTCGACTGCCTCGTGACGACTTCGACCGACCTCGCGCTGGCGGTTCTTGTCGCTGACTGCACTCCGGTCCTGCTGGTCGACCGAGCCGCGGGCGTCGCCGCAGCGGTGCACGCCGGGCGGCCAGGGATGATGCTGGGCATCGTCGGGCGCGCTGTCGACGCGATGACTGATCTGGGGGCCCGGTCGATCAGCGCGGTTGTCGGTCCCTCGGTGTGTGGGCGCTGTTACGAGGTGCCCGAAGCGATGAGGGCCCAAGCGGCCAAGGTCAGTCCCGTGACCGCGGCGATCTCCTGGCAGGGGACCCCGGCCCTTGACGTCGCTGCCGGTGTGGTCGACCAGTTAACGGCGCGCGCTGTTGCGGTGAAATGGATTTGGGGCTGCAGCCGCGAATCCGAGAGTTTGTTCTCCTATCGTCGCCAGCACCGTACCGGTCGTTTCGCTGGGGTTGTGCGGTTGCTGGAAGCCCAGACCGAAGGTGGCCCATGACGTCCGCCGGCGAAGCGGCCGCTCGGCGTGAGGAGCTGTCCACCAATCTGCGCCACGTCCGTGAGCGCATTGGATCTGCTTGCAGGGCGGCTGGTCGCTCGCCCGACGGCGTTGCTCTGATCGTGGTCACGAAGTTCTTCCCGAGTTCGGACGTCGAGGCACTTTGTCGGCTCGGTGTGACCGATATCGGGGAGAACCGCGATCAGGAGGCGTCGGCCAAGATTGCCGCACTGCCTTCGGATGTCCGCGAACGCCTTCAGGTCCATTTCATCGGTCAGTTCCAGTCCAACAAGGCCGCCTCGTTGGCTTCCTATGTCGACACCGTTCACTCAATCGACCGGGACAAGGTGGTGCGGGTTCTCGACCGCGCCGCTGCTGCCACGGGGCGTGACATCGGTGCCTTGGTCCAAGTGTCTCTGAGTGGCGACTCACCCGGACGGGGGCGCGGCGGCATAACTCTCGACCGTGTTGTCGAGCTTGCGAACAGTGTTGCCGCTGCTGAGCACCTCACGTTTCGAGGACTCATGGCCGTGGCGCCGTTGCGCGTGGACCCAGCCGATGCCTTCGCCGAGCTGGCCACAGTGGCGCGTTGGGTTCGCGCAGATCACCCCGAGGCCACCTGGATCTCGGCAGGGATGAGTGCCGATCTTGAGGCCGCCGTCGCAAACGGTGCGACACACCTGCGTGTCGGCAGCGCAATACTCGGTTCGCGCCCGCCCCTTGGGTAGTTTTGAGGGGAACATCCGTCGCCAGACCTGCACAACTGGATGACTTTCAACTCGATGACACGACCGTAGTTAAGGAGCTCGAGATGGCTGGGGCACTGCGCAAGACGATGGTGTACCTCGGGCTGGCTGAGGACGAGCGTGACGACGGCTACGAGTCGTACGACGACTATGAGGAGCCCGCTGCCCCGCAGGAGGCTCCCGTCCGCCACGAACGTCCTGCCGGCGTGACATCGCTGCCGACGCGTACACCCGTGGCTCGGGTGGCCCGTGATGTCGAAGTCGGGGCCCTGAACCGCATTTCGACAATCCATCCACGGACCTACAACGAAGCGAAGAATATCGGCGAGAGCTTCCGTGAGGGCACCCCGGTGATAATGAATCTGACGGACCTAGATGACGCAGACGCAAAGCGCCTCGTCGACTTCGCCGCTGGCTTGGTGTTCGGTCTGCACGGATCCATCGAACGCGTCACCAGCAAGGTTTTCCTGCTGTCTCCGGCTCATGTCGAGGTGACTGCCAACGAGGTGCCGCCGCCCAAGGCTGCCTCACGCGGCTTCTTCAATCAGAGCTGATCGGGCCTCCTCGCCACCCAGTGGCTTGATCCTCGGCAAAGACAGTCATGCTAGGCGTCGTGATCTCCGTTCTGATCTTTGTCTTGAACCTTTTTTTTGCCGCTCTCATCTGTCGCCTGGTCCTGGACTGGATCCAGGTCCTGGCCAGGGAATGGCGACCTCGCGGGGCCGTTCTGGTGTTCGCCGAAGCCATCTACACCATCACCGACCCGCCGCTGAAGTTCCTCCGACGGGTAATCCCGCCGTTGTCGTTGGGGTCGGTTCGCCTCGACATGGCGTTTCTGGTGCTGCTACTGGGCGTTTCCTTGGTAGTGGGGTTTCTGCAGAGACTCTGACAGAAGCAGGGCGACGCCCCTATGACGACACCCGGTTGAGCGCGCTGTGCCCTCTGCCGGGTAACTGACCGGGCTGGCGGCTGACTGTAAGGTCCCGCGGAATGCCGTTTTTGCGGGCACCCGATATAAAGTGGTGCGGCCCCCCGAACGAATCGACCGAGGTGACTACATGGCGTTCATGCCCGAGGATGTCCTCAACAAGAATTTCACCGCGACTCAGTTCCGTCGTGGCTACGATGAACATGAGGTTGACGACTTCCTGGACGAGATTGTCGTTGAACTGCGTCGTCTGACCAATGACAACGACGATCTGGCCAAACAGCTCAAGACCTGCCGGGAGAGCAAGGCTGTCATCCCACCTGAGGCCAAGGACAAGGTCGCGGCCGTCAGAATGTCGATCGAGCAGGCAGAGAAGGATGCTGCCGCCCGGATCGCCAAGGCGAACGCCGACGCTGACCGAGCAGAGGCGCTGGCAGCCCAGCGCAAGGAGGAAGCAGAGGACGCGGCGAACGAGATCGCCAAGTCCACGTCTGCGGTCCCGGCTGCTGTCGAGGACCAAGGGCCAGGCGCGACCGACAGCGGTGTTGCCGCGACAGCTCTGGGCTCCGCGGCTGGCGTTCTTGCTCTCGCGGAGAAGCTGCACGCTGAGTATGTGGCTGAGGGTCAGAAGACCCGCGAGCGTCTCATCAGCGAAGGACAGCTTCGCCATGACCAGGTTACTGGTGAGGCTAACGCGAAGCAGGAACAGCTGCGTTACTCAGCTCAGGCCAAGCACGATGCCCTCATCGCCGAGGCAACATCTCGGCACGAGCAGATGATCACCGAGGCGCGCGAGCGTGCCACCGGAATGGTCGCCGAGGCCCAGCAGAAGAGGGCTGAGGTACTTCAGACGCTCGGACACGAGCGGAGCCTTCTGCAGCAGAAGATCGATGAGCTGAGGATCTTCGAGCGTGACTACCGCGCCCGTCTGAAGTCCCACCTCGAGAATCAGCTGCGTGAGTTGGATGAGATCGGCGCTGATAACACCGTTGGCAACAGTGAGGCCCATCAGCGGGTTGATCAACACCACACCAGCTGACCTCGAGCAGCACCGCCGGCTGGGGGCCCGGCCGTTATGGTTAGCAGACTCGCTTCGCTCACCTCGGCTGGTAGGTGACCGGCTCTGTGGGGTCCTGCCGGGGACTAACCGAAACCAGGGCGGCGTTTCTCCATTGAGAACTGCGCTGGATGGCCTTATCCTCACGCACACGTATGTGATTCGCCGGGGACGACGAACTGCCATCTTGAAGGGGCCGAGCATGGCTGTAAAGAAGGCAACCGCTGCTGCCAACAAGGGTGAGCGGCCGACGAGGGCTGCGCCAGTCAAGGCCGTTGCGGCGAAGTCAACTGCCGCCAAGATGACGGCAACGAATGCCACAACGAAGGCAGGTGCGACGAAGGTGACGGCGACCAAGGCCGCGGCGACGGCAAGTGCGACCAAGGCGACGCGGGGCCGCGGGGCTGCGGGGCCCACCCACGCAGCCGACCAGCCACTGCGGCTGCGGGTCCGTGAGAACGAGAAGCCGTGGACCGTCAAGGAGCTTGCGGCGGTCCGCGCCGAGCTCGAGGCCGGTCTGGCCCGCTTGCAGAAAGAGATCTTGGCGGCCGAGTTCGACCTTGCCGGTCTCATGCGCGATGTCGGTGACGGTGCAGGCGATGACCCGGCCGACGCTGGCACCGCGACCTTCGAGCGCGAGCAAGAGATCTCGTTGGCTAACAACGCCCGCGAGGTGTTCGACCAGAGCGCACGCGCCCTTGCCCGCCTCGTTGACGGTAGCTATGGCATCTGCGAGTCGTGCGGTAGCCCGATCGGCAAGAATCGTCTCCTGGCCTTTCCTCGTGCAACGCTATGCTTGACATGCAAATCCAAGCAGGAGCGCCGCTAATCACTTCACCGGGCACGAACAAGAACACGACTGCGCAATCGACACCTCGCCGGCTGCTGTATCTGGCAGTGGTGATCGTCGCCGTGCCGGTCTACCTTGCCGACCAACTAACCAAGGCCTGGGCCTCTGCCAACCTCCAGCCTGACCAACCACGTGCCTTGGTCGGATCGATACTGCAGCTCAACTTGACCCGCAACTCCGGGGCTGCCTTCTCGATAGGCACCGGAGCGACCTGGATCCTGACGGCCATCGCCTGTTCCGTAGTCGTTTTCGTCGTGGTGACCGCTCGACGGCTGGGCAGCCGAGGCTGGGCGCTGGCGCTGGGGCTGTTGCTCGGCGGATCGCTGGGCAACCTGACCGATCGTATGTTCCGGGCTCCCGGACCCGGTCGTGGACAGGTGGTGGACTTCTTGCAGCTACCGCACTATCCCATTTTCAACATCGCCGACTCGGCCATCGTCAGTGCGGCAGTCCTGATCGCGGTGATGGCCTTCCGTGGTGTCGGCATCGACGGAACCCGGGCGTCCAGCCACACTCCCAAGCACAACCCCGACCAGAACCAGCGCGCTGACCAGCAGGGCGCCGAACCCTCGGCAGGACCAGATCACGATGTCTGATGTTCGTTCCCTGCCCGTGCCTGACGGTCTTGAGGGAGAACGGGTCGACGCCGCGCTCGCGCGCCTCTTTGGTCTGTCGCGTACCAAGGCGGCAGACTTGGCCGCTGCAGGAGCGGTGACCGTCGACCAGCGCACCGTGGGCAAGTCAGATCGCGTATGCGCCGGTGCCTGGCTCGAGGTGTCGCTGCCGGACCCGCCCCCCTGCGGGGGGCTGGCGGTGGTCGCAGAACCCGTGCCGGGGATGGCCGTGATCTACGACGACCAGGACCTCGTGGTTGTCGACAAGCCCGTTGGCGTTGCTGCCCATCCCAGTGTCGGATGGACGGGCCCCACGGTGATCGGGGGACTGGCAGCGGCCGGCTATCGGATCTCGACAGCGGGCGCGGCCGAGCGTCAGGGAGTTGTGCATCGTATCGATGTGGGCACCAGTGGCCTGATGGTGGTCGCGAAGAGCGAGCACGCCTACAGCGTGCTTAAGCGGGCGTTCAAGGAGCGTACTGTCGACAAGACCTACCATGCTCTTGTTCAGGGTTTGCCCGACCCGCTGACCGGGACCATCGACGCTCCGATCGGGCGCCACCCCAACCACGACTACAAGTTCGCGGTGATAGCCAGCGGCAAGGCAAGCGTCACTCACTACCAGGTCATTGAGGCGTTTCGGTCCGCCTCGCTCGTGGAGGTACACCTTGAGACTGGGCGTACGCACCAGATCCGGGTTCACTTCTCTGCGCTTCACCATCCCTGTGCCGGCGACGTGACCTACGGCGCGGACCCAGTGCTGGCCCAGAAGCTCGGCCTGCAACGCCAGTGGCTGCACGCGGTCGGGCTCGGGTTTCAGCACCCCAGCAGCGGTCAGCGGGTCGACTTCACCAGCCCTTACCCGCAGGATCTGCAGACCGCGCTGAAGCGCATCATCGGGTAGAGAGCCCCTCCAGAACACGCCTGCGCAGCGACGGCAAGCCGTGCCAGGAGTGTGCGCCGTCCGGCATAGACTCTGTGTCAATGTCTCAGTTGTCCACTCCCGCAGCGGGTTCACCCGACCAGAGCTTCGTCCACCTGCACGTGCACACCGAGTACTCCATGCTCGATGGTGCGGCCCGGATCGACGAGCTGTTCCAGACCGCCGCCCAGATGGGCATGCCAGCCCTTGCCACGACCGACCACGGTTACATCTTCGGGGCATACGAGTTCTGGTCCAAGGCGAAGAAGTACGGCATCAAGCCGATCATCGGTTTGGAGGCCTACCTGACTCCGGGCACGCACCGCACGGACAAGACGAGGGTCAAGTTCGGCGATGGCGGTCGTGATGACGTCTCTGGTTCGGGCGCCTACACACACATGACGTTGCTGGCGCGTAGTACGGAGGGCATGCACAACCTCTTCCGGATGAGCTCGCTGGCCTCGTTGGAAGGCTATTACTTCAAGCCGCGCATCGACCGGGAGCTGCTGGCTACCTACGGCCAGGGTCTGATCGGCACGACGGGTTGTGCCGGCGGCGAGATCCAGACCCGGCTTCGCCAGGGTCAGTACCGCGAGGCGGTCGCGGCGGCGGCGGAGTTCCGTGACATCTTGGGTGCAGAGAACTTCTACTGCGAAGTCATGGACCATGGCATCGATATCGAGCGCCAGACCATGAAGGACCTGCTGCGCCTGTCCACCGATCTCGGCCTGCCGCTGCTCGCGACCAACGACCTTCATTACACGAAGGCCGCCGACGCCAAGGCCCATGCAGCGCTGCTGTGCGTGCAGTCCGGCTCAACGCTGATGGACCCAAACCGGTTCAAGTTCGACGCCGACGAGTTCTATCTCAAAAGCCCTGAGCAGATGCGTCACCTCTGGCGTGAGCTGCCCGAGGCTTGCGACAACACGTTGCTGATCGCGCAGCGGTGTGACGTGGGGTTCACCGAGGGCGAAGGCGCCTACATGCCTCGGTTCCCGTGCCCGCAGGGTGAGGACGAGACCTCCTGGTTCATCAAAGAGGTGGAGCGCGGGCTCCACCTGCGCTACCCCGGCGGGGTGCCGGATGCGGTCCGCAAGCAGGCGGCGTACGAGACCGAGGTCATTGTCTCCAAGGGTTACCCGGGCTACTTCCTGGTCGTCGCCGACTTCATCGGCTGGGCCAAGAGAAACGGCATCCGGGTCGGCCCGGGCCGCGGATCAGGGGCAGGCTCCATGTGCGCCTACGTCATGGAGATCACCGACCTCGATCCGTTGAAGCACGGTCTGATCTTCGAGCGGTTCCTCAACCCTGAGCGCGCCTCGATGCCCGACTTCGACATCGACTTCGATGAGCGACGCCGTGGCGAGGTGATCCACTACGTCACCGAGAAGTACGGCGAGGAGCGAGTCGCCCAGATCGTCACCTACGGCACCATCAAGGCCAAGCAGGCGGTCAAGGACGCCTCACGGGTGATGGGCTTCCCGTTCTCGATGGGTGAGAAACTCACCAAGGCGATGCCGCCGGCGATCATGGGCAAAGATGTGCCCCTTTCGGGGATCTTCGACCCCGAGCACAAGCGCTATGGCGAGGCTGCGGCCTTCCGGCAGGTACACGACGAGGACCCGGCGGCGCAGGAGGTCGTCAAGACCGCGCTGGGCCTGGAGGGCTTGAAGCGACAGTGGGGCGTGCATGCAGCAGGCGTCATCATGTCCAGCAAGCCATTGATCGACCTGGTTCCGATCATGCGCCGCGAACAGGACGGCCAGATCATCACGCAGTTCGACTACCCCAGCTGCGAGGCGCTCGGCCTGGTCAAGATGGACTTCCTGGGCCTGCGCAACCTCACCATCCTTGACGATGCGTTGATCAACGTCCGAAGCAACCGCGGCGAGGAGATCGACCTCGACGCCCTGAGCAAGACTCTTGACGACCCGGCCACCTACGAGCTGCTCGGTCGCGGCGACACCCTGGGTGTCTTCCAGTTCGATGGCGGACCGATGCGTGCGCTGTTGCGGCTCATGAAGCCCGACAACTTCGAGGACATCTCGGCAGTCGGCGCGCTCTATCGTCCCGGCCCGATGGGCGCTAACTCACACACGAACTATGCCCTGCGCAAGAACCATCTGCAGGAGATCTCCTACCCGCACGTGGACCTTGCCCACGCCCTGGAGCCGCTGCTAGGCACGACCTATGGCCTGATCGTCTATCAGGAGCAGGTCATGGAGATCGCCCAGAAGCTGGCCGGCTACACCCTCGGCAAGGCCGACCTGCTGCGCCGCGCCATGGGCAAGAAGAAGCGCTCGGTCCTGGACGCCGAGTACCTCGGCTTTGAAGCAGGTATGGTGGCCAACGGCTTCAGCCCGGCTGCGATCAAGGCATTGTGGGACGTGCTGGTCCCCTTCTCGGACTATGCGTTCAACAAGGCGCACAGCGCGGCGTACGGCCTGGTCTCGTACTGGACCGCCTACCTGAAGGCCAACTACCCGGCCGAGTACATGGCCGCTGTGCTGACCAGCGTGCGCGACGACAAGGACAAGTCGGCGCTGTACCTCAACGAGTGCCGTCGAATGGGCATCAAGGTCCTTCCGCCGGACGTCAACGAGAGCTCGGCCAACTTCACAGCAGTCGGCACTGACATCAGGTTCGGCCTGGCTGCCATCCGCAACGTCGGCCACAACGTGGTGGAGGCGATCGTTGCGGCGCGCCAGGACAAGGGGCGGTTCATCTCGTTCGAGGACTTCGTGCGCAAGTCACCCGCGGTCGTGTGCAACAAGCGGACCATCGAGTCTCTGATCAAGGGTGGATCCTTCGACTCGATGCAGCACACCCGTCAGGGCCTGGTTCGAGTCCATGAGGCTTACATTGACGCCCTGGTGGACGAGAAGAGGCAGGAGGCGATCGGCCAGGATTCGCTGTTCGGTGGCTTCAGCTTCGGTGACGACGGTGCGCAAGGCGCTGAAGTGACCCGGTCCGTGACGTCGTTGCTGGCCATGCCCCCGATACCGACGATCGAGTGGGACAAGTCCACGCTGCTGGCTTTCGAACGCGAGATGCTCGGTCTCTACGTATCCGACCACCCGCTGTTCGGTATCGAGCACATCCTGGCTCAGCATGCAGACACTTCGATCGCTGCCCTGACCGGTGAGGACAGCAAGGCCGACGGGGCCAACGTCACCATCGCCGGGCTGATCACCGGGCTTCAGGTCAAGCGCACCAAGAAGGGGGACCTCTGGGCAATCGCTACGGTGGAGGACCTCGATGGCGCGATCGAGTGCCTCTTCTTCCCCTCGGCGTACATGACTGTCTCGACCATGCTCGGCAACGACGTTGTGTGCGTAGTGCGCGGGCGCCTGAACCGTCGTGATGAGACACCGACAATCTTCGCCCAGGAGCTCACCTTGCCTGACATCAAGGACGGGCCCCGAGGGCCCGTGGTGGTGACCTTGCCCCTGGCCAGGGCCACCAACGACGTGGCGGAGCGGATCAGGAGAGTCCTGAGCGAGCATCCTGGTGTGACCGAAGTCCACCTCAAGCTCACCCAGCCGGGGCGTTCCGTGCTCATGCGGCTGGACGACTCGTTGCGGGTGGCCGCATCGCCGGCGCTTTTCGGGGACCTGAAGGCCCTTCTTGGACCAGCCTGCCTCACCTGAGTTGGCGGCGGGGCCCTGCCAGCCCATCGCAGCATCGGTTGGCGCCAGAGTGGATTGCGCTGTCGGCTACCGTTTCGTTGTGAACACCGCCAAGCCTGTCGTCACCAAACACCTCGAGCATGTTCGTGAGCACCACGGCGACCGGGTTACCGACCCGTTTGAGTGGCTGCGGGACAAGGACGACCCTGAGGTCATTGCGCATCTGGAGGCTGAGAACGCGTACGCGGAGGCCATGACGGGTCATCTCGAGGCGCTGCGAGCGCGGATCTTCGATGAGATCAAGTCCCGGACGCAGGAGACCGACCTGTCGGTGCCGGAGACGTACCGAGGCTGGTGGTACTACTCGCGCACGTCCGAGGGCAAGCAGTACCCGGCACACTGCCGGGTCCGCAAAGTGACTGGCCGGGGCCGACCCCAGCTCGAGCCCGGGGTCACTCCCGAGGGCGAGCAGCTGCTGCTGGACGGAAACCTCGAGGCCCAGGGACACGAGTTCTTCTCACTGGGGGCCTTCGAGGTGAGCACGGACGGGCGCCGGATCGCGTATGCCGTGGATTTTGAGGGTGATGAGCGTTTTGCGCTGCGGGTCAGAGACATCGAGACCGGGGCGCTGATCGACGATGCCGTCACTGCGATCGGCTACGGCGCAGTGTGGTCGCTGGACGGCCAGCACCTCTTTTACACCAGGATGGATGAGTCGTGGCGCCCTCATCAGGTCTGGCGTCACGAGGTCGGCACTGCGGCCCGCGACGACGTGCTGGTGTTCGAGGAGGCGGACGAGCGTTTCTGGATGGGGATCGGGTCATCGCGCGACGACGCATGGGTCATCATTCAGGTGGGTTCCAAGCTGACCTCCGAAGTGTTGTTGATCGACGCCGCGGCGCCTCTGGCAGACCCCCGAGTAGTGGCGCCTCGTCGGCACGGGGTCGAGTACGACGTCGAGCCGGCGGGGGATCGTCTGCTGATCGTGCACAACGCGAACCACCCTGATTTCGAGCTGGCGCAGGCTCCGCTGGACGCCACGGATCACGAGCAGTGGTCGTCGCTGGCCGCTACGGTGGCCGGGGAGCGGCTGCTGGGTGTCGAGGCCTTCGCCGAGCATGCTGTGGTGTCCCTGCGGCGCGATGGGCTGACGGCATTGAGGGTGATGCCCCGGGACCTGTCGGCCCCTTCCGGTTTTGGTCCCGCCAATGACCTCTCGTTCGACGAGCCGCTGTACTCGGTCGGTACCGGTCACAACCCTGAGTATGAGACCTCGGCGCTTCAGGTCGTGTTCGAGTCACTGGTCACCCCCAAGACCATCTCTGACTATGACCTCGTCACCGGTGAGTACACCCTGCTCAAGACCCAGCCTGTTCTTGGTGGCTATGACCCAGCCGACTACGAGCAGCGCCGTGAGTGGGCAACCGCCCCGGATGGGACGCTGGTGCCGATCTCGCTGATCCATCGTCGCGAGGTGAGCGCGGACGGCACGGCTCCGGGGCTGCTTTATGGCTATGGTGCCTACGAGATCTGCATCGACCCATACTTCTCGGTGGCGCGTCTGTCATTGCTGGATCGGGGATTCGTCTACGCCATCGCCCATGTTCGCGGGGGCGGGGAGATGGGGCGGCAGTGGTACGACTGCGGCAAGATGGAGCACAAGACCAACACCTTCACCGACTTCCTTGCCTGCGCTGAGCATCTGGTCAGCTCCGGGTGGGTGGCACCGGATCGCCTGGTCGCGGAAGGTGGCTCCGCCGGCGGCTTGCTCATGGGTGCGGTCGCCAACCTGGCGCCTGGGCGATTCAGGGCGATCCACGCGGCGGTGCCGTTCGTCGACGCGCTCACGACGATCCTTGACCCGTCGCTGCCCCTGACCGTGCCGGAATGGGAGGAGTGGGGTGACCCGCTTCACCACGAGGACGTCTACAGGTACATGAAGAGCTACACGCCCTACGAGAACATTGCGGCCGTGGACTATCCGGCCATCTTGGCCACGACGAGCCTGAACGACACCCGGGTCTACTTCGTTGAGCCGGCCAAGTGGGTGGCTCGCCTCCGGGAGACCGTGACGAGTGACCCGGTGCGACGACCCATCCTTTTCAAGATCGAGATGGTCGCGGGCCATGGCGGCAAGAGTGGTCGGTATGACGCGTGGGAGCAGTACGCCTGGGAGCTCGCGTTCCTGATGGATCAGGTGGGCGTCAGCTGACCACGGCTGTCGGCCCGGGGGACCGGCAACCCTAGCCAGGCTCGAGGCGATACGTATTCTTTGCCAAAAGCGCTTCTGCGGGGTCCCCCAGACGTAACCTTGGTGTAAGCATGTGGCGCCCGAGCGGTGACACACGATCCTTATGGTGTCAGTCCTGCGCTGCGTTGAGTCGCCGAGCCCGGCGGCATAAGCCGAGGGACGCCCCAGATGTATGACCAGCCGCTGTTCCTCGATACGTTGTCCAGATTCGCCATGGTTCTGCCAGCCCGGTATGACCTGGAGGCAGCCCTGAGCGAGCTGACCGAGAGCGTCACCCAGGTGTTGGACCTGGCCGGCAGCGGGGTCACGATGGCTGAGGAGGGGCGGCTGCGTTTCGTGACTGCGGTGAGCCAGGCGTCCGGGGAGCTGGAGCGAAATCAGGAGGATCAGCAGGCAGGCCCGTGCCGGGATGCCTACGACACCGGTGAGGTGGTCCGGGTTACCGACGTGAGGCAGGAGTCCGCCCGGTGGCCCGAGTTCTCCGCCACCGCAAGCCGCCTGTCGGTGGCTGGCGTAGCGGGGATCCCGATGCGCCTGGCTGACGAGATCATCGGCGCCCTCAACCTTTACGCTCGCGGGCCGCGGGAGTGGTCGGATGAGGACATCGCGGTCGCCGGGGTGCTGGCTGATGTGGCGACCAGCTACGTGGTCAACGCCTCCAAGCTGCGCCAGCAGGAGCAGCTGAGCGAGCAGCTGCAACATGCGCTGGAGTCCCGGATCGTCATCGAGCAGGCGAAGGGCATCACGGCCCAGCAGAACTCCGTCACGATCAACGAGGCATACCAGCGCATACGTGGTCATGCCCGCAACAACAACGCCAGCCTACGGACGGTCGCCGAGGCGATCGTTGCCGTGGGGCTTCGCGTCTGAGCCGGCAGCCGTGCGGCCCAACGGGTCGTCGGGGGTCGTCCCTGGCCCTCAGGTGTAGAGTTCTAGCGGCTGCGTGCCCCCAGACCATGGTCGCGCTGGCTCCTGCCCGTGCTGCTCCCGAACCTTGGTGGCCCGTGCCCTTCCTCCCGGGACCACCGAAACGAGCTTGCCATCCAGCCCCCCAGCAATGTGCACGATCTTCCCGCCGACCGCCGGGTGGGCCCTTACCCGACCACCTTTCCCGCAGCGCTGGCGGGCGACTTGCCGACGCAGCTGCCAGCGAAGCCGATCGGGCGCACGGCCGCACCTCGGAAGGTGCGAGCCAGGACTCGTGCCATACGTCAGGTAGTCGTCGTCGAGGTTGCGGGCCCGCTCAGTGAGGTCGTTGAGGATCTGGACCGCGCGATCCAGCAGGCTCTGGGAGACGGACCCCGGGGCGTGGTCTGCGACCTGTCGGGGGTGTTCGAGGGGGCCGACCCCGTAGCGGTTGAGGTTCTCGCGACTGCGGGGCGCCATGTTCGCGACTGGCCTGGGATCCCCGTAGCCGTGGCCTGCCCCGACCCAGTGGTTCGCGAGGCTTTGCGCGCCCACCCTCTGGGTGGTCACCTGATCGTGGCCGCCTCGTTGTTCTCCGCGATGTCTGAGGTGCTGGCCACTCCCGCGCTGGCCGTTGAATGGTTACACCTTGCCCCGCACCCGACGGCGCCTCGCGCATCGAGGGACTTCGTCACTCGTACCCTGCTCGACTGGCGGTTAAGCAGGGTCATTCCCTTCGCGAGCCTGGTGGTCAGCGAGCTCGTGGCCAGCTCCGCGGTATCTGCCGGCACTGACATCGACCTGTCCGTCGCCTGGAACCTTGAGGCCCTACGTCTGACAGTCCGAGACCACGGCCATGCGCTGCCGCATCAGGGTCACACAGTCCATGACTTGCACCGGCGAGGGCTCACCGTCGTGGCTGGCCTCTCTCGCACCTTCGGGGTGCTGCCCACCGAGGGCGCCGGCAAGGTGGTCTGGGCTGTCCTAGAAGCACGCCGGCCACGCCTATGGGACAGACGAATTCAGTCTGAGCGCGTCAAGGAAAGCCAGCAGTCGCCTGTATTTGCCGCAGGCCGCGCCCTGGCAGGGCTGCCACTGGGCGCCGGCTCTCGCCCGCGCCCCAACGGAAAATTCATCCCCCCACTACCAGGTGGAGACGATCCGTTCCCCCGAGGCGGACCTGGCTTGCAGCCATGACGCTACCCATCTGAGTACTCAGGCAGTGCGAACATCTGACCGGTTGCTGGCCGATGTTCAGCTCCCGGCCGTTCACCCACCGCCGCAGGCACCGGGTTCGGTCAGTTCGTCTTGCGGGCCAGTCACTTCGCGGACCATGCACCCAGCGCAGCGAGGTTCCATGCACGGCCGGCAGCAGGGGCCCAGGTCATGATCGGACTCCGCAGTGATCGCCCTCAGCTCTGCGACATCCCAGCTACGCGCCTTCGACGCCGCGAACACAGGTCATCAGTTGCGCGGCGAGGCCACGAGTTGATTGTCGCCGAACCCTGCGAGAAACGTCAGACCAGGTCCGCTGAGGTGAACAGCCTCCGTTCAGCGCGACAGCCGACGCGCGGTGAACCGAACAACCCTGGCCACGACGCGATCAGGTGCTCGGAGTCGAGGTTGCGGATGGCTCACCTGTAGGAGAGGAACGAGCTGTGGTCACCGACAGGTGGGCGCGTCTGCTTTCTGTTCCCACGCCGACAATGCCACGCGCGAGGTATCGACCGCTTCCTGTTGGGCGCCACACGCCATGCTCTGGGGACGCCGAAGGGCCTGGGCGTCACGGGTGACTTCGGCTCAGAAGCCAACCGAACGGCTGGGCAGTCCCGCCCGTTGGGCCGATTCCGACCGTTGGGATGTGCGGCAACCTGGATAGCGGGGTTGGTAGTGCTCACTCGGCAGGGAGTCGAAACATCGTGGGACTCACGTGTCGAAGGGTTGCCGGAAGACCGGTCGGTGCCCCCGACTCGCCTCGGTGGCGGACCTCCATATTCTCGATAGTGGCCATGGCTATGGCCGTGGCTTCGATGGCAGTATTGGTCGGCACCGCGCCACCTGCTGCTGCGGCGCAATCCTGTTCGGCGGTCGAAGTCGCCGCAGGTTCTTGGTTGGGCGGCGCCGGCGTCGATGTGCATTCCAACGGCAGCGACCAGGGCACTGGAACCTCATGCGCAGGCTTCAGCATCGCAACCCCCCGTATCCAGGAAGGCGACGGCTGGCAATGCGTAGAACTCGCCGCTCGCCTGTACGCCGTCAACGGGTGGGGCCGCGTCTACGCCGACGGCGGCGCCGCCGCCGGCGTCTACCGCTACGGCGCCCAGTACATCCCCGAAGGCAGCCCCGCCCTGAGCTTCCACCCCAACGGCAGTGGCTACCTTCCCGTGCCCGGTGACCTGATCATCGAGTCATGGGCATCCGGGTTTGGGCACGTCGCAGTCGTCGACCGGAGCGTCGGCAACTCCGTGTACGCCGTCGAGCAGAATGCCGCCCTGACCGGACGCCACACCTACACGCTGACCGGTTCCACGCTGACCGGGCAGTACGGCACCAGCGTCCGCGGGTTCATGCACGCCCCCGCAAACACCGCCACGCGGGCCCCGGGCGCGCCGGGGGCGCTGGTCACCGTGTCCCCGGCGCGGGTGCTGGACACCCGGACCGGCATCGGTGCCGCCGCGGCCCCGGTCGGGCAGGGGGCAGAGCTGGTGCTGCAGGTTTCCGGGCGCGGCGGGGTGCCGGCCACGGGGGTGTCGGCTGTCGTGGTGAACCTGACGGTCACCCAGCCGGCCGCGCCGGGTTGGGTGTCGGCCTTTGCTGACGGCAGCGTGCTGCCGCCGGTGTCCAACCTGAACTTCGTCGCGGGCCAGACGGTCTCCAACCTGGCCATCGCCGCGGTCGGGGCCGACGGCAAGATCCGGCTGCACAACGGCCCGGGTGGAACCGTCCAGCTGGTCGCCGACGTGTGCGGGTACTACCTTGCCGGGGCCCCGACGACCCCGGGGGCGCTGGTCACCGTGTCCCCGGCGCGGGTGCTGGACACCCGGACCGGCA